>JAABUJ010002353.1_pt1 | contig 23752 bp, 17 predicted proteins | sample 5559131 | NCBI WGS metagenome assembly JAABUJ01 (sample SAMN10711875, study PRJNA513366) | rock metagenome | isolation source: Antarctica rocks | place: Antarctica: Victoria Land, Mt New Zealand nord | collected 2016-01-07
GTTGCTGTAGTGTTATTGAGAAATTCACTGAGTAAATAAAACAAATTTAAAAGCTCAGCTTATCTTTCTTTACATGATTATTCAACTCTGAACATCTCATCTTCATCAGCATCATTAAGAATATAAGTTTCAACATTTATATTTCTTTTCTAACTGATATGTGTATTGAAATTATTTAATAAAAATAATACATATCATGATGTCTTCTAAAACTTCAAAATGTTATGTCACATCTTTATTAATGTCATTGTCTTCAAAGAAATGTCACAACAATGATGATAAGATATATTTTAATGTCTGTTTCTAATACATTAATAACATTTAATGTGTAGAAAGACTCTGTCATAAATATTATTATTAATATGCTTACAAAATACTATGAGAACTCTGAGATAAGTTAAAACATCTATGTTTATCATATTAATAATACTTAAAATATAGAAAGACATCATCTTGCATATTACATCATTTAAAATTATCATCAAGAATATCTCTTCATCTATTAAGTTTAACAATACTGACATTAATGTAAGTTCTAATGCTTATTTCTAATACATTAATAACATTAAGCATATAAAAGTCTGAAATTGAAGCCTGTATCTTACAATGATGACTGATAGAGATATGTAAAGTTGAATTATTAAAAAAAGCTGAATAATATATTAAAGATAAAAGTGACAATTTATATAAAAAGAAAAATGAATATTCTTAACATCTCTGTACTGCTGCAGAGCAAAAACATTGAAGTGAGCTGTCTCTTAATGCTTGTCTTTTTAATTAAGTAAATAATCATAACAAATTGACACATCACTATGTTTTAAATAAGCTTAAACTGACATCAGTGTGAGTTAAAGTCAATGTGAAGATAAGAAAGTAGATGAAGAAGAATTTGACAGAGAATATCATGAAAAATTGATATTAAGCTCAGCAGAGTGATATATTTATAAGTTTTATGAGTTTAATATTGTTAACAGACATTAGTGAAGTGACTGAAGTTAGAGATCAATTGAGAGAAATAGAAGATTGTGAGAAGACAGAAGAAGTGAAAGATATAAATAGAGATTGAAGATCTTGCAATTACAAAGAAAAATAAGAAGAAAGTGAAGTCTTTAATGAAGAAGAAGATTACTGAAGAAATAAATATCATATATATATGTTAGAAAAATCTGTTAGAACTTATTTATTATATGATAGATTTACTTGACAATTGAAGAGACAGTGAAGCAGAACATTGATTTTGTAATTCAGCATTGAAAATAAATAAGTTATTTAAGAAAAAGACATAGTCTTTAAATAGTTGATGATCTTAAATCAGAAATGCATATGAGACACTTTTAACAGTAAATAATGAACTCTGATAATATCATGAACATAACAGTGAAGTAAGTGTTTTAACAGTTCATTTTAATGTATATTTACTTATCACTAGTAGCTACACAATTCTAAATTCAGAAAAACATATCTTAAAGCTTAAATTCTTCAATGCAGTTAAAGATCTTAAGATCTTAAAGAAAATGCATATTTTTCTTTTTGATGATGAGAGTTCTGTTATGACACTGAGCACAGAGAGTGATGATGAATTTTAAATTATAAAGTTAAATTTAGATAAACATAAATATTTTAATAAACTTATAATTGAAGTAAGAGAATTCTAATAATTATTTTTAACATATTAATGATTATTATAGATGATCAAGCTTAAGAAATTTGTCATTGTTATCTCATTAAAAGAGAGTTTATGTGTGAAGAAAGATGCTGATGAAGAAGAGAAAGATGTGATTAAAAATGTTGATAAGAAAGAAGTTGTGAAGAAGAATCTTAATAAGAAGAAAGTTGTGATTGAAGAGAATGTTGTGATTGAAGAGATAATTAAGAAAGAAATTATGAAAAATGATGTTACTAAAGAGAAAGTTGCAGTTAAAGATGTTGCTGAAAGCAAAACTAAAAAGAAAGATATTAGTGAGAAGAATGTTGCAGTTAGTGAGACAGTGATGAAGATAAAAGAATTTTAATAAATAATTTTAATATATTTATGTCAATTGCAGACTTCTGAAGATGTAGAGAATAATTTGAGAAGAATCTCTGAAGAATTAAATTTTATAATATGATTTTTATCAACATTACACATGTCATGATTTAAGAAACAGATTGTTGATGAGATAAAGCTTACAGAAATGATCATATTGTCTTAAATAAAAGCTGAAAGACTCTGAAACAGTTAAAAGAAAGAAGCAGTCAGTGATGCTTTGACTTATTATATAAATTATAAATAAATAAGTAATTTTGCTTTCTCTTTCTGTATAAAGATTAGCTTTCACTATCTAATTCTTTTAGTGCACTTTGAAAATAATTACATTCAATAATATCTAGACTGAAGAAGACAAGAAAATTGCATGTTAGAAAAGTCTGTTAAAAACATTAATTTTTAACTTTATTTCTTTAATTATAATGATGAGTGTTATGTGTTAAATGTGTTTGAATGCATCACAATATTATAAAAGTAAAGATAATCTATAATATTCATAAATTATACAGTATAGCTTTTGAATATATCTGTAATAAAGTCATCAACATAACTTCTGTCTCATCTTCTGATTTCTTCTTGAAGAAGAGCAGCAAATACATGAGATAGATGAGACAATTATTATAACAATTAAACTATATCACTTTTCTTAACTTAACTGAGAATAGCTTACTCAGTAGTTAAATTAAGAGTTCTTTTTAATCAATAAATATCTAAAATGAAGACAGAGCTCTCTGCAGTCATTGTATGTTAGAAAAATATATTAAAAACATTAAATAGTAATTATGTTTAATTCTTAATTTCTGATTATAAAGTATGTTTATATCTTTGAATGCATCACAATTCTGTAAACACATCATGCATACTTCACAGAGTAATTCTTAAAGCTTTATGTTTCTATAACTTAATTATTTACATGATTTTTAGTCAGTCAACATCATCTATACTTTATAATGATGTCATCAATTCTTAAACAGAATCTTTAAATACTTTAATTAAATCATCTTTGAAATCTTTTTTAAGCTTAAAATTCATTGACTTTTAAAGATATCTAATTTAATATTTAGAACATGATGATTCAGTCAGAAAGAATAAGCTGCAGAGTAAATTTAAAAAGTGATAAATTTTAACTAACTATAAATAAAAAAACACTGATGACAGTCAATTTAGTACTGATAAATTTAATTGAAAACATCATATTGTGTAATGAGATGATTATCTTCATGTTAATAATAAGTAACAAGAGTATTTAAAGACAGCACATTAATATATTAATGTATCTTACTTAATCTGCTGTTGTTATGATGAGAATATAGTTTATTTAACATCAACTAATAGTGATATAAATTCTCTTTGAAATCATAGATCAATTAAGAACTATTTAGTTATCATTATGAATATCTACTTAAGCATAAATATTTAGTTTACTTTCAAAAATATTAATTTCTACTTTTCTAATGTGTGTTTCTAATGTGTATCTCTGACATAGCACAGTAGGCAAAACTTGACAAAAAATCAGTAAATAAGTATTTCAATGCTGAAAACTTCATTAAACAACTTCTAAATGACTTTCTCTCTCTAAATCTTTCTTTTTAAGCACTTAAGAACTCTGAATTTCAAAAACTTATTTAAATGCTGCAGTCAGATACATTGATGCTTGATAGACATCAATTTGACAATTTAGTAAAGATGTAACATCAAAATATTTAAGAAACACTTCTCACTGAATTTAAGCAAACTATTAAAATCTTAATTGCACTTAATAACTAAATCAGTCTCAGTCATCTGATCTTTATGAGTGTTACTGCTTACTTTATTGACAAGAACTGAAACTATTAAGAAATTCTTCTTGTCTTTTGATCTCTTTATAGTCAACATACTGATCAATTAATGATTGCAGAAATCTTTATAATTCTTTAAGAATATAAGCTGAAGAAGTGTCTTCTTGCAGTGACTATAGATAACTGCAGCAACAATGAATTTATGTAGAGAACTTTAAGTGAGCTTTTAAAAAAAAAAGATATTATATAACAGACTGCAGTCAATGTCATTTCTTACTTTACACATATCATTTAGCTAGCTGTCAAGAATCTACTTGACTCATTAAAGACATTGATGATTAATGAGTCAATTACTTTATTATTTAATGAGAATAATTTAACATAAATCATCAAGAAAATCACTCTGTCTAACACTTTATTCAAGATATATTACTATCTTATTTCTAATGAATAGTTCTAACAGATATAATTAACACATTCTTAAATATCTAGATTTGACAGCTTGCTATTGCTATGAATTTCTCTTCACAGCAATATAAAATGTTTAAGAGAATTCAGTATCTCATTTATTCACATTCTGCCCTGACACTTATACAGAATGTCAGAACATGATGAAACTTTATTTATAATATAATGTAAAGAATCTATCAACTTTATAATAATATATGTGTCTGAATCAGTCAAGAGTGTAATAGAATCACAAAATTAAGCAAGAAGCTTAAGACTTTATGTGTATCTGAGTAGAAGTGACAGCAAATTACATATATAGTAACACTTCTTCAATTCTTCAAGAAGTACACAGAGTCAATGAATTAAATGTATAATTTAATTATATACAAAATATTTCTTGTGTACATCAATCTTTTTAATCATCTGAAGAATCAGAATAACATAAAGAAATTAAACTTAATCTTAAAATAAACAGTGAAGCTGAAGACAGCTATTGAGAAAGCATTAATTAAGATGAAGAAGTATTATGTGTAAACAGAAGATAAAAATAATTTATTATATAACATTGTCACTGTTCTTAACTCTACACAAAAACTTTCACTGTATTAAATATGTTTTCTACTGATCTTTCTAATGCATATTTTTAATGTACATCACTAATTACTGAGATGTACAGTCAGCTGAGTGAGATCAGACATATTATGCACAGTATTAGACTGAGTTTCAGACTTATTATAAAGATCATTATTGTTTATATAAGAATGCTTTGTCACATAATTGTATCTGAAATTTAACATTATCTGCTATTAAATCATTCATAAATCTCATCACAAAAGCACAGCAATTCAAGACTTAACTTAATGACACTATAACTATTAATTTAAAAGTCAATTAATACTTAAATTCTTCATTATATTTAATTAATAAGAATGATCTTAACATTCTGAAGTATTAAAAATTGCAGATCATGATCTTTTCAGTATTAGTTATAATGATTAAGAATGTTCTTACTATATTTATTGCTGATGTTAAGATTGAATAACTGTTCAATCTTGCTTAAGATGTCATTATTTATTGAAGAGATTAACTAAATGAAGTTATCATTAAGATCATTATGATGATCAAGTTCAATTTACTTCAACATTAAAAACTAAATTATCTCATAACTGAAAGAAAGAATGCTGCAGAAGACTTATTTTTAAATAAAGTTAATATAGACATGAAGCATCTATCTTATATATTTATCTTAAATTGCAATCCTTCTAACATTGCAGATAACAGGTCAGCTAATACTTTAAATTAAATCATTTATGATATTTTGAAGTGCAATTCTCACAATACTTTAAATGATGACTTTAATGATCTAAATGAAGATATGAAACTCAATATCTATGAAGACAGCTAAGTAATACATATATGTTAGAATTTCTTGTTAAAAGACTAAAATGCTGCAACTTAAATGAATCAGTCAATATTACAGCATCTTTACAATTAATTACATTATTAATTTTCTCAACTCATCTTAAAAAGAGAGTCAGAAGAGATTTGCTTAATAGTTATGTCAATAAATGCAAAAAATTCATGAAACTACAATTTATTGAGAACACAATGTTAACTTCTTTGCTTTTAAGAGAAATACATTGTGTGTTAGAAAGAATATTTACATTTGAAGAATGAGAAGAAAGAAGAGAATAAAGAGAGATAAGTAATAAGCAAATTTGTATGAAAGTAATCTGACAGTAAATAATACTAATTCTTAACAGTGAATATTAAATTAACTTTAATTACATTGTCTTCATTTACATCACTTCTTCTTTATGCTTCACTATTTCATCATTCATCACATCACTCAATCACACAGTCAGAAATCTTCAATCTTTGATAAAATTACATAATTAAAGATCTTCAATCTTTAATGAAATCACATAATCAGAAATCTTTAATCTCTGATGAAATTATATAATTGAGAGTTCTCAATCTTTAATGAAATTACATAATTGAGAGTCTTCAATCTTCAGTGAAATCACATAATTGAAAGCTCTTGATCTCAGATAAAATCATATAGTTAAGAACTCTTAATCTCAGATAAAATTATACAGTTAAGAATTCTCAATCTTAAATAAAATCACATAATTAAGAGTTCTCAATCTTTATTGACAGAGCAATGTCTAACATCACTTCATTAATAGAGTGATGTTCAACATCATTTTATTGATGAAGTAATATTAAATGATGATTATTTGTGTCTTAAATCTCTTAATGTTGAAAGATATAGATCTTTAAACAGTAAATGAAGATAAATTCTCATTAATAAATGATGATGATTGTTTTAAGTGCTGATTAGACTTTGTAGCATAGAGTTATAGCATAGTTAATGACAACATCATTATGCACTTTTAAAGAATAGTATATATTATAATTTAAAATGAAATCTTCATTTCTAATGCATAATTCTAACATGCACACTATCAAACTAACTGACAAAAACTTCCACATATTTATATTAACTTATACTTGCTTAATCAGACTAATTCTTACTTACTTAATCTGCAAATAATCTGCAATCTGTGCAGAGTTAAGTCAAATTAACTTGCACTTAACTTAAGTTAAAAAAAGTTTATTCTACCTGACTTAACACTCAGACTCAACCTGAACTCACATAACCTATAGGTAACCTGCACACTCAGCCTATTAAGAACTTACATCTTTATAGTATTCACTTTTTAACTATTCTTATAGACAGATAGTGTCTTCATCTTCAGAGAATTCTTGAACATCATTGTAAAGAGAAACATTATTACATTAAATATTTCTTGAATTTCTGAAGCTGCACTAAATAGAGATGTAATCTCAGACATAAGAGTTAATTAATTAGTATAAATATTTCTTAATTAAGTCTGAAGAAATGCAATTTAACTTATCATTATTTTATAATCAGCTTAAGAAGCTGTTTCTGACATTGATAATTAATTAATGATAGTGAGTTTGTTCATCATTATAGAAATAGAGTTGAGCTTTATACTAAGAGATTGTAAATGATTAAAGACATTAATTAACAAATTAATTTCAGTTTGATTTGAATTGCTGTCAGACATATCACAATATAAGAAAAATAAAACTTTTCTTCATATAATATAATATAAGAATTTATTTCTTTATTTTATAGTCTCAATACTGAAGTAGTGATGAGCACTGAAGAGAGAATGAATACATAATTTATGTATTATTGCATCAAAACTTTTACAATTAAAATATAAATTAAATCAGCTCAGATCAAAGCCTGAGCTTCAAAGCTGCTTAAAAGTGTGTCTTAAATCTTTGATGCTATTAGATGTGAATCAGTCTGTAGAAAGTTGTCTCTATTTGTTTATGCTATATAGAGTATATATAGAAAATGATGACTAAGACATAAATAGGGGTGCTTAGTAAGAGATGAGTAAGCAATGATATCACATTAGGTAACCCAGAAAGTACAGTAGATGTCATTAGAAGGCAACCTGATCTACTTGAGATTCTCGGCCATGCCCATGATTTAACAGAATGAATAAGGAAGCCCGCTGATCAGTAGACTCCGTCAGAATGCACCAACCCCCAGCACAAAGGAAAGCCTCAGTCTACACCCTACCCAGTTGTCCTTTCACTTCAAGCGAAAGTCGTCCCTTCTGGAGGCTGAGGAAGTTTCTTGTGCTGTGGTAGAGCCATAAATCTATTGAGTGAATCATCAGGTCTCGGCACCCGGGTGACAGCTCAGCGATGCTTACCTCCTCAGTTCGATCAGAATTGTCTCCATCGTGAACTCCCTCCTCCATTGTGATAAACACGGCAGCTTCGATGGATCCACCTATAGAATGCTCAGAACTCATTTCCCAGAGACCTTTGTGTCCTAGCTTACCCTGCCCGTTCTCTGGTCGACGCAAGGTAGGTTGAGCTTCGATACGAACTGAACAGTGGGCGGTAGGTCTGGATAACTCTCCCCGCAATGAATGTTGAGACTGTAGATACGATTCTCATGCACACTCTGGGTTGGCACCGGGTGTCAGTACCGAGTGAAGTCAACAAGGTGTCTTGAAAACGTACGTGTGGAGGGCCGAGTATTGTCCCGTTCCAATTCGTCATGAGAAGGTCGTCGCCATCTTTCAGGCCGTATGAGCAAGCCTCTGCAAGTGTTTCGATCAATCTCTGAGCATCATAAGGCTTCAGGGGATTGAACCAGCCCCCAGTCCTTTCTCTCCCTTTTCCAGCTCCTCAAGCAAGCGAAAGTTCCTAGGGACCTTGGCTGCCATGTTGATAGTAATAGATTAATAACTACTCTCGTAGAATTCAATAGAAGAGGTTCACTTCAAGGTGCTGTTATCACAGACCTAAGGCGTATGACGAGTGGAATGTGTGACAGGAGGATGTTGATGTTGGAGGGGTTCAACCCACTTTCAGTTTCGGGACTAGTTCGCTTACAGCTTGGTCTGTTGTCCAGCCTGTGTCCAGCCTGCACCCTGCTACCACGCAACCCAGAAGAATAAGTGAATCCTCAGGCAGCAAGAATGTGATGTTGGCGGAATCACGGGACATTTCATGTCCCTGCAATGTGAAAATCGGTGCTTAGGTTGATACTACTGGCGAAATAGATCGTTCCCAGAAATGACGGCCCAGATATTGAGCTCCGAGCTCTCCAATCTCATCCAGGAGTCAAAGAAAAGAAACCCTGAGTTGAGAGCAGTATGACTTCTAAAAAATTGCCACTGTTTATGCCGAGATGCATTCTCTGATGCTTGTGGCAGGCGGCAGAAAAGTCCCTTAACGATCTCAAAGCGCTTCCAATAACTTCGGAAGCTCAGGTTGTAGCAGGTTGGTGGACTTCTCTACGAAAGCCAACACTGTCCATTTTCTGACGCTATAGAGATCTGAGTCGGCGACCAAGCTTTATAAATCCATTTCTGGTCGCATCTGATACTCGTAACGGCAAGTTTGCTGGAATTGCCGTAGTATGCCTGCAGAGGCTGTTGGTTTCGCGCGCTTTACCCAAGGAGAGGCTGAAGGAAGTCTTGGAGGCTTTTCGAAAATGCAGTTCTCATGGTAATGGCTCTGATTCGGCGGTTTCAGTATTACGCTGACGACGTGTGAGGACTTGACATCCAGCTCAAGATCCTACAAGCATTACCGTCGTTGTCTCCAAATTACCACGAGGAGCTGCACGGAGAGCTCCTCAACGATGCGTTCCAGATATGCTCCATTCTCCAATCGAGTAAGACTGCCGTAATCACCAACACTGCAGCGGCTACTCTGCAGCAGCTTGTGGTTTCCGTCTTTGACCAAGTTGTCGCTGAAGACCGTATGTTGTTCTTATACCCTTCGTTGCAGGGAAACTGATAGATTGGCAGGAAACGCCGGAAATCTGCCTACTATTGGTGAGGTTGTCACTACAGGTGGACCGGTCGCTATGCGGACTGCAGCCCTAGATGCGTTCAGAGTAGGTTTGTACCTTATCTGAACCATGCCTAGGTAGTTTAGCTGACGCACACAGCAGGTTCTTGATGACCTTTGCCTTCTGGTAGACGGTCAAAGGCCGCACTTTCTCCGGACATCTTCTTTGCCTCACAATCTTGGTCTTGAACTCATAGAGTCGGTGCTCACAAACCATGCAGACCTCATTCGGTCTCATCCTGAACAAATGCATGTACTTCGGACCCGGCTTATGCCATTTCTTACGAAGTCACTGGCTAAAAACTCTACTTTTCCGGTAACTGTCCGTGTCTTCAGAGTCCTAGACAATGTTCTGAAATTTCATCTCTCGATGCTCGCCTCTGAGTGTGAGACTGTGCTTGGTCTCATGACAGCTCTGCTTGATCCTGAAAAAGCAGCGCTTTGGAAACGAGCACTTTGTATGGAGGTCTTCCGTGGTATACATGGGAAACCTGGTCTTACACGAACGATCTATGCTGAATGCGACGAGCGGGATGGCGGGAAGCCCGTCCTAAAAGATCATATGGCGGCTTTGGCGCGATTAGCAACAGAGAAGCCTACCATGATAGGTCTCGGTAAGATGTCCACGACACCAGTCGGGCCAGCACAGTCAAAGGATTTTTCCAGCCAACAAGCCGCTATTGAGGCGGGAGGTGTTGCTGGTACCATTGGCGCTGCTGTAGGTATGGCCGAGCTGAATGTTCCTGGTATCAGTGTTCAATGGAGCACTTTACGAATTCCATGCCTCGATCAGCTTGACAAGTCTGAAGCGCCAAGTTTACCGGATTCATATATCTACAGTTTGGTTCTAACATGTGTCAACAGCTTCTCTGAAGGATTGGCAAAGTTCATACTACCCCTGACAATACAGAACGACAGCAAAAATAGGAGGAAACCAAATCCCCCAGTTAGCCAGGAGCTCAATAGTCCAGAGATCAAAGACGATGGTTCCGCAGTGTCCTTCCAGATACAGGAGCATCCTGTGACACCTTCGATGAGGGACCAGTTACCCATCAATCCAATAACTTTAACGTCTCATCCGCGATATTGTGACATTCAGGCTTCAGCAGCCATGATCGAAACGTGCTGGCCAGCGGTTCTGGCTACAACCTCAACCTTTTTGTACGCTTCGCTGGACTCAGATTATCACCGCAGTCTAGTCCGATCCTTTCAAAAGTTCACACATGTAGCTGGTCTTCTTAGACTTGATACACCAAGGGATGCCTTCATGACTACTCTAGGAAAAGCTGCCGTTCCAGCCGGTTTGCTGACACCTAACATTGGAACGGCCCCAAGTACACCTGCCGTAAAGGCGCAGGGTATATTCCAAAATGCGAGAGGTCTCCTCAGCGTTGATAATTTAGTGAGCCATGCCACTTCCGTAGGGACCGACAAGTATCAACAAGCGATAGACTCGAGCCCTAGCTTCCTGAACATTCGCAATCTGCTCTGCCTTCGAGCGTTGCTAAATCTCGGTATCGCTCTTGGGCCCTTCCTTGGGAAAGCATGGTCAATCGTGCTTGAAACGTTGCAGCAAGCGGACTTAGTTATCAGGGCCTACAGGCATGCAGCAGGGCTGCCGAGTGCATTGAAGGGGCAGAAAGATGATAGTCAAGCCAACCAAGAAAGCTCGCAATCGCGTGCAAATCTTAGTGGCGAGATTGTGGCAGTCGAATCAGCTGCATCGAGGATGTTTGAGAGTACCAGCGGATTCCCCGATGCTGGCTTCAGAGATTTTGTCGCTGCCCTATGTAACTTAGTAAGGGCTGAGGACTTGGAGGTACAACTCCACGAACCAAAGGCTACTTCTACAGTGCCGTCATCTCCAAGAACACTTGCACATCTACATCAGCGTCAAATTAGTGGGACCAGATTTCACATTAGCGTTCCGCGATCAGAAGACTGCCAATTCATACTTTCGAGGCTTGGAGATATAGCTGACATTAACATATCTCGCCTCGCCAGCTACAGACCGTCGGATAGTGGTTGGGATATTATTTGCGGAAAACTTGTTGCACTTCTTTCTTCGGTGAGACTCGACACTGCCATTCGTATGAATGCTGCAAAGGCCTTGAACCGACTTATCATCGCGGTCCTCAATGACATACAGTCGCAACCAGCTGGAGACAAAACCGATGTTCAACTATTAGGGCTCTCCACCCTCCGCGCAGAAATACAAAGCCTGTACGCTGGAAGTGGAGAGGAATCTCGGCCACTTCAGGGCGTCGATACGGAACTCCATCAGTTGGCACTCGAAACTCTGAAAACGATCCTAGAGCAGTGGGGGGGTGCTTTGATAGCTGGATGGGAGATAGTCTTTGATATCATTTCGAGCACATTTCATGAGGTTGAGTCTGCAATGTCCGTTGCCACGGATCAGAATCACTTCAAAAGCCTGGAACAGCGGCAGACCTATTCTACCAGATCACCTGAGCTCATTCGCTCGTCTTTCAACTCCCTACAACTAATATGCTCTGACTTTCTAATCTCTTTGTCGACCTCTTGTATTTTGATGCTCGTCGATACGCTTTATAGGTTTTGCTCTCAGCCCGAAGACGTCAATATCTCCTTGACGGTAAGTAAGTCCGAAAAGCTTGCGTCAAAAAGTTCCCACTAAGGCAGCTAGACCACAGCATTTTTCTGGAATGTCTCCGACTTCCTACAAGGCCTCAACGAAGGATTAGACCTTGACTCACTCATAGAGACGGGCCTATCACTGCCGCGAATATTGGAAACGGCGAAGCATAACCATTCAGAAGTGGCAGCTCCGGCGCTGTGGCTCATCTTACAAGTAAGATTGATCACAGTCACCAGAGATCCGAGATTAGAGGTTCGGAACGGTAATGAAGCACAGTATCACCTGTGCTTACAGTCAAGCTAACTTTCAAAGGTGCTGTTCACACGACACTGAGGATTTTCGAAGCGTACGGAGACAAGCTTACTGAGAGCGCTTGGAAGTCATGCCTCCCAACTATCATTTTTAAGATGATGGAGGCGAACGAAAATGAGTATGCGCAATCGAAACGAATTGAAAGGATCGGAAATTCTGTTAACGGTGGTGGCTGGAACAAGACAGCCGTAATAATAGTTCAAGGTGTTGGCAAACTGGTCGCAGCTTTCTTAAGCAAGATCAAGCTGGAGGCTTCATTCTCGAGCTTGTGGCAGGACCTACTACGCCACCTAGAGGCCTACCTACGGAGACAATCTCTGAAACTCTGCGCGGCAGTTTATCAGGCGCTGCACCATATTTTCTCGGAAGGTGTTGATACCAAGAGCATTGGGAAGCCTTCCCAGGAACTAGTTTGGACCCTTTGGGCGACACATAACCCTGCATTAATTCCAAGAGTCAATGGCAACAAAGAGAAGAACGTGGCTGCACTCACCGCTTACATCCACTGTTTCAAAGAGTTATATCCACTGATAGATGTGGCCTTGACGTTCGAGCGTGTCGAAATAATCCTGGACAACCTTCGCATTTGCACGTTCAACGCCATTCTCTCTAGATATTCGGCCGACGTCGACACTCTTGCACCTCTACAAATCCTGGTACTAGACTGCGTGAAGCTGATCCGAGGAAATATACCTGGCGTGCCTTCCCTGTTGGTGGGTTTTCTAGCTGACATGGTATCGAAGCCATTTCTGGAGGATACACACACGACTGATGCCGGGCAGCCAAGCTTCATTGCCCTGTCTAAGGCTGCGATGGACCTGATCGAGTCATATATCTCAAGACACAAGGAAGATGGAAATCTGTTGGCCAGCGGTGCTCTGACTCAATCTATCGAGGCACTCATTAGACCTATTGACTTGAAATACATATGGGGTACAGAAGGCAAGCAACGTGCAAACTGGCGAAAGGCAACATCCGTGGCAACAACGATATTAGGAAACACTTTACCTACGCTCCAAGACTCATGCTCCGATGAAGAAGAGTTTCAGGAGCTTTGGAAATCAGTGGTGAGAATTGCCAATGGAATCACTGCGGACGACTCCTCCTTGGTCTCCCCCGCTGCACTCACCATGGAAGACGAAGAGTTTGACATCTCCGCCTTCACACGCCTCAGTAATCTCATAACAACTATGCTAGGCTCCCCCCGTATTTCAGACGGAATCCGTCAAAGTTATACCTCATTCATCTTCACCAACTCCATCATTCACACCCCTCACCGGCAAGATCTCCCACAATCGTGCCAAGCTCCACTGGAAAACCTGTACGCAACACAGATGGGCCGCACCTTTGATCGTGCCCCCACGCGGCGGTCGCGCATGAGCTACGTTCTCATCGACGAACTCTTCAGCCTAGTCGCTGTCTACCACCATCACCCCGACCGCCACGATCACGCCGTCGAGCGCATCAAACTAGCCCAAGCAGCAGCCCCTTTCCTAATACTACGCGCCGCCGTCGTTTTAAAAGCTTACATCGCCGACCAACCGCTCCGCGGCCTCATGCCGCAGCCCATGAGCCAGAAGCGGGAGTTGATCTACATGTTGCGCAAGCTTGTCGAGCTCGAGTCGGAGCCCAGGGCGATACCGGATACCCAAGGTGTAAGATCGGAGTATAAAAAGCATTTGCATAGACTGTTCCCATTAGTGACAAGGGCGGTGGGCGTCGCATGGAGGGATGAGAGTGTGTTGAGGGAGTTGCAAAGGGTGTTGGAAATCGTGGGGAAGGAGTTTGGTGTTGGGTAGTAAAATTGTGGAAGTTGATTCGATGGGGGTGGTAAGGTGTTCGAGGTTTGTGCTTGGCTTCCAATGTAGATAACTTCCGGTTCATCATCGTAGTAGATCATTACTTGTAGAGCGGTACTGAGATCGAGCTCAACGATTGCCACTGAAAGGTCCTTTCAGCACTATCCGAAAACCTGTCAGTTTCCCAGCAGAGAATTCGAAATGCTCTGAATATTCTGAGGACATTACGTTAAGCCCTTGAACATTCTTGGTCGCTCATCATCTTGTTAGGTATCACATGAAGCTGAGGGTTCAAGTGTGTATATAAAGTTTAGTGACTAAAGCGGTGAGAAGCCGCTAGAGGATTCTGCCCGACGATCAGCTCGGTGTAACAGTTCACTGAAATGCGAAGCCTACGGGGTATTTCATATTACAGTAGTATATCATCAGCTACCTATACCAGATAATTCTTATGCATCTTTGGCCTTTTCCGTGTTCTTCTCAGAAACTCTAGTCGCGTGGGTGGCGTTCTATTCCTTCCCCCGTCACACCGAAACTATATACAATCCCCGCTTAGGTCGCTGTTCTGCACGACTCGCGAGTCTGACACTGTTCCCGGCAATGGGTAGAAAGCCCAATCAGCTCATTCTCGAGTTCTTCGAACGAGGTCAAAAGCTGGAAGATGCAAGCAACCGATATCAGCACACCTGCAAAGCATGCGGGGAAATTTTCCCCAAAGGCAGGATCGACAGCTTAACCACACACCTAGTAAAGAAATGCCACGCGATACCTCTACGAGATCGTCAGAGAGCCTTGCTGCAGCTTCACGAGCTACCGGACGTTACAGACGGCATCTTGGACGGCAAAGAGGGTGGCAGCGGAGTGGTCGAAAAGGGTGGGAGGGTGGAGCTACCGTTCGCTGGGAACAGGAGTCTGACAGGGCTAGAGGTGCTGGCGGAAGCGTCGAGACAAATTGAAAGAAAGGGTTCGCCAGCGAAGGACTCTGTCCCAGGGGAGAAGATCATAGATGAGTCGGCCATCGATCCAAGCCTGAGAGGTCCGGAGCCTTTAGCGCAAATTGTCTCTAGCAGAGAACATGAACCAGAGCAAGACAACACGAGTGAGTAGGACTGTCACATCGCTGGCGTATCCCTGAAGCTGACAACTTCCTCAGCTATTGACTCAAGCGTAACCATGAGTAGTGCGGCTCTTCCTCCTATGCAGTTCTACGATTCGCCATCTTCTTCCCCACATCTCCCAGGCTTGTCTCTACCTTCGTCGTCCGCGCCTGATACTGCGCGCAACCCGTCACATTTGTCCATGATCGCTGCATCAGCAAGTAATCTTGAGGCCATGCTACCAAACGCCGCCTTTCCAATGGAACCGGATCCGGGGGTGCCTGATGCTGGGGTGTCCGACAAATTCTTCCATCCGCAACCTCCGCGATCGGCCTCTACATGGCCTTTGTCACAAGGCGTACAGACTGACGGTGTTTTCTTTGACACTAGCCAAGAAGCCTATACAGCTAGCATGGAAGCCATTACATCGCGGGTTGCTACATTCCCGCGTCCGATTGCCATGAACCCGAATGGGCCACATAGGGGGTATACAACGGACTTCAACACCTCTCCTCGCCCCTCAAAACCCAAAGTTAGAGGTAGATTTACACCTTTGCGACGGAAAGAAGTTCAAGAGGTAAGGAAGCGCGGCGCTTGTCTAAGGTGTCGAATGCTGAAGAAGCCGGTATTATTGCACACATTCACGTCTGTTCATTTGCGTCTTATTAATTACTCCATAGTGCTCTGGTGGCAATCCTTGCAGTACCTGCGGTAATGTTGAAAGCGCACGTCTCTGGAAACAACCTTGCATACGGACTCGAATAGCGGATGAGCTGGAGCTTTATTCTGCCGGTAGGAGTTGACTTTGCGAAATTTCCTCTTCCAGGTATGTCGCTAATCCATGGCTAGGTCTGCATGCAATCCTCGCATATCATGATGTTAGTCAAGCCAAGAGTCATGTTCAATTCCAGCATTACCCAGGCTGCATCGAGGTTACCCATGACGAAACTTCCTGCGTATACATTACGTTCAGTGCGCTAGAAGGTCACAAAGGCCTTGCTGATCATGCATTTGGAGGCTTAGACGACTTCAGTAGTACACAGAGTGAAGAAGTAGATCTAAGGCTGTTGGATGGGGACTCGGACGACTTACCGGGCAAGCTGGAATCGTACATGAAGGAAATGGCCCCAACATTTTATGCTCAGGAGCCTTCACAATTTATGAATCCTACGCTAAGCCTTGCATCGGAATTGAGTGTCAAGAAACAGGTAATATGTTTGCAGTGAGAACAAAGCTCACAGATTTCCAGAATGTCTTGGGCGTCGTTGACTGACCACCTGTAACCCACAGGATGTGCTTCTTACTCGGGTCCTCGAGCTTTGGACAGCTACACATATTCTCGTTGACATCGAGATGCGCTGGAAAACGTTTTCGAATCCCACATTACCCCCATCGTCCTCGCCAACCAGCTTTCACTCTCCTCTTCCGTCATGTAGCGTCAATTTCGAAGACAAACGCACCCCGATAGATGACTCTACTAACCCTCAATCTTATGCACTGCTCTGCTCGCAACTAAGGTCAGCTGCGGAAAAGCGTGCGGCGCAGCTTAGCAAGGGTGTCATGAACGATCTGGAGAGGAGATTACTACAGCGTCAGCACAGTGGATGGTTCGAGACCTTTCTCGTGGCCATGGTACTGCTCAATTGTGTGGAGAGAGCTAGTTGGCTTTTCTGGACGTGGGAGGATGAGCAATACTACTCGAAGGTGAGAGACGCAATCATCTAACCCAAGCTATCTCTTGCTCTCTCTCCAACAAGCGCTGATAACTCCTCTAGTGGCCTCTTGAGCGAAGACCCCCGTACTATCTCCGTCAGGGAGAGAATTTTTCTCACGTGCTTCACATGCTTCTGAAAATGCGCGGACTACCTCCCAAAACTCAAGCAAACCCAGACGACGGTATCCTAGCTGCCGTCGAGGGCAGTGACGAAGCTGCCATCCGATGGTTTAATACGATAAAGGTCTCAAGTGAGTCTTGTCCAGACCACCTCTCCAACGGAACGTCAGGCTATTTAGGCCGTCGACTGAAAAGTTTGCTGAACTGACAGCCTATACAGACAAACAACTGGCTGAGCGCCAAGCAGCAGACTTCGATCCTCAAGACTCAAGAAGTCTGGAACTGAAGTTCTGTTCCAAACTCCTACTCTCTACTATTTAGACATACGTGCGGCTTAGCTTTAATGATATGGTACGTACTACGTGTGGATCACGGTATCTCCTAGCTGACCGGATCCTGACGTTCGATGCTTGGGAGGTGGGCTTTTTTCTCTCGGCTTTTTGCTCATGGCGTGGGGCGCAATGGGACAAGGGCCCTATAGAAGTACAAGGATGTAATTGTCATATCGGACATCGACATGGTCTATACTCCCTCTGACCACAAAAGAATTGCTTACTCATATAACTGTTAGAAGAGTGCTACAGGATAGGGAACTACCTATGATCTAAATCCCTGTGATGATGCATCTGTCAAGAACCTTCTACATGTTCAGTCTGCTTAATATCCAGCTCCCGAACTCTCGGCCCCATGAAGCTAGACTGTGACGTAGGCTTCAAGGCCGGCAGAACTCCTTCGATCCGAATCTCGAGTGGAGAGCTCTCGACCATAGTATCCATGGCAGGGGGGGGGGGAAGTCATATCGGCCGCGGGTACAGTCGCCGTTGCTGATAGGGTACGTCGATTGAAAACAATCTTGCAGAAATCTCGCCAACACATGGGGATAGATTCGGCTCGTGAAGCCGATCATCAACACCCGTTTACCGTTCCTGAGCGAGTGATCTCTTGTAGCAATTGGTTCAAGGTGAAAGGCTATCCAGGTGATGGTGGCGGACATAGAAGCATTGTAGAGTATCGACATAGCCTCAGTGCAGACTTGGTGGTTGACGCAGAGTAAGAACGTTTCGACGTCGAGGATTGTTCAGTAAGAAACACAAATTATGTCTGCGTAGGGAACAACATGCTGGTGTTAGACATCCTAATTTCTGCCGGTAGCTTCAAGTGTTTCCCCTGTACACCAAGATTCCACTTCGCCAAGTCTATCTTTGCGGACAGACTAGGATCATCTCATCCAAGATTTGACTCTTCAGATGTTTTTATGCCTTTTCTCATCATTGTAGGCTTGAACCAAATGATTGCGGACGAAGTTTAAAGCTTCCAAACATCGATTATCACGACCCAACATCGACGACTACAGATGGCGTCTATGGACATTTCTGCATTTGCCACTGCACAACTCTCCCTCCTGGATGCAGAGCTCAAAGCAGAGGTAGCCGAAACGTCAGAGTTAGTGTCTCAAACCTCACCAACAAATCTTCAGCGCGCTGGGTATGCAGTCCTCAATCTGCTCGTTGCCTCTCAACGAACAGGATTAGGGGGCAAAACTGTCATTGACTTGGAGCTTGACCCTGCTGTGGGCGGTGGCGATCTTCCTGAACATGGCATCCGCACAGGGGACATAGTCAGAGTGTCAGAGCAACCCTCCGGGTCTGCAAAGAAGAAAGAGAAAACCGACATGGAGAGAAAGGGGGTTGAGGGAGTGGTGGTGAAGGTTGCGGCAAGTCACATTGCTGTGGCGCTAGGGCATGAAGATGGAGATCTGCCAGGTGGGAAGTTGTGGCTGTAAGCTCCTCCAGATGAGAGTCAATTAAGAGCAGATTATGATAATACGAGGAGAACTTAGACTGAAGCTTGCTGATGATGTTACGTATAAGAGGTAACTCAAGCTGGCTACGGCAACGCGAGGATTGCTGCTAACAGCATACGTCAAGGATGAATCAAACCATGAGCAAGCTGCAGAAGTTCTCCGAGTCTGATTACACGCCCCTTATCCGCGTTCTGTTCGGGATATCCTCTCCTACACCTGTTCCAGAAGACCTCAAAGGTCTAAGTGAGGAAATTGAAAGCATTAACTTCATCGATCCTACTTTAAACCACTCGCAGAAGGATGCCATCCGGTTTGCCATGGCCTCCAAGGAAGTGGCACTGATCCATGGTCCTCCTGGTGTAAGTACAACCTTCCCACAAGCTTATCGGGCACGAAGCTAATCCGAACAGACAGGCAAAACTCATACTCTGATAGAGCTTATCCTGCAGCTTCTTCAACTCAAACTCCGCCTTTTGGTCTGCGGACCTTCTAACATATCAGTCGATAACATTGTTGAACGCTTGGCACTCCACAAAGTCCCGATCATTCGGCTAGGGCATCCTGCTAGATTACTGCCCTCTGTGCTCAATCACTCGCTAGAAGTGCTGACACAAACATCAGAGGCGGCGACCATAGTCCGAGATGTTAAGAAAGAAATGGATGCCAAACAAGCAAGTCTACGTAAAGCCAGAAATGGCCGGGAAAGAAGGGCTATATATGGTGATATGAAGGAGCTGAGAAAGGAGTATCGAGAGCGAGAGAAGAAGTGCGTCGACACCATTGTTGGTGAGCGTAAGGTCGTACTCACAACGCTACATGGTGCAGGTGGATTCCAACTACGGAATCAAAACTTTGACGTTGTGATCATCGACGAGGCAAGCCAAGCTCTGGAGGCTCAATGTTGGGTCCCACTCCTGTCCGCAAAGAAGGTGGTTCTGGCTGGCGACCATCTTCAGCTCCCACCAACAATAAAGTCGCTGAAGTCGAAAACCAAGGTGGAAGCTGTGAAAGGGGATGTCAACGGGACCGGAAAAATATCGTTAGAGACGACACTGTTCGATCGCCTACTCTCCCTGTACGGACCATCAATCAAAAGGATGTTGACGACGCAATATCGAATGCATGAGAAGATCATGAGATTCCCGTCCGATGAGCTTTACGAGTCTAAGTTGGCTGCAGCGGATGCAGTCAAGGCACGCCTGCTTCTGGATTTGCCCTATGAAGTCGAAGCAACCGACGACACACAAGAGCCCCTTGTATTCTGGGATACCCAAGGCGGCGACTTTCCCGAGAAGAGTGAGGAAGAAGAAGTCGGGAAAAGAGGCGGCAGAGGGATGAGGTTCGGGGAGAGCAAGAGCAACGAGATGGAAGCTGCGCTGGTGAAGAAGCACGTAGAAAGCTTGGTCAACGCTGGTACGAAGCCAGCGGACATCGCAATTGTGACACCATACAACGCTCAACTCGCACTACTGTCCCACGACCTGAAGGAAAGGTTCCCGGGCATTGAACTCGGGAGCATAGATGGCTTCCAGGGTCGAGAGAAGGAAGCTGTGATCGTGAGCCTTGTGAGAAGTAATTCGGAGCATGAAGTTGGTTTTTTGGGCGAGAAGCGAAGGCTCAACGGTAAGTACGAAAGTCACCTCGAAAGATGACCTGCCCTGATCAATGCTGCCCTGCCTCGTTCCTGCAGCCTGCCTGCAGCACATGCGGTAAGACGCGCATAACAGAAGAGTTTCAGCTAACGGATGCAAGTCGCAATGACCCGACCGAAACGACACCTATGCATCATTGGTGATTCCAGCACTGTTGGCCGGTAGGTTGAGATCGAGAACCACGTGGCGGCACTACAGCTGCTGACGATGCATAGTGGCAGTAAATTCTTGAACAGTTGGATGGAATTCTTAGAAGAACATGCTGACCTCCGCTATCCTAACATATCAGAACTAACGCTTACATGAAGTAGAAACAGCAGCCTGTTTTCAGGAGGATCAGTATGCAGGCGTTGCGATCGCTGTTGTATCGAGTTGAAGATGGGTACCTTAGCACGGAGCATGATGAAGCGAAAGCCTTCAATGGCTAGGTACTTTTCTACCTATACCTGAAATAACGGGTGTTTCCAGTCATCATTGCCACCCGGAAGACTCGGTGCTTATTTACCGCCACAATCTCACCATGGAAATTTGTACGAGTCTCATAGAGTAGAGAGTACTCTTACTCGTCCTTACATACTCTACTAACAACCCGCCTAAATCGAAGCGTCAAGGAATCTGGAGTGGTGCTACAGCATGATCGGGGGGCTTGCGCCGCATTGATCTACTGCGCTCAGACGATCCTTTTCGCAAAGGTCGAACCAGTGGCAAGCAAGGTCAAAGCTCAGGAAGGAGAGAAAGACTGATGCCTTCGAAGATACTTGTACTTTTACTTGTTTGCTGCTATGGTACGTAGCACAGAGCTTCAGAATGGAGGATACCGGTACTACCTTATAGACGGTGAGACCGCAGAAGCACACCCTTTCACGTTATTCTTGCAGGTACCCTTCACCTTCAGCCAATATTGATGGATACATGCATCCACGTACATGCGCACTACTGCCCTGCCCGCGTATCGATGATAGTCCTACTTCAATCGCCACTGATGAGTGGCTTATGGTACCCCTTTTCGGTCCTCTCTCCGTGGATTCGCCTTCAGAAAATAAAGGATTGTGCTGCAACAACGCAGGATCCTCCTGATGATCATCAACCTCGTAGGGGTCTGTATCATCAATAATGAGTGGAAAAGGACGGAAGAAGATAATCTTAGTAGCAGCTAGGGGTGGCCTCCTTGCAAACAGGCGGGGTACGAGTAGTGTACCATAGAGTATGATTGGTCTTTGCGACGATCTACCGGGGCTGTACCGTACACTAAATTGACCCTTACTACCAGGTACTGTACCTTGTAGGCGATGAGGAAACCAGGACCCCTTCGACCAGGGATACACTTTCAGTCCCTGCAGCTAAGACTGATGAAAGACTGATATTTGATCGTCCAGGTGATCATGCTCTCTCCCTTCCCTTGGCCTTTGCCATCGGTCTGCTCTGCTCTGCTTTACTTTGCTCTACTCTTCTCGGATCATGCTATTTCTGGTCTCAGTACTGTCGGGTCTCTGATCATTCCGGCCTCTCCGCAGCCTCACCTGCATACATGAATCCACAAGTATATTTGGTCCGGTAGCCTTATGAGGATCCTCTCGAAAGTCGAAAGTTGCGCATCGGTTGGCTGGCCACACCTCATACTTCATTGACTGACGAAATTAGCTGTTTAGATTCACATTCTCTCTTCTTCCATTATACATACCAGAAATCAGGAATTGGTACAAGTCCCCTCGACAGCAGTGTTGTGGCGGGCTAGGTACTGTTCATCAACGTTGCGACACGATGCTGGTCCACACCAGTGGACGTTGTGTCGCATGTTTACCTTGTGGTCAACAGCAACAGTCCATAGCAGGTATATATCAGCGTCTGAAACTCCATTTACCATGAGCAAGCTTCAGAAGAACGCTAGCCGTCAGTCGGTGGTCTCACGACCAGGAGCAAACTCAGCTGTTGCCTCTCTCAGAAAGGGAGACGTACAGATATCAGATCCAATTCCTGTTTCTGGAGGCGTCCACAATGACTCTCAACCGCACCCGGCCCCGAATTCTCTTCACTTGAGATCGAACAATTCCCTGCGGCTCGTGCAACCCTCACGAAATGGGAGTACGACTCAACTATATGCAGATGACTCCACACGACGATCGCCTCCGCGTTTGCAGCACAAGCGCTCGATGAATGGCCTGCGAGAAGCCAGCAATTCCGTACGAAGGACGCCATCGCGGTCACCAACAGAGTCGATCACAAGAACAGACCCACAAATCTACGCTAAGAGCACACCGACGAAGCTTACGGGAGGTCCAAAGCGCGAAAAGAGCACCTTGAAGACAGTGATGCGTAGGCTATTTGGGAAGAAACCGGCTCAGAGACGGCGTGCCGCAGGGGCTGGACCAGCGGAGCACCACCGGAGTGTCAGTGCTTGATCTACCGAGGATACTAGGACACATGGCTGATGTCGCACAGGATCCGGGAGTCTTCATAACCACGCATTCAGACATCGATTTTCAGAGGGACACTCCCGTAGCTGTTACAGAGGTTACACGGTCCAGTGCTCTTGGCTCGCATTCGCCGTTCGCGCCTCTTACGTACCACGGCCATGACCTTCCCACAACGCAGGAAGATGGTCTTCAAACGTCTCCGGAGCCTTCTCCACAGCGCCGACGAGCGACTCTTCCTAGCCTCGAGTTTACCCCGGATGAAGCAAGGACTATTGCTACCACCTTAGCACCTTACGGGAACCGTCCCTTGAGTCACGCTGCCACTGATGAGAGACCACAAGGTAGCATCGGGTTTGCGGTGACGAGCGGGAGTAATCCTAAGCGGCGGTCACGGAGCGCGGGCGCTCTACGTGACGTGGCTAGGGAGCATCGCATGTCTCCGATTCAGTGGAGAAGACGAAGTGATGAATTCCGATGTTGGCGAGAGAGCTTGGAAGAGCCGCCTCTCACTGGTCCAGTCTACGCTCCATTACACACCACGACTTTGACAG
>JAABUJ010002354.1_pt1 | contig 23746 bp, 23 predicted proteins | sample 5559131 | NCBI WGS metagenome assembly JAABUJ01 (sample SAMN10711875, study PRJNA513366) | rock metagenome | isolation source: Antarctica rocks | place: Antarctica: Victoria Land, Mt New Zealand nord | collected 2016-01-07
GGGTCCACCACCCATGCTCGCACGAATGGAGATTCACGACCCCCAAGCCCCCATTTCTCGGCGTAAAATCTGATCGGTACAGCGATTTAGCTCAAAATGTGGTGGTGTTCAGCGAGGAGTGTCAGAATTTGCGGGCGTCGTGCGTGACCAGATCGAGTTCGAGGCCGTCCTCGTCTTTTGAAGATTCGATCGTCTCCCGCCCCACGTCGAGGCCGACGACCTCTCGCACCGGCAGGACGTGGCAGCCCCGGAGGTCGTAGTCGGAGTCGGGCGAGGGGAATCCGTACAGGTGAGCACCACTTATCGTGGCGAAGACCAGCGGGTACGGGTGCCCGGCCACCTCCCGTCTCAGCCGCTCCTGGGCGTCCATCGTGCGACCCACGTTCATAGCAGGTCCTTCACCCGGTCGAGTTCGGCCTGGATGTTCCGCAGCGCCGCCACCGCCCGGTCGGGATCGACCACGCAGCCCTCCAGGCTGCCGTAGTGCTCCTCCAGGCAATTCAGGAGCAGGGCCTTGATCCGCCCCTCGTCGGGGGTCGCCCGGAGCGTGCCCTCGGCGTAGGCCCGTTCCAACTGCGACTCCTTCTCGGCGAACCACCGACGCAGACGCTCCTCGGTCCACTCGCCCCGGCGGATCGCCTTCAACTGCTCGTTGGCCCGCTGGAGGTCGATGTCGCCCTCCACGAGGATCTGCTCCACCTCGCCGACGAGCCGGACGACGTGGTAGGCGAACTTGGTGTCGAACCCGTGCTCGGCGACCAACTCGGCCCGCTTGCCCCTGGGCTGCTTGATCGCCAGCTTGTGCAACTGGCTGTAGGCGTACCCCTTGAACTTGGGCCAGGCCCCCTTGTGCAGGAATAGCCGCCGGTTCTCTCGCACGAGGTTGCCGACCCTGGTGCTGTGCAGGACGCAGGTCGTGGGCGTGAACATCGAGTCGATGATGTTCGGATTGTTCTCCATCGCCAGGGCGAAGAACTTGACGATCCCGAAGATCGTCAGGTCATACACCCGACCGTGCCCGGCGAGTGCGTCCCGGTCCTCGACGTGGTGCTCCTGGTACTGCTCGAACCGCCCGGCCTGCTTGCCGAAGCCGACGACCTCCCCCCGGAGGTGGGGGAAGATGTCCTCCTTCATGGGGATCGCCCAGCCGTACACGTCTACGTCGCTCGTGTCGGACGACACGCCGTAGGCAACCGAGCCCATGATCGTCTCGTACTGGACGTTGCCCGGCAGCCACCTCGGCGGCTTGATCATCCCCCCGTCGGTCAGGCGTTGCAGCGTGCTCACGGCGGGCGACTCCCCAGGGACGGTCCTCCGGGGATAAGATACCCCGGATCGTCGCCCGGTTCGGTGCCTCCCTCGGGATGTGGCCGTCATGAACGACTGGAAGCCGAGGATGCAGAAGGCGGTGCGGCACCTGGCCGAGCAGTTGGCGGGCATCCGGGCGGGCACTCTCAGCGTCGGCTTCATCGAGACCTTCCGGGCCTCCCTCCACGGCAACTCCGTGGCCGTCGGGAGGATGGCGAGCGTCACGGGCCGGGGCGACCGGATCGTCATCACCCCGTTCGAGCAAGCCAACGTCCCTGCCGTCGTGAAGGCCCTCTCGGACGCCAAACTCAATGCCTACGCCCTGGACCCCAGGACGGTGTGCGTGGGGGTGCCGCCCGTGAGCGGCGAGCAGCGGGCCGATCTGGTGAAGCACGTCAAGAAGCTGGGCGAGGAGGCCAAGGTCGCCGTCCGGGCCATCCGCCAGGACGCCCGGAAGGGGATCGCCGCCCGAGGCCGTGGCTCGGAGCGGGCGGTGCAGGAGGCCACCGACGCCGCCGTGGCCGAGGTCGAGCGGCTCGTGAAGGCGAAGACCAATGAACTCGGGGCCTGACTCCCATGCCCGGTCGCACCATCGCCATCGGCGACGTCCACGGCTGCTCGGCGGCGTTGGACGCCCTGATTGCCGCCATCCGGCCCCGCCCCGACGACACGATCGTCGCCCTGGGCGACTACATCAACCGAGGGCCGGACACTCGGGGCGTCCTCGACCGGCTGATCGACCTGGGCCGCCGGTGCCACCTCGTCCCGATCCTGGGCAACCACGACCAGATGCTCCTGGAGGCCCGCTCCGGCCTCCATCCGACCACATGGCTCGGCATGGGTGGCCTGGCGACGCTCGACTCGTACGGCCCAGGGCGGGACCTTGATCTGATCCCCGACGAGCACTTCGAGTTCCTGAGAGGTTGCCACGACTTCCACGAAACCGGCACCCACATCTTCGTCCACGCCAATTACTACCCGGACATCCCGATGGCCGAGCAGCCCGTCGGCATGCTCCGGTGGGAGTCGCTCCGGGACATGACCCCCGGCCCGCACGAGTCGGGCAAGACCGTCATCGTGGGCCACACGCCGCAGAAGTCCGGCGAGGTCCTCGACCTGGGCCACCTCAAGTGCATCGACACGTTCTGCCACGGCGGCGGCTGGCTGACGGCGCTGGAGGTCGGGACCGAGGGGGTCTGGCAGGCGGATCGGGCGGGGGAGTTGCGGCGGCGCTGACGGCCCCAGGTTCGCAAGCTCACTCCCCCGGCCAGGACGCCCTCCGGGCCGAGGGCAGGCGACGATCGATCCCGGTGCGTCGGCACCCGGCAAGACCCTTCGGGCATGGGAACCATGATTCGTGTCGCCACGGTCAACATCCTCAACGACCTGTCCCGCTGGGCCGAGAGACGGGCCTTGCTGGCTCGGGGGCTGGACGCCCTGGCCCTCGACCTGATCGCCCTGCAGGAAGTCACCACCCCGCTGGGCGAGAGCACCGCCCACTGGCTGGCGGGCGAACTCGGCGGCTATTCGGTCCACGTCTGCCCGAAGTCCGGCTGGGGGGCCAGGCGGGAGGGGATCGCCGTGCTCAGTCGGTTGCCCGTCGAGGGGCACGAGGTCCTCGACCTCCTCAGCCAGCAGCGGACGGCCCAGCTTCTTCGGGTCCGGGCCGGGGGACGACCCGTCCTGCTCATCAACGGGCATTACCACTGGCTCCCCGGTGCCCATGCGGCCAGGGTCCGCCAGGTGGAGCGGGTCCTCGACCGGGTGAAGGGGCTCGACCGAGAGACGGCGGTCGTCGCCTGCGGGGACCTCAACGGCTCGCCGGGGTCCCCGGCGATCGACCTGATGCGGCGGACCCTCGTCTCGGCCCATGAGGCTCGTCACGGGCGAGAGCCGGACTACACCTGCCCGACCCCACTGAGGAGCGGCCAGCGGGTCCGGGGGGCCGCCACCCGAGGGCTGCTGCGCCTGTTCAGCAACCGGCCCGGCGATTCCTGGCGGGGCACCCTCGACTACATCTTCGTGAGTCCCGACGTCCGGGTGGTCGAATGCGGCGTATTCCTCGACCGCCCCTCGCCGGACGACCCGACGCTGTACGCCTCCGACCACCTGGGCCTGGCGGCGACGCTGGAGATCCCGCCCGACGGAGGCCCACCGGGGGGCTCATAATGGGCCGACCGCCCGACGGGATAGGCCGATCGCCTCGGCCTGCGGTGGAGTGAGGGAAGGTCATCCTCCCGCTCACCGTGAGGGCAGGGTCGATTCGACGGGCCGTGACGGAAGGGCGAACTCGCCCCCGCAAGCATCGCAGCGGACCGTCTCGTCGTCCCGGAGTTGGAGCCAGGTCACGTCGTCCCGCCCGCACTCGGGGCAGACGACGCCAACCATGCTCCCGTCGGGCTCGGGCAGGCCGACCAAGGAGATCCCGAAGTTCCCCGACTCGGCCAGCATCGGCAACAACTCGGGCGGGTCGGAGGGGATACGGACCTCTTTGCCGTTCAGCGGGACGACCAGAAGGTCGTGGAGGGTCGTCTCGCCGTCGGTGGGCCGTTCCCTGCGGCGAACGACCCTGGTGCCTTCGGGGCAGTCGATCTCGTAGAACTTGCCTTGGGCGTAGTGCCTGACCCGCATGCCGTCCCCTTCATCAGGACGATGCCGTCCTGTCGGGGATTATCCACGGGGGCCGGGACGCCGGAAACCTATACGCCCGTATCTATTGGGCTTCCGTTCACAAGTGCATGCCGAGAGATACCTACTCGAACGTGATGACGAACGGTCCCCTCCCCGCTACCGTCCGTGTGCCGCCTGCCCTGGTTCTCCGGGATGACTGCCCCTCAGGCATCCCGGTCGTTGACCGGCTCTACGCCGGACGCCTCGGGTTCACGGAGCGACTGGATCAGCCCGGCCTGGTTCCAGCAGTCCCAGCCCTCGACCATCTTGCCGCCGCAATACCTGATCCAGGTCATCCCCCGGAACGAGACCTTGCGGCCCGTCGCCGGGAACCCCAGGCCGTCGCCCCCGTGGGTCGCCGTGACGCTCCAGCGGACGACGACCTCATCTCCCTCGGCCACCGTCCCCTCCACGGTCATCCGCAGGTCGGGGAAGGCCGACAGGAACACCGCATGAGCCCGCTCCTGGAACTCCCGCTTGCCACGGAGCGGCCCGGAGTCGGAGTGGCTGACGCTCTCGTCGGTCAGCAGCTCGTCGATCGTGTCCGTCCGCCGCTGGTTCCAGATTTCCTCGAACCACCGCCGGGCCAAGACTACGTTCTCGTCCGCCATCCCGCACCTCCCTCGACCTGGGGGTCGGATCGTCAACCACCCGAGACCACGCTCATCGTTTGCTCGCCCCGCTCGACGACCGCAATTCACCCTTCGTGGGCCTGGGCCGGACCCGGTTGGGCAGCGGGTCGCCCGCCTCCCGATCGAACTCGTCGGGGCTCAACGTCTCGGGCACGACATCGCCCGTCTCCCGTCCCCACTCGGACAACGCCCGCCTCATGTCGGCCAGCACTCCGGCGTGCTTCGGGTCTCCGGCGAGGTTGACCGACTCGTGCGGGTCGGCCTCCACGTCATACAGTTCCTCGGCGGGCCGGGGGCTCACGAAGCACGCCCGCTGTTCCCGGGTCAATTTGCCCTCGTCCCGGAGCCGACGCATCGCCACGAAGGTCGGGCTCCGCACCGCATCGGCGGGCGGCGTGAGCGGCTTGCCGAGGTCGTCGTTCCTGATGTACTTGAACCGCTCCGACCGGGCCGCCCTGCCGTGGGCGGCGTAGTCGTGCCAGTTCCGCTCGGCGAAGATCAGGTCCCTCACCTTCGCCGTCGGGTCCCTGAACAGCGGCGAGAGGTCCTTGCCCTGGAAGGTCGGCCCAGGCTCGACGCCCGCCAACTTCAGGATCGTGGGGGCGATGTCGATGGTGCTGACCAGGCTGCCGCAACGGCTCCCCGGCCCGATATGCCCCGGCCAGCGGGCGATCAGCGGCGTCCTGATCCCCGAGTCGTACAGGGTCGTCTTGCAGCGGGGGAACGGACGCCCGTTGTCGCTGAGTAACAGGACCAGCGTCTCCCCGGCGACCCCCTGGCGGTCCAGTTCCGCCATCACCTCACCGACGTAACGGTCGAGGCGGCTGATCTCGTCGTAGTAGAGGGCCAGGTCCCTGCGGACCTCGGGCACGTCGGGCAGGTAGGGCGGCACCACGACGTCCTCGGGGCGGTGCGGCTGGGCGATGGTCCCTTCTTCGTAATCCCGGTGCGGGTCGAGGGCGGCCAGCCAGAGGAAGAATGGCCTGTCCTTGGGGCGGTCCCGGAGCACGGGCACCCACTGGTCGCACCCGCTCTGGACCGCCCCCGATCCTTCGGCGGTCATCCGGGCCTTGGCGTCCTTCACGGTCCCCAGTTGGAACCCCGCCGGGTTCGCCTCCCTCACGACGTCGAACCGGCCCTTCACGGCGTTGCCCAGGTGCCACTTGCCCGCCGCTGCGGTCCAGTAGCCGGACGCCTTCAGCTTCTCGACGAACGTGACCTGTCCCGGCGGCAGCGGCCAGTGCAACTCCTCGGCGTCGGTGTTGTGCGGGTAGCGACCGGTGATCAGGCTGGACCGGCTCGGGCTGCACGAACTGGCCGTCACGAACGCCCGGTCGAACCGCATCCCTCCTCGGGCCAGCCGGTCGATGTTCGGCGTCCCGACCTTGGGGTTGCCGAACGCCCCGCAGTCCTCCCAGGCCAGGTCGTCGGCGATGATCAGGACCACATTGGGCCGCTTCGGCTCCTCGGCTCGACCGGATCTCCCAGGCACGGACAGGACCGCCATGAGCAATGCACCGATGACCGTCACGTCGTTGAGCTTCATCCGGGCGTCTCCTCGGATCGGGCGTGATCTCGGGACCATAAACGGGATCGCTCCCGCCTCACTTTAGACGCACCGGCTGCGTGAATGCCCCGTTGCCCGCCGAGTCCCAGGCCGAGAACCGCACCCACGTCTTGCCCGCCGCATCGAACGGGATGCGGAACTTGTGCGAGCCGAAGGGCAGTTGGTCGGTGGCCGAGATGACCGTCCGGCCCACCCGCTCGCCGTCTCCCCAGACCGCCTCGACGAACTCCAGCGGGAACGTCCACTCCACCTCGGCCACGACCTCCCGGTCCTTGCCCTCGCCCTCGACGCCCCACCGGGGGATGAGCACCTCGCCGGTCGTGACGAAGAACTCCCCGGCTCGCAGGGCCTTGCAGACCGGGCTCCAGTCGTCGGACCTCGGCACCCGGTCCAGCTTCACGTAGTTGACGTTGAAGTCGCCGTAGAGGTCGTAATCCGGGAACTTCTTGTACGTGTCCACCTCGCCCACCATGTACTTCGGCCCGCCCCAGTTGTTCATGTCGTCGAGCGTGCCGAAGCACCGGACCTCCCCGAGACGCTTCTGGGACAGGTCCACCGGCATCGCCTTGAAGGCCGTCCCCAGCCAGCGGTCGCTGCGGAGGTAGTCGGCGTCCCTGATCCTGTCCGGGTAGCCGGTCGAGCCCTTGGTCCGGGGGTGGGTCGTCCAGACCAGGGCGTCCTCCCGATTCATCAACTCGAACAGGTCGGCGGCATTGCCCGTGTGATACACCTTGCCGTATTTCGGGTCGTCCTCTGCGATGGGCTGGTCCTTGCCCCGGACCGTCGTCCAGTAAACCGGCCTCGGGAAGAGGATGTTGTAGTGGCCGCCCAGGTAGGCGTTGGCCTCCTCGCCGGGCAGGATCAGGAAGTCGGCGTCGGAGTGGCGGCGGCAGCCCTCGAAGTAGGTCTGAAGCTCCTTGAGACGGAGCGGTCCAGGATCGTGCGGGTGGCCGTCGCCGTGGAAGTCGAAGATGTGGGCGATGTTGACGCCCAACGCCTTCATCATCGGTATCCAGGGCGGGGTCGTGTCGAGGCTGCCCGAGTCCGTCAACTCCTTGGTGAACGCCGTGTGGAAGTGCGTGACCAGCGTCTTGTAGCCGGGCAATGGCTTGTAGCGGTCGCCGTGGGTGAACGCCAGGGCCGCCTCCCGGCAGGCGTCGGGGCCGTCGGGGCTGAGGTGGAAGTAGACCGGCATCCGCTGCTGCGTGCCCGGCGGGGCGTTGTAGAGCGAGAACACCTTCTCGGCCCAAGTCGGGTTGTAGCCCTCGGCGTTCTCGCCTTGGCGGACGCCGAGCGAGAAGGTCTTCTCCGTGTCCCTGCGGTGCCAGACGTAGCCGAGGTTGACCTCCAACTCACGGGCGAAGAAGAACTGGTGGGGAGGCGGGAAGACGGCGATGGAACCGTGCGTGCCCCCGGCGACGGCGAGCCGGTTGCGTGCCCGCAGGACGTTCGGTTTCCCGGCCTCGCCGCCGGAAGTGTCGTCCTCATGGGTTCGATCCCGCCCGTCTCGCCAGGCCACCTGCGGGAGCGCCTCGGAGGAGAACCCTTTCAGCCCGCCCTGGTAGATGTAGGCGACCGAGGGTTCGTGGGTCTCGGCCACGGCCTCCACCCTCAGCAGATTGGTGAACTGATAGACCGTGAACCGCAGGCCCCCCGAGAAGGACCCCATCGTCAGACCTGGGAAGGAGACCTCCAAGCGTGCCCCGTCCGTCCTGACCCCGAAGCGGTCCGAATGGAAGGCGGCCCTTGACCGGCGAACCTCGTCGGGATGGTTCAATGGGGCGTCCCAGAAGACGTCCCAGCGGTGCTCCTCGTCGAGCCCGTGCCCGGTCCGCCGGACGCCGGTCGTCACTCCGAATTCGGGCACGAGATCCTTGCCGAACGTCGTCCATTCGCCGCCCTTCTTTCGCACCCTCAGTTCCCGGACCGTCGGGGTGCCCTCCACGACCGAGAACCGGGCCTGCAACTCCTGCCCCTTCTCGCCGTCCCAGGTCACGGCGAGCGAACCGCCCTCCGAGACGGCCACGAGCCCAGGCTGGGGGCGGTAGCCGGTCACGTCCACGGTTTGGGCCGGGACCGAATCGGGGAGGAGCCCAAGGCAGAGGATGGCGGCGATCACCCGGAAGCTCATGACTCACTCCTCCGTAACGGGCAGGGAGCACCGAGGCCCCCTCGACGACCCGTCGAGGGTAATCGCCGGGCCGTCCGAGGGCGAGGGTCTTCCTTCATGTCTTCACGAACCCGAACAGCCTCGCCGCCGTCCCGCCCAGCACCTTCGCCTGGTCCCCGGCGGGCAGGTCAGCCAGGTACGAGCGGACCCGCTCACGGTAAGCCCGGTAGCTCGCCCCGGTCGGCCCGGCGCCGAACCCGCCGCCGTAGATCAGCCGGTCGGGTCCGAACCGCCTCACGAGGTCCTTCACGACAGGCCCCACGTCCCGGTGCGGATAGTCCTCCCGCCTCGGCAGCGACGAGAGCTTCATGACCGTGTTCGGGAGCTTGGCCCAGCCGAGCACCACGGCGTACTCCTCCGGGCTGCCCTGGAACGGCCTGCCCAGGTGGTCGATGATCACGGTCGTCTCGGGGAACTCCCGGATCAGCGGCTCCAAGCCGGGGGCGTACCGGGGCTCGAAGTGGATCTGGACGGCCAGCCCGAGGTCCCCGATGTGCTTCCAGAGCGCCCGCAACTCCGGCTTGCCGAAGGGGGGCAGGCGGTCGGGGGCGTAGGCGTGGATGCGGGCGGCGACGATCCGCCCTTCCTGTTTCCTGACCAGGGCGGACATCTTGTCGAGCGAGCCGGGCCGGTCGGCGAAGAACAGGCAGGTCCCCTTCAGCTTGCCGCCGCCGACCGCCAGGCAGTGCTCCAGGTAGCGGTGGTCGTCCCCGTAGGGCTCGGGGTGGACGACGACGGCGTGGTCCACGCCCGCCTCGGCCATGCACTTCAGGAGGTGCTCGGGGGTGGCGGGCTCGGCGGGCTGGTACGGCCCCTCGGAGTGGTAGGGGAACCGGGGATCGTCCCTCCCGGCGAAGCAATGCAGGTGGGTGTCGATGACCAGGGCACGTCGGTCATCGGCCCCAGCCCCGGCCTGGCCCGACGAGAGCGCCGTCGCTGAAGCGGCGACCTTGAGGAATTGGCGTCGTCGCATGGCGTCGGTCTCCCGGACTGGAGGTACCCCCTTGTCTTGAGAGAGGGCGGGGTGCGAGGCGTGGGTCCGGCCTCGGGGTCGGGCACCTCACGGCGTCATCCGCCCCCAACTCGATGTGGCCTCATTTGGCTCCGTATCTGTTCTGGCCCAGGCTACCAGGGAATTGGGCCGGGGACACGGGTGTTCGCCCCGGTATGTCCCGAGCCCGCAACCCCTCGCTGGTGGGCGGATTTTCATCGAGCCGGGGATAGATAGGGAGGTTCTGCCGGGGGCGACGAGGAGAACCTGAACACCCGGCGAAATCTGCCGGGATCATCGCCGAGAACCTGCCGAAATTACTCAAGTAGGGAGACTATTCGCCCAGAGGTCGCATGCTGAAGAACATCACCCTCGATCGCCCCCTGGCCGTGCTCGACCTGGAGACGACCGGCACCGACACCAAGATCGACCGGATCGTCGAGGTCAGCGTCCTGAAGCTGTACCCCGGCGGCGAGGCGGATCACCGCACCCGGCGGGTGAACCCCGGTGTCTCGATCCCGCCGGAGGCGACCGCCGTCCACGGGATCACCGACGACGACGTGGCCGACATGCCGACCTTCCGGGCGATCGCCCCCGGACTGGCGAGGTTCCTCGACGGCTGCGACCTCTGCGGGTTCAACCTCCTGAAGTACGACCTGCGGCTCCTGGCCGCCGAGTACAACCGGGCCGGTCTCGACTTCCCGGTTGTCGGTCGGAAGGTCATCGACGCCTGCCACATCTTCCACCAGCGGGAACGCCGTGACCTGACCGCCGCCTGCCGGTTCTACTGCGGCCTCGACCACGAGGGGGCTCACGGTGCGGCGGCGGACGTGCTGGCGACTCTGGCGATCCTCGACGCCCAGGTCTCCCGGTACGACGACCTGCCGAGGACGATCGACGGCCTCCACGAACTATGCACCGACCCCAAGGCCCTGGACCTGAGCGGGATGTTCGGTCGGTGCGAGGAGGGGACGGTCGTCTTCATCAGAGGGAAGTACAAGGGCCGGTCGCTGGATGACATCGCCAGGACCAAACCGGACTACTTGCAGTGGATGCTCCGGGATGACTATTTCGACGACACCAAGGCGATCGCCTCGGAGGCGCTCCGGCGGGCGGGCTAAGGTCTCGACCGTTACGACAATCAAGAGCGCAACTCGTCCCAGGCCGAGGCCCCGAGGGTGCATCCGGGAGAGGGCCGCAGGGGCGATCATCGACCTTTCATCTGTGCGATGGGAGGTCGTCGATGTGGGCGACCTCGTACCCGGCCTCGCACCGGATAACCATCCGAGCGGTCGCAGCCGACGTGATCGTTGGAGCGGGGTCTGGGAGTCGAACAGGAAGAGGGTCGCACCGTTCCCAAGTCGTCCGGTTGGGAGCGGAAAAGGGGCACTCCAACCGGACGGATTTGTAACCCGAATTGTAACCCAGGCTCACCACCCAATTATAACCCGAGCAAGCTAACCACAAATCACGACATAGCAACGACTTAGGAAGTGGGCGATACAGGACTCGAACCTGTGACATCCTGCGTGTAAAGCAGGCGCTCTACCGACTGAGCTAATCGCCCGTCTCGTGATACCAACGTATTTTAAGGGAGGAGTGGGGGCGCGGCAACGGGAAGGCGGCGGGCGTCAGGATCATTCCAAGGTCGTTTCGACACTCTTTGCCCCCTCTGACCGACCCACTCACGCAAGGGGAGAGGGGGCTGAAAAACTCCCTCGTCGTGGGTCATGTTGGCGGCGACCAACCGGACCGCCCCGGGGTTGGCGCCGGCCGCGATGCGGTCGGCTGCGATCGCGGCGCGGCGATCTCCCGACCGACCGGTCAGGAGGACGGTCACGCCGTCGGGGACCAGACGCTCGGCGATCGCCCGGCCCAGGCCGGACGAGGCTCCGGTGACCAGGCATCGGGCCCCCTCGAACGACTTTCGCCGCGTCATGGCGGGCTCGCCCCCGGCTTACCGGTTGATGGCCCCGCCGTCGAGCGCTCCCTCGACTCGGGTCGTCGCCAGGCCCTCCGGGTCGCGGCTGTGCCACTTGAAGCGGCTGGCGGACTGGCCGATCGACGGCCCATAGGCCGGCTGGCTGATCACGACTCGGGGTTGCTGGTTGGTCATGACCGTCGCCCCCTGCTTGGGCGTCTCGACCACGATCACCGAACCCGGGCCGGGGGCGACCGAGGGGGAACCGGAGACGACCACCTGGCCGCTCGGGACCTCGCAGACCTGGCCGACCTGGGTCGAGACCGGCAGGCCGCTCGGGCCGCAGGCCGGGACGGTCCCGTAATAATGGTTGTGGATGCATCCCGGAGACGTGGCCCATCCCATCAGGACGAGCCAGAGCGCACCGCGAAGACTGGGGGCGTGTTTCACGGCGATCCTCCTCTTGCCGAGGCCAGGATCCCGGCGACGTGTCGGGATCGCCGACGCGACCGGGGCTGGCCCACCTCGTCGGGACGGGCCGGGTTGCGGGGCCGGCGAAGCGTTTTCCCAGCTTCGGGACGTACCGGGCCCGGGGCGGTCGGAATCTAGCCGAACCGGCCGATTCGGCCAACCGCAATCTTGCCCCCCGGGATCCGGATTCGCCCGATCGAGGGTCGGGACCGCGGTCCGGGCCGTCCGGTCAACGCCCCCCCTCGGCGAAGGTCCCCCGATCGAGGTCACGTTCAACCCCCCGACGGGCGACCTCCTGGCATCGGAGGATCCGCTCGCGGATCAAGGCGGTCAGGGCCTCCGCGCCGAGCGTCCGGACCTCGTCGGCGGGGATCGGCTCGCCGAAATGAACCCGGATCGGATGGGTGACGGGGTAACCTCGCGACCTCGGCCAGGCATTGAAGGTCCCCGCGATGGCGGCCGGGAGGACTGGCACCCGGGCCTTGGCGGCGAGCAGGGCGATCCCGGCCTTCAACTCTCCGAGGTCGCCATCGAGGGTTCGGGTCCCTTCGGGAAAGAGGGTCACGATCCCCCCGCGTTTGAGGCGTTTCAGCGTCTCCTTCAGGCCCTGCGCCCCGATTCCGTCGCGCTGGATCGGGAAGGCGCCCAGCGACCGGATGAACGGGGCGAGCGGCCAGAAGAAGAGGGTGGACCGCGCGACGTAATTCAGCGGGCGATCCAGCAGGATCCCGATGACGAGGACATCGAGATGGCTCAGGTGGTTCGAAACCAGCATGACCGGTCCCCGATCCGGGATGTTCTTCCGGCCGGTGGTCCGGAGGCCGAAGATCGCGGACATGAGAGTGCTCAAGATCCACTGGACCAGCCGGTACCAGGCAAACCCGAGGGCCGATCGTTCGTCCTTCTCCGGATCCGATGGCTCGCGGGCCCTTCCGGGTCGGGGAGGGCGGGCGATCGGTTCCGGGGTTTCGGGTGCGGGATCGGGGGTGTCGGACATCGGGTGGCTCGATCCTGGAGGGGGGCGGGGTCGGGCCGCTCAGGCCGGGGCCTCGGATGCCTGGAGGATCTCGCGCTCGATTCGGACGACGACCTGATCGAGGTCGAGCCGGCTGCTATCGATGATCCGGGCGTCGTCGGCGGGCTTCATGGGGGCGATCGCCCGCGCGGCGTCCTGGGCGTCGCGCTCGCGGAGGTCGCGGAGAACGGCCTCGGGCGTGATCGCGTCGCCCCGGGCGGAATACTCGGCGTGCCTCCGGCGGGCCCGCTCCCCGTCGCTGGCGGTGAGAAAATACTTGAGCGCGGCGTCGGGGAAGACGATGGTCCCCTGGTCCCGGCCTTCGGTGATGACCCGCCGCTCGGCCCGGGCGAAGGCCCGCTGCCATTCGACCAGCCGGGCCCGGACGCTCGGGCTGTCGGCGGCGTGACGGGTGGATCGGGTGACCTCGACCCCCCGGACCTCCGCCGTGACGTCCTCGCCGTCGAGGAGGACTCGCCCGGGGGGGAGGCCGACCCGGACCCGGGCGACCAGAGCGCCGAGGGCCTCGTCGCTCTCCAGGTCGAGCTTCGCGCGGAGCGCCGCCAGGGCGACCGCCCGATACATGGCCCCGGTGTCGAGGAGTCGCCACCCCAGCCGCTCGGCCAGTCGACGGGCGACCGTGCTTTTGCCGGCGCCCGCCGGCCCGTCGATCGTGACTACGCGGAAGGATCCCATGGCCGCCATCCTCTCGCCGCGCCGACTCCGGTTGGAACCCGAGTCCATCGCGCGGCGAGGGCCCGGTCCAACCTCTCCCCCCCGATCACCCTCGCAATGATATCACGGGAACGGCCCGGCCTCGAATTGCCTTCGAGGCCGGGCCGTCGGGATGAATCGGATGAGACCGGCGAGAGCGGGATCAGATCGGGCGGTGGCCGGACTTTGAGGACGGCCGGTCGAGCGGCTGCCGGCCGGCAAACCCGGCGTTCTTTTCGTGCCAGTGGGTGACCAGCGGCTCGCCGAACCGCCAGCAGAGATAGACCTCGCGGCCGTCGCGGAGGCTCGGGAAGTCGCAGAGCCCGTCGGGGCCCTTGAGCTCGACCCCGAGCTTGGTCAGCTCCTCGATGTAGGTGGCCAGCCTGGCCTCCTCGTCGACGAGTTCGGACTGGCTCTGCGCGGTCTCCTCGGCGTAGGGGTCGTTCGAGGGCCGCCGGCGGTCGCCCTGGACCGAGGTCAGGCGCTGCTTGAGTTCGTTGACGGCCTGGAACTGGCGGACGATGTCGCCGACGATGGCCTTGACCAGCGGCATCGCCTTGTTCGCTTCCTCGACGCTGAAGAACTTGGGCTTCGCCTCGACGGGATTGGGAGCGGCCATGGCGGAGGTCCTTGTCGGGAAGGGAGGTGCCGGGACTCCGGGGATCGATGGGTCGTCGGGTCGCGGGGCGACAAACCCGGGCGTGGCGGTCCGGTCACGCATCCTTTCTTCACGGATCCATTATAGGACAGCTGGGGACCCCCGCAAGAGTGGCCGTCGGGCGTCCCTGCGATTCCCGATCAGGAGCCGCGAGCCCGGCTCCGGGCCAGCCCCTCGGCAACTTCCGAAGGCCTGGCGGCATTGAAGATGTCGGCCGGGCCGAGCCCCGCGCGGCGGGCGACGCCGACCCCGTAGTCCAGGTCGGCCAAGCCCCCCGTGGCGTGGGCGTCGGGATTGATCGCGAGCGGGATCCCCAGGGCCCGGGCCTTCCGGGAGTGCTCCGAGTCGAGGTCGAGCCGGTGCGGGTTGGCGTTGATCTCGATCATCGTCCCCGAAGCCGCCGCCGCCGCGATCACCGCGTCGAGGTCGACCGCGTAGCCGTCGCGGGCCAGGAGGAGCCGGCCGGTCGGGTGGCCGAGCATGGTGACCCGAGGGTTCCGGGCCGCCGCCACGATCCGGGCGGTCATCGCCGCCCGGTCCATCCCGAATCCGGAATGGACGCTGGCGACCACGTAGTCGAAGCCGGCCAGGATCTCGTCGGGGAAGTCGAGCGAGCCGTCGGCCAGGATGTCGCACTCGGTCCCTTTGTAGACCCGGAACGACGGGCCGAGCTTCGCGTTGAGCGCGTCGATGGCCTCCCACTGGAGGAGGACCCGCTCGATCGAGAGTCCGCCGGCGTATCCGGCCGACTTCGAGTGGTCGGCGATCCCCAGGTACGAGAGCCCGGCGACTCGGGCGGCCTCGACCATTTCCTCCAGGGTCGCGCCGCCGTCGGACCAGTCGGTGTGGCAGTGGAAGGTCCCGGTCAGGTCGGCCCGATCAACCAGGCGGGGCAGGGGGCCGCGTTCGGCCAGCTCGAACTCGCCGGAGTCCTCGCGCAGCTCGGGCGGGATCTCGGCCAGGCCCAGGGCGGCGAACAGCTCCTTCTCGGTCCGGCAGGGGATCGGCCCGTCGGGGCCTTCCAAACCGTACTCGCTGAGCTTGAGCCCGCGGTCGATCGCCCGACGCCTCATGGCGATGTTGTGGGCCTTTGACCCGGTGAAGTAATGGAGGGCGGTCGCGAACCGGTCGTCGGAGACCCCCCGGAGGTCGCACTGGACCCCGTCCAGCAGCCGGACGCTCGCCTTGGTCGGGCCGTGGGCGAGGACCTTGGCGACCTCGGGCCGGTTCACGAAGTGGTCGAGGATCGGGGCCGGATCGGCCGAACTGAACAGGATGTCGAGGTCGCCGATCGTCTCGGCCCTGCGCCGGAGGCTCCCGCAGGTCTCGGCCCGGATCACGCCCGGGTGCTCCTTCACGGCCTGGAAGATCGGGGCAATCACGCGGCGGGCGGTACTCTGCAAGATCCGGTCGCCGACGGATTCGAGGAACTCGATCCCTTCGAGGATCCTGGCCTGGGTCTTGGCCCCGAAGCCTTTGAGGGCGGCGATCTGGCCGGATTCGCCGGCGGCCCGGAGGTCGGCCAGGCTCTGGACCTTCAGCTCGTCGTGGAGCAGCTTGATCTTCTTGGTCCCCAGGCCGGGGACTCTCAGGAGGGCGACCAGGCCCGGCGGGGTGGCCTTCTTCAGCTCGTCGAAGGCCGGGAGATGGCCGGTGGTGGCCAGCCGGGTGATCTTGTCGAGCATCACCTGGCCGATCCCGGGGACCTCGGCGAGGCTCCCCTCGGCGATCATCTCGGAGAGGTCGGAGGGGAGCCCCTTGATGGCCTGGGCGGCGTTGTGGTAGGCCCGGACCCGGAAGGCGTTCTCCCCCTGGACTTCGAGCAGGGTCCCCATCTCGTCGAGGACCCGGGCGATCCGGGCCGTCTCCATCAGGCGACCCTCCCCGGGTAGCGCTGGCGGAGCGAGGCCAGGAGGGCCGTCAGGTTCCGGCCCCGGGCCAGGCTGGCGAGGGTTCCGAGGTGGTCGTCGATCGGGACCCCTCGGAGCTCGCCCGAGCGGTGAATCTCCAGGGCCTGGATCATCGCCTCGGTCCCGAGGTTCGGGTCGGGCTCGCCCCGGTCGTTCTCGATGGTGTTGATCGCCGAGCCGGCCAGGAACAGGACGTTGGGGACGAGTCCCCGGTCCTCGACGTCCATCAGGTTGAGGATCAGGTTGCCCTGGTCGAGCGCCCCGGCCCGGGTGATCATGGTCGGCTTGATTCCCGGGAGCGGGCGGGTCAGGGCGTCCTCCGAGGCGAGCCACTCGGCGCCGTAGGGGCGGATGTAAGGCGAGCCGGGGCGGACCGGGGCGGTCTGGCGGAAGTCGATCCCGTCGAGCCGGGCGAGGAGGTCGATGACCTCGCGGAAGATCGAGCCGTTGGACCGGGCGCCGATCCCGGCGTTGTGGCCGTAGATCGCGGGGGGATGGTCGAGGTAGCGGGTCGCCTCGCGGACCATCCGGACGGTCCCGCCGGCGTAGGTTTCGCTGAACATGATCCCGTTGGCGCCGGCTTCGAGGACGGCGTGGACGGTGTCGAGGATCTCGTGGGGAGCCCCGCTGACGTGCGGAGCGTAGATCAGGCCCAGCCCGCTCCGAGCCTCGCGGGCCCGCTCGATCGCCCGGACGGCCCGGCGGGTCCGCTCGCCGACCGGGGAGTAGTCCAGGTTCGGGTACAGATCCTCGTCCTCCTTGACGAACATCAGGAGCCGGCTGGCGGCGACCTCGACGACCAGCCGCTCGACGTCGTCGGGGGTGATCCCGGCGGTCGGCTTGAGGATCGTCCCGAAGGCCGGCTGGTCCTCGGCGAACCCGGCCAGCGCCCGGGCCCCGAGTGGGCCGTGGGCGGGGCCGGGGAAGCTCCGGATCACCTTTTCGGGGATCTGGAGGTCGACGAGCCGGGCGTCCCGGTTCTCGTACATGTCGAAGATCACCGCGCCGGCCACGGTGTGGAGGATGTCGGAGGAGGTCAGGTGGCCGTCGGGCTGGAGCATCATCTTGAGCGGGAAGGCGACCCGGAGCAGCCCGACCTGCCCGCCGGAATCGAAGGCGTCGACCCCCGCCTCGGTCGCCGAGCAGGCTTCCAGCAGCGACCCCCGGGGCGGGTGCTTGATCCCGCTGGTGGCGTGGTAGCTGATCTCGCCGACGGCCCTGGCCAGCGTGTTGGTCCGGAAGGCGAAGAAGTAGGTCGCGACGATGTGGTCGTCCATCCGGGGGGGCGGATTCTCGGCCAATCGGTCGCGGATCGTGGCCCGGAGCACGACCTCCCGGGCGTCGTGATCGTGGCCGAGGACGTCCATCGTGCGCGCGTCGACGAAAGGCATGGCGGACACCGGATCGAGGCCGGATCGGTCCGAGTCGGGGTCCAATCCCCCGACCCCGGCGGAACGTCAGGATAATCGGAGTGGCGGCGAATTGCATCAGCCGACCCGATCGATCATAATTCCCCGCGTTCCCAGGTATGAGAGACGAATCCCTCGCAAGATCAGATTGTCATTTTGCCGATCTGGGATTATCTTGCGTATCGAGAAAAGACACGACGACAAACGGCATCCCGGCGCCGTATACTGGAAATGGGCATCAGGGGGGAGGGACCGATGATCGAAGCGAAGATGTGGAAAAATTGCAACCGCTTCAGCGAGAAGCTCGGGCAAAAGATTTTACAGCTTGGCCTGAACGGCCAGAAGCTGGCGCGCAAGTCGGACGTGAGTGATTCGGAGATTTCCCGGATCATGAACCGGAAATCGCTCCCCGGCCTGGAGAACGCCATCTCGCTGGCGAGGGCCGTGGGCGTCTCGCTCGATTACCTGGCCGATGACGCCCTCGACGCCGACCCGAATCAGCCCAAGGAGTCGGCCAACGAACTGGAGACGATGCTGCTCCAGTTGGCTCGCGAGATTGGTTACTGGGACGCGCTGCACGTCCTCAAGAGCACGAGGATCATCGGCTTCGAGGTCGCCGCCAGCCGGCTCCTGGAAGGCAAGCCGGTGGTGAGCCCGATGACCGAGGCCAATTCCCGGCCGCTGGTGACCCCGATCCCGGCGAACGCCGGCCGGGTCGGCTCGGTCTGAGGCGGCGAGATAATCCCGCCCCCCCGAGACGAGCGAGGCCCAGATCCGATCGGAGGATCAGGCCGGGCCTCGATGGCTTCGGGGGGTGTCGCGGCTGGGCTCGGAGGCTATCCGGAAACATCTCCTTGGCCTGGCAACGATTGATGACCAATGGACGATGGTTAATGGGCGAGAAATCCAGGACGATTTTCCCGAAGCCGGGATTGAATTAGGAGTGACGCAGTTGATGGCCTTAGTCCAGTAGGTGCATTTTGCTCGCTGCACAAGATCGTCAGCCTGCCGTCAATGAGGCAAGAAGACGAGCCGAACGCCTACTGTACATAAGCCATCAACTGCGTAACTCTTATGAATGTCACCCCTCTGATCGACCATCACTCATTGGCCATCAACCATTTTCGATCCCGAATCGTCTCTCAGAACTGCTTCCGCTGGCGGCTCGACGGGATCCGAAGGGCCTTGCGGTATTTGGTGACGGTCCGGCGGGCGACGGGAAATCCACTCCGGCCCAGCTCCTCGACGATCTCCTCGTCGGAGAGCGGGTTCTGCTTGTCTTCCTTGGAGATGATCTCCAGGAGCTTCTGCTTGATCGTCTCCCAGGCCACTTCCTCGCCGTCGGTGGTAGTGGTCCCGCCGCCGAAGAACCGTTTCAGGGCGTAGATCCCACGCGGAGTCTGGACCCACTTGTCGTCCACGGCCCGACTGACGGTGGTGACGTGAACCTCGACCCGGTCGGCGATCTCCTGCATCTTCAGGGGCTCGATCGCCTCGGGCCCTTTATCCAGGAAATTCTTCTGGTGGTCGATGATCGCCCGGGCCACCTTGAGCAGGGTGCTCCGCCGCTGCTCGATCGACTCGATCAGCCACCGGGCCGACTGGATCTTCTTCTGGATGAACTCGCGGGTGACCGGGTCGGATTGTTTGTTCTTGAGCATCCGCTGATATTGACGGGAGATCGCCAGTTGCGGCGTGTGGTCGTCGGCGAGCCGGACCTCGTAGTCGCCGTGCTCGTTGGGCTCGACGACCAGGTCAGGGACGACGTACTGGGTGTTCGGCGACATGTACCGCGCGCCGGGGCGGGGGTTGAGGCGGCGGAGGTGCTCGATGGCTTCCTTGATGTCGTCGATCGGGATCCCGGTCCGCTTCTCGATCGCCGGGAGGCGGTTCTGCTGGATATCGTCGAGGTGGTGCGAGATCAGGACCTGGAGGATCTCGCGGCAGGGGACGTCGGGAGTGAGTTGCAGGAGCAGGCACTCGCGGAGGTTCCGGGCCCCGACGCCGGGCGGGTCGAGCTTCTGGACCAGTCCCAGCGCCTCCTCGGCCTGGGCGTGGGTCACGTCGCCGCCGTGGTCGCGGACCAGGTCGCGAAGTTCGACGTTCAGAAAGCCGTTGTCATCGAGGTTATAGACCAGGTACTCGGCCAGGGCTTTGACGATCGGGTCGCATTCCAGGAAGCTGACCTGATGGGCCAGGTCGTCGTGGAGCGACTCGGGCCGCGACGCCATGTTCTGCATCGCGTCGTGCTTGCGGTCGGCCTCCTCGCTCAGCGCGGCCCGACTCAGCCGGTGGGTTTCCCCATAGGAGTCGGACCAGTCGTCCCCTTCCTCGAACTCGGGGGCGGGCGTCTCCTCGGGCGTGGCCGGGGTTTCGGCACCGGGGTCGGGCTCGGGCTCGCCCGGCGTTGATGACTCCCGGAGGTCGACCAGGATCGGGTTCTCGATCAGCTCCTGGTCGATCCGCTCCTGCAACGCCATGAGCGGCAGTTGAAGAATCTCCATCGACTGGATCATGCGGGGCGCCATCCGGAGCCGCATGTCCATGCGCTGATGCTGGGAGGTGTCGAGACGCATGTCCTATAGTCCGCCGCGGGAGGGAAGGTTCACAGGCAACATCACCGTGACGTCTGCCACGACACGACCTCGCCGACGCTCGCGCTCGATTCGGGTCCGGCGTCCGGCCTCGTCATCGATCCTGGAACCACCGGGGCGGCCCGGGCGCGACAAGCAATGCAAAAAATATGCCACGAGTCCGGGCGGCACGCAAGCCCATCTCGCTTCAAAACCGTTGACGACCGTTGATCGCATCGGCCAGCATCTCTTTATTGGCGAATTCGAGCACGCTGCCCGAGGCCAGGCCGCGGGCCAGCCGGGTGACGGCAACCCCGGTGTCGGCCACCCGGTTGGCCACCAGCAGGGCCGTCCCGTCCCCTTCCAGGGTCGGGTTGGTGGCCATGATCAGCTCGCGGATCCCCCCCGAGCGGACCCGACGCTCCAGCGCGTCGACGGTCAACTCTTGGGGCCCGACCCCCTGGAGCGGCGCGAGCCGGCCGAGCAGGACGTGGTAGACGCCGCCGAAGCTCGCCGACTTCTCCAGGGCCAGCAGGTCGCGCGACTGCTCGACCACGCAGACCAGGCCTGGGTCGCGGCGGGGGTCGCGGCAGATCTCGCAGAGCGGCTGCTCGGCCTCGGTCAGGTGGAAGCAGGCCGAGCAGTGGCGGACGCTCTCCTTGACGGCCCGGATGGCCTCGGCCAGGGCCAGGGCCTCCTCGGCCGGAGCCTTGAGCAGGTGGTAGGCGAGCCGCTCAGCCGACTTGACCCCGAGCCCGGGGAGCCGCCCGAACGCCTCGATCAGCCGGTCGACGGCCCCGGAGGTCCCGGCCACCGGTCAGGCCCCCCCCGCGCCCGGCCCGAACATGTTTGCCAGCCCGGGCGGGAGCGGGAACCCGCTGGCGAGCTTGCTCATCGACTCCCCGGCCGACTCGCGGGCCTTCGTCAGCGCCTGGTTCACGGCCGCCGCCACCAGGTCTTCGAGCAGCTCGGCGTCGCCGTCGGCCAGGAGCTTGGGGTCGATCCGGATCGAGAGCAACTCCATCTTGCCGTTGACCTTGGCCCCGACCGAGCCGCCGCCGGCCGTCCCCTCGACCTGGAGATGGCCCAGAGCCTCGGTCGCCTGCTCCATGCTTTCGCGGATCTTGCCGGCATTGCGCATCAGGTCCGCGAAGTTTCCCAGGTTGTTGAACACGTCATCCCTCGGGTGCTGGGGAAAGAAACGGGATCGGGCTTGGCGCGGCCGATCGGTGACTCGGCGGCGATCCGGATTCAAAAATGAGAGGCCATCCGGAAACATCTCCTTGACCTGGCAACGATTGATGAGCAATGGACGATGGTTGATGGGAGAGAAATCCAGGACGATTTCCCCGGAGCCGGCATTGAATGTCGCCCCGCTGATCGACCATCACTTATTGACCATCAACCATTTTCGATCCCGGATCGTCTCTGACTGATGGCTGACCGATAGCGACGGATTATCGCAAATCCATCCGAAACCACGAAGGTTGCTTGTCCATGAATTCCTGCACAAATCAGTCATTGTTCATTTGTCATGATTCATTACCACGACTCGGAAATAGACCGGATCGCGTCTCAAACGCCCGAGGAGGCCGGCTCGTCGTCGAGGTCCACGCGGACGGCCTTGGCCTCGAACTTCTCGACGATCAGCTTGATCAGCGGGTCGTCGCCGATCCCGTCGTCCCGGGCGACCGCCGCGGGGTGGCGGGCCGGGGCGGGGGCCTGGGCCTCGACCGGCCGGGCAAACTGGACCTCGACCGACCGGCCGATCCATCGGCGGAGTGCCGTCTCGATCCTGGTCCGGAGGTCGGGACGTTCGCAGGCGTCCACCAGCCAATTGTAGCCCGGCAGCGGCTCGATGACCAGCAGACCCGGCCCCGCCAGCGCCGAGGGCCGGAACGGGCCGAGCTTCGAGGCGAGCTCGGCCGGCTGCGAGGACGCCCAGCGGGGCCAACCCGCGACCAGGGCCGCCAGGTCCCAGCCGGGGGACACGACTTCGGCCACCGGGGGAGCCTCCTCCGACGGCCGGGCTGTTTCGGGCTCAGGCTCGACCGGCTCCGGCGGGGGGAGGGCAGGGGCCACTGGCTCAGCGGGCGTCAGCTTTTTTTTTTCGAGCGGGGCGACGGGCGGGGCCCCCGACTCCAGGGCGGCGAGCCTGGCGACGACCTCGCCCAGCTCTCCCAGGTTGTCGAGCAGGGCGACCCGCATCAGGGCGATCTCGACCAGGGTCCGGCCGTGCGGGCTCCCCCGGAGCCGGCCCCGGGCCTCGGCCAAAATCTGGAGCGCGGCCAGGAGGGTGTCGAGCGGCCAGCGGTCGGCGACCTCGCGGAGCCGGGGCTTCTGCCTCGGGCTGGCCGCGAGCAGGGTCACGTCGGCCTTCACGGCCAGGATCATCGCGTCGCGGAGGAACTCGATCGCCCCGGCCAGCAACTCGGCCGGCTGGACGCCCGACGACGAGGTCTGATCCACGATCCGGATCGCCCCGGCCGCGTCCCGCCGCGAGAGGGCGTCGAGGAGGTCCAGCGTCCGGTCGTCGCTGGCGATCCCGAGCTGCTGCTGGACCAGCTCGACGGTCAGCCGCTGGCCCCCGAACGAGAGAAGTTGTTCCAGGAGCGACTGGGCGTCGCGCATCGACCCGCTCGCCCGCCGGGCCAGGACGGCGAGGGCGTCGGGGTCGGCCTCGACCTTCTCGGAGACGCAGATATCGCCCAGGGTCTGGACGATCTGATCCGGGCTGATCCCGGCGAAGTCGTACCGCTGGCACCGCGAGAGGACCGTGACCGGGATCTTGTTCGGCTCGGTGGTGGCGAAGAAGAACTTGACGTGTCCCGGCGGCTCCTCCAGCGTCTTGAGCAGGGCGTTGAAGGCCCCGGTCGAGAGCATGTGAACCTCATCGATGTAATAGATCTTGAACCGGGCCCGGCTGGGCCGGAGCCCGGCGTTTTGCCTCAGTTCGCGGACCTGCTCGACGCCGTTGTTGCTGGCCCCGTCGATCTCGATGACGTCGACATCTTGACCGAGCGCGATGGCCTGGCAGATGTCGCAGGTTCCGTCGGGCTCGTCGGTCGGCCCTTGGACGCAATTCAGGCACTTGGCGAAGATCCGGGCGATCGAGGTCTTGCCGACGCCCCGGGTCCCACTGAAGAGGTAGGCGTGGGTGACGCGATTCAGGCGGATCGCGTTCCGGAGGGCCTGGACGACGTGGTCCTGGCCGACCACATCCTCGAACCGCTGCGGCCGGTAGCGGCGGGCCACGACGGTGTAGCCGATGGGATCGGCCTCGGCCGGGTCCGCGATGGTCCCTCGGGGTCGGGACACTGGGCACGCTCCGTCGGGCCTGGGGGAGTCGAGGGCGTCCGCCCCCTTGCTTCGATCGGCCGGTTCGTCGGAGGGGCCGGGGAGAGCCGGGGAGGTGCTCCCGGGCACATGAAGACGATGCTTATGGCTGCTGCCGTCAGGCCCTGACCAGGTTCGCAAGTCCCCATTGCCCGGGTCCCCCCCGGCTCACCCCGACCCCCGCGATCGTCCCTCCAGCGGGAAGGACTATTCTCTGCGATCGGTCCCGGACGTGCAAGGGCAAGATCACTTGGCGACTCCAAGTCAGGGAAACGGGGTGTACCCGCAGAATCTTGGGGTTCATGCTGCCCGGTCCCAGAACAGATCCCATTGGTCGGTCTGGCGGCAGCAGATCAGGGCGGCCATCGAACGAGCGTTCTTGTGCCGCCACCGGGCTCCTC
>JAABUJ010002357.1_pt1 | contig 23685 bp, 31 predicted proteins | sample 5559131 | NCBI WGS metagenome assembly JAABUJ01 (sample SAMN10711875, study PRJNA513366) | rock metagenome | isolation source: Antarctica rocks | place: Antarctica: Victoria Land, Mt New Zealand nord | collected 2016-01-07
CCTCCACAAACGCCACCGCCTCCTCCACCCCGCCCAGCCCGTCCACGATCCCCTCCTTCAGCGCCTCCAGCGCCGTGAACCGCTTCGCCTCCAGCACCAGCGTCCGGAACGTCCCCGGCGAGGGGAGTTTCTGCCGGAAGATGGACGCCATGGGCGGTTTGAGCGGCGCGCCGAAGTCGAGCTCGTTGAGGCAGAGGTAGCCCCGGTGTGGGTTCACGAGCCGGTAGTCGTGCATCATGGCGAGCATGAGGCCGGCGGCGAAGGTGTGGCCGTTTAGGAGGGCGAGGGTTGGGGTTGGGTAGCTGGGGTGTGGTTAGTGAGGGGGGATGCGGGGGGTGGAGGCGCGGTGGGAGGGTATGGGAAAGGGGGGAGGGCGTACGTCAACAGCCGTCGCCACAACGGGTACAGGCTCTCGGCGAAGAAAGTCTTGCTCTTAATCGCCGACTCGTAGTTCAGTCCGTTGCTGTAGAACTTGGGAATCGCGGACGTGCTGATGACGACGCCGGGCGGGTAGCGCGTCTCGAGGATGTCGAGGGCCAGCAGGAAGGCGGCGCAGAAGGCGGGCGTGAGGCGGTTGTCGGGCGGGGAGAGGAAGGTTAGGAGGTAGATTTTGGTGCCCCGTTGCGTGCAGGTGATGCTGCCGGAGGGAGGGATCGGGATCGTGAAGAGGGGAGGGAGGGGTGGCATCTTGGGTTGTGTTGCGTTGTATTTTGGATTGGGGATGTTGGTGGGGGGGGTTGGCGGTTGGGTGTTGGTGGTCGAGGGATGGGGATGGGTGGTGACGGGTGGGCGATTGGAAGGTATGTGTAAGCAGAGCTCGGGATGTAGGAGGGATCTATAGAAGAAACGATCCTGGGTTATATCGCAATGGTGACTTGGTGGGCGATAAGGGCGTCATCCGGCAGAGCTGCATCCTAGCCTCTATAGCTCCGTCGGAGGGGTTGCCGATGCGTGCATGGGGCGGCAAGTCCCGCCAGGGTCCCGTACACCAAGACACTGTGTCGCACCCAGGCTGTCGACTCTGTCATTGACAGAATGATGCCAATTTACCAACACCAGAATACAGTATTCTCTAGTGAAAGCCAGAAGAGCCCGCCCAGCGCGCGACGAATGACTCCGCATCCGCACCCTTCGACGATGGCCGGTCCTACCAGGCCATCGTCAACAAGGACGACTCAACCCACTCAGCCGTCCAATACGCCTGCACACACGGCTAAACCTCGAGCAAACATTCCGGGTGCCCGCCCATGCTCTGCGAGGAGCAGGTTGAGGCCCTGGTGGTTGGTAAACTTTGTGACCGCATCGAAGAATAACCGACGTCTGGCCGCTCTGGGATTCTGACTATGGGATGGATTCTATCCGTCAGGCGCTGCCAAACGAGGATTCACAAACTGTCCCACCAAGGCTAGAGCCCTGGTTCGCAGGAACATGGGCAGGCAAACACTAAGGTTGGGTAGAGGGGAGTGCAACTTCACTCTCTAGACGGGCCGTCCTAAGGGTTGATCCTAGTCCGTGGCTAGCTCCACGCGGACAAACGTCCTCGAACAGCTGGATTGCTCAGCGCTGCGGCAGTTTCGCGGTGCCCATCGGCTCAGCCAGAGCTCGGAAGTGGTTCGGATGGGCTTGGCTTCCTCCCACGTAATTTGCTGGAATGACCCTAGGTCGCACGCTGTGGATCATGCAAGCCGCATCTGCTGGTGGAAAGGCGAAGCTTCGGCGTCGGCGTTCGTATCCGGATATGATGGGCGTCGGGCGATAAACGGTGTCGACAAGGTGTCTGGGCAGGTCGGAGGTGCTGAGGGCCGCTTGTGCTGGTTCGGCGGCTTGTACAATTGTAAGTCACAGCTCGCTGATTTGCCCGTTGGGTTTGGGCAACGGTGCAGAATATTTCGGGTCTTCAGATCCCTTAAATGTGCGGTCCTTTTTCCGTGTGGGCGGAGTGCCCACGGTAGCATAGGGCATTCCTGTAGCGCTGAGACAAGCTCGGGGCAGGTTGACGTATGGTGCCATGTTCGAGAGTCGAGCTCTCATCGTCGAGCTCGAGGTTGGAAGTGTGTAATGCGGTGGTCTCGTCAATCCTTCAGGCACGGTGTCGTTGCCGCAGACAATGACGCCTGCGTAAACATGGTTGATTCTCGAGGGGGAAGGCAGGTGGGCCGTATATGTGAGGAGGATGGTGGGGATTTTCCGTAGCGAGACTTTGGGTGGATTTGGAGATCAGACGTTGTGTGAATTACGGCTTTTGGCCATGGAGTTGTGGCGGATTTGCAATCGTCTTTAGGCTTCAATTCCAATATCTTCTACCATGATAAAGTACGATACACACTGTGAGGGCTTTTCGATTCTTGGAAACAACTTCGTCTTCACCCGAGTCCGCCGACTCAAACCTGGGCCAGTCCAACCATGACGCTAGTGCCTCAAAGCCAGGTCTTGCCTCCAACGACAGTCTTTCGGTCGGTCACTCACGCAACGGCCCTCTGGTAGTCGTAACACTCCTTCCACTCGCCACGGTAGCCACCAGGACAGAAAACAAGGCCTCTAGATTTCCGTCCTCCGTCATTTGCGACCTCGCTTGTCACTGCTCTACCTCTCGCACATCTAAATCATCGCATTCTTCCTCTCAATCTCCTCTTTGCCTGGCGTTCCTGGTGTTGTGTTCTGCTGCGTAAATACGCAGCCAGGCACGACCCCTCTCCCATCACCGCAGGAATGTCTCCCGCGAGAAGTTCTCGGACCGATGCGGTGGACTATACTACGCCGGAGGGGCGCATATCCACTTGACGCTGTTCCTGTATTCAGTCCAGTGGTACAGTTATCTTCTTCGCCGATTGCATTAGTGGTCCGGTCAGTGAGAGAAATGAAGCCCGCTGGCCGGAGCTGCTTGGATACATCCTCATAGGGTCTGATGCCTTCTTATGGTGATTGACAGCGGGGACACTGCCTAAGTTACCTCAGATGAGGTGGTTGCATGCCTTTTGGAATCGGTCCAAGCTCACTTCACTTTGATCTGCCTTGAACCTCGTGCTTTTGTGAGTAAGTTGCGTTCTCTCTTGAGTGAGTGTCAGTGGTAGATGGGTCTGGTGTGCATAATTCAAGGAAGATATGTCTGATTAGGTAGACACGTCCGTAGAAGGTGTTGAGAAGAGGCCAGGTCTTGCTGCAGTAGCATCAGAAGAGATGAATTTACTGGACAGTAGGATGGGGCTTTTTGGGGCGTCCGATTGCCGTTCTTCCCTTCTCGGACCTTGCTAGGAAAGCATCTTGTTAATAAGCCATGCTTCACCGACCTCCCCATTTGACGTTCTCGTCAAGCCATACTGTGGTAACGATACAGTACGAATGCACGTCTCAATGAAGCCTGCAACAGGGTCAGAACCCTCCCGCCACAGTCCCGTTGTCAACACGCCAACGACGTCCCATTGTTCCGTCCCGTCCCTCTGCACGAACGAGTAAAAATAGCACGTGGCCGCTCGCGACGCAAAGGAAAGGCAGCTCTATTCCAATGAGCCGGTCAGGAGGTGCCAAGTAGGATTGACAGGCGCCTCTGCCGCTAGAAGACGTTCGACGGCGGGGATTGGTCCAGCGGCTTTAGGGTTCGGGGGCGTTGCCTCTTTAATTTCCGAGCGGCACGTTCCTTTGGGCCTTGAGGTCTGGATTGGGATGTTGTGGCGGTTTTTGTTGCTTGTTTGGAAGAAGGTTCTGTCCGGTTTGGTTGTTTTGGTGTTTGTACAGGATGGTCCTACATGAGGCTGGTGGTGGTGTTGTTATTGATGTTGTTGTGAGAGTAGGGAGAGGAGTGAGAAGAGTGACAGGAGAGAGAGTCCCTGAGCTACTGTAAGCTTCGTTCGGCAAAGCGCCCGCTGATCATCGGACCCAATCAGAGGAGGAGCCTTGCCGTCTCTGATTTCTGACGACTGTTTCTGGACTGTTTCTGCCAACAAGCTTTGCTTCATGACCACTTTGGTCGAAGAGCCTCTGTGGTTCTCGCTCCATCTGATGCTTGTTTCAACCTGCAGTGAAGTGAAGATATCAGATATCTACCTTAAGGTAAGGTAAGTTGTTGATGGAGAGAGACGCCTTCTGATTGACTGGCCATTGCTTCCGGAATTACCTACTGTATTTGTACCTACCTAAGGTACCTTATCGCCCTGTAACTTACAGTACCTTAGGTTTTTAAGACAGGTAAAAGATGAGCGATTTGCCAAAGGACCGCCGGACCAGTGCCGTGCAGATCCATTCCTTTCCAAGCTTCCAAGCTTGTCATGAACTCTTTTGCTGTGTCCAGTTCTTGAGATTCATTACTAATTACTAACAATAGATTCGTAGTTGAATCTTAGGTATGATAGAATTGAAAGAAACAATCATAATAGAACAATGAAGGTAACAAAAACAACAAGAATGAGAGACATTGTCATTGATATTGATCATGGCAGCAGGAACCCGGAGAGTGTAGAGTACACAGCAGCAGGCAGGCCGCACCGGCAACTGCCTTCTTCATCATCACCCGGCATGAAAGAAGTTGAACAACGTACAACTACATACCTTATCACTCAGACCGACCTTGCTGTCGTGATATGATGATACAGTACGAAGTAGTTGATACAATGCAGTGCAATAATGCAATCTCCGTGACAAGATCTCCTGGAATGACGACGACAGAAATGAACTGGTCAACAGAGTAGTGAATAGTAAATTACCACCAACCCTGATCAGGTTAGCAACCTCGACCAATTTGCATTCTAGTGTGTCTTACACTTCGGCGCTTCATCAACCGTAGTCCCTATCCGGTAAGGCGTATATTGCCGTCCGTAAAGAACTGGTAACTTTTTCTATTTCATCCATTGTCCCTCCTCCTCCTCCTCCTCGTTCTCTGACCACGTTCTTCGCCATTGTGTCTCGTCTTCTTCTTCTTCACTTCGCCGTCTTGCAGGTATTCAAGACGACGATGTCCATCGTCCGCTGAGGTCACACAGCGGCTCGAAAGAGTTCAATGCGTTATTGTTAGCCATCTGGGGAGGATAATCGGTCGTTGTTGGAACTCGGGGAAAGGCGGTAGTGGGCCTGTGAAGGAAGAGGTGCAGGATTCAAGACGACGACCACATCACTGAAATTTTCTCGGTTCGACGACTAAGCAGTGACGGCCGCACAAATTCTTAGGTGCTACAACCTTTTCCAAGCCCAGGGCTCGAAACCACTTCAGCACAGATCGATCAACCACACACATTCGCTTCGTAATCACACCTCGACAGAGCATTTCGAGCTTCATGTCCAGCCAAGAATAACTCAACTGTGAATACCTCTGGTTGTTCCACATGAATCCCTCCTACTGAAGCTTCGGCTTGCCACTCGAGGCTCAACCTACCAACCTCGTCGGGGCACATCCGCTCGACAAGTGACTGCAAAATTCACCTGACTAATTTGAGCGTTCGAGAACTTGGTCTTACTCCTGCCAATACCCAGGTACGTTACCTGGACTTTGACCTCACCTCTCCCTTCCTCGTCTACCTAGGTACATGCTCGGCCTGACCCACACTCATGGCCAAGCTTGACTGGTTGAGCTTTCGCCAAACTCTCAGTGAACAGTGCATGATCACAAAGGGCAGGAAGCTGCTCTGAACCTCTTTGCTGATGCCATCGTTGACCAATAGGGCCTACTATTCATACTGCTCTATGCCAACCCTTCCTCGGTTGACTAATCCACATCCACGTTAAACTCCTGACCAGACTTCGAGGCCTTGCAACATGGCGTTTTCCATTCAGGCCTCACCGGTTTTATCGGCCATTCTACCTCTCCTCCTGGTGTTGATAATGGCCATCGGACATGCCACTGCTGCTCTCCACCTTGCGTACTGTTCTAGCGAGAATACTGGTTCTTCTTCCAGCCCAGGTAACTACATCTATTCATGTAATCGCGCTCAAGATGCGTTTGCTGATGAACTTCCTGTCTAGTGATGAACATGTACCAGTCCAATGGAGCTTGCTTTGAGACCTGCAAAGCCAGTTATGCTCTCGCCGTCGTCCAAGGGAGCACGTGTTGGTGTTCGAACTATCTCCCGGCCGATACCGTGTCGGTGGATTCTTGCGACGAGACATGCCCAGGTTTCGGTTCGGAGCGTTGTGGTTCTACTTCGAAAGGTCTTTTTGGCTACATAGTCCTTGACAGGGGTCCGTCCGGCACAGCAGGAGGTACGAGTAGTACACAGCCCAGCAGCAGCCCGAGTACGGACCCAAACAGTGTTCAGGTTCCTGGCACGGTGGTTAGTAACCGATCCTCCACAGGACTTCCTCCAATCTCGTCCCCACCTCTGATCCTTGTTGCAACTGCATCTTTTCTTCCGTCTACTACTCTGGAACCCTTTCCGTCTTTTGGCCCGTTTTCCTCTTCTAGCCGTTCATCTTCTCTTCGGCCATTGCCTTCTGGACCTGCAACGTTTTCTCCGCTGTCTTCTCCGTCAACATCTACTACGACTTCCATTCGTTCAACGTTCAGTTCTTTAACGACTTCTGTGCAGACCTCTTCCGCCGCTCCGAGCCCTGTGACCGTCGTCCAGACAATTACAGCCTCGCCTTTGGTTGAGACTTCCGTTGTTTCCATAGTACGCACAGACCCTTCCTACGCATTGTATTTCGAATAATTGTTCAGAGGATTAGTCACAAGTAAGTGCAAGTTGCTAACAAACAGATGTAGGGACCTTCGACATCCACAGTTTCAACAACCCCTCAACAAGCCTTCACATCATCCATATCCTCCACATCCTCCGTGTCCGTGTTTCCCTCAGCTCCCGTGATTCCTTTTCCAGTGACACACCCATTAACGTCTTCCACACCCTCCACTTCATCAACCCCTTCCACAACAGATGTCTCATCATGGACTCCTACTCCAATTACCTCACTTTTAACAGTAACCGGTGAAGTCAAAACCATCACAATCACACCGACACAACCTCCGAAAGCTACAACGACGGCACAACCGGTCATCTCAGATGGTGGTCTCCTCTCACATCCTGGAAAGGTGGCTGGTCTCTTCGTTGGTCTGGGGCTTGTTGTCTTCTTTGCCACAGCTGGGCCAATTCTTTATTGCCTTCGTCGTCATCATCGCAGGCCAGTTTCTCCAGCAGCCGACTCCGAACACGACGACGACATCCCCCAGCGACGTCCCAGCAGAATGAGTCAAATGGGACTGATCGCTGGGGGACGCGGTCCGCTTGGCGAAAAGGTTCTCTCTCCGATACAGACCAGTGATTGGGGCCCTGCAAGTTCCACCAGGAGCCCGGACACCTCCTCCAGTCCGCTCGACAAGAGACGAAGCTTTCCCCTCATTGTCGACCAGAGATTGGATCCTGGGACGCTTTGGAGCCCTCATCACGATAACGATAGTCGCATTAGCATCAGAAGTCTTCAGGATGATCAAGATTATTCGAGGCGCATGCTACGTGTAAGTGCTGATCTGATACATCATATCCACACAAGTACCGTATAGCTAAACCTCACAGGTTGCGAACCCGGATCACTAAATCTCTGCGTTGAATCTATCATGACCACTTCACGTACACGACTTTACTTCTCCCGTCCACTGAACTACCTTTTGATCTGGTGCTATCTCTGCGGCTTAGCGTTCATCTAACATTGCGGGTCTCAAAAAGCTCGATAATTCGGATTCAGGTCGAGGATGCATACAGATGAGACAAGTAGCCATCCTCATCTGCCGATTCGCCGATCTTGTCTCGACTTGCCTTGACGTCTTTCACCGAGCCACATCACTGCATGCCTTTCTCAGGCTTCCACGGCGTTCCCATTTTCGTCTACTATGGGGCGATCACAAATCCAATCATCTCTTTCATGTACAAATACCGTCTTCTCAGTACATTTCCACAATTACCTTTGCACTTACCAAGACTTTTCACGTATATGGTTTCCGGTGGACTTGTCACTATCGCCTCTCTATTGATGCCATCGCAGGACAGCCAGACAGGTAATGTCGTTTCATGACTGTGTCACAGGCGGGGGCAAAGGGGTTTTCGGAGGGGAGGAGGGAATGATTCAAGGCGTTTGTGTTATGGGACGGGCTAATGGGACCTTTCGACGGGCTGAGAAAGTCGGTACATTGATGTAGACGATTTGTGCCCAATACACGAGATGATGAATGTCCTCGAGAGAACTTGGAGTGTCATGTCGATGAGATTCGAGGCTGACACTCGAGGAACCAAGCACAACCACTTCGCCATTGGACACGGGATATCGACGGTAAGCTCCACACCCACCCACACACCCACCTATAGCACAGACCAGAAGTATGTACACCATCCATCCAATGCCCCCGTGCTCGTACAATATCCAGCAACCGGACAAGAACATGGCTATCTACTTACTGCGCCTACGTACACCCTCCTTGTAACGTAGAAAGCTCCCTGCCTACGTACCCGCTAGTCGCTGGCTCGAGACGTCAGTATCATATATCGTCGTCACCTTCACGTAGGTACCTAAGTAGGGGCGAGTACGCAAGTCCGTCGAACTAGGAAGTCCGAACACCGGACTCGTGTACGAACGACAAACACAACACGTCGAGTTCATGAAATCATGTCGCGTAAGATATTCATCACAAGTCTATCAACGGCACTATAACGGCAGTGCCGACCTCCCTAAACTACCTACTAGGTATATACGCTCATGCTCATAAGATAAGATAGCCGGAAGGACGATGGTAACATGCGATTGCAGATCCCGAATCCGAATCCGAATCCGATCCTGAGCCGCTCCGACCGAGTCGAGTCGGCTTACTCTTCTCTTCTCATCTCCTCTCCTCTCCCAGTCCCTATCCCAGTCACAGTCACAGTTCCAGTCCTCCCTAGTCCCCAGAACAAGAACAACCCAACCCAAAACAAACGACGCCCCCCCGCCCATTACATTTCCCTCTAAAGCCCGATTTGCGCCGGCTGCACTGTGGTCAAGAGAGACGGCGCCAGATCCCCGAGTCGCGCGTCCAGTGTGCTTCCCGCGTTGCGCGCAATGAGATCCGCCCCCCTGTGTCTGACTCGTCCTGGTGGGTTAGCTACCATGCGCCTGGGATGCCGCCACCGCTGCGGACGACTTCGCTGGGTGTGTTGGGGACGGAGTGGGAGTCTTCGTTGGCCGTTGAGTTTTCTTGTCCGTGGTCTTTTGGGTCGGGGTTGATGGGGTTGAGTGGCGGCTGGGGTGCGGTTGTGGGGTCGGGGTCGGGGTCGGGGTTGGGGTTTGGGTTAGGGTCGTGGTTGGTTTCGGTGTTGGTGGGCTTGAGGGGTGGAAGCTTGGTGTAGTCGTGGTCGTGGTCTTGGTCGTGGTCGTGCGTGTGGATGTTGACGTCCTCGATGACCTCGTCATAGACGCTAGTATCATGTGATGGTAGGCATTTGGCGTCTGCTTCGGATGTAGTTTGAGCAAGGCCGTCTGAGGCGTCAAGTGCGACGTCGTCGAATCCATCCAGGTCCCGCCGGTCGCTCGGTACTGGCGACGCCAGTAGTATCTCACGCCCGGTTTCCTTATCCTCGTAATCGCTAATGCTGCTCGCCGCGTCGTTACCTAGTCGTTCTAGATCTCCGTTTTCGATGTCACCGCTAGACGGTCGACCGCGATTTGGGTTTCGAGGCGGAAGAGCCGGTGGGATGCGTTTCGGGATTGTGACGATGCGGGCGCGGAGGGAGAGGCGTTTGGGTGCTGCTTGGGCGGCTGCTGCTCCGTGAACGTCGTCTTCGTGGAGGGTTTCGGTGTCGGTTTCCTGTTCGTGGGGATGGTCATCGTGGGGACCGTCCGTGAGATATTCGTCGTCGCTGTGGGCGTTGTACTTTTGATTATGGATATTCTTCACGAATCCGTTGGGACCGCCGCTAAGTATGGGATGATGATCGTTTGCATAGTCCATAGGTTCCTCGAAGAGAGTTTGGGTGCCCGTATCTTCAGTCTGAGTTGCTCGATCCGTGCTCGCTAGGCTGTACTTGCTGTTTCGCCGGCTATCCCGTCTCATTGCGCTGTCTACGCTGTTTCGACCGAAGCTGGTATATATCGGACTTATTGAGCTGGGCTTGTACTCGAACGCGGCGCTCCCAGGTCTACTACCAGTACCGGCCTCTCGGATATCGAGCCCCTCTTGTTGAAGGGCGAGGACTCCAAAAGGGTCGGGATCTCCTAAGATACTGCGTTAGTTCCAGAGCCCTCTTACTTGAGAAAGCTGACGAACCCTCAGCCGGTAACCCGAATGAGCTCCCACCGCCGGTCCTTTCAAAATCCATATCTCCCGGGGTTGGCGCCGATTTCAGTAGCGCGTCTTCATCAACATCCCGATCGCCTTGGGCAGCCTTGATAGTTTCCATGAGCGTCTTGATCTCGTATGGTGGATGCCTCACTTTCCCAGCCAGTATATCGGCAACAGGGATGCGCTGGTGATAAAACCGCTCGTTCTCGTCCGTTCGCTCGATGATCACCGTCCCATCAATCTGCACGCCTGCGTAGAAGCCTCTGCTTTTCAAATACGTCCATACAGGAGCCTGCCGTTTGTGCAGTTCGGATTCCATGATACCTCCAATGCCAACCGGACCAGCCACGGCACTGACTTCTCCGCCGAGCGTACATCGTACTTTCGTAAATGCTTCCAGGGCCTTTGTCGTGTTGATGACGACCACACAGTCATATATATCGACACCGACCAAAAACCCCAAGCCGGCGGTGTGTAGAAGGATGCCCGACGGTGGTGACCAAGCACCAGATTCGGTCCGGGCGACGAGGATACCACTACCACCAGCGCCCGAAACCCACAATCCCGAGCGCATGGTGGTGAAGATGGCCAGACCTTTGGCATTCGCAATGACCTACCATCATGTCGGCACCGTCTTGCGATTCGTGATCACCAATGTTAAGAGGTCCATACCTGACTCGGTATCTTCTTCAATACCTTCTGTTTCGCTTTCGGGCCCTCGCCCTTCCTCGGGCCCCGCTCATCAATCTCCTCGTAGAAGCCATCTTTACAGAAGCTGCGCAAAATCCTGGCAGCCTTGTCGCACTCTTTGTCCAAGCTTGTCGGCCAGAACGCTTCCGCTCCGAGTTTGTTGGAGAGCTTGTTGACGGGCGCGCCAAGCTTATCGGCCCATCCCCAGACCTTGTCGAAGCCAGCTTTGCTGTTGTGTTTGGCTTTCCCCCAAGTCGTGTCTGGCATGGTGGGTAGGTGCTATGTCGGAGCTTTCCGCTGGCGCAGTACAAAGACAAGTGAGAGTGGTCGGTCAATGCAGCGCGGGGAGCCTGGAGCCCAGCCGAACAAGCAGCTTACCGGCGAGTGGCCTGTGAAGATGTAAAGCATCTGTAAGCTGCCGCCTACCGTCAGCAATCGACCGTGCCCGAGTCAGTCGAATTGCGAAGTCTGCACTCATGACTAAGGTAAGAGACGAGGTTCGGAACGGCCCGGCAAATCCATATCAGCCTGCATATCTGCCTTTGTGCAGCTGATGCTTACAGCCTGATTGCTGAATTACACAATGATCTGCTGGATTTATGTGGGTGAGTAAGAAAGAATTGGCATTTAGTTGAATACTCTCGAAACCTTGGGAGGTCTGTCATGGACGTCATGGACGAGAAAGACGAAGGGAGAGAATCCTCCTGCTCCTGGCATTGGCTTGGGCAAGCCGAGCACGTCATTGGTCCGTGCTCGAGATTATCGACCCCCAGTATCTCACGGATGACTGTCATATTGGTTCCTGTGCAAAGCCTAGGAGTGTATCTACCTTACCTTAGGGAACTGCGAACATGCAGGTGGTGGCCTACTATGCAGACGCACAGATACCGATAGAGTGGCAGCCAAAGAGCGCCCACGAGACTATGAAATCGAACTGATGGGTAACAAATCGAATAAATGGCAGCCATCCTGGTGCTACCTTACACGAGGCAGATGAGGCACGAAAGTTCTGTCATCAAGTCAGAGGCGTGAAACGGCTGCCCCGTAGCATGTAACACTGGATGTGCCTCCGGCCTGTGTGAGTGCAGTGATGGTCAATAATGAGTCGCACAGGTACAGATAGGGGTTGATGTACTGTAAGGTAGTGTTGGGATGATGATGATGATGATTGCAGGGTAACGATGAAGGGAGCGAGCGAGAGAAGATTTCTCTCGAGTCTCGAGTCTCAGGTTATTTGATCTACCTTAATGAAGTGGTGGCGTCTGGGGTTTAACTATATCTGCACCTTATCTTAGCTTTATCTTAGCTTCAGATTAGATAAGGTACTAGGTAAGCCTGTCCGTTCCCCTCTGCTACAGCCAGTTCATCCTATCTTCAGTCAGCTCGCAGCCGGTAATAGAAGCACTATACCGAAGCGTGGCAGAGACAACTTAGACTTCTACATGTACCTTACCTTACCTTACCTTACCTTACATGTCGTGTCATGGAATCACAACAACTGCCAGAGCCGTCTGGGGTCGGCAAGCTTGGAAGGGAGTCTGGGGACACATTTACTCGATTGAGGCAAAGCGGCGGGCGCTTTACCGCGAGAGGCGAAGAATTACGGATACTTACCTTAACTTACCTTACCTTCCACCTTACCTTCCACCTTACCTTACCTGCAAGCAATAATTCCAGTCTGTCCCGCACACCTGTACCTTACACTTTTCAGCCCAGAAGTAAGGAAGGGAAGGATGGGTTGGGATGGCAAGGGAAGGGAAGGGAAGGGAAGGGAAGGGAAAAGGTAACAGTAATAAGGACTACCTTGCCTGACCTGACCGGACCTTACCAATCCCTACATAGACACTCTTTCCGCTTCATTCATCGCTATTATTATCGTTCCAACAATATTCATTGTTCATATCAACCTTCACCCTCTCACTCTCGCTCTCGCTCTCGCTCTCGCTCTCGCTCTCGCTCACGCTCACTTACAACGGATAAGGGTGGATTTCGTGCTTCTTGCGTGACATTGTTCCCAGATTCTTGACCTTGTCTTGTCAATTGTATTACTATTAAAGGGGCCAACCTCGCCATAACGATAACGGATCCATTGGCCTCCACATCAACCTCACCAAGGCCTACCTCCAAGCCCAAAAACAGGCTCCTTTACGACTGGCAGTGGTTGGGAACAACCTCAAAGTTCCCTTTCATAGAGAAGTGGTCTGTGCTCTGGTCAAATAAGGACCCGCTGCATTATCTGAAGGCGTTTATTCACTGATTGGGGACGTTCGTCTGATGTGCTTACGAACACTCAGTTGATAACACTTGCGCCTACTTATACTGCGCTCCTTCCCACAACTGAGCTCACCTCACCATTACCATAATCACATATCCGAACATGTCGGACATTCTCCTCCTCCTGCTTGGCATCAGCTTCATCATCAGCTCGGTTGCCTACCTAGCCCTAAGCAAACGGCAACGAGATTTGATCTTGAGCCGGTTTCACTTTCGCGGCCGTCGAGCTTCGACCTCAAACACTCCACCCCGATCTCTCTCCCCGGTGAGGAAACTGCCGAACAATGTCCCCCCAGCGATCGACTACAAGGACACCTTCCCTCCGTCTGGTCGGGAGGCTCTCGTAAAGGTGGCGGGGAGCCTACCTCTTCACCGGCAGCTGAAAGTGGGCCGCGTCCAGATAAACGAAGACGAGTTTCGAAAGTCCCTCATACCTCTTACGGCACATTATGAGACATGTGGATCCTCCGCCTATACTCCGACTGGCTTCTCCATCGGAGAGGTCAAAGCTCTCGGCGATTTCCCAGACTACGCGGAACTCAGCGGTGTGCCACTTCCGGAGCCGTACCATGAGTGCGACTTCGAGAAGGCTCTTCCCAGACCATACAGACCGTTCCGTTGGTCGTACCATCAGACCATGTGTTCGTATCTCCCCATTACTCGCTCACTTCGAGATGTGTTGCTGACAAAACACCAGCCCTTACGAAGATGGAAACAGATTGGTGGCTCGAACTCGAGAGAGATTACACCTCCCGTATTGGGGAACGCGAGGATCTCTTCCATGCACATGGACGGCTTATGCTCGATTACCTCCCTGGCTCCGAGCTAGCTTGCAAAGAACTCATGGAGATGGCGTTGCAGTTCTACTGTGCGCGCTATCCCCAATACTTCTCCCTCTCTCGCGATAAACGGACTTTCCATAACGCCATACTCAAGACGGAGACGAATATCAAGTCCCTACATCCCTTGCATGTCCTGCTTCACAATGTACCCGAAGACTTTGCGATCATGCTTCGTAATCCCGAGGATGGCTATTACTACTTCCGTGCCGGCGTCATCTGCTCCTCTCTAGGTTGGACTGTCGGTACGAAGCTCGGTCTCCAGCTTAAGGAGATACACGCGCCCATCCCAGACTACAAAGAGAAGATGGAATTTTCCATGGACAGGTCTGCATAGCCTTCCTCCGTCGACGGTCGATTCGTTCAAGACTGATTTGGACCTTGTTGCAGATACTTTTCCAAGCTCCCGCCGTCGCGCCCGATCCAACGTGGATCTTGGGGTCTCGAAGTGGACACGCCCCTTTTCATGCCGCCCGGCGACCCCCACGAGGCGCACCGCCTGACCCAATCCCCGACTCTCGGCCTTGAACGGTGCCATCTGCGCGTTGACTGGCAGACCCTCCGCCGCCTCCCCATCAGCGCAGCGATCATCTTCAACTTCAAAGCGCTCTTCACGCCCGTCACCGAGTTCCGAGATGAAGCGTACATTCCCTCGCTGTGCAACAAATTGCTCAAGGGGGGCAAGAAAAACCTGATGCAATACAAGGGCACGTGGCACGTGGAGCATGTGGTTGGGCCGGCGCTCGAGCAATGGGAGAAGGAGCAGGTAGAGAAGGGAATGATACCTGACAACTGGGATGTGCATACGTTAGATGAGAGTCCATGGTATCCGAACTGGGAGGAGAAATGGCGCCGGCAGCAAGGCTTTGGATCAGTCAAGGCGTAAGTTGATGATCTCCGCTGGCATATGTGCTCCTTTGCGCGGTCTCGGATTGCATGGGGTTGGCTCAGCACCACGGGTAGGCTCTTTGACTACATCTCTGTCCATATGGGTAAAGCACGGAGTATAACTCGAAATAGCTAGTCAGTAGTCTTGACACTAAGAATCAAGTGTCGATCAGTCTATGTATGTTCTGGTGAGGACTTATTGGCGACCGAGAGGAACTGGAGTGAAGAGCTTTTGGTATTACACCTACTAGTCTAGATTTCGCTATCACAGTTGTGGTCGTACTGTCGCAAGATGAGACCACGTTGAGAATTGTTGCTGGAGATGTTCGCTGTCACGCACAGCCGAACTCTAGGTAGGGTAAGGTACAGTAATGGAATCCCCGATCACGTGGCGACGTGTTATCTTCGTATTCGCTTCCAGGAATAAGCGCGCGCTGCCTAGAGGTTAGGGCTAAGACTCGCCTGCTGCCTTACACTAACGGAGCTCACCCCTTCAAAGCTCCGACATCTTTGAAAGGGTAGCTCTTGACCTCAACCCCTTGCACGATTCACCTCGACATTAAAGGAACTTTCTGTTCCCTTAACCGGAACTTCCTTTCGGACATCTTTCTCAATTGGCGGACTCCAAGATGGCTCCGCTACTCCAAGACCAGACCATTGCCCTAAGTGGCAGCCACCCCGATTACAAGCAAGGTAAACAAGCGTCTTACATGATACGAAATCTCTCACTAACGTCCTTTGTAGCGGACCTGAGCTCGATGATCAAGCAGAATGGTGGAAGTGTGGCCGCAAAGGTCACTGATGCTTGCACGCATCTTGTCACCACTCAGAAGGACTTTACGGCTCAGTCCAGCAAAGGTGATAACTTACGCTCATCTTCTTGAAATGGTCTGGAGATGGACTGCTGATCTCGAAATCTTATATCTTGCTTTACCCTCATCTAAACCTTGCTGAAATTCTCAGACTGTTTATGTCAATTCGCTATTGTATCTCTCCTTCCTTGAGATACTTGAGCTTTGCAATGGCTTCGGATTGTCCTCAGCTAGACGTTATGCAACTGCAATTTTCACGTATCTCATCCCATCTCAGTCTGCTACATTCTTGCGCGTTATCAACCTTGACTATCCTCTACACTACTGACTGGGTTGTGATCGTCGTTCTTGCAGTGGCTCAAGCTCAAAAACTTCCGGATATCAAGATTGTCAGTCTAGACTGGTTACTCGAGTCTGTGAATGAAGGGAAGGTCCTAGATGAAGGCCGATATTCCTTCACGGATCCGAACACGGACAAATCTGCGCCCAATCCCCAACCAGCTATGCGTCCGAAGAGAGCTCGAGCGGCCACACCAGAGGGAAATGACACTCAGCAAATCGCAACGTCAGAGCCCAAGGAAGACAAAGCGCCACGTAACAAAAGACAGAAGGACGGGCAGAAGGCAAAGTCCGGTTCGGCGCTTACCGTGTCTGTCGATGAGGGCTGTAACCTTGCAAGTAAGGATCTGGTACACTACCACAGTCAGTCATCCCCCAGCTTACCGGACAGGTTCGCACTGCGTTTACATCGACAATGATGGCACGATCTTTGACGCGGCTCTCAACCAAACCAACGTAGGGAACAACAACAACAAGGTACGGTCCTAATGGATTGCAAGCGAGTATGCAGTTCTAGTACTTATTCATCCTAGTTCTATAAAATCCAAGTGCTTTTCTCCGCACAGGATGACGACTATCGAACGTGGACACGTTGGGGTCGGGTCGGGGAACACGGACAGAGCGCTTTGCTGGGTGCCGGTGGTCGCCATGATGCGATCAAGCAATTTGAGAAGAAGTTTAAGGACAAGTCTGGTCATTCCTGGGGCAATCGACTGGATCCACCGAAGAAGGGAAAATACACTTTCATTGAGCGTAACTATGAAGAGTCGAGTGAGGAGGAAGACGATCTCCCAGGCGCAGGTAGCAGGCGGGCTTCCAAGGCTAGTATTGCATCTCAAAGCAGTAACAAGCCCGTGGAAAGTGCACTACCCCCGGCCGTGCAACGGCTTATGGCGCTCATTTTCAACCAAGATTACTTCGCTTCAACGATGTTGGAGTTGTCGTACGATGCTAACAAGTTGCCCTTGGGAAAGCTGAGCAAACGGACCTTGTCCGCAGGTTTCCAGAAGCTCAGGGACCTGGCAGAGATTATCGCTAACCCTGCTGTGGCCCCTGAAAAGCATGGTTTAACAATGGGCGAAGCCGTGGCAACGTTGACGAATGCGTATTACACCACCATTCCGCACTCCTTTGGGCGTAACCGGCCACCGATGATCAGCAACGACCACATGCTCAAACGAGAAATCGATCTTTTGGAGAGTCTCAGCGACATGGAAATTGCAACCGAGATTATGAATGCGAAGACTGCAGTGGGACAAGACACGATGCATCCAACGGACAGACAGTACGCGGGCTTGAAGATGGAAGAGATGACACCTCGTAAGTGTGAGCCCATCATGAAAAATCGATTACTGAGTGTGCTCAGTCGAGAGCGCATCAAATGAATACAAGCAACTGCAAGACTATCTGATCAAGTCCCATGGTCATACCCACTACTTGCAACTCAAAGTAAGTTTCACGATCCCAATGTAGGACGACACGAGCTCACTTGTAGACCAGGTCCAGGACATATTCCGCATCGAGCGCAACGGCGAGAAAGACCGCTTCACCAAGTCACAGTACGCCAAGCTCAAGCAGAGCGATCGCCGCCTTCTCTGGCATGGCTCTCGCTGCACAAACTTCGGTGGAATCCTCTCTCAGGGCCTCCGGATCGCCCCTCCCGAAGCTCCAGCAACAGGATACATGTTTGGAAAAGGCGTCTACCTCGCCGACATCTCCTCCAAGAGCGCAAACTATTGCGTCCCGGGCGTATCAGGCAATATCGGTTTGCTGCTGCTGTGCGAGGCCGAACTCGGTCAGCCGATGCTGGAGCTTCAGGGAGCCGACTCCGATGCTGGGGAGATGGCCAAGTCCAAGGGGTGTATAGCAACCTGGGGCCAGGGTACGACGGGACCGCAAGGCTGGAAAGATGCGTCGTGTGTTCACGAAGAGCTGCAAGGCGTGAAAATGGTGAGCTCCACAACGGTCGATGATGTTGAGTGACTGGTTTTACCACTGACAACTGCGTGTTCCCAGCCCGACACTACAGAGCCTCCCGGACCGACAGGCATACCTACCGCCTGGCTTCAGTACAACGAGTACATTGCCTACGATGTCGCTCAGCTCCGATTACGTTACCTCTTGCGTGTGGAGATGAAGTAGGGGTCCACGATGTCCGATTCTGAGGAAACCCGCGCTTGCCTGGTAGCTATCGGCGTTTTGCTCGGATGGACGACGACTTACGTTGAGTCGTAGTCCCTCGTTGTATAGCATCTCAGGATCTCCGTGTCTTGTTGGCTTTGTAAGTTCCCTCATAGCTAACGTTATGAGAAGACTGGAGCTTTACTTCGTAGTCTTATCCTACAAGAGACCTTGCAATGACCTCGACGCCTAGCATTTTCCCTTGAAATGTTTTCTGCCAGAGCTGATGGACCTCTCCAAGACCAAGCTATCCACACCCCAACTGTCTTACCCTCAGTAAAGTTGGCGTTCTACCGTGCCAATGTGATCCAAGGTTCATAAAGCAACGAGTATTGAAGCAATGACTACCTTCGAGTGTTCGTAAGGTATGAAAATAGACAAAGTGAGCACATTATGTCACCAATCGGCAACTCATCCTGAAGTTGAAGCTGCCCTGCATCACCTTCTCCATCTAGGCTAGGCGCTGCTGCACAGACAAGGTTGTGGCGTGACTCGCAACCCATCAAATCACAGAACTAATGAATCAGATCGCCAGGCTCGGCATGGAGCTGGTGCAGGCATGAAGCTTGACTGATTATGGTGGCCTTCGCCGCACCTACTTCATGTATGGTCCAACCTTCGTCATTTCAGCGTCCGTTACAATCTATGTACGCGAGGTCAGACATCAGGATCGGAGCCCAGTTGAGGAAAGTTGCATGGCAGAACTGGATCCTTCATCTTTTCATCCAATAATATGGTACTGCAGTTTCGTACTCGGTTGCGGTGCACTTGGATTGACGAGAAAACAGGCTGGTCCCTGATCTGCGTGGACTCCGGCCTTGCATACCGCATGCATTCATTGTCCATGGGCTTCCGTAATTCATCACAGATGACGAGGCGGGGTTGGACGGACGACATGCATCCCGCATTCTTTATCAAGCTCGTTGTCCCATATCTATGCCTATTGTTATGTCGCCTTCCTATCCGCTGGTCTTGTCCCTTTGCTTCAAGTGCTGGTAATACCTGTTACACAAGACAATGAGAGGTCCTTCTTCATTGGCATATGCCTCCAGCTTCCTTGCTGTAGCTACTGCTCAGTACTTTCCTCCAATACCTGAACATGTGACTACTTTACAATCGAAGTTCGGTAACGGGGTCTCAATCTCATACAAAGAGGTACGTGCCAGTTGAAGCTCTTCGAGGGATGCCTTGCTGACATGCGCAACCCTAGCCTGGAGTCTGCGAAACCACGCCTGGAGTGAAGTCGTACGCTGGATATGTTCATCTTCCGCCGGGCATTCTTTCGGATGTCAGCGAGACGCAGGACTACCCGATCAACACCTTCTTCTGGTTCTTTGAGTCGCGGAAAGACCCTGCCAACGCGCCACTGTCCATATGGATGAATGGAGGGCCAGGATCATCTTCCCTTATCGGTCTCCTCGAAGAGAACGGGCCCTGCAACATCAACGATGACTCGAACTCGACGACTCTGAATCCATGGTCATGGAACAACGAAGTCAACATGCTGTACATCGACCAGCCGAACCAAGTCGGGTTCTCGTACGATGTGCCAAGCAACGGTACGCGAGATCAGACGACAGGCAACACAACGAGGGTGGACTTCTCTACCACCCCAGTGCCAGAGCAGAACAATACCTTCCTCGTCGGCACTTTCTCGAGTGGGAACCAGAACACCACGGCGAACGATACTCAGAATGCTGCCAAGGCTTTGTGGCATTTTGCTCAAGCTTGGTTCCAAGAATTCCCGGCTTATAAGCCTAATGATGATAGAATCAGCATCTGGACCGAGTCTGTATGTCTAAAGCGCTGCCCTAAAACTAGTGTTGCCGAAGAGATACTGATGGTTTCTTAGTACGGAGGTCGTTATGGCCCAGCGTTCACCGCTTTCTTCGAAGAGCAAAACGAACGGATATCCAACGGAACCCTCAACACGACGGGTGATAAATACTATATCCACCTCGACACCCTCGGCATCATCAACGGTTGCGTCGATCTCCTCACCCAAGAACCATATTACCCCGAGATGGCCTACAACAACACCTACGACATCCAAGCCATCAACCAGAGCTCTTACCAAGGCGCCCTCGACGCATTCAACAAGCCCGGCGGCTGCCGTGACCGCATCAACACGTGCAACGACCTCGCCGCCGTCGGCGACCCCAACTTCATCGGCGACAACGTCACCGTCAACAACGCGTGCCAGGACGCCGACAGCTACTGCTCCAACAACGTCGAGGGCCCGTACGTGACCGAATCCGGGCGCAACTACTACGACATCGCGGCCATCGACCCGGACCCCTTTCCGCCGTCCTACTTCCTCGGCTTCCTCTCCCAGCACTGGGTGCAAGGCGCGCTCGGCGTGCCCGTCAACTACAGCGAATCCGTCAACAGCGTCTACTACGCCTTCTCCACCATCGGCGACTACCCCCGCCGCGACATCCGCGGCGGCTACCTCGCCGACCTCGCCTACCTGCTCGACGCCGGCGTCAAGGTCAGCCTCGTCTACGGCGACCGCGACTACGCCTGCAACTGGCTCGGCGGCGAGGCCGTCTCCCTCGCCATCAACCACTCCGCCGCCGCGGCCTTCCGCGCCGCCGGCTACGCCGACATCCACGTCAACGCGTCCTACGTCGGGGGGCAGGTCCGCCAGCACGGCAACCTCTCCTTCAGCCGCGTCTACGAGGCTGGCCACGAGGTGCCTGCCTACCAGCCCGAGACCGCGTTTCGCATCTTTCAGCGCGCGCTCTTTAATATGGATATTGCGACGGGGAGCGTCTCGACGGCCCAGGACGCCGGTTACAGCACCCAGGGCTCGCCCACTACCTTTCAGGTCAAGAACGCCGTCCCCGACAGTCCCGCCCCGACGTGCTATGTCTTGGCGTTTCAGAGTACCTGTACGAGCGACCAGCAGGCTGCCGTGTTGAATGGCTCCGCGCTCGTGCATGATTATATCGTCATCGACGAGAATACGACGAGTTTGTTTCCGGGCGTGGGCGGGAATGGGACGGGTGGCGGGAACGGAAGTTCGTCAGGTGGTGGTGGTGGCGTCTACGGTAATGGAAGTGGGTATGGAGGTGGGAACGCGACGACGACCATGTTAGGCGGTCCCGTTATGAGTACCAATATCAGTCTGGCGGTCGGAACGTCGTATCCGACGCTGCTGGTCTGGGCCGTCCTTGCGCTCTCGATGGCATTGGCCATGGGTACCTTGAGCGTTTTGTGAGGGCCGGTTGGGACGTGATATTGGTGGGTGTTGGATAGTAATAGTAGTTAGTCGTGTACACTACGACTGAACAAAAAGAGGCAATAGAAGTATATCTAGCGGAGTCTGTCGTTGTTGACCCACGTCTAGTAGCAGCTACTAAGCCCGTAGACTCAACTTGGGGAGAGGAGGTTGATGAACATTTACAGTTCACCAGGGAAGGTACAGAAACGTCGACAAAGACTAAGCCGTTGCATCTCAATCAACTCTATATTCATGAGCGCTAGACTCCAAGCCCTAAATCACACTCCATCCCGATCCGCCCCAACAATCCCAAGTGCGCCAGAGGACGCAACTCTTCGCAAAATACCCCAGCGCCCCAGCCAACACCCACCTACAACTTCGCCCTCTTCCCCCCCTTAACGCCCGTAACCGCCGTATCCGACAGCAAGAAATCCGGATACTGAAAGCCCGCCCCCGCATCCGCGCCATGCGTCCGCCAAGCACCACCATCAACTACCCTCACACCGACACCGTTAACCACCAACCCCACCACCATCACCGCACAAAAGAAGAAGCAGAGCACTCACCCACAACAGTAGCCCCATTCACAAACCCCGCGGCATCCGAAAACAAATAAACCGTCGCATCCGCCACATCTTTCACAGACCCGTACCGGCCCACCGGCACCGCCTTCATCGCGGCCGCGACGTCCTCGCTGCGCGCCAGCCGCGCCATCCCCTCCGTGCCGGCGATGGGGCCCGGCGCGATGACGTTCGAGGTCAGGCCGCGTGGGCCGAGCTCGATGGCCAGCGCGGCGGAGAGCGCGTCGACGCCCGCTTTGGCGACCGAGACGTGGGATTGTAGCGGGTTGCCGGTGTAGTGGATCGTGGCGCTTACGAAGAGGATGCGGCCGCTTGGGGTGGCTGTGGATGATGTGTTAGTGGTTGTGGGGGCGGGAAGGCGGGGGCGGGGTGTGTGTGTTTTGTGGGTGGGAGGGGGGAGTGGAGGCGGGGACTGACGGGTCTTGTGTTTGGCGGCGGAGTCGAGCAGGTGCGGGAGGGTGGCTTTGGCCGTGTTGTAGGAGCCCAGCACGTCGATGTCGATGACGCTCTTGAAGGCGTTGGTGCTCAGTTGCTGGATCGGGGCGAGGAAGTTGCCCGCTGCGCCGGCGCTGTAGGGAGGTAGGGTCTGGTTTCAGTGGACTTGACTTGGCTCGGCTTGGCTTCGCTTGAGGAATCCGATAAGGCAGGCAGAGGGAGATGGGGTCGCCGTTCGACATAACGTACATGACAAAGTCCACGCTCCCGAGCTCCCGGACGCATCTCTCCACCGCGTTCTGTAAGCTCTCCGCTTGCCGCACGTCGACGGCCCCGATGCCCAGCACTTTGGCGCCTTGCCGGGCCGTCGCGATGTCGTGCGCCATGGCTTCCGTCTTGGCCACGTTGCGGCCGACGATGCACGCGTTGGCGCCGAGGGAGACGAGGGCACGGACTTGGGCGCTGCAGATGGTGCCGGCGCCGCCGGTGCAGAAGACGACTTTGTTGTCTGTTCGGGGTGGTGTTGTTAGGGCTGGAGTGCTGATGGTGGGGGAGGATGACTTGGGGTTTACCGAATATGCCTTCTTTCCACACGTCGCTGATGAAGTCGGACTTTGGTAGAGGCATCTTGGGGGTAGGTGGTGGGTTGCTGTTTGGTTTCGTGCGGTGCTAGAGGGGATAGAGTAGGAGAGGAAATGAGAGGGAGGAGAGTACTGTTTTATTGCGTTTGATAAGCCTGTAGTGAATGTATACGGCCGTAGTAAGGTCTATATGCAATCGCATAGTAAATATGCCGAGGCAACACGGTTGGTTATTCCATACAGCAAGGGGTCATGCTGCAGGCTGTCTTCCATCTGATGCCATTGTGACTTGAGTATACATGGAACGGTGAAAGATGATCTATGTCCATATTGTACTAGTCAACGTCTAGAAAGCGTGTTTACCCTGATCTCCAGCGATGACGATGCAGTCTTGATGATTCGACGGTGATTGGCCAGTCACACTCCGACCATCCAAGAAGACCCGCCTCGCCTCCCCTCACCACAGTCCGCAAAGTCACCACCAAAGTAAACCCACACCATGTCTCGCTCCACAATAGCAATCTGCAAGTTCGTCGGCTCCATCAGCCTCGGCCTCCTAACAGTACGTCACCCCGCACCCTCCCCTTTCCCCCATCTCCTCGCTAACCCCCCAT
>JAABUJ010002358.1_pt1 | contig 23684 bp, 29 predicted proteins | sample 5559131 | NCBI WGS metagenome assembly JAABUJ01 (sample SAMN10711875, study PRJNA513366) | rock metagenome | isolation source: Antarctica rocks | place: Antarctica: Victoria Land, Mt New Zealand nord | collected 2016-01-07
GCTTCGCTCCGCGAACCGCCCCACCACCCACCGAGACCAGAGCACCCCAACCACGCCGACCCGACGTCCCCTGTTCAAACTTTCTCTACTGCGTCAAGCCAGGAACTGAGGACCGCAGCAGTCACCGTGTCGTCGGGATTGGCCAGGACGACGGCGAGATCAGAAAGCTTCGCTGCTGCACATGACATAACCTTCCTTACGAGGCGTCGTCACTGACGGCTCATAGCAGAGCGGGACTAGGCTACGCGGGTGAGCAGATCACCGCGATCGGACGGTGTTTGCTGGGTGCTGACGGCCCTGGCCAACAGCTACCCGGTCGATCAGCAGCGCTAGCCCGCCAATGACGACCGTGGCCACACCGGCCCCGCCCACCACGTCGGCGGGGTAGTGGTTTCCGGATACCACCAGCGAAACCCCCACGGCACCAGCCACTCCCAACGCCACGAGGCCACCGCCCACCCGCGGCCAGGACGGACCACGGGCCGGGCCCAACAGGGCCACGACCACGACGAGGGCGACGCTGAAGATCGCCGTCGTGTGGCCACTGGGATAGGCGAGTCCGCCGTCCAGGCGGCGGCCGACCAGCGGCTTGAGCACCATCTCCGTCAAAACCTCGGCCGTCGCTGGACCGAGGAGAGCCAGCAGCGCAGCAGCCGGTCGTTTGAGCAGCACAAGTGCGGTCACCAGCATCAGTGCCAGGGCGAGAATGGTGAGCGGGTTGCCCAGCGATACGAGCCACGACAGAAACCGCGGATGCCCGGAGAGGTGCGCTGCAGTCGCTCCGCTGATCCGTTGGTCCACCTCGCCGCCACCACGATGAGCGTAGCGGGCTCCGAGCACCAGCACGACAAAGCCAGCCACGCTCACGAGCAGCACGATTGGCCGATGCGCCGCTGGCGGCACTAATCGGCGTCGGTATACCCAGTTGGGTGCCCAGCTTTGTTGCACGCCCTCAGCCGAGCGCAGCGGCGATGCGTGGTTGCAGCTGATCGGCCAGATACTTGTGTCCCTGATCGGTGAGGTGCACCCCGTCCGAGCCGACGAGTTTCCCGGTGTCGTTGACGAACCACTTGTCGGTCAAGGGGTCCACGAACACCGCGCCGGCCGCAGCGGCCTCGGCCCGCAGGGTGTCGCGCAAGCCTGTCACGTTGCTCGGTGGCTTGTCGCTTGTCCAGGACTGCCCGACGACGAACAACGTAGCGCCGGGAGCGGTCGACTTGATCTGGGCGTAGGCGGCGTGGGCCGCGGAGCGTACGGCGTCGCGCGACTGCTCGGAATCCGAGGAACTGGGGAACACGACCACGACCCGGTCGTCGGGCTTGACGGTCTGCGACACCTGTTGGGCCAGCGCCGTCCCGTCCCCTCCGGTCGGTTTGACGTAGCCGGCGCTGCTGTCCGTGAACACCGAAAGGTCGATCGGCTTCCCCGCTGTCGCCAACGACTTGGCCATGAGCATCGTCCAGTTCGCCTGACCGATGCCGACGAAGCCGGGGCCCCCCGAGTACGGATCGCCGAGGATCGCGACCGGCGCCGGAGCGCTCGTACCTCCCGGAGCGGTGGTCGGCGCAGGTGCAGCGGGTGTGGCCTGCGCGGGTGTGTAGGACGAGCGGTAGCCCGTGTCCGAGGGGCCCCGGGTGGTTGCTGCCCGATACATGACGGCGCCGGCGACCACCGCCAGGATGATGAACACCCAGAAGACGATGGTGCCGCGGTCGCGGATGCGGCCGGTCGAGGCTCGGGGCGGCTTTTTCGGCATGCCACGCATTCTGCCCTGGCGTCTCCTCATGAGGCCAGTCTCGGACTGCCGGGTGGTTGGTCGCGTAGGCGGATTGCTGCGGCGGAGCGGGTGTCGGCGAGCGGTCCGACGCTGCGCACACGGGCCGTGCGCACGATTGTTCTATGTCTGTGGACGTCCGGGCGAAGCTATGGCATGAACAGCGAATGAGCGTCCGGGCGCGTCCCGAGGCAGTAGTCGTCGGGAGTGCGGGCCGGTCCGTGGGTCCGTGTGACCAGTGCTGCGGCCACCTCCTTGATTCGGTCAGCGCCGTCCTGCGCGCTGATTCTCGAGGTGAGTTTCCTGCGGCTCAAGCCTTCGGGTGGGGCATCGGCGAGCAGGCGCACAACCGACTCCCGGACTGCCGCCGTCTCCGGAAGCTCGGAGTTCGCCGGGCCGTGCAACCGGGAACGATCCACGTCCGGTGGATCGAGCACGCTGACGTCGCACGCCCAGAACTCGTGATGACGGCTGACGCACGCTCGCCCCAGCAGCTCGATGGCCACAGGGCTCGGGTAGCGGGGCTGGCTGAGGATGCGCACCAGGCCGTTCTCGGAGATCGGGCAGGACGCCCACCCGGCCGTGATCTCCTCGTCGAGCCACTCAGACGCCCGGCCGTGATCGACGTGGCCGCTGTCGAGCAGTGCCAGCAGCACGTTGATGTCGAGCAGCCCAGCCTCACTGGGTACGTCCTGCCGCAGGCGATCGATCAGATGGGAGCTGCCGGGTGCGTACTGGCCTGGCCGACGGGTATCCGGTCGAGCAGCAGGGCCAGCCCGCCGACAGCGACTGTGGCCACACAGGCCCCGCCCACCACGTCAGTGGGGTAATGGAACTCGGTCACCACCAGCGCAACCCCCGCGGCACCAGCCACGCCCAATGCCGCGGCGGCCCCGATCACACGCGGCAAGGTTGGCCCGCTGGCCGCGCCCAACAGGGCCACCACGACGACGAGGGCGACGCTGAAGATCGCGGTCGTATGGCCGCTGGGATACGCAAGCCCGCCGTCCAGACGCCTGCCGACCAACGGCTTGAGCACCAATTCCGTCAGTATCGCGGCTACCGCCGGTCCGGCCAGAGCCAGCAGGGCGGCGGCGGGACGTCTGAGCAACACCAGTACGGCTACCAGGATCAACACCAGGGCAACATTGGAGAGCGGGTTGCCCAGCGACACGAGCCACGACACGACCCGGGGATGCCCGGAGAGGTGCGCGACAGTCTTGGCGCCGATTCGTTGATCCAGCTCGCCTGCCCCGCGCCGCGCGTAACGGGCTCCGAGCACCAGCACGACCAGCGCAGCTGCGCCCACGAGCGCCGCGACCGGCCGCCGCGCAACTGGTGGGACCAAGCGCCGTCCGGATGGCCGGCGTGTCCAACTTCGTCTCACCCCCTCATTCTGCCTCGGCTACCGCCAGTCCACCGTCAACGAACACCGGCGGTGATGTGGGGCTGGAGCTGCTCGGCCAGATACTTGTGCCCGTCGTCGGTCAGGTGCACACCGTCTGAGCCGACGAGCTTGGCGGTGTCGTTGAGGAACCACTTGTCGGTCAAGGGGTCAACGAACTCCACACCGACCGCGGTGGTCTCGCTCCGCAGGGCGTCACTCAGGCCGGTGACGGTGCGGGGTGGCTTGTTGCCCGATCCAGGACTGCCCACGACGATCAGCGCGGCCCCGGGGGCGGTCCACGTGATCTGGACGTAGGTGCCGCGGGCCCCAGCGCGTACGGCGTGACGGTGTGGTTTACCTGTTGGGCCAGTGCCGTCCAGTCCCCTCCGGTCGGCCTGACGTACCCGGTGCTGTTGCCGAGCCGCCGGCTTGGATCTGCGGACGCCGCAGGCTTGCTGAGCGCGATCCTGCGATCGCTCAGTACACTCACCCTTCCCCTTATCCGGACGCCACCGTAAGATTGGCGTTTGCGGCTAGTGGACGTTCGGGGCGGATGCTCGCCGATCGGTCGACGCGACGGGAGTTGGCCCCGGACGGGATGGGAACTGGCAGATGACGTTTGGCTCAGCAAGGCTCGGCGGTACTCGACGAGGATTCGCCGCGCTGGAGCTGAAGTGGTGGCCGTTCGACTCTGCCGTCTGGTTCATCGCGGTGGTCGGGGCGACGTGGGCGCGTTATGACTTCAGCGGCATGCCCGACGGCGGCTACGTGGTGGTCTTCGCGCTCGGCGCGGTGCTGGTGAACGCCCTGGTGGGGTTGGCCGTAGGGATCTACCTCCGCCGTTACGTACTGGGCAGTTTCGAGGAGGCGGCGGCGTTGGCTGTGAGCGCGGTCCTCACCACGCTCATCCTAATCGGCTGGGACTTTCTGCAGAGCCCCGTCGTCGTACCGCGCAGCGTGCCGGTGTTTGCGGGTGCTTTCGCCGTGGTCGGGGTGTGGGGTGTGCGGTACTTGGGCCGGGCGTGGGCGTCCTCGCGCCGACCGTTGCTGGCCGAGGCTGAACGCGTGGTGGTCATGGGTGCGGGCTCTGCTGGTGCGCAGCTGATCCGCCAGATGCGCTCGGATGCTGCGACCCCGTTCGTTCCGGTGGCGCTGCTCGACGACGACCGCCGTAAGTCTCGGTTGCGGATTGCCGGGGTGAGCGTCCGTGGCACGCGCCAGGACCTCGGTGCGGTGTCGGAGCGCTTTCGGGCGGCTGCCGTGGTTCTGGCGCTGCCTAATGCCGATTCGGCGCTGATTCGAGAGGTGTCCTCGGCCGCCACGGCGCTGGGGCTGCGCACGCTGATCCTGCCGCCGCTGGCGCAGTTGATGCACCGGTCGGTTGGGTCCGACGACCTCCGCGAGGTGAACGTCAACGACTTGCTGGGGCGCCAACCGGTGCGGCTGGACGAAAAGGCCATCGCCGCGCAGATCACCGGCAAGCGCGTGATGGTGACGGGCGCCGGTGGCTCGATCGGCTCGGAGCTGTGCCGTCAGATTCACCGCTTCGGCCCGGCTGAGTTGATGATGCTCGACCGCGACGAGTCGGCGTTGCACGCCGTGCAATTGTCCATTCACGGCCGGGCGATGCTGGACACGGGCGAGACGATCCTCGTCGACATCCGTGACGTCGCGAGCTTGGAGCGGATCTTTCTGCAGCGGCGGCCTGAGGTGGTGTTTCATGCGGCGGCGCTGAAGCACCTGCCGCTGTTGGAGAGCTATCCGGCCGAGGCGTGGAAGACCAACGTCGTGGGTACCGGACATGTGCTGCGGGCCGCAGAGCGGGCGCGTGTGTCCACCTTCGTGAACGTCTCCACGGATAAGGCGGCCAACCCGACCAGCGTGTTGGGTTACAGCAAGCGGGTGGCCGAGCGGATGACCGCGGACACCGCGATGCGCGCCGACGGCCGCTACGTGAGTGTGCGGTTCGGCAACGTACTGGGTTCGCGCGGCTCGGTGCTCAAGGCCTTTGAGCAGCAGATCCGTAACGGTGGCCCAATAACGGTGACGCACCCCGAGGTCAGCCGCTTCTTCATGACGATCGCCGAAGCGTGTCAGCTGGTCCTGCAGGCCGCCGCTGTTGGGCGTGACGGTGAGGCGCTGGTGCTGGATATGGGGCAGCCGGTGCGCATCGTGGACATGGCCCGCATGTTGATCGAGCGATCGGACCGCGGCGACATCGAGATCGTGTACACGGGCTTGCGGGCGGGGGAGAAGATGAATGAGGAACTCTTCGGTGACGGCGAGCCGCAAGACACGCGCCCGGCGCATCCGTTGGTGTCGCATGTTCAGGTGCCCTCACTTGCTCTGCACGGCGACGCGATGATGCTGCACCGCTTCGCTGACCACGCCAAGGCACGAGTGTGGATGAAGGCGGAATCCGTCAGCGGCTTCGTTCCTGCCCTGCGGGCGTCCTCGACGGTGGCCACAAGAAGTAGCAGCGTGGCGTCGTCGTCGCTGCCCATCTCGTGAGTTTCAAAATCCTGCTATCCCCGCCGGATGTCGGCGAGCTGGAGCAGCAATACGTTCTCGCTGCGATGCAGTCGGGCTGGGTGGCCCCGGCCGGGCCGGACCTCGACGCCTTCGAGCGTGAGGTCGCCGAGCGCGTGGGCGTCGAGTACGCCGTCGGGCTTTCGTCCGGAACGGCGGCGCTCCACTTGGCCTTGGTCTCGTGGGGTGTTGGACCTGGGGACGTGGTGCCCGTTTCCACGTTCACGTTTGCGGCGACGGTCAATGCCATCAGGTACGTCGGGGCCGAACCCTGGTTGGTGGACTGCGATCCGGTGACCGGAAACATCGACCCAGCACTGCTCGAGCAGGCATTGGACGAGATCGCGGCTGCGGGAAAGCGCATTGGCGCCATCATCCCGGTGGATATGCTCGGGAAGTGCGTCGACTACACAGCGATCACCAAGATCGCCGCTGATCGCGGAGTGCGGTTGTTGTCCGACGCGGCCGAGGCGTTTGGTGCCACCCACGCTGGTCGGCCGGCGGGCTCGTTCGGTGACGCGTCCGTCCTGTCCTTCAACGGGAACAAGGTCATGACCACCTCTGGTGGCGGCATGTTGTTGACCAGCGATGGTGGTCTGGCTCAGCACGTTCGGAAGTTGTCCACCCAGGCACGCGAGCCGGTGGCTCACTACGAGCACACCGAGGTCGGCTATAACTACCGACTGTCCAACATCTTGGCCGCACTGGGTCGGGCACAACTGACCCGGTTAGACTCGATGATTGCTCGCCGACGCGAGTGGCGACGGCGTTACCGGCAACTGCTCGGTGGGCAGCCCGGTGTGCGAATCCTGGGTGGCGAGGACGACTCCGAAGACAACTGCTGGCTGACGGCCATTGTCGTGGACCCCGCCAAGTCGTCCTGGACAGTCGGCGACCTGGGCGCGGCGCTCGGTGCCTCGGGGATCGAGAGTCGTCCGGTCTGGAAGCCGATGCATCGCCAACCGGTGTGCGCCGATCTCCCCAGCACCATCAACGGGTCCTCAGACCAAATCTTCGCGAACGGACTCACGCTCCCGGCCGGGTCCGGAATGACCGACGGTGATTTCGATAGCATCGCTGGCGTCATCGCGGAAGCGGTGCTCTGACAGTGCGTGGCTCCCCCTACGACCCGCTCAAACGGGTTTTGGACACCTTCTTTGCGTCGATAGTTCTCGTGCTCAGCGCCCCTGCGCAGGTGCTGATCGCCTTCCTCGTCTCGCGCAAGTTAGGGTCGCCGGTGCTTTTTCGTCAGCAGCGCCCGGGCAAGGATGAGAAGGTCTTTGAGCTCGTCAAGTTCCGCACCATGCGCGCGCCGGACGCCTCGAACGGCTTGGTGACCGACGAGCAGCGCCTGACCAGCTTTGGTGAATTCCTCCGCTCGACGAGCCTGGATGAGCTGCCGACATTGTGGAACGTGGTCAAGGGCGACATGAGTCTGGTCGGACCACGACCGCTGCTGGTGCGCTACCTTGACCGATATACGCCCGAGCAGCGGCGCCGTCACGAGGTGCGGCCGGGTGTCACTGGGCTGGCCCAGGTTAGTGGGCGGAACGCACTCGGTTGGGACGCCAAGTTCGCGCACGACCTGGAGTATGTGAGGACGCGTTCGCTCGTAACAGACATCAATATCGTGATAAGGACCCTGTTGAAGGTGCTCAGGAGGGACGGAATCACCCACGCCGAGTCGGCGACCATGACTGAGTTCGCAGGAACGGAAGGACGCCATGGCCAATGACACCGTCATGATGATCGCCAGCTCGCCCGGGCGGCTTCCGGGAACGGGGCCCGGTCGTCAAGGATCGGCAGAGGATCTGCGGACGCGAGGGGTTTACAGCAATTGGCCCATTGTGTCTGCCCGGGCGCTGGACCGGCCTGAATTCCGAAACCTCGTCAGGGCCTGGCTAGGTGCGATGGTGGGCGGCGGTTGGTAAAGTTCGAGGCGTGTCGCTGGAGAAGATCTTGTGTCTTGTGTGCTCGTCGACGAGAACCAAACAAATCGGTACGACATCATCGACCTCAGTGTTTGAGTGCCGCGATTGCACCCTGACGTTCTGCTGGCCCCTGCCCGAGGTCGAGTCGGAGTCGGCCGGAGCTCACTCGATCACCACAGAGGAGTCGTTCACCTCAGGCATCCTCTCAATAGATCCTCGGCGACAGCGGGTCCTCGACGCGGTGGCCGGACGCCGACACGAGCGTTACCGCAGCGTGCTTGAGACGTCCGATTACACCCTGCTCGAGGTCGGGTGTGGTGCGGCCGGCCTCGAACCCGGCCTTCGTCGGCTGGGCGTCGACTATCACGGCATGGACCTCGACCCTCGCCCGATCGACGCAGCCCAGGCGCGTGGTGTCGCCAACCTGACCGTTGGTAATTTCATGGAGGTGCCAGTGAAGCGTCAGTACGATGTGATCTTCATGACCCAGGTCCTCGAACACATCACCCATCCGCGCGAAATGGTCGAGCGTCTCTACGCGTCCCTCGTTCCGGGCGGTATTCTCCATCTGGACGTGCCGAATCAGGGCACCCTCGCCGGCTGGCCGTCTCGACTACTGCGTGGAAGTGGCCCCCGGCTCGGCGCAATCGACCACCCTCACCACTCGATCGCCTATACTCCGCGCGCCCTTGAGGTGCTTCTCCGCCCGCTGTTCGACGTGAGGACTTTCACGGCAAACTCAGACGATCCCGTTTGGGGTCAGGCGGGCACGCCCGGACCGGCAGCGAGAGCCTACTTCGCTGCCCAGCGAGTCTTCCATGGTCGGAGCCTTGCGGTGGCCTTTGGTCGTAGCCGAACGACCTAGTCTGGTGTGATGTCCCGCGCCGGAGTCCTCTCCACGGCGACGGCCGCAGGAGGCAGGTAGATCGCCACGGCTACCGACACCTGCTCCGTCCTGCTGATGCTGACCCGTACCCGCCCGCCATGCTCCTGCAACCCCGGGGCGAGGATTCGGATCGCTGGCCGGCCATCCGGCTCATGAACAATCTCCACGTCGCGCAGGCTCAGAGTCACGAAGGGCGACATCGCCTTGACGGCCGCCTCCTTTGCTGACCACGTGCCGGCCAGCTGTGCCGCGGGGCTCGCCAACGTTGCGCAGCGAGCGCGCTCGGCTGGGGTGAACAAGGCGTCAAGTCGTAGGTCGTTGGTCTCCCACCGGACATGGTTCTCGATGTCGACGCCGATCCCGGGCGTATCGTCGGAGACCAATCCCTCGAGCATCTCAGCGAGCACCGACCTGAGATCGGGACGGAGGGGCTCCGTCACGCCTCGTCGACCGGGAACATAACTCGGCTGCGCATCGGGTTGCCCGCAACGAGTGAGCCGGGCTCAACATCGCGTGAAACTGCGGTGAGCACGTTGACCTTGGTGTCTCGACCCACCGAACGACCCGGGGTGACGATAGCCCCGGTGCCGAGGAAGACCGCCTCGCCCAAGGTGACGTTGCCGTTGACGACCGCGTAGGGCGAGAGTACTGAGTGGGCGCCGACTGTGGCGTCGTGGCCAACAGATGCGTATGTGTTGAGCGCGACGTCCGCCTCGAGTGTCGAGTGGGCAGCCACGAGGGAGAACGGACAGAGAATGCAACCGTCGCCGACCTGAGCCGTTCGCGCGACGTAGGCCGACGGGTGCGCGACGGTTCTGAAGTTCGCGCCCACCAGCGCAAGCGAGCGGTGGACCCGTCGCCGGAGCACTGCATCGCCGAGCGCGACGACCCAGTCGTACCGGTCGACGTCGACGTCAGCGACGGAACCGATGACCCCGACCGAGAGGTCAAAACCGTCCACGGCAGTAGGGTTGTCATCGACGAATCCCGCGACGGTCATCCCGGCTTCCTCGGCGTAAGCCAGAACCTCGCGGCCGAAACCACCCGCACCAAAGATCACAAGATCGCTCATAGGAACGGTCCTGTGCCTGCACTGATGAACACTCGGCGGCTGAAGGCCTGGAGCAGGTCATGCCCGTCCCAGAAGCGGTTGAAGGTGAGAGCCTGCCCGAAGGGCACCATTCGGTCGAGCCCGGCACCGTTGATTCGTACCGCCAGCGCCCGCAACTCCGTTTCATCGAAACCGAAGTGGCTCAGGGTCTGGTCGCGCCGGTCAATGAGCGGGGCGAGGTCGGCGAGTCGCTCGAGCGTCACGTCGAAGAACGTGCCGGCCCCAGCGAAGTCACCGTGTACCGAGTCGACTCCTTCGAGTTTCAGGATCTTGAGCTCATTGCCGAACGTCTCGACGCGCTTAACCGGGTGGTCCAGCACCGCTTGGTAGGCGAAGGTCATCTTTCGGATCGCGATGGCCGTGTCCACGGCATACCCACGCCGGGTCACGACGGACCGAACTCGCGGGTAGAAATCCGCGGAGGCCTCGGTCGAATGCTGTCGCGCCCCAATCCAGTAAAGGATCCGCGGTGAGGAGCAACCCATCTGATCGAACCAGTAGGCGTCGTTGAAGAACGCCTCCGCGATCTCGTCACGGGCGGCCGCGGGCCGGGCCAGGTATGTCTCGACGTCCATGACGGCCATGGAGAACCGGTCCGGGAACGTCAGCTCGACCGAGTGTGGCGGCAGTGGCGTTGTGCGGATGGTCTGGATGGTGCCGTCGCCACCCCAGATGACCCGGACATCGCAGACAGCCGAGAGCCGGGCTGTCACCGAGTCGTCGTGACCGTACCGCACGAACGTAGTCTGATCCCCCAGCCGGGTATGTGCTTGGTCGGCCAGGGTGTCGGCCAAGACAGAGAGAATGAGCTCAACGTTCGGCGTCTGCCGGCTCGACAGGCGGATGACGTTCTTATTGCCGAGAAGCGCTGACAGCAGCCACGAGTAAATGAAGATCGTGTCGACGTTGGCTGGTGGGATGTGCAGGACGGTGCCCCGAGGCATGAGGAGCGTCTCCGGCGTTGCCAGTTGTGCGAACTCCCCGCGCAGCCGCACGAGCTCGGCCTTGCGCATCCAGAACGCCAGCGCTGTCAGCTCAGGTATACCTCTCGATGCCTTGCTCAGACGCCGGGAGAAGTCGGCGCAGAACGCGACAATCTCGTCGGCGAACGGCTCGAGGGCGTCCGCGTCGCGCACGGTAGCGAGCGCATCCTCGACGTCATCTGGACGTCCCGTCAGGTCGACGACGAGGTCTTGGGTCGGACTGATGGTCATGCCGACGCCCGGGTGTCGACGTCGGCGGCGTGGGTGTCGCTGCAGCCACGCAGTTCGGCCCGCGGGACGCGCCCAATGACCTCGAGCTGTTTGCCGCCCCATGACGCGCCTGACGGCTCGGTGACGCCATGGATGATCCCAAGGTCCTCAGTGAGGATCGAGTGGCCGGGATAACTCGTCGGCAGTGCGCTGAGCAGCTGGATGACGCCGACCTCACCGACGGGCGCAGGTTGCCAGGTCAGAGGGTCCCTGATGATGACGTCTGCGAAGTTCGGCGGGTGAAGGTAGCCGTCGTCGCCCTCCAAGAACACGCTGCCCACCTGCTCGACCATGCCATAGAAGTTGTGCACCCGGGTGATGCCGGTGTGTTCGCGGAAGAGCCGTTTGAACTCGGGGTTGCCGACGGCCTCATCGATGAGTTTCTTCCACCCGCCGCTGTGGATGAGCACGGCGTACGAGAGGTCGGCCTCGCCCGGCGCCAGCTGCTGGAGGAAGTACTGCCAGACCATGAACGTGAAACCGAAGATGAGGATGGGTTCGCCCTGGAACCGTTCGAGGAACTCCGCCAGCCCATGGTGGTCCAGCCGCATGTCGTCGTCGAGCGCGTAGAAGTGCCGACGGCCGTAGCTGATCATGCCGAGCACGCCGGCGCCCCTTGCGCTGAACGACTTGCGGTCCTTGACGACGTTGGGAGTGTCCACGATGATCATCGGGAGCCGCTGCGGGCCGAGGACGTGGGTCATGATCGCGGTCAACGCCTGCGATTGGCGCTGGGCTGTGTTGCGATCGAGGACGATCCGGCTGACCTGCTGTCCCGTCGTCCCGCTCGAGGTCATCGTCTTGAAGACCTCGTCCTCGGGGACGCTCGACAGCAGGTGGCTCTTGAAGAGGCCCACCGGCAGGTAGGGAACATCGGAGAGGACCTCGATTCGCGCATCCTCCGCCATCGACGCGAGAGCCCGCCGGTATGTCGTGCTGTTGCGGCGGTGGTGGTCCGTTAGCGCGCGCATCTCGGTCAGGAGGTGAGCCTCCTTCTCCGCCTGGGATAAGGAGTACTGGGGTGCGGCGATGAGGGCGTCAAGCCTCACGACGCTGCATCCTCAGTAGCGCGCAGCGTCGCGTAGTCGGGCTTACCGCTGGGCAGGATGGGCAGCGGGTCGGTGTGCTGGAAGACAAGGGCCTGGGTCGGTACCTTGAGGTCGAGGGCCAGCTGCTTCCGCACGGTGCGCACGAGGGCGTCGTCGTCGAGTTCGTGGTGAATACGCAAACGGTCGTTGTCCCCGACGACGGCAACGAGACCGAGACCGATGACCAGAGCCTCTACCTCGTCGAGAGAGACACGCGCGCCGAAGACCTTGCCGATCCGCTTGGACCGGCCAGTGATGAAGAGGAACCCGTCCTCGTCGAGGTGCCCGAGGTCACCGGTGTGCAGGACGCCTTGCTCAACATCATCCAGTGTGAGGTCCTCTGCCGACTCGGCATACCCCATCATGACGTTGGGGCCGCGATAGACGACCTCGCCGTCGGAGCCGGGGGCGAGTGTCGTGCCGTCGGCAGCCTCGATTCTGAACGACCCACCAGGAAGGGGACGCCCGACCGAGCCGAGCTTGCGCGTGGTGTCCATCGGGGCGAGACATGACATCCGCGGCCCCGCCTCGGTTTGGCCGTACATGACATAGAAGCGGACACCACGCTCCGTCAAGGCGTCGTGGAAGGAGGTCACGTGACGTTCTGCGAGCCGGCCGCCCGCCTGCGTCATCGAGCGCAGGGTCGGCAGGTCACGGTCGAGGAACCCGAGGCGATGAAGCATCTGGTAGGTGTACGGCACCCCACTGAGCGACGTCGCGCCGTGCTCGGCGAACTGCTCCCAGAACCGCGGCTCGATGACGCTAGCGTCGGAGACGACCACGGTGGCACCCACGCTGAGGTGGGACGTCAGCACCGACATCCCGTAGCTGTAGTGCATGGGGAGGTTGCCAAAGGGGCGGTCACTGGACGTCAGGTCCAGCGACCTGGCGATGGCCCCGGCATTGTGCTCGACCGCGGCCGCCGACAACCGGACGAACTTCGGCGACCCGGTGCTGCCGGACGTGGAAAGGAGCACCGCCAGATCGGGATGGATGGCCGCGCGGCGCGGGCGGGTCCGTCTCCAGAACAGTGTCCCTGCCTCGGCGTACGCGTCGTCCTCAATCACCGCGCGCCCGGTGATCAGCTGTGGCTCATACAGTGACACCAGGCGAGCGAGGAGGCCGGGCTTGAGGGACGGGTCGAGCAGGGCAACGGCGTGTCCTGCCTTGCGGGCGGCGAGGAAGGTGACGACCGAATCGATGGTGTTGGTGGCGAAGTGAAAGACGAGTGACGGCCTCGCGTCGAGCTGGTCGGCAGCCTTCTCGGTCGCATCGTCGAGTGCAGCATAGGTCAGTGACCTGCCGCTGTCGGCCTCGAGGAGCGCCGTCGCCGTGGCCTTTCCGTGGGCAAAGGGCGTCACCTCAGATCAGCATCCCGCCGTCGACACCGAGCACCTGACCGGTGACGTAGGCCGCGTCGTCGCCGGCGAGGAAGGCAATGGCCCGGGCGACGTCGGCGGCGGTGCCAATGCGGCCGATGGCGATGCTCGCCATCCGCTCGGCGTACTTGTCCTCCGGGAGCGACCGCGTCATGTCGGTGTCGATGAAGCCGGGAGCGACCGCGTTGACGCGGATCCCGGCTGGGGCGAGCTCTTTGGACGCCGACTTGGTCAGCCCAAGGAGGGCGGCCTTCGACGACGAGTAGACGATCTGCCCGACGTTGCCGTTGACGCCGACGACCGAGGTGAGGTTGATGATCGATCCGCTGTGGCGGCGTCTCATCAGGCGCGCCGCCCCCTGGAGGTGGTGGATCACTCCGAACGTGTTGATCTCAAAGGTCCTGGATACCGCCTCGTCGGAGACCATCCCGATGAGGGCATCCTCAAGGACCCCGGCGTTGTTGACGAGCACGTCGAGTTGATGGTGTTCCCTGAAGATTCTCTGGTAAGCCTGGCGAATCTCATCCGGCCTTGACACGTCGCACCGAAGGGCGCTTACGGGCCTCCCGTGCCGCTGGCTCAGCTCCGCTGCCCTCTCCGCGAGCAACTCGGCGTTCGTGCCGTTGAGGATGACCGTCGCCCCACGCGAGGCCAGAAGCTCAGCCGTGGCCCAGCCGATCCCTCGCGTCGATCCGGTGACGAAGGCTATCCGCCCCTCGAGCTCACTCATCGCTGCCGAACGCCACACCGTACTTGCTGAGGATCTCCTCTGCTTTCTTGAAGCTGCTCATGTCGATGACGTCCTGAGTTTCGAGCATGACGTCGAAGGTGTCCTCGATCTCGGCGACCAGCAACATGTGGGCCACAGAGTCCCACTCGTCGATGGACCGGTAGGTGAGAGAGCCAAAGTCGATATCCCTGGGGAGGGACAGGCCCTCCACGAACGCGCCTTCCAGTCGAGCGCGGTTACCCATTGAAAGCCCTTCGATCCTGCCTTGATTCGGGGTGCGGTTCCACCCCGCCCGGGAGTGTAGCCGATGAGCCCACGACCGCCCTTTGACGTCATCATCCAAGATCAGATCCTGCGGCTGCTCCTCGACCTGCAACGCTCGAGGGGGATGAGCCTGATCCTGATCAGTCACGATCTGGGCGTCGTCGCGCGGACGTGCGGCCGGGTTGCGTCATGTATGTCGGTCGTATCGTCGAGACAGGACCTACTCACGAGGTGCTCGAGCGTCCGAAACACCCCTACACCGCAGCGCTGCTGCGGTCCATGCCCGCGGCGTCCGCAAGGGAGGAGGAGCTGGCGACGATCTCCGGCTCATCTCCCCGAATGATCGGCATGACTGGGTTCGGATGCCGGTTCGCACCCAGATGCGAATTCGCGGAGGCAGAGTGCTTGGAGTGGAGGACGGAGCTGCTCCCGGTGTCCTCGGCAGCTGTTGAGCGCGAGGTGCGCTGTCGGCGGCACGCCGAGCTGGACCTTGGCGACCTGTCGACGACGGCTGGTACCGCGACACGATCAGCGTCGCACCCAGAAGGGGAGGGCTACACAGAAGTCTCGGAGGTTGGAGATGGCGTGCCGGACGAGTGAACGCCCGGGCTCGGTTCGGCGTGACCTCCGCCGGACTGACGGATCACTGTTCCGACGCCTGTCGTGCGCGCTTGGCGGCGTACGAGGGCGACGATGTCGGCGTCGCTGGTCACCCCGCCGAGCTCGGCGGTGAGGGTGTCAAGGCGGTGGGTGGCCATGACCTCGGCGTGGGGCATGAGGACGGCGAACTCGTCGCCGCCCGGGCGCACGCAGACGTCGTCGGCGCGGCCGTGGCGGCGCAGCAGCTGGTCGCCGGCGTCGTGCCCGGCGGTGTCCTTGACGTGCTTGAGCCCGTCGCGTCCAGGGTCAGCACGGTGACGCTCTTGCCGGCGTCGACCCGTTCCTGCGCGTCGACCAGGGCCTCGTCGAAGGCGAGGCGGTTGCCGAGGCCGGGCGAGGGGTCGCGGCGGGCGGTGAGGGCGTGTTCCGCGGCGGTGGCGGTGAGCTCCTCGCGCAGGCTGGCGGTGTGCAGCACCACCCCGGCGGCGTCGGCGAGCTGTCCGGCGCCGGTGCGCAGCAATCCCACCTCGCACGAGAGTGACTGCACCGCGACCTGCACTACGTGGGCGAGGGTGCCCGCCAGGTCGGAGCTATCCGGCTGGTGACGGCGCGGACGGCGTGCAACATCTCCAGCTCGTTGGCCAGGTGCTTGGCGGGGGAGACCTCCTGCACCAGCTCGTAGAGGGCGGCGGCCAGGCGGTGCAGCCCGGTGTCAGTGGCGTCGGGGTCGAGGGGCTGCGTCGGGTTGCCCAGGACGACGAGGACGTCGTCGCTGACCCGCACCAGCGCCCCGGCCCGGGCGTAGTAGGGCCCGAGCACCCGCTCGGGGGCGGGGTGGCTGAACCCCGGGCGACGCCACCGAGCCGGGCGGGGATCGCCACGGCGAGGGGGGCGAGGGCGACGTCGACCTTCACCACCCCGGCCCACCCGCGGCCGCGTCCGAACCCACCCAGGTGCGCCCAGGTGTTGGCCCCCACCCGGCGGAACGCCAGGGCATCGACCACCCCCAGTGCTGCGGCCAGGTCCGGGTCCGGACAGCGCACCTCGCCGGGGGCAGAGGTCGTGGTCTCGGAGGTCGCCGTCTCAGTGTTGGCCAGCGGAACGTCCTAATATGGCGCGGACGGTGACCAATCGGTGGCAGTGGGCGACGTCGCCGAGTTCGCGCTGGCGCGGAACTGATGGTCGCGCCGCAGGCTACCTCCTCAAGACGCACCGGCCTGCAGCCGCAGTGGTTGTGGCTCGGCAGCGGTGTCGATCGCTGTCTCGCTCCGCCGCTACAATCACCATCGACCACGTCGAGCGTTGACCAATCACTGAAGGTGAGACATGAGGGCGACCGTCGTCGAGATCTGCGCGGGCTGGTGCCCAGGGCACGGTGGGTACGCGAATGAACCCGACGCTCGTTCGGCGGTGCGAGTACCAGAAGATCGCCACGTGCCGCGGTGGACGTTGTGAAGATTTTGGTCACGGGTGGCGCTGGCTTCATCGGTTCGAACCTGGCCAGACTTGCACTGGCCCGCAACCATGAGGTGGTGGTCTTCGACGACTTGTCCACCGGCTTCAAGGAGAACCTCAGCAACCTCGATCTCCAGTTTGTTCAGCGGTCGATCCTTGATCACGACGCGCTGGTCGAGGCCTTGGAGGGAGTCGGCTCGATCGTGCACCTTGCCGCCCTCGGCTCGGTTCCGCGAAGCATCCTCGACCCGAGGGCCAGCCACGACGTCAACAGCACCGGGACGCTCACCGTGCTGGAGACGGCCCGGGCCCGCGGCGTGCGACACGTGGTGGTCGCGTCGTCGTCATCGGTCTACGGCAGCAACCCAGCCTTGCCCAAGGGCGAGCGCGAGTGGGTGCGTCCCATGAGCCCGTACGCGGTGACCAAACTCGCCGCCGAGCAGTATGCGCTCGCCTACCAGCAGTCCTTCGACCTGGAGACCCTGGCCTTCCGCTTCTTCAACGTCTACGGACCGCGGCAGCGGCCGGGACACGCGTACGCGGCGGTGATCCCGATATTTGTCGACGCACTGCTTCGCGGTGAGTTCCTCCCCGTCAACGGCGACGGAACGACCTCACGCGACTTCACCTACGTCGGCACCGTGTGCGAGCTGTTGCTGGCCGCTTGCGAGCGCCGGCTCTCACACCCGGAACCGGTCAACCTGGCCTTCGGAACCAACACGACCCTCATGAAGCTGATCGCGACGCTGCAGGACGTGACGGGCATGACCGCCCAGGTACAGCACCGGGACTCCCGACCTGGCGACGTCAAGCACTCCCAAGCGGACTGCACCGTGTTGCGCTCGTTATTCACCGATGTCAACCCTGTGCCCCTGGAACAGGGCCTGCAGGAGACAGTCGACTGGTTCAAGGAAGCATCGTGAGCGAGAATCTCGTCGTCATCGGGCAGGGTTACGTCGGATTACCGATGGCGCTGCGCGCTGCTGCGAAGGGGTTGAGCGTCACCGGCTTCGACACCAACCTCGGTGTCGTCGACAACCTCAACGCCGGTGTGTCCCACATCGACGACGTCACCGACGAAGACCTACGGTCCGCACTCGCCGGTGGCTTTCGTGCGTCGAGCGACCCCGCGACGATCGCGGACGCCGACTACGTCGTGGTGTGTGTCCCCACCCCCCTGAGCAGCGACGGCGGTCCTGATCTCCGTCCGGTCGAGGCGGCAGCGCGGACCATCGGGCAGCACGTGCAGCCGGGAGCACTCGTCGTGCTCGAGTCGACGACGTACCCAGGAACGACGGAGGAGGTGTTCGCGCCTCTCGTTCTGCGAGACGGCATGGTGGCGGGCCGTGACCTTCACATTGCCTTCTCGCCCGAGCGCATCGACCCGGGCAACCAGAACTTTGGCATCAGCAACACGCCCAAGGTGGTGGGCGGCCTCACCCCTGAGTGCACCGCCGCGGCGCGCCGCTTCTACGAGAAGTTCGTCGACACCGTGGTTGAGGCCAAGGGCGCAAAGGAGGCCGAGATGGCCAAGCTCCTGGAGAACACCTTCCGTCACGTGAACATCGCCCTCGTCAACGAGATGGTGCGCTTCTCCCACGAGCTTGACATCGACCTCTGGGACGCCATCGACTGTGCGGCCACCAAACCATTCGGGTACATGGCCTTTCGCCCCGGCCCAGGCGTAGGTGGGCACTGCATCCCGGTGGACCCCTCCTACCTGAGCCACCGGGTTAAGGCCCGCCTCGGCTATGCGTTTCGCATGGTCGAGCTCGCGGAGGAGATCAACACTGCGGCTCCCCTCTACGTGGCCAACCGAATATGGCAGGCGCTGAACGAGAAGGGTATCGCGCTCAAGGGCGCGAAGGTGCTGTTGCTCGGGGTGACCTACAAGGCCAACATCTCCGATCGACGGGAGAGCCCCGCCGACCCACTCGCCAGGCGGCTCCTGGAGTGGGGCGCGGACATCAGCTACCACGACCCGTTCGTACCAGAGTGGCAGGTGAAGGGTGCAAGTTGCAGCGCACTTCGCAGCTCGACCGACCTGGCGGCGGCCCTCAAGGAGGCTGACATAACAGTCCTTTTGCAAACGCACTCCGTCTTCGCGCAATCCAACCTGTCAGGTCATGAAGGGCTGGTCTTGGACACCCGAGGTGTCCTTCTGGAAGCGCCGCAAACTCATCGACTGTAAGTGTTGAGATGAGAACGCTGAATCGACGGTTACTCGCGGAGCAGGTAAGCCACCCTGCGATTCGAATCGTTGTGACAACTATGCTACTCGCGGGAATCCAGAGTTTATTTGCAGTCCTTTCTTCCCGATGGCTCGGTCCGGAACAGCGCGGGGTATTCACAATCGCGGCCGTGCTCGCTACCTTTTCACTTTTAATTGGCTCATTAGGTGTGTTTACCGGCGGACGTGTCCTCTTAGCACGACTTAACGCCGGAATAAGTTGGCAAGAATATTGGTTTGTAATTGTTGCTATCACTGGTTTGCAGGTCGGCATTGCGGCAATCGTCAACGTGCCGGCCTGGTGGATTCTTGCGGGAGGCACGGCTCGGCATCTCGGTCCTACGCTATCATTCTTCGCGTATTGCCTATTTATCACCGCCGCGTCCCTAGCTCGCGAGGGTCTGCACGGTGTTGGTAGGCACGTACGAGCCGTGCTCAGCGATATACTGGCTGCCGGTATTCAACTCTCGACAGCGCTAATATTGGTTATTTTAGGCCAGGTCACCGTAACGGCGCTACTCCTTGCCGGTTCGTTTGGCTTTGCGGTTCAACTCATGATGTGTTGGCGCACGACGCCACTCGAGTCCGTAGTCAAAAGTGTAAGGTTGCCGAGTTTCCGGATGGTTAAGCGAGTCGTTGAGTTTAGCCTGCCCAGCGTCTTCCTGTCGATAGGTCAGATGTTTATTCAGAAGGGAGACCGGCTTATCCTGGGAAGCTTCACATCACCGGGTGAGGTCGGGATTTATGCAGCCGGTGCTACGTTAGCAGATGCGGCGTGGATTCTTCCTGTTTCGGTATCTGTTGTCGTTTTGAGACAGGTTGCTACGAAAGGTGATCTGCAGCCATTGAAAAAATGGCGTCGTGCAATATTGCTCACGACTACGCTCGCTGCCCTAATCCTCGCAGTCGCCAGTGCTCCGTTGATCCACATTCTTCTGGGTGCCGAATATAATCAGTCGATACATATTGTGTGGATTTTATGTGGTGGTTCGATACTTTTCGCGAGTCAGCAAGTCGATATCGCTGCATGTAACGGACTAGGCCGACTCGATGTGGGCGCTAAGACCAGCATCCTGGGCGCTGGAGTGCTGCTACTTTCATCGATCCTTTTAATACCGCGATTCGGTGGCACTGGCGCGGCTTACGCTAGCATATTGGCGTATGCTTCTATGGCAGTTTTTGTACGGTTCACCACTCGATTGATTGAGCATCGCGCGCCTCTTATTGGCTGACTGTAAAAGAGAATATAGCGGGGTCTGGAACCGCCGAGGGCGGTGCGGAAACGTCCGGTGGTGGACTGATGGAACTACTGGGACGTACTGGGATGCTCGAAGTGGGTCAGGACATGGTCGTCGGGGCGGTGGACCGTCTGTCCGACAGTTTTGAGGGCAGGTCTTCGCGGCCGGGCTGCGCCTATTCGGATACTCGTTGCTGGATGTGGGGACGGAGCACTAATAATTCGTCTGATGCTCGGTATCCAGCACTTGCTACCCGAAGTACGTGTCGAAATCTACGGCTTCGAAGTGTCAAACCATAACGCGCAGCTTGAGGGGTTTTTTCCGCTAACACGCAATCGCTTGAATGCAATTGCTCCAGGTGTACCGTGGGACGAGAGCGCTTGCGACTCGTCGACCGCGCCGCACCTTGGCCGTCTGACGATACTTATTTCGATTTCGTAGTATCGAACCAACTTCTCGAGCATGTCGAGGACTACCCTCGATTTATGCATGAGACTGCGAGGGTACTCAAGGCCGGGGGGGGTTCGATCAATCTGTTTCCTCTACGACACTACTTGTATGAAGGTCACTTACATATTCCCCTCGTGCACAGAATTGAGTCTCATGACCTGCGGGTCGAATATATAGAATTCTGCAATAAGCTTGGCCTCGGGGGCTTTAGCGGCCACGTTAAAGCCCTTGATTTGCATCAGTATTCTGAGAGGCATGCCGATTATATGGGATTCGCGACAAGCTACCGCAGCGAGAGAGACGCGCTGGTGATGGCACAGTACGCAGGACTCCGTGCATGCTTTCGGTATACCCCGGAATTCTATTCGCAAAAATTCAGGTCGCTCGCGCATAGGGCTCCTGTTGTTTCTTATCGGTCTGCGGGTCGAGGCCTGGCTGACAGCGCATATGTAAAGATTTTGCGTTACGTGTCTTGCGTAACTCTAACCTTAGAGCGTGAGAATTCATATCGAGGCTAAGCCCCGATTAGCCGGTTAATGCTGGGACAATGCCATGGCCGAGTCGTGCTTCGCCGCGTTAAAGAATGAACTCGTCCACCGAATACCAGCAAACACAGTCACTCGCCGCATAACTCAGGCGAAAGTCACTGTCCGTGGACAGCCCACCAGACCACACCCTGCGCGCCGAGATCGCGCTCACCCGGGTGCACTACAACACCGTCCGCCTTCATCAGGGAGTGGGTTACGTGACGCCCGACGACGAGCACGAAGGACGAGCAGCCGCGATCCGCAAAGCCCGCGAAGCAGGCCTCGAACAAGCCCGAATTCACCGACTTGCACAACGTCACAAATAACGAGAGAATTCACCCGAGAAGGGACCCCGCGATGCTGTCTAATACAAAGCGGGTCTCTATCGTAAACTCAGAAACGCGTCACTCCTCGATCGGGCCACGTCCGCCCCGTCGCGTTCGAGATGCAACACTGCAACCCCACCGCGGGCCAGCAAGAAGCCGTATAACACCGTGTCTACGAAACGGGGTCAAGCCAGAGCCTTCATGCACCCGCCTCGGCTGCAAGCCCCCCACCGAGTACAAAGCCAACTACTATGCGTCACCCCGTGACGGCCAACCAGCCAATCCCACGTAACCAAGGGTGCACGGAGCCCCGGTACGCTTCAAAAATCAATCCAATTTTCGTGGAATTGGATCCTTAGGTGACTTCCCAGAAACCAAATATTTGAAAAGCCGCCATTGCGTTTTGACGTCAGTACTGCCTACGTGTCCAGTAGTGACACCCAAGGTCAATTTCCCCAAACACTCGACAATACATACCATCCGAAAGAGCCTTGCTCCGGCGCTCCACCGTTTGTGGTATGCGCGAGCAGATTCGAAGCTACGAACTAGGGCTAATGCTTGGTTCTGCTTGGCGGAGAAACCACCGTAATGAACCACCTGCCAACTCGGATCAACGACTACCGTGCCACCGGCCAGACGCCAGCGCCTACCCAGATCTATATCCTCGTAGTACATGAAATACCTATCCGCGTCGAAACCACCAGAAGCTAAGTAGCGCGACCGCGAGGCCACGAATGCCGCACCGGAAACAAAGTCGGCGCCAAACGCCGTTTGACCCAGAATGACCTTCTTTCGCCGGCGGAGTAACCGTGCACTCAATTCAGTTAAAACAGCGCGGTCATCACCAAAAGTTTGCTGAAGCGATCCGTCAGGAAAATACACGGCAGCACCCACCAGGAATTCTACTTGTGTAGGGAACTTCTCGCTGGGCCACTGATGAATCTTTGCGTCAGGGTTGAGAAACAGAAGCCAGTCCGCCTTGGATGACTGCGCTAATTGATTACAGCTCCGACCGAATCCAAGATTTTGACCGTCATGGTACACGACTATATCAAGCCGTGAAGCTCCTCCTTGAAAGCGGTCGATCGCGTTTACCGTCTTCATGTCGGGGGAATTGTCCCAGACCGACACCACCACCGCGACCGCGCCAATCTTTGTTTCGATCGAAGCCAGGGTATCAGCAATTGTCGCCTCGTTACAATAGGTTACTATGCATACGTCTATCAAGACGTTCACGCTCCTTCGAACAGATCGCCAGTACCCCACCAAGGTAGAGGCCCAAGAACCATGTGAATACAACTCCCTCAAATGTAGCTTCGGAAAGGCAATTTATGAATGATCCGATAAGAGCCCCCAATACGCAGAGGCGAAGCCGTGGATCACTTATACCCCATGCGGAAAACAGCACCACCGCAAAAATCATACGCGCATCGAAATTCGCGTACTTCGGCGCGCAGTCGGACGATTTGCGATCCTTGGGTCGTGCGTTGACGGAGCAAGCGAATGCCGGTGCGGGTGTGGTTCCTCGGTGTCGCGTTGAGGGTCGGGGTCGATGTGGCGGTCCCGAAAGCGTCGGGCTCGCCGTGGACCGATGCGCTGATGACGATCGCGATGGCCACGGTCGCGATCACCGGCCGCTTCGGGGAGTCCTCGGTCCTCGGCACGGTGCGGGCGGTAGGGGTCGCGGTCGCCGGCAGTGGTGGTCGGCTTCTCGCTCCGGGCTGGCCGCCGGCGCCGGGCCGCCCAGTCCCCACACCAACTGACCCTGACCCGGCGGCCCTTCGGTAGGCGATCCTCACGGGCGCCACTGTCCGACACCAGATTCGGGCAGGGCGAGACGTGAGGGAGACGAGTCGTTGTCTGTCGGTGACAAGGAAATGATCAAACGCCGTGAACGCGGCCAGGCGATCGGGTTGTTCCGTTATCAACTGATCTGTCCGGCGCTGGATAGGGGGCTGTCCACCAAGGCGCGGGGCCGATTGGTGCGCGAGATCGCCGCTCGGGTGCATACCGACCCGTTCGGCAACCAGGTGTCCTACTCGCGGCACACCCTGGACCGGTGGATCCGCCGCCACCGGGGCGGAGGGTTCGACGCCCTGATGCCCGCGTTGCGGGCATCCTCGGTGCGCACCGACACGGTGGTGCTGGATTTGGCGGCCGCTCTGAAACGGGAGAACCCGCAGCGCACCACCACCCAGGTGCAGCGGATCCTGCGGGCCTCCACGGGGTGGGCACCTTCGGACTCCACCCTGCTGCATCACTTTCACCGCCTGGAGTTGATCGGACCCGCCGCCGGCGCCGTCCCGACGGTGTTCGGTCGGTTCGAGGCCGAAAACCCCAACGACCGCTGGACCGGGGACGCCCTGCACGGGCGCAAGATCGGGGGCCGCAAAACGTATCTATTACTTACGTGGAATCAGACGGCGGGTTGGATCGTCACCGACCGTCACCGGCACCACGTAGTGAAAGGCCCTGCAGCCCGTGAACATCGAGGAGAAGTGGCCCGTCCTGGGCCGGCACGAACGA
>JAABUJ010002360.1_pt1 | contig 23639 bp, 24 predicted proteins | sample 5559131 | NCBI WGS metagenome assembly JAABUJ01 (sample SAMN10711875, study PRJNA513366) | rock metagenome | isolation source: Antarctica rocks | place: Antarctica: Victoria Land, Mt New Zealand nord | collected 2016-01-07
ATTTATAGAAATAAGTGTTTAGTTGTGATTTTAACATCAAAATGCTGTTGTTTGAGCTTGATTTTGAAGAAGTTTCAAAAAAAAAGTTGCGTGAGTGCTGGAGCCAACTTTGTAGGATCCGCTGTAGGTCGTCGGCGAAATGCATAATCATTCATGTGAGTCATTCTTGTGGTTAATAATAAATTGGTAGTACCGCTTGGGATCCGCCCCTACACATCCATCACACATCCCACTTCGATCCGACGACATGGCTAAGCGCACTTCACCCTTTGACATCTCAAGATGCGCACGGCCAAACATATTAGCGTTGCAGCCCTACCGATGCGCTCGAGAGTATGTACCCATTGCATTCAACGTTTACCATCTTTTAGCTAACGAGATAGTGACTACAAAGATGACGGAAAGAACATCCTCCTTGATGCCAATGAAAATGCTTACGGCCCCGGCCTCAACCTGAGCAATGCAGGCCAGCTCGCGAATGGTACCACGAATGGCCATGTGGAGGGTGTGTCTCCAAACGTAGATTTTCTGGGCCTCAATAGATACCCTGATCCGTATGTGTCTATGATCTTGTTGGAACTATACCGGATACACTGCCCTAACCACTGCTATAGACACCAAATAGAGCTGAAGCAGCTTTTTTGCAATCTCCGAAACACTCACACGCACACTTCGAAATCCCTGAAACCGGAGAATCTGTTCCTGGGCGTCGGTTCTGATGAGGCCATCGATGCTCTCCTCCGCTGCTTTTGTACGCCAGGCAAGGACAAGATCCTAACTTGTCCGCCAACATATGGCATGTATGGAGTCAGCGCCCAGGTCAATGATCTTGAAGTTGTAAAAGTCTCACTCGATACGGCGGATAAGTTTGCTATCCGTCCAGACGCCATCAACCAGAAACTCTCCGCAGACTCGTCAATCAAAATAGTCTTAATATGCTCACCAGGCAACCCAACGGCGAGTCTCGTCTCGAAGACACCCTTGCAAAAGATCTTGGAACATCCCACTTGGAATGGCGTCGTAGTCTTGGATGAAGCTTACATCGACTTCGCACCCGATGGCTCCAGTCTGGCAGAGTGGGTTACCGAATGGCCTAACTTGGTAGTTATGCAGACCCTCAGCAAAGCATTTGGGCTAGCAGGTATCCGACTGGGCGCCGCGTTCACAAGCCCCGAAATCGCACGACTGTTGAACAACCTGAAGGCGCCGTACAACATCTCATCTCCCACGACTGCGGTGGCCAGTGCCGCTCTGGCACCGGAGAATATCAAAGTCATGAGAGCGAACCGAGCCAAAATTCTGACACAACGGGAACGGCTCTTGGTAGAGCTCCCGAAGATCGAAGGGATAGGGAACTTCCTAGGCGGGCAAGCCTCCAACTTTCTACTCGTGGAGATACTGGACAAGGCTCGGGATCGAGGTGGGAAGCCGAGCAACGCGGTAGCTCTCACAGTGTATGAAGGCTTGGCTGAGAACAGGGGCGTTGTGGTGCGATTCAGGGGCAAGGAAGAGGGTTGTACAGGATGTTTACGGGTCACGGTGGGCACGGAGAAGGAGGTTGATAAGTTTTTGCACGAGATCAAAGAGATAATAGGAGAGATATATAGCGGACGCGTAGAACTGAACGGGAGAAGGCAAGAAGAGGACAAGGAGACAGAGGCTAATAGCGTCATTGCCTGAGTGCCAGATCAAAAGACCTCTGAATCTCTGCGTTATTATTGTACGTGAACCAATATACCTACCTAGATGTCTGCAGCTTATGTTCGCATACTACTAGGCTGAGCATTGGAGACTCATCTTCTGAGTTACAGTAGTTATCTGAGTATTCGTACTTTACAGTTCACTAAAGCGGGTCGGCTCGCCTAGATCACCCGACTGCGCGTCTCCCCCTGGGCGTTCTCATCCCACGCGCTGTGCATGTTTTGTGTGCGACGAGAAGGTAAGGTACCCCCACCCACAAATCGTCCCTCACTACTGCCAACACATCATTCTTGACGCCTGTCAAAACTTGAGCAGGACCATTCCCATTCGCTCTGAGGCTCTTTTCCTCCCGGAATTCTTTGACTGCGACGTCATTTTTTGAAATCGTCGTGAAATCTTCCCGTTTCGTGAGCTGCCTGAGCTTGCGGCTTCTGTTTGGATGTTCGAGCTTCTTACCGCCCGTCTCACTGGTTCGGAGCGATCAACACCCCCAAGGCAGCCACCTCACACCAACTGGATTGCATTGACTCAACATCTATTCCAGGTGCGACAGAGACCAAATTGATCCGATAACAGTTCTGCGTCTGTACCCTCAGCTGTCGGAGCACGCAGAGTCTTAGAAAGTTCGACTATCGAGTTTGACACTGTGAAATTGGTGCAGTCTAAGAGCTTGTGTACTATGCGTCGGTAACACCAGTGATGATACGCAGCGGAGCACAGTACGCTTCAACAGTAATTCACACGAGAAACACCACCCGCACTGGTGTCGCTGTTCGAAGATTGGGCTCCCCACAGACCAAGCTGATAAACCAGCCGAACTGGCACTTAGTTCATAAGACAACTACGGCCAGGATAGGTGCGCAGCAGGCTTTTGACCGTGTGGCAGTAGTCCGGTCACCATGGGGAAGGTGGACGTGACTAGGAACTACTACGCTGAATTGGAGCTCACTCCAGCTGCCACAGCTGAGGAGGTCAAAAAGCAGTTTAAGAAGCTTGGTAGGATCTCACTGCACCTTACTCATTGCACGTTTGTATTGGAACTAAGCTCACTACTCTACAAGCTCTGAAGTACCACCCCGACCGTAATCTTGGAAATGAAGCCGCGTGCAATGCTCGGTTTCAAGCGATTCAGTCTGCCCAGGAAGTCCTTTCAGATCAGCAACAACGAGCCAAATATGACGCGGAACGTATCAAGGCCGGTTTGTACACTACACGATCGACTCCCACAAGACCTAACATGCCCCCACGGGCACCCAACACCAACTTTCCTCCCCCTCCACCAAGACCACAGCCGCCGACACCCAACAAATCCTCATACCCTACAACTCCATCCAGCGGCGCGAACAGATATTCCAGATTCGCCAGAGCGGAGGATGCCAGATCGACCAGTGCAAAGGACGACGCTCAAGACAGGACAAACAGATTCAAGGCATGGGAGCGGATGAACCAGGGTCAAAAGCAGAACCGTTACCCCATGCCACCAGAACCTCCAAAAGCGTTCAAAAATCCCCCCTTCCAAACCAGCCGCGACGAAAGCAGCCACATGCCTACAGAGTCTCCCCCCAAAATGCGTCCAGGCTGGGAGAACTTTCAAGATGGTAATACCGGTGGTCCAAATTTGAACCGTGCAGGCAGTACACGCACTCCCAAGAAACAAGGTTTCGCACCCGGCACACCCGGTGGAGATGAGCCCCCAGCCCGTAATGCTTCTGCGTACTACCATCTCAAGAGTGGCGGGCGGCCAAATGTAATGGGAGCGCAACCACAGTTTGAGTCGCCTTTTGGGGGACCACCACAACATATGAGAAAGCCAGATCCGTTGGGTAGGTTCAAATCGCAGTCTGGTGATGAAGAAGTCTCTCGGGGTGGCGCAGACCGCGTTAGCACTCCTTATGCTACCAGCGGTGGAGAGAGGACATATCTTTCAAGCTCAGGCTTGGGGAGGTCTGCAAGTACACGCGAGCCGCCAAAATGGAAGGAATGGAAAGCTCCTCCGCCATCAGGCTACCGCAGCCCGAGTTCCCAGGACAGTTCTGGGAAGCATCATAGTGCAAGTCCTAAGACGAGGAGTTCTGCTCATGGACATCGATCTGCTTCAGTATCCTCGACTTCGTCTGAAGATAGCGTAAGGGTGGGAGATGAGTCAAAATCTTATGCGTCCTCCAGGAATGGTAACGGTGCACATCGATTTCCCGCGCCTGATGCTCGAGCAAGAGCCCATCATAGACAGTCATACCAACCCTATGTCCAGGCGGACGGGGGTGAAGCGAAGGCTGCCGGCGATGGAATTGCTGATTTCACACCAGACACGTTCAATCCCACGAGGAACGCCTGGAGTCAACAAAACAATGGCAATAGAGATACCTCTTCCCACGATCATACTGCCAACAGAAGTAATGTACCTACCCAAGATTCTCAAGCACAAGAACTTTATCGGACACGACAGCAGCCTCAGCCACGTACAGAATTCGCTTCTGGCTCGACAGCTTGGAACCCAGATGGTGCACAGCACCCTTTGAAAAAGGCGGGTAGCTGGCAAGAGAAATATCAGCCGCAAAAGTCCGTGAACGGATCTGGTATTGGAAGGAACGGAGAAACCCCGACAATGTATGAGACTCCCGGGCTCAGCCCATCTCTTTTACCCCCTTCCCATAAGAGGGCAGCTGCTTGGCCGTTCAAGATGCAAAAGGAACTACGGTCTTCACCGACTGTTACACCTTATTGGGCTATCCCCTCAAGCGTATGGCCGAAGAAATTGAAAGCTGTTCCGATAGACTCGCTCAAGCCCTACCAGTGGAAAGCGAATACCACAAATCCTGCAATGCACAGTGCTAACCAGATGTCAAATACCAGCTTTACGTTCCCCACCCAGAAGCAACCACCGTCTGACATGCCACCACTCTCGAAAGACTTTAAAAGTCACAGCTCAGAAAACATCAACACGACGTTCTCACCAACGGATTGGAGCGGCAAATTCACCGGCAATGCTACGGAGTATTTTGCCCCTGTATCTGGCAAAGCAGACCATACGACACGTGGAAGGGTCTCGCCAGCTCGTGGGCGGCCAACAGATCGTACACCTCTTCAAGAGCACTACAATCAGCCCCCGGTGAGTGACCAAGGAACTAGTCAAGATAATAATCCGCAAGTCCCTATCCCAAAGGCTGCAGCACCACCTCCCTCCACAGGTCAAGCCAAATTTTCAGCAGACGAGTGGGCGCAAATCTTCAAAGAGCGGAAGTGGGCATTTCCACCACCTCCGCCACCACCTCCATCTCCCAGCCGGCAGACCAATTCCAAGCGCCCCAAAAGCCCGCGGAAGCAGTCGAGGACTATGACTACTAACAAGCACCCTCCGGTTACCAAACCCGCGAGTGCAAGGGCGATCGTCGATGACTCCAGTGAGGAGAAAGCAGGGAACGACACGGTCAGCAATGCCGAAAGCCTAAGCAGTCATGCCAGCGTCGATGGGACTGCTATGGAAATAGACGAGAACTTGACACCGCCAACAGCAGATAAGCAGAGTTCGAACTCAACCGAGACAACACCAAAGCAGCCATCACACCAACCACCAAGCTCGTCGGTACCGCCTGCTGATAATAGCACGCAAGCTAATCAACAAGAACCCTCTAACCTTAATCTCGGCAACCTAAAGAAAGTCTCTCCCTTTGTCCCTGGCAATGAGGGTCTCAAAGATCTAGGCGATCTTTCTAACACTCTTCCGTTCGAGTCTCGCCCCGCTCCCAGCACCAACTCACTAGCACCTCAACGTCTTGCACTTCCCAACCCGCCGAAAGCACCTGACATACCGGAGAAGCTGACGCAGAACGCATGGGAACGCTATCTAGCCCAAATGCGGGCGTACATGTTCGAGTGGAACAGGTACAACAAAAAGATGCTCGGCCACTTCAGCGACCGCCAGCGGGACGTCGAGGACGGTCTATCCCCGGAATGGATGAGTGCAGTCGGGGAGGGTAGTGGCGATAAGGGCGGATATAGAAAGCTGATGCAAGGTATAGAAGAAGATTTCAGGGTCAGGGCGCATTGGGATGTCAGTTGGGAAAAGCACCGTGACTGCCTGCGAGGTTTAGGCAAGGTTAGAGAAAAATTGCTGAAGACGACGAATGTTGTCTAAGCAACCTAATCCAGAAGGTGGAATCTTGTCCATTTGAACAGACAGCTGGGGTCACCGGCGATCCTCGTACAACATCCAGCTTGGGTTGCGCTCAGAAGGTGGGCCAATGGCGTTTCGGGACATCTGCGAGATCACGGAGCTTTGTCCTCTTCACCCACAACTTACGATGGTCTTGATCCGTGGAACGGACAGATTTGTGTAGGGTTCTGGAATATCTGTCTCTGCTTCTTGAAGAATACCCAATCTTGTTCAGTAGGCGCGTCCAACTGACGAACGCCTTTTCACATACTTTACTGCACTCTATGTTCAACTGGACATACCTGTCTGTAATATTACCCGAGTGATGAGGAAGGACGTGCTGCTCATATTTACTCCCCTCGCTTCTTGCTTATAAGGACCACTCATCCAAACAAACATACATTTCCAACTGAATCACCCATAGTCGATGCGAATAGACTTCAAATGCGGTCCTCATATGCCCGTGACAAAGCATAACAAGTGACTGTTGAATTGACACGTAAGAGCCAGCCTCTACGTAGCCCTACCACTCCTTGGAGTTAGTCTCGGTGATCCGGCGAAACTCTACAGCCGACCACCGTACCCTTACCTGGGTACAAGCCCCAAGCTCCGACCTGCACCAGCCAACTGCCCGAGAACAATTCAGCTACCCAACAATGGTCCTCTCTTTCATCCTCATCCAAAACCGACAGTGAGTCCCACCGAGGCCATCCCCCGACATCGACTAACCGCTCCCGCCCGCAGAGGCAAAACCCGCCTGGCGAAATGGTATTCGCCGTACAACGCAAGCCTGCCCTCCCTTTCCCCTCCCCTCCCCTTCCTAACCCACGCATCTTACGCCTCGACGATACTCGTCCCCTCACCTCCGCCAGAGAGCTCCCGCTAACAACAACCTCCTTCCAGGACGAAGAGAAAATCAAACTCAAAGGCGAAGTCCGTCCCTCCCCCCTCCCCTTCCCTCCTCTCCCTTCCCCTCCTCCCCTCCCCTCCCACCCCGTACCCGCCCCCCCGCTGACCCCGTTCCCACACAGATCCACCGCCTCGTCGCCCCCCGCGACCAGAAATACCAATCCAACTTCGCCGAGTTCCGCAACCACAAGATCGTGTACCGGCGGTACGCGGGCTTGTTCTTCTGCGTGTGCGTCGACGCCGACGACAACGAGCTGGCGTACCTCGAGGCGATTCATTTCTTCGTCGAGGTGCTGGATTCGTTCTTTGGGAACGTTTGTGAGTTGGATTTGGTGTTTAATTTTTATAAGGTGCGTGCTATGCGTGCGGGTTTGTTTATTTGTTTGGTGGGCAAATAAGGAGGGGGGGAGGCGTGTTGGAGGGAGAAGAGGGTGGGGGAAGGAGGGTTTATTGGGAGGGAGGGTTGATGGCTGATTTGTGGTGGGGAGGAGCATAGGTCTATGCCATTCTGGATGAGGTGTTTTTGGCTGGGGAGATCGAGGAGACGAGTAAGCAGGTGGTGTTGACGCGGTTGGAGCATCTTGATAAGCTCGAGTGAGGGTGGTGGGATGCGGTCTTTTGGGCATTGCGTGGCGTTGGGGAGTATACGTGGGGCTGGATACTGTTCGGAGTTCCGCAAAAGGGGGGGAGGGAAGGGCATTCGGATACTATTGCGGTTGTGACTGCATCGAGTCTCGGGAAATTCATGGCTTAGATAGGGTGTCTCATATATGGGTAAATTGGGACGTTGGCTTGTCGATCTATTGTGGTTCTAGCTGCAAGTGCTCGAATAAGATTCGAGGTATCGCTCCCGAATGACGTGCAGTCCCCTCTGCAATAACAAACAGACACGAAGGTAGAATACAGGAGACGGGACACTAATAAAGTAGCTTTTCGAGACCAAAGCAAGGACAACCAAAGCTACCTTAGATAAGTAGCGGTCCGTGAGATTTGATTGACAAAACCCCCGGCAGCCCATGTGAATCTCGGCGACAGCAACCTCGTAATAAGACTCTGGATACCAGTGTGTATATTATGGAAATTCGGGGAAATCTTCGTGAAAATCTTCATAGAGTTCCGTGCCGCGCTCGAACAAGAAGCTCTCTGTTGGAATTTCGAAACGGTTTCGGTCGATTGTCAAGCCCTATAACGTAGTGTTAGCATCTCTTGCGCATAAACGATCTTTCGCCCTTACCACTCCTGCCTTTTCAGATATTGCCATCATGCATCTATGCAATCGAATATCTCCACGCATGTGCGACATAATGATCTCTCTTACTCCAGCCTTCTTCCACTGAGTCAAGGTCGCCACCCAACGGGGAATGACCGCGTTGTCGTGTGTTTGCACTGGAAAATCTTCGAGCGCGCACTTCGAGTTGAAGCCCCTCCACAGTGTGAGTTTCAAGCTGCGGCAGCTAGCCGGTAGGATGATATCACGGCTCTCCCAGAACCACGTATACAGCTCCAGACGCCGGATGCGGTCGAAGTTCATTCCAAGCGACTCTTTTGAGACTCGATTGTTGATGAATTTGAATGTGTTCACGGCAAAGAATACCGGAAACGCTTCATGGAAGATCTGCTTGCAAGTATAGACTATTCCCGAGTCGAGATTGGTGGAGCTATGGTGGCGAAGACATCCATAGCGACGATAGTAGACTGGCTTTCGCCCGACTTGGTGCCATCTCTTTGGGCTGCCAACGCATGCACCTGGACAGTCTGTGTCGGCGTCCAGTGAAAACTCGTAGATCCGCAGCCGGATCTCGACTGGCACCCGAAGGAAATGGGACGTCGCCATTGTAGGTTGGCGTAACAGTGTTAGATGATCGCCTTAGACTTGAACAAGAGTTTGAAGAAGCCAGTCACAACGCAATGACCTTTGCTTGTCTCTTGCTGACTTTCCTGACGATTATGATGACTAGAAGATGGCACACGAAGAGCCGATAGAAAAGGAAAGTAAAGCTGGTAAGTTGAAGAACAGAAAAAAGAGAAACAAATGAACTGAGAGCTCGTAGGTCTTATACCACAGCCAAGTGAATGACTGAACAGCTGTGAAGTATTTTCAAACAATCTGGGTATGTTGTGAATAGAATCCATCATGCAACCCAGTAAACTGGTGATTTGAAAGGCAGGAAACAGCGGAACAAATGAACTGGGAGCTCGTAGGTCGTATAACACAAATAAGATGAATGACTGGAATGTTGTGAAAGGTTTCCAAAAAATCTGGTGAACAAAGCCCATGTGCAGACCGGTAAAGCTGGTGAGTTGAAACACAGGAAACAGCGAAACAAATGGACTGGAGCTCATAAACATATAACACAGCTCGGTGAACGACTGAAATGTTGTGAAGTATTTCCAAACAATCTGCGTACTGTGTGAATGAAACCTACTGTGCAACCCTGAGTTGCAGAGCCGCAACACCAAGATATCTGTCCCGAATCCACCGGCCAACCAACCAGACTGCCTCCTCCTCCAGACTTCATATCCAGATTTCTTCACAACCCTAAACCTTCGTAGTTCGTTTCAACTGCCACCAGTCTCTGTAAGATTCCTACATTCCTCCAACATCACTTCACCATCTTCAAACTTCCCGCAGCTCATAAAAATCTGCAAGTTCGAGAAAGCTTCTTCGAATACAAGTGATTCATCCATACGTTACTTCTACGCAGCCGGTATTGAACAAGCCACAACCTAGTCCAATCATCAGTGAAAAGTGAGCTATCCCACGCTCAACGAACTCGTAACATCAAATCCGACAGCTGACCGCAACACAGTTCGCAAACTAAATCAACAAGTAAGTTCAAGCAGAAGCTTGAAAAATCGAAGCTTATCATAAACCAGATCTCGAAATGGCTGAAAAGGAAACAACTTTGACCAAATGGACGGATACAGAGAAGGTGACTTCTTCCTTTCATCCCTTGATTCTGGCAGTCTTCCAGTGATATGCTTATATGATCAGCTTGCTCTGTGCATAAGCATCATCCATGCCAGCGGTCCGCCCGACTGGAAAAATGTCAAGCTCCCGGCAGGTCGTACCAAGAAAGCCTGTCTTCACGTCTATAACTCGCTGAAGAAGCAGTCCGAAGGCATTGCTCTTGCCGGTCCTGATACCGCGGCCGTGCCTAAGCCGCGCAAGAAGGCCGAGAAATCTGTCAGCAACAATGGAAAGAAACGTGGCCGTCCTGCAAAGGCCAAGATGTCTGCGGAAACCGTACTTCAGGGCGAGGACGATGATGATGAGGGCTCGGAGGCAAAGAAGGTCAAGCTGAAGAAGGAAGGCAGTGAAGACGAGATCGGCATAGAGACTGTCGAAGGAGATGGTGAAGAAACTTAGTCCAATTCTTCTGACTGCTCACGATGACATCTTGTCACTGGGAGGTGGAAAGTGGAATGCTTTGTCTCCTAGATTGGATGTGCTACAGTGGGGAAGGGATGTCCTACAGTCGGTGAAGGGAGGTCGTCGTCTAAAGATGGCCCGTGCATTGGAGCACGGGGGCCTTACCGCTTTGCGTTAGGTTGATCTTGGAAGCTGCAGTAGCGCGTAACAAGATAATCCGATGCTTTTCATCCGTGAGACCTGCCCCTAACGTTACTCGTCCCTACAAGCCAAGCAACAATTGACTACGTACCTATACCCCAATGTTTGTGGGTCCTGCCTTCTGCGATCAGCCCCATTACTCTTCGCTCCTGGCCTCCGTTCTCACTTCTCCCAGTAGTCAGCTGGATGCGTGTGGCGCATTCCCAGCACGTACAATTGGCTGGTCGATCTCTACAGAAGCGCCTATTCAGCTCAGCAATATCCATTCAGCCTTCCCAGGGCTTTGTGTCAGCACCACTACGCGCGGCCTGCTTATCAACCCGTTTACCTATACACAATCATCCACTGCCTAGAAACTATCATCTACCTGTCATACACTCCTTTGCCAGAGCTTTCGCGACCTTTCCAGACATGGACCGCAATGTACAAACACGCAGCAAACGAAAACACTCCGCCAATGCAAATTTAGATCGACCAGCAAAGCTCCTAAAGCCAGAGGCGGCCTTGATTACAAACGGGGAAGAGTTGCTTCAGAATGGGGATGTGTACGGGATGGATAGCGACGAGGATGACACGCGTCTGCTACCTCTCGCCGCCGCCACCGCAGACACCCCAGAATGGCAGGCTACTATTGAGAAGGTTGTAAAGAGTGTCGTGTCCATACACTTTTGCCAGACATGCTCCTTTGATACAGACCCTGCGATCTCGAGTGAGGCAACCGGATTTGTTGTGGATGCTGAAAGGGGCTATATCCTGACGAATCGGCACGTCGTCTGCGCGGGACCGTTTTGGGGCTACTGTGTCTTTGACAATCATGAGGAGTGTGATGTCTATCCTTGTTATGTGGACTGTGTTCACGACTTTGGTAGGTGAATCACTGCTATGTTTTAGACCGGCAGTCACTGAGGTCTATATCGCAACAGGTATCCTTCGCTTCGACCCAAAAGCAATAAAGTACATGCCAGTTGCAGCCTTGGAGCTCAGACCAGACCTCGCACGAGTGGGAGCTGAGATCAGAGTGGTGGGTAACGACGCAGGAGAGAAGCTCAGTATACTTTCAGGGGTCATCAGTCGGCTAGATCGGAACGCGCCGGAGTATGGAGAAGGCTACAGTGATTTTAATACAAATTACATTCAAGCTGCCGCTGCTGCGAGTGGGGGAAGTTCTGGCAGTCCAGTAGTAAACTTGGATGGCTACGCCGTGGCGTTACAAGCTGGCGGAAGAGCGGATGGGGCTGCTACAGACTACTTCCTGCCATTAGACCGCCCACTCAGAGCCCTGGAATGCATTCGCAGAGGCGAGCCCGTTTTGAGAGGAACGATACAGTGTCAGTGGATAATCAAGCCCTTTGACGAGTGCCGAAGGTTAGGCCTCACCCCGGAATGGGAGGCAGCGATAAGGAAAGGTTTCCCGGACGAAACTGGCATGCTAGTCGCGGAAATCGTCTTGCCTCTAGGTCCCGCACACACCAAGATCGAGGAAGGGGATGTACTCATTAAAGTGAATGGCGAGCTTTTGACGAAATTCGTCCGGCTTGACGATATTCTAGACTCGAGTGTCGGGAAGAAGATCACAATACTTGTGCAGCGAGGAGGTGAAGATATCGAAGTGGAACTTGATGTTGGAGACCTTCATAAGATTACCCCTGACCGTTTTGTCACCGTCGCCGGTGGAGCTTTCCACGACCTTTCCTATCAGCAAGCAAGGTTGTACGCCATCGCCGTCAAAGGTGTCTTCGTCTGCGAAGCTGCTGGTTCATTCAGATTTGAGAACACGGAGTCCGGCTGGCTCATCGAGTCCATAGATAAGAAGAAGACGCCAGATTTAGATACTTTCATCGAGGTTATGAAGGCAATACCCGACCGAGCTCGTGTTGTCGTAACATATAAGCATCTTCGAGATCTACACACGCTCAACACCAGCATCATCTATATCGACCGTCATTGGACAAGTAAAATGCGGATGGCCGTTCGAAACAACCATACAGGCAAATGGGACTTCTCTGATCTAGCGGATCCTTTGCCTGCAGTCGCTCCTGTACCTCACAAAGCAGATTTCATCAAGCTTGACAGCGTAGGTCATCCGGCGGCGGCAGATCTGATACGGAGTTTCGTCCGGATATCTTGTACGATGCCTGTCAAGCTGGACGGTTTCCCGCGAGCAAGGAAGATCGGGTACGGGTTGGTAATCGACGCCGCCAAGGGCTTGGTGATCATCTCAAGAGCTGTGGTTCCTTATGACTTGTGCGACATATCGATCACAGTGGCCGACTCGATAATCGTGGACGGAAAGGTGGTCTTTATGCACCCTTTGCAAAACTACGCGATCATACAATACGATCCTAAACTTGTTCAAGCACCCGTGCAGAGCGCAAAGCTCAGCACAGAGACAATCAAGCAAGGGGCCAAAACTATCTTCCTCGGCTTCAATCAGAACTTGAGGGTTGTTGTAGCAAAGACGACGGTCACCGACATTACGACGGTGGCTATCCCTGCCAATGGTGCGGCACCACGATATCGTGCCATCAACCTCGATGCCATCACCGTGGACACTAGTCTGAGTGGACAATGCGGAAGCGGAGTGCTCGTGGCCGAAGATGGAACGGTGCAAGCGCTCTGGTTGAACTATCTCGGAGAGCGAACAGCTCATACAAACAAAGACATCGAATACCACCTAGGACTCGCAACGCCAACACTCTTACCCGTCATCAAGCAGGTCCAACAAGGCGTCGTACCACAGCTGAGGATGCTCAACGTCGAAACCAACACCGTCCAAATGAGCCAAGTCCGCATCATGGGCGTCTCCGAGAAATGGATCCAAAAAGTAGCCGAGACCAACTCATCACGACACCAGCTCTTCATGGTCCGCAAGATCGACTGCGCCCCTCCATCTGGGCACGACTCGCAATCGCTCCAAGAAGGCGACATCATCCTCACCCTCAACGGCAAGCTCATCACGCGCGTCTCCGAGCTCGACATCATGTACGACCACGAGCACCTTGACGCTCTCGTCGTCCGCAACGGGCAGGAAATCGAACTCAAAGTACCCACCGTCCCGACCGAAGACCTCGAGACCGACCGAGCCGTCATCTTCTGCGGCGCCGTCCTGCACCGGCCCCACCACGCCGTCAGGCAGCAGATCAGCAAGCTCCACAGCGAAGTCTACGTCTCCGCAAGGGTATACGTCCCCCCCCTCCTTCCCCTCTCCACACTTCAGCACATCCCTACTAACCCGAACGAACAAACAGACGCGCGGCTCCCCCTCCTACCAATACGGCCTGGCGCCCACCAACTTCATCACCGCCGTCAACGGCCTCCCGACCCCGGACCTGACGGCGTTCCTGTCGGCCGTCAACCGGATCCCCGACAACACGTACTTCCGGCTCAAGGCCGTCACCTTCGACAACGTGCCGTGGGTCGCGACGATGAAGAAGAACGAGCACTATTTTCCGACCATGGAATTTGTCAAGGATCCGAGCGAGAGCTGTGGCTGGAGAAGGATTGGCTATGATGTGGATGGCGAGAGGCGGAATGGGGTTAGTGCGAGTCTGGCGGCGGAGACGATGGATGAGGGGTTGGGGCATGATGAGGATGGGGGGGATGTTGAGGGCTGAGTGGGTGGCTGTGGGTGAGGGGCGGTTAGAGGAGGGCTTGTGGAATGGGGCTGGGGGTAATGGGGTGTTTGAGAGGGTGGGTGAGAAAGAGAGGAAGGTGGCATCAGCGTCAGCATCAGCATAAGCGTGGCTGGCTAGGTGGAGGACTGGTAGGTGGGGTGGGGTCTGGGTGGGTTATAACGCAATGCCGCTCATGTTCCTACTGAACCTCCTATCGCTTTTGTCGTCGTCGGTGTCATTGGCGGCTGGTTGCGTAATGAGGAGGACCTAGGATAATTGTTCGATAGACTACAACTACAATAACAGCAACAATAACAATATCAGATGAGACTAATACTGGTTTTCGAGGAGAGGATCATAGGTCAACATTTTTGAGGAGTATTTACGCAGTGAAGTCTAGACCTGACTTACCAGAAACGTAGCCCGTAAGGTAAAGCAACACAAGATGAAGCCAAAAGCGACAGGCCTGCCTCCGGCCTAACAGAAACCAAATAAAAGTGACCGACCACATCTCCGGCTGCCGTCGCACCCAATCCACTGGCAAAAGCGCGGAATTCACACCCATATACAACTTCCATCCACTCGCTCCTCCTACTCTCATTCCAACGAGTCGCGACCCCTCTACAGCGAAATACCACACCGACTACACTCACCAACTCGATACCCTCCAAACACTCTCCACTCAACTCCCGCTTCACGAAATCGATGTCAATGTCGTCCGTCACTCGGCGGGAGAAGGAGGTTCGTCCGATGCTCTGCCTGGGCCGCAGAGGGATGGCATTGCCAAGTGTGCCGGTAAGGGCCACCGAGGAGGTAAGCAGGGATACGGAACGCAATGGAAGTCGACATCGAAGGGCGCGAATAGGATGTGGTAGACGGCGGTGTCTGGTGGGGAATCTTTAACGTGATGGTATTGGATGGTGTCGAGTTTCTGCTCTTGTATAGACATCTCAGTATGCGTGATATATCACCGTCTCGGTCACCAAGAGTATTGATATAGTGGCGCCGCCTCCTGAATGCGGCGCGGATGTGGCTTCGTTGGGTCTTGGTTATGTTAGGTTCATAGCCGGGCGCATACTGTGTTGCTGCGAATCAGCAACGTCTCCGATAGGAATAGATCTATTCCAGGATCTTTAGCAGCCTGCTCTGACGGCCCTGAGTCCTGGTCGGATCAGTAAGGGGATGTGCAGGCGTTGAGAGTTGTTAGTAATGCTCACCAATCATACCAGTAACTGGTTGCCATGCTGGACAAGTTACCGTCCAAACCCACTGTAACCATCGCCTTCGGCAGGGCCGTCGGATTAATGGGATATACGTCACTCGCCCGGAAGACAGTATTTATGTGCGCGTATGCTCATCCAGAAGAAATGGTCTGCAGCAATCCAGCGCTGCCAGGATATCTGGCACCCTCCACGTCCCGTTTCTGAACTCTGATCTCCTTCTTCTTACTCTGGATCCTCCTCAGACTGTTCGGGATTTCCTCGGATTCGACACTCTTCGTTTTTGCCATCTTGCTCCGTCTCTTAGTCAGTCCGGTCATCAGAATACCCTCCGTCGTTGTATCAACCGCCTTCTCCACTGGTTTCCTCACTCCTTCCTGCTTCCCCACACTGCCTACGTACTCTAGGTAGGTTGGCCGCGTTAGCATGCCAGATCGAAACTCATTAGCTCCAACAAGCAGTTTGGTGAGGTCGATCAGTTCCTCGAGATATTCCACAACCTCAGCTTGAGCGGCAGCCACGGCGTTCCAGGATATATACTTTAACTGTACTGCACGCTGGCGAGCAGCCTCTCTTCCATCGCCGTCACCGTGGGTACTTAATCCTTCTACTTCCTCGCGGGTAACTTCGCGGACCCTGTTGATCAAGCGAAGATTCGCCAGTCTGGCCGAGGGAAGGAATTGTGGAAGGGCCAACTTCGTTGTAAGCGCTTCGTGGACGGCAAACAACATCAACGTTATCGCTGCAGCTAAGTTGCGTCGGTAAGGGTAGATCTGAGCCTATATCTCACTCAGCATCTTCCATATCGATGCGCATAGGGTTTAGGACAACGAACATTGTGCTGCTCTAGCGGACCGGAACCGTAAGCAGTACGCAAATGAAGCATATTGTCCATCCGGCTCACGATCTGATATAGCACGAAGATGATCTGATAAAAGGTTAGCGGTGCAGCCTTGCGGGTTATGGATCTGACCTCTCCATATATCAGAGCCAAGCCCTTAAATGAGCCTTTGATTCTTGGTTCTTTGCTGCAGACAGGGACTGGTTTAGTTAGCACATGACTACCGCGCCGGACTAATGGACCACTCACGGAAAGTTTCTGCAGCAGTCAAGGCGGTCTTCGCCTTGCCACTTGCGCCCTCGAAATGCTTGAGGATCTGTGGCGAGTAGACGTCGAGATTGCTTCCATTCTCGATACCCAAGGCAACGCATCTCTCCATCTCCGTAATCTGACGTAGACAGGCAGCTAGTGAGTCGACCAGTCTGGTTCGAGCTTTCACGGGTAGTATAACGACCTGCACTATGAGTGCAACAACGCCGCCGATTAAGAACGCGATAAGCCTCTTTAGGAAGTTCTCTGTTGCCGTACCTAATCGCAGTTAGTAGATGAAGGCCTTGGGTAGCTAAGATGCTCACCGGGCACGGTATTCAATTCTGTGGATAAGGCTACAACACACATACTCACGACGGCAACCATACCTGCCTTCGGGTATTTGGACCCGAGTTGCACATACACAGCAGGGACTAAGCCGATGCAGATCATGGCAGCACAGACAATCTCGTTACCATGTCCGGCTTCGTAGGCAGCCCATCCCCAAATACAACCCAGTGAGGTGCCAGCTGCTCGGAGGAAGAACGTCACGACTGAAGTACCAATCGCCACTTCTGTGATCAACACAAGCTGAAGTGCCGCCCAAACTAAGGGAGTCAGCGAAACGCTGCGGGTGCAGATGAGGGGTCCTTACGTCCACGGTTGAGCGAGTACCAAGTGTTCCAGGCTGGGTGGAAGGCTGGCCATGTTACCAAGAACACGGCGACGGTTAGCTTGAAGGAATATTGCACATCTTCTGAGGTCTGCAGCCATTCCAGAGTGTCAGCCAGGAGTCCTCTGAGCCGCAATGTAAGAGAAAGCGTCTCCTCAACAGGCTCGGAGACTCCAAACTTCTTCGTCTTCAGCGGTCTCGACGGGTGTATTGTTTCTCTGGCAATAGCAGTTCTGCGGGTCCCTTGTTCAAGGTCTCCCTCCGTGGGTTCGTCAAGCAAGTTTTCTTGACTATTGGCAGCTGTGTCCTGTTCATCGTCTACATCATCGGCGTTCCCTTGTCGGGCAGTTTGACGTCCAGTAGTAGGCATTCGTTCATCTTCATCACCCCCAGTATAGAGCCACTTACGCCAATTGATTCGGGGAGTGTGAACTTTTCTTCGGCCGCCACATTGTTGATGCCGCTCAACGAGCAGCCGTGCGTGCTTGAGCATCTCTTCTACGTGCGATGCGGCTTGTCGAAGGTTAAGGAGGAATGAGGATATCAAAAAGACCTCCTCCCTTGGCATGACATCTGGCACATGACCCTTGAGCTCTTGCCTGATTGAGGCGCTCTCTAGTGCGAAGAAAGATTGTGCGTCAAAGACATCGAGTGCCTGTTGTAAAGTTCCTATGTGTACGTCCAGCTCGTCTACCATTATACCTTTGGGTACTCTTGCTCCAGATGGAAGCTCGGTAACGCCCTGTTGCCTTGTCAGTTGCATTGTCTCCAGCGTTTGAGTACGGAGGAAAGCGAACATATGCATACGCGATACAAATACTCAAGACATCTACGCTTTCGTCGAGCACCACTTGCAGATCGTGGTAAGGCCTTGCAATGCGACCGGTGAGGTACTGTAGCAGCTGCACATCCCCAAACTCGATTTCTCGCTTCGGTTTGACAGAGTCCAGGTCGCCTTGACCTAAGATGCCCCGTTTGTGAGGTTCTCCGGGTAGTTTCTCCTTTCTGTCATGCACGTTGGGCTCTTCACCAAGATCTTTCTGAGACTTGGGCGTACTCGGCCCTGACGCAGTTTGTTCGGTATCCGATGCATCAGAATCACTTTTCTCGTGTCGTTTCGCTTTCCCAGGGCCACCTTCGCAATGTTCAACAATTTGGTTATCAAGGTCTACGTCATCACCCAGGAGAGCGTATTTGCTTTCACATGCACCTATCACAGCGATCGTGTTGGCAACCACTTTAGCCATCGCCTGTGAGCTTATGGGCTTCAAGTCTTGCGGCGGAAGCACCGAGAAGGCAAGTTCGAAGTTACACTCCCTTTGGGCCGCTTTGCAGCTCTTGAGCTTGGTCCGTACTTTTGACGTTGCTGCAGTCAGATCCTCAAGAGACTTTTCCTTCGCGGTTCCCTCTGCGGAGTCAGGATGTTCCGCTTGTCCCAGGGGTTTGGGTGCCGATATGCCGGACACCTGTGTCGAGAGACGTTCTGTTAGCCCTGGGCGGGTGGCCATGTTATCCAGTTCAATGTCAACCTTCTCTTTCAATGCGGCAGGACCATCATTCACACGAGCATTACCACCAACGCTATGTGTATCCCCATCCTTGTCTTTGCCCGGAACATGTTCGCTGTGTTCTGTAGATAACAACGTACCATGGCCTTGATTTTCTCTTATAAAGTAGGCCCCGCCATCTCTCAACGCATCCGAGATTTCGTTCAACGTTTCAATCGTCGTAGAAGCCATGAAAGCAGAACTGAACTCCGAGAAGATGCAAACATTAACGAGCAATATCACACCGGTTGCTATGAGGATTGGATACAGTATCTGAGTAACTAATACCCCTGTAACTTGCAAGGCTGGAGATGTCAACAAAACCACGGCGACTATGATGAGCAACAAGACACCGAGGAAGAGCCTAGGCGTGCGTGACCGTAAGAAGCCATGACAAAGGAGGGCAATGCCAAGGAAAAAGCCCCGAATTGCAAATGAGCCAGATAGATTCAATGGTACGACCAACGAGCTTAAGTAGATGCCCAAAACTGACCAAGCCAAGCCAACAACCGTACCGCTTAAGGTCAAGATTAGAGCTTCAGCCAGCATACCAAAACGTCGACCGGGATGGCCGAACACTGTGGTTATGGGCGCAAGGTAGGCTGCCCGACCAAGAGCATCTCGTGCTCCCGGTATAAGACATATTGAGACTGAAGATCATCGTTGTCAGTCAAAGTGTACTCCCGACCAATATACACCGAACCAGGGCTTACCAGCAGCGGTAGTAGCGATGATGTTTTTGACCATTCGTTTCCAAAGACGGTTTTTCCCCAAGTTTTTCCAAATTTGCTCGAGTCTTTCTCTCCCATAATTCATACCCTTTTTGAAAATACCCCCATTTGCCATTACAATGGTCTCATTCTTCTTCAAGCCATTGGCGAGTGGAATAAATCGAGTCGAGAATCTCGGTTGGTTCTGGCTCAAAATGATCTCAGGTACGACAAGGGAGGTTAGGGACCTGCAGCTGACCGTAAATTACGTAATCAATGGAGGGGCAATGTGGGGTGGAGAGTAATGTAGCAACCCGTCTTGAGTGTATGCGTAAGCTCAATCCACAAGATGGCGCCTTCGTCGTCAGTCGTGGTAGGACAACAAGTGCTGCTCATCTTGAGCTTTCGCTGACTCGAGTATAGTCGAAAATCAAAGTGCAGCTGAAATTGTCCATCAGCAGATTGCGCATGGTGGAGCAGAAGGATGCAGCTATCGCGAAGCAGCAACGGCGAGCTATGGCACAGCTTCTTGAAGTAGGACGCATACCTCCCCCGAAATATATTGGATCATCTCAAATCAGCTCAACCAGCAAGGTAAAGAAGAGTCGGCCCGCATCCGTGTCGAGAACATCATCCGCAGCGACATCTCCACCGAGCTCCTCGAGATCCTCGAGCTCTACTGCGAGCTTCTGCTAGCACGCATCGGCCTTCTCGAAGCCAAAGAATGTGACCCGGGCCTGGAGGAAGCGGTCAAGTCCATCATCTACGCTGCGCCACGCACGGAAATCAAGGAGTTGCAGCAGACCCGGCAGCTGCTGGTGGAGAAATATGGCAAGGACTTTGCGCTGGCGGCCATGGAGAACAGCGATGGCAAGGTAGCGGAGAGGGTGGTGAAGAAGTTGAGGGTCGAGCCGCCAGAACAGACCTTGGTCACAATGTACCTCAAGGAGATTGCGAGAACTTATGGGGTAGCGTGGCCGAAGAGGGAAGCAGGTTCGGGTGAAGAAGTTGACGACAGCGAGGATGACAATCCAAGCGGTGGACAGGCCATGAAGGAACTGGAGCAAGAGCTGTCCACGGAGGAGCTGAGCAAGGCTACACCGCCGCGAGACTTCGGACCAAAGTCTCCAGTGAGTGTGGCGCCACCGAGCCCAAGCACAGACAATGTCAGCCCTAGGGTTAAACTACCAGGACCCCCAATTTTGAAGCCGACGGCGAAGATGAAAGGGGTACAATCCAAGAATACGAACCCCGATTCCAAGACTAATGATACCAACGAGACTACGAAAGTTAGGAAAAATGTTGTTGGTGGCACGATACCGGATGTTGACGAATTGGCCAAACGATTTGCAGCTTTGCAAAAGTGAGGACATCAGTCATCGGCTTTCACAATATATACATCAGTCTTGTCTCCTCTCTTCAGCAATCATTGGCGTTCAGTAGTAATTCGTCGCGCGCAACTCCGACTACCTTACTTTCGGGGGTTAGCGACCGGCCTGCAAACGTGGCCTGAAGCTGTCCCGTTTCAGGCGGCAGCAACAGAACGGGTTATGATATATTTATGCGATAAACCACACTCCAATCATAGTTGAATAGAATTTACCTGGTATATACACATTCTACGCCGCATCTGTTCCTCAATTGGATTATTCAGAGACTGCATCTCGTCCAACTCTTAAATATCTCCAAACAACCAACATGGTGATCCGACCAATTGCAGACCCACATCCATCTCTCCTCATCCTCCCCGTCGAGCTGCAACTCCAAATCACCACCTCCTTACCCTACCCCGACGCCCTTTCCTTGAAGCACACCTGCCGCCAGTTCTACGAACTCGTCGACACCGGGGTGCGGCTCAAAGTCACATGGCTCCTCGACCGCAAGACGTCGAAGCTGGACATTCCCAAGCAAAAATGCATCCTCAAGACCGACCAGGCCTTTTGTTCGTCACGGGAGATCCGAGGCTTCATGGAGAGGAGGCGGTGGCATCAGGAGTGTAAGGGGAGGGTTTGTGCGGTGGTGGAAGGGAAGGAGTGTCGAGGCAGGAGGGTGTGGAGGAGGGGAGGGAGTATGCGAGAGGGGAAGATTGCTGTGTTCAGGATGTTGTTCGGAGTGTTGTTCGGGGTGTTGTTCGGGGTGTTGTTCGGGGTATTGTTCAGGATAGATGGAGAGTGTTCGACTTCGACGCTTCTGATGTGCTGGCTTGTTGGGTTGAGTCTGGCTCTTCTAGGGTTGTGGCTGAGGATATTGTAATCTATATGTTATTTTGCCAACTTCCAAGTCTTTAAGATTCGCTGTCGTAAAACGCACACCACGTGACTTTGCGGTGCCAAAACCCGCCTCAGTGCTGAGGTGGCCTGAGGTAGGTCAGGGAAACGGATTGGGTATTGGTGGTCACCTTATGTACGTCATCAGCATGACATCAAGACTTTGCCTGCATGGATCGGACGGGAAGATCAAACCGCGAGCCCGAGCTGCTAAGGTATAAAGGTATTTATTTTGTATTGGGAGAATTACAACAACTTGATACGACCGTGTTAAGTTACCTTGACTTTAACATCTTGCCATTGATATTGATCACTGTAGGTTTCTCTTTCGTCCAAAGTTTCCACTTCTTCAACCGATTATTGACAACAATCAACAATCACTCCACATTCGACATGCACAGCATCAAGTCAATTGCCCCTCATCACCGTCACCTCTGCCCCACCTTCGCCAAGCTCCTGTCTACATCTACCAGAGCACTTTCATCTCGCCCATTCCTTCAACCCAAACTGACTGACAGCATCAAAGCCAAAAAGACACACTACCAATCTCAAAGACCTTTCACCCCCACATCCACCACCAGCATGTCTACCTTCAGCAACGCCGACACCGGCTCCAAGCCCGCCGACCCGTACAAGCAGAAGAACCTCGACAACCACGCCTCGCTCAGGGACAAAGTCGAAGACCTAGTCCAATTCATCGACTCCTCCAAGTTCGGCATGATGACCACCCGAGCCCAGAACGGCCTGCTGGTGAGCAGATGCATGGCTCTGGCCGCGAAGGTAAGCTCACCCCAACCCCCCCAACATACATGTACTAGACCCTCGTCCCGGCATAAGAGCACTAGACCCCCAAGCCCAAGAAGATACGCAAGCTGACGGTGACATCTACAGGAAGGCGGCGGCCTCGACCTCATCTTCCACACGAACACCGAATCCGGCAAGACGGACGACCTGCACCAAGACCCGGCCATCAACATCGCCTTCCTGAACTCGTCGGGCGAATGGGCGTCCCTCTCCGGCAAGGCGGAGATCATCACGGACCGCGCCGTCGTGCACAAATACTACTCGCGCGAGCTCAAAGCGTGGATTGGCGACCTCGGCGACGGCAAGCACGACGCCGGCCCGGACGACCCGCGCATCGGTGTGATTAGAGTCAACGCCAAGACGGCAGCGTATGCGGTGTCGGACCGTTCTGCCATATCGCGTGGTGTGCAGATCGCCAAGGGCGTCGTGACGGGGGACGCGCCGAATGTGCATAAGTTGCGGGAGTTGGATACGGATGAGATTCAGCAGTGTGAGTTGGGTCGACCCTCTATTCTCTTGCTTTTTTCGTCGGCCTCGTCAACGAGTGACAAGAACAAATGTATCATCACCTAAGCTCAATCACTCCTTCGTCCAACAATCAACCCAGTGTGGCTGACACGGATCCATTTTCTTTTGTGATGATAGGGAGACAATTGCACCAGTCATCCTAGAAACCGAAACCTCGGAACCAGCCTTTGCTAATCGCGAGACGTGTTGCCCAAGACAGGGAGAAATGCGCACCAAGCTTGAGCAGATTATGAGCGGAAGCTGGACACAACCTTCTTGCTCACACCCAGGACGTAGGATGTTTCTACAAATCTTGTGGGGAACTATGTGGAGCCTACAATAGCAAGGTCCGATCACTTTAGCTGAGCAACGAAAATTCAAAATAAAAGTTGTTCAGTCAATTTGCCAGGCCGTGTCGTATCGTCTCCTTCATACCCAGTCCGTCAGGATGGCGTTGCGGTGACCTGAGCCATCCTTCCCGCGTCCAGCATACGTATCCACCGATTTCTCTCTCTCTTCTCCTCTCTCTACCACCCCGCCGCACAAGCCGCGCCAGGCAAGGCAGGTAACCTACCCTCGTGTTCTTGCCATCAGACGCCGGCTCTGCGCGAGCTGAATCGATGCGAGGGATTATCACATCATATCACGTGCTCTTGAGAGGGTAATTGTATTGGTTTTGGTTTAGTGTCTCCCATACATATCTATCATACTCATAGCGCATTATATACCCGTTCTTCCTGAGCCGTTACTCGTTATCGACCCTCTCCCCACCCCACCCATCCCATCTCATCCCATCCGCAACTCATATCTACCTCAACCACACTCCACACCCCACACCCCACACTCCCTCCTCCCTCACCCTCACACAGT
>JAABUJ010002361.1_pt1 | contig 23636 bp, 15 predicted proteins | sample 5559131 | NCBI WGS metagenome assembly JAABUJ01 (sample SAMN10711875, study PRJNA513366) | rock metagenome | isolation source: Antarctica rocks | place: Antarctica: Victoria Land, Mt New Zealand nord | collected 2016-01-07
AATTTGGGAGGCAATCTTTCGAGTAATTTGTGTGAGCTTGGGGTGTAGCGTTTAGAGATCTATGGTTTTATTTGGAGATTTGAATGTAAAGCAAGTGTGCTCGGGAAGTGGGAAGGCGATTGGAAGGAGGTTGGGGAATGGTGGCTTCGATACGTGTAGAGGTGATTCAGCTCCGGATGTCGCGGCTGAATTTGCGTTCGGAATGTGTCGATAAAGTGATAGGGAGGGTAGATCAGGAGGTTGTTGTGTTATGCAGACCGTAGTTATACTGTTCGAGTTTCCTCTTGGCTCTTTCTTCGAAGGGCGGTAGATGTGAGCTCTAAGGCATGGTTTGGAGATGTGCTACGGCTGGGAGAGGAGGGTGGGGATGGTGGGACGATGGCGGAGACGCAGTAATCACTGTTTTTGAGGGTGGTGAGGGGGGGGGCAAGACTCGATATGCATTAGTAAGGGATATGCATAAGACACAGCCAAGCCATCCTGGTATACATATCTGAGTCCGCAGTATGAACCTCCAATGACCCGGATGGTGGGTGCTGGCTGTTGCCAGCTCCTTACCTTCTTGGATGAAGACAGATCAAGCCGCACCCCCATTCGTGACCATTATCCTCGTGTCGACTCCACTTGATTCGGCTACCACCCCCCCTACGTAACATCATGAGCATGCCCTCGACGAGACCTGGAACGCACACCCAGTCACAATCCTGCAATCAGTTGCGAGTGTCGCCCTTTATAGTGCTGTAGATGCTAGCGTAGCGCGCTGCTGCTCTTGCGCGAGCAACTCGTTGCAGACTGGCCTGGGCAATTCAAAGCTTCTTGGTCATTCCAACTCCGCTGACCAATACGACAAGAAGATACTCGAACATGGAGAGGATCAGAGCGGAGCCACGGAACTTTACGACAACATCACAGATATTGCCAGAATCCACACGGCTGCTGTCTCCTCGGGGGTTCGGTGTTTCCAGGTCCGAGACAGCACACTTTTACCTTTGCTGAAACAACTGAGATGGCCGGAACTATCGTGCAGATATTGCCCAACCCAAAATCCCGTAGTTTGATTGTGCGAATTTATGCAGCTTCAAAGAGTGAACAGCTTCCCGTTCTTGTAGCCTGATACCTAGTGGTCATGCAAGAGTCGAAAATGGGCCTGAGTTTGAGCGTGCTGTTGCGAGAACATGGTATCCCAATGAAAATATAATCTTAAGTGGGATGCCCCTCGAGAGGCTCGCGCGTTGAATACGAGACCGAACTCTCACTTGCTGATGAGTTCATATTTATGACCTTCCTTGGGCTTTCAAAAAGTACCAGGAAGTGGGTGGTGCAATGCTTCTTATCAGCACACAGCAGATAGAGATCCGTACCAAGGCGAAGCGCTTATGACCACTAATGCCCGGCCAATTCGACCACTTTAGTCCCTGCACCAGAGGCTCCTTCTTCAAGCTCGCGGCGAAGCCTTAGGACATGTTCTAACAGCTTCGTTTTATCAAACGAGCCCGGAACTTCCAATTCATCCGCGCAAGGGTCATATACCTGCAAGAAATCTTCCGATTGCTGATCGGAGAGCGTATATCCAACAAAAGGTGTCCATCGTTCGAATCCGGGGTCTGAGAAGTAGAAGCGGGTGCACTTTGAAAAGTGCCTCTTGTGTGGCGCAATCAATTCGTTGCTGATAGCAACCCACTCATCGCAGTCCCTCAAACACTTGTGCAAAATTGTGAAAGTAGAGAAGCTCCCGTTGAACCCAAACAAGCAATCTTCAAAATCTGGGGACTCTTTTCCCCATTCGCCCGGGCCTAAGTCCATCAACCTTAAGTTAACCGTCCATAAAGCGCCGCAGCGCAAGTTCCAATTTTGAGCCGTGTTTGCATCCTTGTCCAGGAAAGCCATCGTCATTAACGCCCATTCTTCTTTGTAGAAAGAACCCTCGTACATCCGACCACCAAGATAAGCCGTGTACAGATGCTCCAGGAAGTCTCCCCAGATGGTGGATGAAGCGGTTGCCGCGTTAGGATCAGCCCCGCGGTCGAGCAAATACCGCACAAATTCCACTGGCCGGTGAGCAGCATTGGATGGCAGATCGAGATTCTTGTGCAGAACCCAAACGACATTAGACACAAAGCAAGCAAGCAGGTACGTTGCCTTACTTGTACACTGCAGCCCTGGGTCTGAGTGAAGGCGGTATTGCACGTATAACGATAAGCCGTAGAAGGCCGCGAAACCAAGAAAGTCTTCCGGCATGTTTGACACCACCATGGAAGCTACATCACCTGTACTGATAACGTTTCGGTTAGCCGTCTGCAGAAAGCCCTCGATCATCAAATACAAAGTCACTCACTTCTTCGCCCATTGGTCCTCTCTAGATGCTGGTTCGATCATGTAGCTGTCTTGCGGTATCTGTACGTACGGGCCACCCTTCAGGTTCGTCAGATATGATGACTTTGCAATTTCCGTGGCTCGTTCGACGTAGTTCCACAACACCAATTGTGCCGTTCCCATGATGCTTTCCGTTAGAACTGCTTGAAATAGCAGTTGGTCCATTGCCCCAATACTAAGATTTCGAATATCGTATAACCAAGGTGACAATCGTGCTTTAGGCATAGAGCCCTCCTCGAATAATCTGCCTTCCTGTAACGCTGATAAGGTAATTGGGTTGGGATCACCGCATCCTAATAATCTCCATACTGCCACCATACTGTCCAGGCGAGATACGCATTCGTGGACTGCATATCTGTCATGGTCTTTGATGAACTTTATACCTACGCTGTTTTCCCGGAGAAAATCAAGGGCTGTACGGTGCACAAATTGGACTCGAACATGTAACCGGATGCGGAGTAGTTCCAACAATTCTTGGGGGATCTTATTCAGGTCGATGTCAGGGACGGCAAACTGTGATGGCAACACCAACCGAGCCAGGTCAGATAGACTCATGTGGTCGACGGGGTCCCTATCCTCTTGAATCTCGAGAAGTCCTGCACAGGTTGTTGGTAATCTCCTCGCAGTTGAGTTGCAAAGGCCTAATGTTTGAGCTGCGGAGAGATCTGCAAAAGCGAGTGGATGATCATCTTTGTGCCCTTCGTGAATCACCATAGAAAGCTCAAGAAGGCTACTTCCATTATCAAATATCGAATCCATTTGAACAGCGAAACATCGGGCGGCTTCAATCTTGTATACAGTGTCAATGCATCCAAGCATATAGCCATACAGCTGCTCAATCTCGTCCGGTAGCGAGTCGATCCGGTGTTTCAATTGTTGTTGGCTATCTTCGTTCGTGATACCTCTATTCACTTCTCGAACGACCAATTCAGCCCATAAGAAGACGCCATCTGCCCTTCTAACAATAGTCTCGGGGATATTGAGTTTCGCCCCGGAGTCTTCGAATCTTGGCATTGAAACCCTAGGGAGCAGCGACTCAGTGACATATTTACTTATATCGGCCTCGGTCAAATCATGGAGTCTGAGCATGGCGGAAGACGAGAAAGCATCGCTGAAAATTCTGTATGGTCGACTCGAAAGACAAGTTTTGAGATCCCTGTTTTCTGTCAAGTCTCTAACCATTGATACAATCTGCTCGTAACGCTGATCGAGTTCGTCCAAGCCGTCCAAGAAGAAACAAGCACGATGCGACTTCGCTAATTCCAACAATAGGGCTTTCGAATATTTCTTGAGTCGTGCCTCTGTCCAGGCGGGGAGTGCTCCGTGCCGACCGTGCCGAGAGGCCGGTGACACATTGTCGGTCGAAATGATACCTATCAGTTCTGGTAATGCGCTGAAAATCTGATAGAGTAAAGACCTGAGCAAGCCAATGATTGTCTTCTGGGCGGAGCTACCCGCCCTCCAAAAGAAAAATTTCACTACTAAGATCTCCCTAGAGCCAGCCCAGGCTCTAAGCAAGTTTGTTGTACGATCATTGTCGCAGATATACCGCATCAAGGTCGATTTGCCGGAGCCTGCCTTACCGCTAATCCAGTAGGTACCTTGCCCACCTTCTAGCCATGCAACGAAGTTGTCCCAAGGTTGGAAGACAGTCTTGGAGTCATCTAGAAGCCATTCGAATGTCTTGGCATGTGCATCTTTGATTCCTTCTTCCCTGGCTTGGATATCAGGATACCACAGGCTCTCAAGAAAAGCCTTGTTATATCCCGTTTTCGCCAGGGTCTCCTCATGCTGTTGGAAACGGCTATCAAAGTGGGCACTGGTACTTTCGCTGTGCTTACGGAGTACTTCTTTCAATTCATCAAATGTCTGACGACTGTCTGTGAGGCTATCACCCAGCGATTGAATTTTCTTATCGAGTTCACAAAAGCCCTTAGTCTGCAGTAAGGAGTTTTGGATGGAGCGTTGCCTTGAATAAAAGAGTCAACATGGGAAGTCCAACACCACGTGCTATTAGGAGACCAGTCTGGACAGATATATAGACCATAAGGCAACAGAGCATATGAACTAACGTGAGAGAGAAGCAGTGAAGAGTTTTTCCCGGGCATCGCAAAGAGAAAGGCAAGGGCTTGTTCGCAAGGAGGACCACCAATTCAACGTTCTCGATCCTCCACTACCCAGACCTAGCTCTCTCGTTCACATATGTTAGGAAGACTTATTACTAACCTCAGATCAGCTAACACCTTAGTATCCAGAATCTTCCGATATTCATCCAATCGCCTCTGCATACGATCAATCGTGCCCTTCTTCTTAAGGCTCCTATAAGTCGAGCTGACAGCTTTCCACCTCGAGCCAGTGCTGCCTGCTTTGATTGACTGCAGCTCTCCAACCAACTCTTTCGCCATCTCTGAGCATTTATTCGACAGCTGGATAAGATCCTTGTCACCAGCAGTCTGAGCACCGATGGACGATGTAGTTGGTTGCAAGTCCGCGCAAAGAGTAGTCAGATGTTCGGCCATGGATTCGATACTTTCGTTTTCGGAGAGGGAGCCATTCTTGTAGATTTCTCGACAGTGGGAGAGCACTTTGGTGCTGAAGTCGATGACTTGGATGACGCCGCAGGCAAGGCTGAAAGCAGTGATCGGATCCATTGTGGGCGATAAGCTATGTAGGCTTGTGATCAAAGGAAATTCTCTCGTGTGAGAACAAGATGCACAGCGCGTCCGTATGGATATATGGATCTTGGAGCAGACTTTGACATCTTGTGTCAGCTTGAGGATTGGGAGGTGAATGGAGGCTTTCATTGGGCGATGTTGAAATAGAGTCGTTAAGCGCACCCTTCCTCGGGTCACGGAAGGCTAGCCATATCGAGATGGGATTATCTTCTCCCGTCCACTTGCTCTCCTTCAACCTCCAACGTTCAGATAATTGACAACAAAGCGACCAACCAGCAAACATCAACGCCCCGACAAGAAGCCATACTTTATTCCCTCGCACCGCCCAGAAAATTGAAGAGAAGCTTCCAGAATGGCCGGTTGACCACTGAAAGTTCATAGCTAAAGAACTAGATCCGTTATTGTCTTCACATAAATCAAGCAGAATGGTTCCATGGAACGAGACTGGGAACAGGCTCAGTTGCTATCCTCTTCTCTGTTCCGGGTCTGCCGAGGATATCTGGGAGTCGTAAGAATTGTACCATAAGCTGATGTTTCAGCCAATGGACTATTGGACTGGGCTTCTGCTGTCAAGGTTAATATGAAGAAGACTGTGAGGAGGAGATGACTTCCGTGGTATCAGCTTCCGGCCATCATAGACACGACAAATTGACGATCAGCCGCGCAAAGGCGCAGCTGAGAGAATCCCACCCGCCTGATTCCCATTGACCTCTAATACACCCACCCTAGGTACAGAAGGCCCACACCAACGCCATACCTATCCATCCCTTCCTAGCTCCTCATTCCGTCCCATCGTATAACAGCATAACACCCCCACCATTACGCCTGCGCCACACCCCCCTTATCCTTCCAGCTCATATACCGCTGCCACGTCTCCGTCCAGACCATGTACCTCACGCTCTGGAACGCCGGATTGAATACTACCTCATCGAAATCCGCCGGAACCTCCAGCCCCTCTAGCGGATCCTCCTCGCCTCCCTCCTCTGCCGTCAGTCCGCCATTGCTATCATGGTCGACGCCTACTTCCACAATGTGCTCGGAGCTCTCGCTGCCGGGGTTTTTCTTGGCTGTTCCGGGTCGAGAGGCGTTTCGATGGCCCATGGCCTGCATTGGGTAAGAGGGAGGCGCGGACTCGTTCTCCGGGGGGTTGGCGGGCAGGTCCCAGGGCGTGGGATGTGAACTGTTGGAGTTGATGCTCGGGGTACGGCTGTTGCTTGCAGAAGCGACCAGGGCCGTAGCGGGGCCGAAAATGGCGTCGAGAAGGTTGTAGATGTGGGATTCAACGTTGATGGGATAGGACGCGGTTTGGTTATGAACGAGGGCGACGTAGATGTTAAGGGCGACGCGGAACCTCACGCCACGTGCGCGCCGGAAGTCAGTGTCGGACCTGCATGTGCTGCAGAACAGCTGCTCGCACTGGCGTTTGAAGTCCAGGACGCGGGTCAGGAAGATGATGTTCTCGCCGTTGAGCTCCATGCAGGAAGCGTACATTTGCAGGCTGTCGTGGCTGCCGGAGAGACAAGCATCGAGCGAGTCCATCGGATACATCTGACGGCGCTTGGAGCTCGTAGATTTTGTGGTCAGGGAACCGGTCGTGGTGGTGTCGTCGATGAAGTTAAGCCGTTTCTGGTCGAAGGATCGGAGCCGTTTCTTGTCAAATTCGGCGAGGGCGCGGTAGGTCTCGCGGACCTCTTTCTTATGCTTCCATATCTGGTAGATGGGGAAGCCCAGAGTGACAATTTCCATCGTTATCAAGCCCGGGGCGAACCTGAGCGCGGGAATAAGTGTCAACGTTGTGATATTGGTATGGCATGTTAAAGGACAACGCACCACATTGAAGGAGGCCAGTATTTGTTTATCGGACTAAAAAGGTTGCTATATCGAGCTGCTAACCAAATTGGAGTTGCCGGAAGCCTGACATGATCAGTACATTCGTACTTATTCAGATGCAGCTTTCTTACCCAGCAACGATGGCCAGTATCGTTTGCAGACGCCAATGATATATATCCTGGATGAGGCGAACCTTCCAGATCAAGTATGGACCGAAGATGTAATTCCATAAGAATTGCCACACCACGGACGGCGCCCTTATATCTCATCAGGCTTCATTCTTTTCTCAATATCTTCGTGAGGATCCACTTACCACTCCCATCCTAGACGACACAGCCCAGGTGACGTGTGCTTCGACACAATACCATAGTGGTTGAATTTGCGGGAGATATTATATATGACGAAAGATGCTACGAACTAGAATTAAGGTTTCATTAGCATCATTATATCGAACATCATCGTGCCCTGCCTTTACCTGGACTATTATCCCCGAGGTGACGTAGGCTTCATATCTGCGCGTTGAGCGAACATTCCCCCACCAACACTTGAGGCGAAAACTCCAGTAGCTGATACCCCCGAATCCTTTTTTCGGCTTTGGCGGCAAGGGCTTGAAATGGTGCTCGTTGGTGATAAGCCTAGTTTGCTGGCTGCTGACAACCAGAAGCTGCTGGTTCTGAGCCTGGAACAAGCCGATACCGATGGGCAGGTACAGATCCATGCACCAGAACTCGACCTGGCAAGGGTATGCGCCGTTGAGGGTATAGACGACGAAGATCATAAAGAGGAACACGTGAAGGGTCAAAAGCGACATGAGTAGCAGGGGCACATTGCGAAACTTGACCACGGCGTGGTTGCGGTGATGCCAGAGGAAGAAGCATGCCGCGCAGAAAATGATGGAGTATGTGACAATGAACACGATGTTGGAGATTCCATAGTTGTCGAGGTTTTCGGCTCCGTCGTTGATGCCTCCAGGATTAAGATACACCATTTTGCCGGTTGCGCGATTGACGGTGAAAGAGGATTCGAGGGGACCTCGACATAGATGAGGTTGAGATCACGGAAGTCCAACCTTCATCTCGCATATAGATAATCGCTCCGACAGGGGATGGTTCCGGCTCCAAGGACTGGTCCGGCGCGAAGTCACTCCCACGACGCGTCTAGATCTGTTGTCCGAATTGACACCCGAATCGTTCATCGGAAGTTTGAATGTTAGCATTGTCACATGCAAGGAAAGACCTAATTCAACCATGCATTGCTGAATGGCTTTACCTCTCAAAACTCTCGTCATACAGCCTCTATGCCTTCGAGAAAAGCCTGTCCCCACAAGGTCGAGCATGGTGGGGTAGCAGCGAAGTCTGGTCACCTCATAGAAGTACCATCGACAGTCCCTGTGATCGACAACGAAGGGTGCAACGAGAAGATCGTTGGCTGTGGGCAAAGAAGGCTTTTACTTGATCCGATATTGGGAAAGCGTCGATCCAGCGGGAAGGCTATTCGACGCCAGGAACAGCTTCCAAGTCATCGTCAGTGCGTCACATACATCTGCACGGTCCAGGTGCTCAACGGAGATGAGCCGCAAGAAACAGGTGAAACACGAGCCTCGCTGGAGACAGAGCGCATGGCATGCAGTCGGTCTTGGCTCTTCGCTTTACATATTCTTTTGTCTTTTAGCTTCTTCGTTTTCATTTTCTTTTTAATCTTATAAGAGATTCTCGATTAAAACAATTTTGAAACTCTTTGAGTCTAATTTCACTTTTAAAGATAGTCACATAATAGTTTTCTCTATTTTACGTCAAGCTTAATCTCGAATTTCTACTATGACTTTTATTAATAATGAAGCCTTAGTCTATGCTTTTATTGATAAATTCTTCGCGCAACAACATAATTTTTCTTTTTATTAATTGATCTATTCTTGTAGATTTCAAGATTTTGATAATCAAACAATCTTAACGAACGACATTATCTATGTCGTCAAAATTATCATAACTCTTAAAGATTATATCGAGAGACTATTCCTCTATGTTATTGAACTTAATTAATATTTTATCGTTATAAGCTTATTGTGACTTCGTCGTCATTCTATTGATGCGAACTTCGATTATAATATTTTAATTATGTTTTCGCCTTTCTATCTTGCTTATTGTTGTCATTTTCTCGTTAAGATCTATGACATCATTAAAGAGAAAAAAGAATTTCTATTTTCTAAAGAGTCTTAACGCATTTAAGAACTCCAAAATCAAGACTTTCTAACTATTATTCTTAATGATTAAGTTTTCTTGTCTAGTTCAAGTCCATCTTTGCAAAAGACATTATTTAATATTCTAATCGCTTATAAGAAGCAATTCGCTTGTAAGAAGCAATTTAGTTTAACTTGTCAAAAATTATCTAAACTCGCTCATAAGAAGCAACTCGTTTGCAAGAAGCAATCTAGTTCAACTTGTCAAAAGTTATTTAATTTCGCTTACAAAAAGCAACTCGTTTGCAAGAAGCAATCTAGTTTAACTTGTCAAAAGTTATTTAGTCTTGCTTACAAGAAACAATTTGCTTGCAAGAAGCAACTCAATTTAACTTGTTAAAAGTTATTTAATCTCGCTTATAAGAAGCAACTCGTTTGCAAGAAGCAATTCAATTTAACTTGTTAAAAGTTATTTAGTCTCGCTTATAAGAAGCAACTCGTTTGCAAAAAGCAACTTAATTCAATTCGTTAAAAATTACTTAATCTTGTTCACAAGAAGTTATCTAATCATTCTAATTCTAAGTTTTGTCTCGTTTTTTCTAATTTGAAGCGAGAAGCTTCTAGTCGTATTTTTCAAGTTATTCGAAAGAAATACTTCTCGAAAATCAAGTATCGAAGCTCTTTATTCTTTAAAATTTTTATCAAACGATGCGTCAAATAAGTAGAACGATCTTCTATATAACTTAACGTAGTTAAGTTGAAAGCTCGTAAATTTGATTGCGTCGTTCGCGCAAAGAATGTCGAGATTTTTAGCATTATTCTACGAGAGATAGATCTCTTTCTAAATTTTGTTAAGATCTCATCTAGATTTGAACTAGATCTTGCTCAATTTTCTAATTCATTAAATTCTTTAAGATTCTCGCTATTTTATGAGGACATTAAGATTAACATCTATGATCAAGATCGTCGTTTAGCTCTTCATTAAATGAAAAAGAAAATTCATTTAGCAATCTTTATCATCTAGAAAGACTTAGAACACTATCGACAAAGCAAAAATGTCGATCTAGTTACAATTTTATCTTCCAAATATTTCGCGTTTCTTAACGTTTTCTTTAAGAAAAATGCAAACATCTTGTCTTCTTATTGTCTCTATAATTACGCTATTCATCTTAAGAAAGATGCTTAGCCCTTAGCTTTCGCTTTGTACGACATGAGTCGTAACGAAGCTCTAGAACTTTGTCGCTATCTAAATAAGAATCTTAGCAAAGAATTCATTCGAGTTAGTCGCTCTCAAGCGACAATCTCTATTCTTTTCGTTAAGAAATCTAGAGATAAACTTAGATTCTACGTGAACTACAAAGATCTAAACGCTATCACTATTAAGAATCAATATTCTTTGTTTTCTATCTCTAAGACGCTAAATCATCTAAGTCGAGTCAAAATCTTTATTAAGCTTAATATTATCTTTGCGTTTAATAGGCTACGCATTTAGAAAAAAGACGAAGTTCTTATTGTTTTTCGTATTCGTTTTGATCTTTTCGAGTATCTTGTTATGCTCTTCGATCTATGCAATAAACTTGTCTCGTTTCAAGAATATATTAACGACATTCTTCGAGAGTTTCTAGATAAATTTTGTATTGCTTATCTAAACAATATTCTAATCTACAATGATAATAAGCTAGAATACGAGATTTACGTTAAGCTCATTTTTTAAAAGTTGCGCGAAGCAAGTTTACAAGCAAACATAATTAAATGCGAGTTTCACGTTACTCAAATCTTATATCTAGAATTAATAATTATTATCGATAAGATTAAGATAAACTTAGTCAAGATAAATACGATTATTAACTAATTTATCATAATTAACGTTAAGAATATTTAAAGCTTTCTAAGCTTTGCGAACTTCTACAAAAGATTTATCTACAACTATAGCAAAATAGTTGTCTCGTTAACTTGTCTAATTAGAAAGAATGTCGTTTTTGTCTAATCTTAAGAATGTCAAATAGCATTCGAAATTCTAAAGAAAGTCTTCATCTTGAACGTAGTTCTACGTCACTACAATCTAGATCACAAGATTATGATAAAAACTAATGCTTTAAACTATGTGTTCGAAGACATTCTCTCCCAATACGATGAAGATAAAGTTCTTTATTTTGTCGTTTACTTTTTAAAGAAGCACAATTCAATCGAATGTAACTATAAGATCTATAATAAAGAACTTATGACTATTGTTCGCACATTCGAAGAATGGCGCCTTAAGCTTAAAGGCTCAACAAACTTTATTAAGATAATAACAAATCACAAAAATCTTAAGTATTTCATGTTAATTAAGCAATTAAGTCGTCGTTAAGCTCGATGAAGCGAGTTTCTTTCTTAATTCGATTATCGAATCACGTATCGCTCTAGCAAAGCTAACGAAAAACTAGACGCTCTTACACGTCGCTCAAGAGATCTTTCTAAGAAAAGAAATACTTTTAATTCTTGACATTTGCATTAGCATTAAACAATTTTAAAAACTCACGTCCTAGATCTTAAGGTCATTGAAGATCTTCAATGCTAAGTTATCACTTTAGACCTTGTTTAGTTACATCTTTTTCTAGTCTTTTCAACTTCTCTCGTTACGTTAGTCTTAATGAAGCTAAATGTAGAAGAACTCGACGTGAACAACGTTAAATTCTAATTAAATTAAGGAATCCCAAATCTAGATAAGAATTCAACAAATATTTTCATTTAAACTCTATGAGAATAAGTCGAAGTTAATGATCAATTTACATCTTAAGTACTTCAAGCGCTTCGCAATGAAGTACGTCATTATAACAAGATTTCTTTAGTCGAATGTGAAAAACGCTTAAACTCTTTGTACTTTCAAGAAAGAAAATATGTGTTAAACTTAAATCGTCTTCACCTTTGTGTAATCTAGCTTGCTTATAATAGTGTCGTCGATAATCATTCAAAAAAAACGAAGTGTTACGAACTAGTTAGTCGAGCTTATTAATAATCTAACATCTATAAGTATATTTAACGCTTTGTACGAAACTATCACACATGCATTTGTTTCAAGCTCTTTAGATAGAAGATGCAAGAATGATTGCGTTCTTTTCTTATTTTTAAACGTTGTTGACGTGATGTCTTTATGAACTATGTAGATTCATTATTATCTAGTATCTTTATAGAAGTTACGTATAGATACGTTCTCGTCTTCGTAAATTGTCTTATCAAGATAAGACATCTTGTTTTTATCGCTTCTATAAAAGTCAATGAAGTTATCAATTGCTTCTACGCTCACGTCTAGAAACATCATAAATTATTTAAGTTCTTTGTGTTTAATTGAGACACGCAATTTATCTTCGAAGTTTAAGAACATCTCTATCAAATGTTAAAGATTAACGCCAAGTTATTTATCACGTATCACCTCAAGACTAACGACTAGATCGAACGAGTTAATGTTGTCATAAAACATTATCTTCGCGTCTTCGTTAACTATATGTAGAATGATTGGATCAAATAACTTTCAAACGTCAAATTCGTCGTTAACAACGCTTTCTCGTTTATCACTTTTGTCTTGCTCTTCCTAGCCAATTTAGGTTAGAACTCACGTTTAGGCTTTGAGTCTTCAAAACTTTTGTCTCTTGATCTTATAGCTTAAGCTCAAACCTAACTAATTAGTATCGAAAGTTTTACTCAAAAAATGAAAGAACTTACTTAACATCTACGTAATAAAATGTTTATCGCTTAAGCTATCTATGAGTTCAATGTCAATCGCTCTCGTCGTTCTTGTTTTAAATACTTCGTGAGTGACGAAGTCTAGCTTAACGTTAAGAATTTTAACATTGTTCGTCTTGCAATCAAGCTAGACGATCGTCACATCAAATTCTTTAAAATAAAACGCATCTTTAAAAAGAATTTTTTAGTTGTCAAATTCGAGCTTCTCGCGTCTATGAAAGTGCATCTCGTCTTTCATGCTATTCTTGTTAATTATATCGTCATCAATTCTTTGCTTAGATAGCGCTAGAAATCTCGTAAATCTATTGTTGTCAAAAATGACAAAAGATCTTGATATGTTAATAGCATTCTAAAATTTAAACATGATAGACGTTTTAGTTCTTCTCTACTTAAGTACTATATCAATTAGGAAGAACATTTCTCTATCTAGAAATCTTTTAATCTTTTGGACGATTGTCAACAAGCTCTCGATAAATATTATTTAGTTAATCTTATTGTTGAGAGATCACATGTGATACTTTGTGTCATATTCAACTATTAATGTCAAGAAGACTAGATAGCGTTCTTAGCCTCGTCTAGATCTTGCTCAAATGGCAAGAATCTAATCTTAATAATGCTTCGTTATTTCAAACGCGCCTTGTTCTTTAGTCTTGCCTTGTTTCTCTCGAGTTCGCGTTGCCTCTCAATTCTTTGATTTCTTAATCGTTCGCCATATTGCTTTGATCGCCTCGCAAGAGCTTTGCCTTGTAGAGAGAAGCTATTGTCATAATGTTAGGTTAGCAATTAGTCAATGAAGTTTGCCAATTAGATCAATTGTCGTTTTCAAGTCTCGCCTAATCTTTTGGGCCAAATCTGGCCTAGCTCTAGCCTAAATAGAAGATCTACAATCTTATATAGTTAGCGTCGCCCCATTTCCCTCTTTTCTTTCTCGTCTTTCGTCTTGTACACTAAATCTAGTATAGATCTAAGTTCCACCTAGTTATACAATCTAGATATCTCTTTCAATAGTGGTTCCGAGCCTAGTCCCTGACAATGTGTGTTGACGCAAATTGTAAAAATACTTTTGTTTTGTTCGAGACTTTTTCGAATTTTAGAGTTGTTATCGTGTCAAGCAGGTTTCTTGGTCGCAAGACAATTTGAGCGAGATTTTAAGAATTTTTAGACTCTTGATTCTACAACGCACGTTTGAAGTTTATGTCTCAAAATTATGCACAAGTTGTAGAGTATATCAAGTTGTATTAGCAGTAGAATTTTGACATCGTAATACCATTAATTGTGTTGGTGATAGATCTGCAAAGTGAAATTTTAGATGTGTTTCGCAGGCCAAATCGTTTTTCACTTTCCCGGCTGCGACCAAGAAACTAGCTTTGCATGATAATGCATCTCAATCGCAATCTTTCGGATTGAAAAATGGCCCATGGATTCGGGCCAGCGTGGAATGTCGGATCGAGCTGCTTTCGATGATATCTAAAGTAGAAAGTCTAAAGGGTCAACCTTCAACACAGTGTCTTATCTCGGTAAGAACGAGGGTAGGCATTGATTCCTCCTCAGTCATGAATCTGAGCAGCCTCCGATAGAGTACGAATGATGTGAGGGTCGGAGCCGAAATCATCCCCGTCCTGCTCTCTACTGCCTGGAAGAAAGTAATATTTACACGGAATTGCTGCCAACTGGCATAGGAGCAGCGAAAGCAAACAACATGTTAGGTACCATAGTAACCAAAGGACCGTGGTCCAACGCCATCGCCATGCATCGAGAATCCCTGTAACTCTAAGGTAATTTGCCGCCCACCCAATACCCACATACCCCTGTGATTTTGAAGCCCTGTGCTGCTAATGGGAGTTTGAAAACATGGTCCGAAAGGAAGGCGGAAAGTGGTATGATGGAGTATGGTGATGGATGTAGGGTAGGTTAGACGGCTGGCGCAACAAAGTCAAGATCAGCCCATCGATCCGAGGATCCTCTTGCCGAGCCCCATGACGCTTCTCTTGCGACTACTATAAAGGACATCAGTATTTCGGTGCTAAGAGAGAAGAGAGAAGTGGTCTTACCTCCCCTCCGTGTCCTCGCCCGAAGTGTCGGTCGCGCGAGGACTTTCGCTCGTGAAGCGCCGCACAAAGGTGTTGCGCCGCATGAAGCCCGGCGGCTGCACGTCTTCGCTGTTAGCTGTCCCATTTGCTTCGTTGACTGAGGGAGTCGTAGCTTGACCCTCGGCATCTGACGAGACTTGGCTTTTCATGCTTGAAGAATATGAGATGGATCTTTGTAAGGTGCTGCCTCGCGAAGCGGTAGATGGCCGAGGAGACTCCGTCCAGGGGCTCCCATTCCGTAGGCTACTGGTCTCACTGCCAGAAATGTTAAGGAGACTCGTTGTATTTGGCGGCACAGACGAGGCGCTGGCAAGCTGGCGGAGTCGGCTTTGCTGATGCTTGTTGGGACCATGCTTGGAAAGTTTGTTGCCGAGAATTGCTCCCGTATGAGATATCAGTGCCCGGATCACATCCTTCTTGAGTCGCAATGCCAAGTCTAGATTTGACCAGGTCTTGTTGCGATACTCCAGTACAGGCATACGGAAGACGAAATTGTGCACATCCATGATGTTCCTTTCGCCACGACCTTTGTAGCTGAGGCATAGAACTACGCTGGGGATCTTGACGTATGCAAGAGTCATGTAATTCGAAGCTCTGTTCATCATTTGCGTCAGGTCGTCCGATGCTTTCTCCTCGGTATGTTGCTTCTGACTTGCGGCGCGGTGTAATGCAAACCTCTTTGGCTTATCAGTGCTACCGCTCATGGTCGAAAGATTTGTAGAAGACGCATCATTACGAGCGAGGGCCGGTAGACTTTCACGGGACACTTGGCGGGAAGAAGGATGCAGTTTTGAGAGTTTGGCTGACGGCCGCGAAATGGCGCTGTGCTGAAAGAGTCGGAAGTTGTGGACATCTCCTTTGCTATGCACTGTTCCATTCTTAGTCCTTGCAACGGGGTAATGGCTCCCTTGTGCAAAACCATGGGTTGTGCGAAGACGCATCTCCAGAGATCCAGGTCTTGTTCGTTGATCGGCATTTGAGCCATTGGCTTCCAAGCCTGGAATATCCGATATGTTACGTTGCACCTCCTCTGCGTCCGAATCACTATCGTCATCCTGTGACGGATTGTTGCTCTTAACCATGAGGGGTGAGAAAGATCCATTTTCACCATCCTTCATGCCAGGGAAAATATACTCGAACAGCTTCAAACCAATTTCCCTCTCTAATTGGACCTTCAGAGGAACGAGATTGACTTCGAACTGATCCAGGACCGGTATGCCTGCAATGGCCTCGAGCATGTGCCAGTGAACTTGGAGCATTCCCTGCTCTTGCTCGTATTCAAGAGACTTGCCATTCTCAGCATAGCGAGCGAGGATCTCCGGATAAAGCGCATTTGGCAGAAGATTCAGCCCGTGTATGCGCTGAATGGTCATTGTATTGAAGTTCGAACCGTCGCTGTTGTCAGTCCGGTCGTAGACTGCTTTTTGTAACTGGACCTCCATTAGAGGTTCGTCTCTGTCTCTTATCAGATGCCACACGATCTCCGAGGCTGAGAGGTTCCATTGTAGCAATCCCGTTGTTTGTGAGGTCTGAGCACGATCTTCGTTCTTGCGCTGCGAGGTAGTGATAGCTTTCATCATGAAAAATAGCTCATCCTCGCAATTTGCAAGGTCCTGCTCGATCGACAGACGATCCTGCCACCCTTGACGGTCTAGGAATTTTGCGTGTATCTGAAAGTGTGTCTTGATTTCTTCCAGCTGTCGAATCCTTTCCTGAAGACTGGCTACCATCTCAGGGGCGCCTCGAAGATCGCTGAAGTCGGATGCCAGCATGATCTTCTCAAGCTTCTCACTTCGTACCTTTTCGAGAGGCTCGCTATACAGAAGCAGATCCAGTACTATGACATACATCGTATAATACTGTGCCGAATCGCAGCTCGCCCTTATTTGGGGGAAGTCGACCCACAGATGGTCGATCCGACTGTCGTGGCTTTCTGAAGAATTGCCTTGACCGGAACTCCCGTTATTAACCTCGTTATTGTACTTGAGTCTCAATGTGTTGTACTTGTCGTACCGTAGACTCGCAGACGTCTTCTGTGCCACCCTTGAAAATCCGAAGGGGTTGAGGTCGAAGTCGAAGTTGACTTCGAACGGCACCCAGGGAGGCCAAGCAGAACCTTTGGGGGCACCGTAGCGGTTACCAGAGTGCAGGTTCAGGAACTGCACAAGGGATTTCTGGGTGGCTACGAAGAATTGCACACTGTCCATATCCACAGAGAATCGGCGCTGCACGAGACCGCTGACATCGTCTAAGATACGAACCTTGTCCATGACTTGGATGACCTTCAATTGCATGCCCTTCGCAGTGACGAGCAGGACCGATCTGGCATTCTTTTCGCTCTGAAGTTGAATCTGTGGGGCGATCAGGCGGACGTGGTACGAGTTCAGTGCTGTAAAGTCTTGAGAGATGTCCTTGCCAAGATTGGTAGTATCCGAGCTTCGGCTGCTCTCTGTCTGATGGGGATCATCGGCATCTACAAACCTTTTGCCATCGTTAAGGAGGTCTCTGATCCGCTCCTCAACACTCGCGTCGCTCTTTTGCTCATTCCTTGGTTTTTCTGGTGGATCCTCCGATACAGGTGTATTTACAGTTGAATGGTCCGAGTGCGCTTTCTTGTTCTTGTTCTGCTCCTCAACGATATCCAGGATGAATTTTACAGCTCTTCTCGTCATGTAGTAGATGAAGCCTCGCCGTTGGCTGACTTGATGGACGTACCGTAGGATTATGTTTCTGAGGGAATTGTTCCACTTCAGCTGTGCATTGTGGACGATGAATCGATTGTTAAAGTCACTGACGATTTTCGCAAGCGGCACGGTCTCGATGCCTGCTCCTTCGGGATCCTCAGTCGTTTGTGGAGTCAAATCTGGATCGGCCGCGTCTCCAATAGTAGAAGACCCGGGCCTATCCTGCTCAATGCGCTTCGTGAGGTTTGCAAGCATGTCATTTAAGAATTTCTTCTTGTCTTCCATGACGTCCCCTTGGCTACGGAGCAGCTCAAAACGCTCCTTGAGGCTACTATCTCGATTACCATCCCGCACCACACGAAGTTCCTGTTCGTTCAATGTCCGCTCATGCATTGCCAGCTGCTCGTCAATTCTGACAATGCGTTCTTGTATAAGACGACACTGCACCTTCCGTGGATCGTTATCCTGTGACATCACGCAGTAATGTGTCGGCTCGTTACCAAAGGGGCTTCGCCGATTGGTATTACCAGAAATCGACCCTTCATGATCAGTTTGTCGGAAGTAAGTAAATCGTGGCGCAAAACCTAGAGGCATGATCTTCGTTTCGGGATTTGTGTCGATTGGTAGGATCCAATCCAGCTCCACAAAGTCATCCATATCCACCCAGCTAAAATCATTATCCGGGATGACAAAACGAGACATGTCGGCTGTTAAGCCAGGTTGCTGATACGACGCCAATTCTGCATCAGACGCACGATCGACATCTGCTGATGATGTGCCTGCAATACTGGCAGAAATTGCACGCAGATCAGCCGTGATGAAGTCAAGTTGGGCCTGGTTGATCCGCATGCCGCTGGTTTTCATCTGCTTTGCCCGCCCTTTACCCTGCGCTGCAAACTCTTCACGCCTTTGGTGTAGATCAAGCATAAAGCTATCAATACGGAGCTTCAGACCAGTTGCGGACACAGTATCCTCGGCGTAGTCCTCGGCGTCCTTATGGATGTACATATGTGTGATAAAGAGAGGTGACAGTAATAGATTGTACTTGAATGTGGCCAGGTGGCGACCAAACTTTTTGCTCGATTTTTCGACGCCAGGGAAAAGCTTCCCTTGCCTGATAGGTAGCGACATAATGCCCGAGAACATTGACCACCAGCTAAAAAAATGCGTGAAGAATCGTGGACTCATATGCACGGTATTATAGCTCGTTGACGGTTTGAGGTTGTTCACGTTCCAATCTCGGTCGAGCGGAGCGGTGACGGCCACGGAAAGATGTATGTGGTTACTCCGAAAGCCGCGGAAGGCATCATATGTCTATAGGACTATTAGTACAATCTGATAAAGGAAGGAGGCTTCATACTTCTCCAGGTGGAGCAGTTGCACGGTCGGGCGTGGTCAAAACAACGTCGTAATGCGGCGTGAATTCGGAAGAACGGCTTCCGTCATCAAGATTGCGCTCGAGTACCAGGCCCGCAAGCCAACGGACGTTCCCCGAGAGTTTCATGATGACTTTCTTGAACAACGCAGTATTCTTGGTGCTGCTTCGACTGGCGACACTGTCCATGTCTCGTCCCATACTGCTGTTGGACTCTCTAGCCTGGTGGCTATAGTCTGGGATTGCTAGCACGTATTCCCCACTGTTGACCGTCATGAACTGCCTGGGATCGTCATTTTCATGTATTCCCCAGTGAACGTTGTGTCGCCAACACATGACAAAACCAGCTCCATGACCAGTAACGACATAAGGGTCCCTCGAGCCTAGCGGTCTGATCAGCAGATATTGAATGTTCGAGAGACTTATGGGCAGACCTTTAAGCTTAAGATGAACGTCGCCATCGCCCTTCCATCTTACATTCACCCGTGAATGTGAGCTCAGGCGGATCTTGTCCCAGAAGCCGACGCGATCTGAGGGATCAACTTGTTGCTTTGTAAATCCCTCGATTACCATCATCATATCTTGAATGGCAGGCTGGTACGAGGTACCCCACGTAATGCTCGTTGGTGCACTGGTGTTGATAGCGATCTCCAAATCAGAGTATGTTTTGACCGGAGATACAGTCCGACGAACGTCGATTGCAAAGCCTTTGTTGAGACTGGAGGGTTGGGTCATCTTTTCTGGAGGGACCACTTCCACCTTGATCTGCTTGGTTGAGATGTCCCCACGGTACTCTTCAGCAATCACAAAGTCAGTCCTGACCGACCAACTAGGTAGCCTCGGGGATTGTCCAGTGGCTTTTGCAGGTACGTGAAGCACAGGCAAAGGGTAGTCGCGGAGAGACACACGAGCTTCGCCCATGTCAATCTGTACGCTCAGAGGGATAAGGAGGGTATATTCCATGTCGCGTGGCATACCTTTTCCGGCCCTATGCAAAAATTGAGGATACTCGTTCAACGGAAACGATGGCTTGTCGAGAATGATGTAAGCGTCACTTATCAAAGCAGACATCAGACCTGGTCGCCCATTCATAGCAAGCAATGTTTCGCTGCTGTCGTCAACATCTAGAGCATCATCGTCTCCCCAGATAAGGCCATGGTCTGGACGGATGCCTGCGTGCTGCATTCGATATGCAGTGTCTATGCGCTTCTTCCAACTTTGAGCATTGTAGCATTGAAGTCGTCGCCAAGCCTCCTGGGCTGAGATCTTGGAAGATGAGCTCAACCCACACTCGCCCTCTGGATCGTATCGCATCTGATTGGCCGACTTTGACGCGGATTGGGAACGACCTCTCCGAGGAGCTTCATCGCTACTGCTTCGGTGATATGACTGGTGCTTCTGTGACCTGTAGCTGCGTCCTCGATTTGGTTGATGTGAAGATTGTGAACGATGCCTCAAAGGTTCCTGTCGGTGACGGGGGCTTTCCATATTCTTTTCCTTCGCTTCGTAAGCTTCTGCACGCGCTAGTCGCTGCTTCTGTTCGAGTAGTCCGATCCGGTAAATACATCCAAGCTTCCACTCGAAAGGACCATCTTCAATATCAAAGAGCAGCGCTCTAGTACGGAGCGAGATTCGTGGCACCTTCTTTGGCTGTTCCGGCCTCTTTTTGAGGATATACTCGTCAGTTCCGGTTCTGAAATGATGCTGGAGTTGCTCAGTGGCTTTAATGACGTTCGCAATATTATCGAATACGTTGTGTAGAACAAGTTGATGAGGCACTGCAAGCCTCACGAACTCGGCCGAGAGATCGATCGATCTCTCATCAACAATGGCCGTGCCATGCCTTCTACGAATCTCCCGAAGGTCGAGGCGTGAATTCTTGATACTTACTATCCTAGCCCACGCCGATCGGATCTTGGGTGCCTGAACGCAAAGGCGAGTATGACGAGATTTAACAAACGGTGCCGCCCACCTATGGCGACCAGCTTCCAGCCCGCGAATCTGGAGGAGCATTGAGGGATCCGAGGGCATGCTAGCCATGATTTGAAGCAATTCGGCCTTGAGGTCAGCGGTGATCACTTCCGTTAAAGATGCCGGCTTGGGAGGTAGCAAACCGTCGCTGGCACCCTTTTCCGGTACATAAACACCAGCAAAGGCATCTCGTAGCACCATCAGAGCCACGCCAGCTGAGTAGTATCGGAACAGCGAATATTGGACGTAAAGAGACTTGAAATGGGAGTTCAAGTGGAACGTTTGGCCTCGGTTATCGCTAGATGTTGACAAGGCGATTTCGAAACGAGGTAGCGACAGAAATGACTCTGGCTCCAGGACATCGATACCTTCAACTACGAAGCCTCCTAATTGCCGTAGATGCACAGCTAACCGCCTACCATCTGTCATCGCAGAAGGCTCGCATGATGTGTCCTGCGGTGTCGTGTTCTCATCAGTGGGCTCGTCAGATGTTTCAGGATTTTTCCTGCGTCGTCTCGATGGCGGTCGTTCGGACGAGGGCGCCTTGTGTGCTGAATATTCCGCACTCCAAGACTCTAGTTGCAAAGCCACTCCGCGGGTGTCTCCAGAGACCTTCGAATCTACACCGGCAATCTCGACCCCAAAATTGGAGCCTTGAAGTTGAAAATGGGCCAGCCACGGCGGCAGCGACCGCAGGAAGTTCACGTCCTTTTTCTCGTTGTTACTAGAACCACTCATAGTCTCAGTCTGTTGAAACAACTGTTGAACGACTAGACGTAAGCCCGCAGTGATCTCAGGACGGACCATGTGTACAGAGATGGTCCGCAGCTCCCCTGTAGCATCAACGCGAACGTTGGGAGATGCGTCCAACTGGACATTCAAATCCAGGGTGTCGGTAATTAGAAGATTATGCCGTTCTCCGGCGGATGTATGATAGTACAATTGATGATGGGACATACGTAAGCTTGAATTAAGTGCATAGTGCAATTGCCCAGCTGAAGTGTGGGATGATTCAGAATCTAATGATATTGAGGAAATCGAAGATATTAATAGGTCATACTCATCGCTACCATTGAGCGCCGGGTCAGAGACGGGAAGTACTACTCTGATGACCGGCTCATGGATGGAGAACTTAACGCTAGCCTTGGGCAGTAGCCTTCGTATAAGATGGTGACGACGACGACCTGCGGCATGGCGCTGAGTAGCTGCCTCACGGTGACTACGGAGTAGTGCGAGTACCAGAGGCATGTGCTTCGGGTCCAAGTCCACAGATGGAGACGTCACCACCAGGTTTGCGAACAATATATTTGCATTCCTTTCGGCAGCATTTCCATCCTCAGAATTTGTAACGGTCTTGGATGGCAGGGTTGTCTTGACTGTAGTTGTTGCCATAGGGACGTATACGACTCGCTCTGGCTGCCCAGTGCCATCGTCAAGGCTTAATGCAAGGGAGATGGCGGCTACCAGTGCTTGGTGAGCAACATCTTGGCTTTGGAAGTACATACGATGCGCGGGGCTTTTCGGGTCCAGACGATGCATGTCAATGCCCAATTCGTTCATTGAAATATTGAGGTAGAGCGGGAGTCCAGATCGACGGAGATGTCGTATGTCCATGGATAAGCCGACGAAGTTGACCGCAATTTGGATCTCCTCGATGCCTCGTAGGATTGAGCTGATGAACTCCTTCGAATCGGAGACTGTTTGCACTATGATCGCCTCCCTACTGCCTGGCCGATCCAACTCTTCAATTAGGTCGGAAATGGAGACCTCGCTGACACGATCTTGCTCTAGAGATTTGTGGGCGACGTGGGCAAGTTGGATCTCTTCTTTACATCTGAGCAGGTCATCGTACGGAATGTGCACGCGCCCAAGCTTGAGTGAAATAGATGCATCTCGCAGCCCAGGTTTTTCTGCATAGAGGAGTCCGTGGATATTGAGACCGGCTGTATCGATCACTTCGAGGGAATCCTTCGCATTGGGAGTAAATAGCACACCTTTGGCGGCAAATCTCCATTCAACGGGTCGGCGCCCACCTGCGGGGACTCTTTTATGCTGAAAAAGGCGACCCCGGTCCACAGTCTGGCGCCTAGTATCTACTGCCATGGTGAACACGCCCACCTCCAAGCAGCCAACATCTGCAACGACGAGACTGGTATTGTTGGCCAATACATCAACCATACATAGCCAGTGGATCTTCTCATGCAATCTCTTGATTTTCTCCTTGATCAGGGTCAATTCCTTCCATGTCCGGCTCCTGCCATCGCCTGTTTGGGAAGCCCAAACCTGAGGAACTTTCGGTGATCGCACAACACCGTCAATTCTGGCGCTACCATTCGCCGTATCCGCCGAACCATCAGTGTATTTTGTCCCCTTCTGCCCTTTCCTTCTCGATAAGGCCTTAACATCGATGGTAATTTTTAGCTCTGTAAGCCGGAGGGAAATCCATGTTGGCTGTGCGAAGGTCGGCCGGTGGAGAGTGAAGCCAAATCCACGAAGCTCGATCTGTACGCCCTCGCGCGGGGTATATGCAATGCGCCGTAAAGAGCAATAACCGATTCTTTGGATGGAGATGCCGGTTGTGATACGGAGGACAGCGAAGGCGACAAAGGACGCAAGGTAGAGAAGCAGGACGAAGCCGAGGAGGGAGGAAGGATTGAGGAAGCTCATGGCTGGCTAAGACCATGGAGCTGATGAGGGATTCGCAGTAACAACCACGAAGCCGGCATCGTCAGCGTGTGG
>JAABUJ010002362.1_pt1 | contig 23610 bp, 30 predicted proteins | sample 5559131 | NCBI WGS metagenome assembly JAABUJ01 (sample SAMN10711875, study PRJNA513366) | rock metagenome | isolation source: Antarctica rocks | place: Antarctica: Victoria Land, Mt New Zealand nord | collected 2016-01-07
GCCCCCCGCCGCCCCCCCCCCCCCCCCCCCCCCCCCCCCCCCCCCCCCCCCCCCCCGCCCCCCCCCCCCCCCCCCCCCCCCCCCCGCCTCACATGGCGGCACGGGCTCCAGCCGGCCCGCCGGCCTGTAACACTGCTCAAGTGGTGAGTCGCTGCGCTGTCACGCAAGGCCCTACTCTGCAAGGCACGCAAAATGTGCACTGGATACACGCTGAGCTCGCGCTGCATGCATGCGCACAGTCTGTGGGCGCTCTCACAGGAAGCGCGCATTCCTGCCCACCTTCGCCGCAGCGCGGACAATGACTTGCGCCCATGGTGACTGCTGTGACGCGCCGCTCACTGCCCACGCCATGGCACTGCGCATGTGTGGACCTGTGCAGAGCTTTTCTCGACAGAATGTGCAAGGCGTCAGGCGAATACAGAAAATCGCAGCATGCAGGGCAGCAGAACCTGCATTCATGTCGGTTCAACACAGGAGGCGTTTCGTCGAGTGCGTGCGCTGCGTGGATGTTACAGTCGGGCAGCGGAGCGGGGCCTCGACACGCAAGCCACTCCATCACGTGAACGACAGACAGACTGCAGATACAGGACACTGCTCGTCCGGCGCTGCTTGAACAAAGAGCAGTGCTAGCTAGAGGCGCGGCGGCGCTCAGCGCTTGCGGCGGAACCAGGCGCCGAGGCCCGCGGCCGGCTCGTCGCGCTCGGTGTCGCTCTCGAAGCTGAGCGAAGAGGTCGTCTCGCGCTCGTCCCGCCCGCGCCGCGCGCCGCCGCCGACCAAGCGGTCCTCCTGCGGGTTGGCACGCCGCGCGTTCACTCTGCCCTCAGGCCAGCTGTCCTCACAAGGACGCCGTGATGCCAGCCAGGTCCTCAGACGGCCCGCACCGGCTGAGACTCGAGCCGCGCAAAGATGGACTCCAGGTCGCCGCGCCGCGCGCCGCCGTGGCCCGGCATCAGCCGCGTGTGCTCGTCGGCGCCGTCGCGCGCCGCAGCAGCGCCGGCACCCGGCAGGCCGCCGGGTAAGGCGCGCCTCGCGTCAGCGTCCCCGCCAGGCTCCGGGGTCTTCCCCAGCGCCCTGCCGCCCGGAGCGCTTGGGCTCACGCCCGCAGGCGGGGGTGCGCCCTGCGGCGCCGCACGCCCGGGACGCAGGCACGAACGGCGGGCCGGGCGCGCCTGGCCAGGCGGTCCCGCGCGTCGGCCGCGAGGCCCGTGCGCTTCGGCGCGTCGGCGCCAGGCGACGCAAGATGGTCCTCCTTGGCCATCTCGCGGCGCTTCCCAAACAGGCCGCGCCACCAGCCGCCCCTGCCGGCCCCGCCGCTGGGGCCCAGCAGGTCGCCGTCCGCGCCGCCTGCGCGCGCGGCGCGGCGCTGGTCGAGGCGCAGCGGGGCGGGCGGGGCCTGGCTCGCATGCCGCGACGCAGGGGAGCGCGCTGCAGGCGCAACGATGGGGCCGCGGCGCGCCCGAGTCAGTGAGCGTGAGCCCGGGCGGCCGCCCCGCCGCGTGGTTCTCCGCCTCCACGCGCATGAGCCGCATCCCCTGCGCCGGCACGCCCGCGGCTCGAGCCGGGCTGGCCCTGCGCGAGCCCGGCCGCAGCGCAGGCTGGCCGCGGGGCGGCGCCCACAGGTCAGCCGGGCGCGCGCGCCTGCGCGGCGACGGGCGAGCGCACTTCGTAGTCGTCCTCCCACACGCTGCCGCCCCGGCGCACGAACACGCCCGCCAGCCGGTTGAAGGCGCCCACCCACAGCAGCAGCGCCTGCGCGCCCGGCCGCCGGTCCGGTGCGCAGCTCGCTCGCGAGGCCGTGCTTGTGTCGCCGCGGGCCTGGGCGCAAGCGGGCCCCACGCAGCGGGCTTGGACGCATTGAGCCAACTGCCAGCCGCGCGTGCGCACCATGTACGGCAGCAGCGCCAGCGGAGCGTAGGTCGTGAACCCCACGCCCAGCAGCGGCTGGCGCATCATCAGCGCGCCGAACTCGTCGTAAAACACCTGCGAAAGTGCACGCCCCTGACGGCCATGCCGGCCGGCAGCGGCGCGCGCACGGCCCGCGCGGAGGCAGGGGAGGACGGGCGGGCGGGCGCACGGTGGCGCTGATGTCGGGCGACAGCCCGGCCTTGGAGGGCAGCGCCAGAGCGGCCATGAAGTTGCTGCGGCGCGCGTGCACGGCCCGTCAGCGCTGCAGGCGCCGCCCGCGCCCCCAGCGTGCGCTCGGCGTGGGCGAGGAAAGAGAGTGAGGGCGGGGCCCGGCGGGCGGCCCGGGTGCGCACAAGGCGAGCGGCGCGGCGAAGCGGCAGGCGAAGCCCGCGTTGGCGAGCAGCGAGAAGGCGCCCGTGTGGCCCGGGACCAGCAGGTAGAAGGAGAAGCGGCCCAGCTTGTACAGCGCGTAGTACGTGCACAGGCAGGGGTACGCCTGCGCGCCGGCCGCCGCGCGTCACGGCCCGCCCGGATTAGGGCGGGTACCCCCAACCCTATCCCACCCTATACCGCCACAGCACCGCGTCGGCTGCGGCCAGCGCGCGGCGACCGCAGCGAGCATGCAGCGGCAGCGGCGGCGCGGGCGGCACCAGGAACGCGAGCGCGAGCAGCTCGACCGACGCCTCGTGGCCGGCGGCGGCGTGCAGCGCGGCTGCAAACACGGACAGGTTGGGCAGCCGGTCGCTGACGGTGACCTCCGCGACAGTGACCGCCAGGCTGAGCGCCGCGCACACAACGGCGGCCCCCCTGCGCGCGCGCGCGCGCCCGCGCTCTGCGCGGCCGCCCTGGAGCCGTGGGCGCCGCGGGGGCGCACAGTCCGCGCACGCGCGGGCCCGCACCGGAAGGCCCAGGCGCGCAGCACGCACTTCCACCACCACTCGGCGTGCGCCAGCGCGGCCGGCAGCTCGGCGTGCGTGGTCGACGCGAACGGGCGGCCCCAGCGGCCCTGGTTGGCGAGGATGTCGGACACCTGCGCGCCGGGGCAGCCGCAGGGGTATAAGGCTAGGGAAGGGTATCGCCAGGTAGAGCGGCGCGCGGCGGGGCGCGCCTGCAGGTAGCGCGCCACAATCTCCAGGTACAGCTCCTGCTCGCGCTGCTTGTCCTCGATCGCGCGGCGCAGGCGGCGGCGCAGGCCGCCCAGGTCCGCCGCATCGAAGTAGTCCACGTCCTCGGCCACCGCGCCGCCCGCGCGCACGTCCTCGCCTGGCGCGGCGCCGCGGCGCCTCAGCCCCCGGCAGGCGCGCAGCGCGGGCGCGGCGTGCTGCGCCGCCGGAAGGGGGGTCACCCGACGCGGCGGCCATGGCGGTGATCTGGTCCATGTAGCGGCGCATGGGGTCGCGGCGGCTGAACGTGCCCGACACCGCCTCCACCAGTGCGAGCGTCTTTGCCAGCTCCCTGCCGCGCCCGGCGCGCCTTTAGAGCTCGGCAGGGCGCGCGGCGCGCCTGCTGCCAATCCACGGCACTCCACTACGAGCACGGATGCAGGGCACAGGGACAGGGCGGAGTGCCCACGACGGCACGCACTGGCGGGCGGCGACGGCCTTGACGTGCTGCACGCCCGCGCGGTGGTGCAGCGCGCGCTCCTCGCCCGCCACACTCGCCGTGCGCCAGAGCTGCGCGGCGCCCCTGGTCTCATGGCACGCTCTGCGGACGAGGCCGCCGGACGGGGGATGGGCGGGTATGTGGCCATGTTACAGACGGGTGTGCTGCGCACGGCTGCGGGAGCAGGTCGCGCTTCATGGTCAGACACTGCAGGCGCAGCGCGCCTGCTTCGGGATGGCTATGAGGCCATATCCCAGCAGGAACAGGCCGCCCAGCAGGCCGACGGCGTTGCTGGTGGCAATGCAAAAGCCCAGAATGTTGGTGGGCGCCAGCTCGCCGGAGACCAGCAGCACGACCAAGCCCACCGCACCCGCGCCCTGAGCGCGGCGCGCCCGCGTCAACCCTGACCCACTCCTCTCGCTGCGCTCAAGAGCTCCCGCTCGGCTGGAGAGCGCAGTGAGTCAGCGCGTGCGGCGCGAGTTTGGAAGCAGAGCCGAAGCGCATGAGCGGGCGTGGCGAGCTGCCGCCGGGCGCACCGCCAGCACGGCGTAGAACACCAGGTTGTTGCGCAGGGACGACCCGAAGCGGTCTGTCCACGAGAACGCGCCGCTGTCAGCAAACTCCTGCGCGGCAGCGCAGACGCGCGAGCTCACGGCGCCGTCGTCGCCCGCACTGCACGGCGGGGCGCGTCCGGGGCCGCAGCAGGCGCCGCGCGCCTGGTGGAAGGGCAGCACGGTGAACTGCGCGACGAAGCCGTACCAGTACGCGGCGCGCCACCACACGCTGAGCAGCATCGGCTTATCGCCCTGCGCCCGTGCGCTCGCCGGCGTCAGGCAGCCTCTTCAGGACGGCACACCGGGGCAGCCAGCAGGGCCGCGCCTGCAGAGCATGCGCAATGTCTGTAGGCACCAGGACGAGCGTGCTGAGCGCGGCAAACCACGCGAGGCCCACGTCGACCCGCACGCTAAGCGACACCGAGCGCTTGGCAGGCATCACGAGCAGGCCCGCGACGATGAGCAGCAGCACCAGCGGCACCGCCACGCACAGAAAGAACCTGCGTTCAGGGGCCGCGCTTGGCCGCGCCAGTGGATGGTGTGTCGGAGGTCAGGCGCCTCAGCGTAAGTGGGGCTGTACGGAGGAGGTGTGCCACTGTGAGTGAGCCAACGCACGTTGCACACCAGAGTAAGCTGGCAGTGAGGGGCCCACCACATAACGGCGCCCTACAGGCCCACTTCACAAGTCATCCTGCCGCATGTGCGACCTGAGCGGGCGACACATAGTGCTACTAGCGCCCGGAGTGAAGCAGACTATATGTGTGTCCCACAGGGGACTATAAGGACGCAAGCCAGAACCAATTGCACCGAGATGTGCGCTTGGGAGGCCGGGTACAGATAGGTGACTGTTAAAAGTCTCCATCAGCCCAACCACTAGGCTAGGGCCGCATAAAAAGGTAACACCCCTTGGCTGCAATCTAAATTTAGTTTAAACTCAAGCTCGCAGGCAGGTGATCTCAAGATGGAGAGCACTCGTCAAGTCCAAGATACACCCATGGCGTTGGAGGCATCCAAGCCGACAGGACGCACCTCCGCGGCTGCAGTCCAGGCGTCGTCGGCAGGGTGCGCTCATGGTCTCGGGCTAGCCAGTCGTATGGCGCTGCGAGCGTGCCAGCGCCTGCCAGCAGGGTTCCTGTGAGGTCCGCTGTGTGGCGGGTAGCCTGTCGCGCTCGATAGTAGTTGTTGCTGGTATGCGCCACCTTACACAGGCGCCCGTCGTAACCCCTCATTGCCTTATGGCGAGCTTGCTCTGAGGGTGCTTTGCTGTGTGTACACTCGATGTACAGTTTCGCTGGAAGCTCAGCTTTCAGGCCAAGCTGCGGCGCTGTGCAAGGCCAGCAAACCCCCCTGCACTGCCTTGCGTCACGGGTGCTGCCATCAACCTCAAAACATACACATGTGAGAACACGCGGCGCATACACCCCAGCGTGTCGCAGCTGCGGCAAGAGCTATCTTGTTGCGGCGCTCGATCACTCCTCGTGTGACCTGCTGCGCCCTATTGCATAAGGAGCTTGGGGGAAGCGCTTTCGAGCTCCTGCAGGAGGCCTGGTGCGGGGCCAGCAGGATCGGCAGGCTCGCTGTGCAGCACGTTGACATTTGATGCTGTTGCGCGATAGGCCCTGTGCTGGCAATGCTGCCTGGGTGACATTCGTGCGCTTTTGCGCACCGGGCCGTGGGACTCCGCGCCTTGCGACGCGCGGCCGTGCGGCGGCAGGCTGCAGGGCCCGGCCATGGCCGCCCCGGGGCGCGCGCCGCGCGACCGCCTGCCCGAGCCGGAGCAGCGGCCCAACTTCGGCTTCAGCGGCCTCTTCCAGCTGGTCAAGGGCGTCGTCGGCACCGATGTGAGCCTGCAGAAGGACATGAGCCTGCCGGTCGCGCTCTGCGAGCCGCTGACGGACCTGCAGCGCCGCGGCGAGTTCATGAGCTACAGCGAGCTGCTCGACCAGGCGCGGGCTGCTGCGCGGCCGGCGCGCGCCGCTCGGCGTGCGGGTGCGGTGCCGGCGGGTCCGTGAGGCGGCGCGGGCGCAGGCGGCCGCGGCCGAGGCGGGCAGCGTCCAGCGGCTGCTGCTGGTGACCGCGTACGCCATCTCCATCTACTCCTGCGTGGACCGGACGTGGGCGCCCTTCCGCTCGCCGACCGGCGAGACGGGCGAGATCCTGGACGAGGAGAAGGGCATCCGCGCGCTCGGCGAGAAGGCGCGCGCTGCTGCTGCCCGCCGTAGGCCGGCGCGCGCACGGCGCCGGCTGACGCGTGGGCGTCGCGGGCAGTGCGCCGAGTGCCCCGGGCAGAACGCGTTCGTGTGCGAGGGGCGGCGCTGGGTCTTCAACGCCGACGAGCAGAACCGCATCGAGTTCCGCGGCAACTTCTGCCACTGGCGGTGCGCGCCGCGCGCGCGCCCTGCCCGCGCCGCGCCGGCGGAGCTCGCGCTACCCGAGCGCGCGCGCCGCCCGAGCGCGCGCGCCGCCCGCGCAGGCCCACCGCGCTGCTGCGCGTGGCGTTCTGGGACGGCGAGCGCTTCGAGTGGAACCCGCTGCTGACGACCATCAGCCACATCATCATCGGCAGGCTGACCATCAGCCACACAGGTGGGCCGTGGGTGCGGGCAGCGCCCGCCGCCCCCCGCCGCCCGGCGGCAGCGCCCAGGTTCGGAGCCTCACTGCGCGGGGCGTCCGCGCGCAGGCACGCTGCACGTGCGCAGCCGCGCGGGCGGCCTGGCGTCCAAGACCATTTTCAGAGAGCCCGTGATGGCGCTGGGCAGCAAGCACAAGCATGCGGTGCGCTTGCGCGCGCGGCACACGCCCGGCTGCGGCGCCGCTGACCGCGCGGCTCACGCGGCGCTGCATGCCTGCCGCAGGTCAAGGGGCACTGCGAGCGCGGCGGCCAGCCGCTGCCCTTCCCGCTGATCTGCGGCAAGTGGGACGCGGGCGTGTTTGCCACGTATGCCGAGGGCGACACGCGCCCGCTCTTCCAGCCGCGGCCGCCGCCGCGCCACCCGTGCAGGCCCGCGCCCGGGGCTGCCGTGCCCTGCGGCGCTGCGGCCTTGCCATGTCCGGCGCCATGCTTCTTGTGCACTCACCCGGTACATGCAGCCGCCTGGTTGACGCGACCTGCGCATGCGTGTCGTCAGAGCAAAGCACACGATGCGACGAGGTGGGCGGGGGCATGGGCAGCAGCGTCGGGTGACAGGGCGCTGACAGGGCATGTGCACCTCGACCGTGCAGGTATGGCTTGTCCACATGGGCGCTGGGCCTGAACGACCTGCCGGCGAGCCTGGAGCGCGTGCTGCCGCCCAGCGACGCGCGGCGGCGGCGGGACCTGCGCCTGCTCGAGCACGGGCGCTACGTGGAGGCCGATGCCGAGCGCGTGCGGATCCTCAGCCGCATGGGCGCCGCGCGCACGTCCGCCACGCGCCCGCACGAGCCGAGGTGGTTCCGGCTGAACCCCGAGGCGCGCGCCCCGTGCCGGCCCGCTGTCCGCACGCCTCCTCCATCGCTGCGCTCGGAGGCCCCGAGTGCGGCGCCCGGTGCCGAGGGAATGCGCAGCATGGCCAACGCTCGCTCTCTGGGGTGCGCAGGCGAAGGTGGGCGAGGGGCTGCGGTACGAGTACAAGGGGGGCTACTGGGAGATGCGCGCGGCCGTGGCCGAGGGGAAGGCCGAGTGGACGGGCTGCCCGAGCATGTGGGGCGAGAACATGGACGGCGCGGGCGTGTATGCGTGAGGCTCGCGCATGTGCACATGCGCACATTGTACACCACTCTGTTAAGCTAGGGGGGGATCTTCAGGCGGGGGATGAGGTGCAGGAGCGCGCGCGTGACCAGATTGGTTGCTGCAGCATTGTCTTTGATATGCAGCCTGTCAGTGGGTTGGTGAGTATGATGCAGTGCACTGTGCTGCACTCTAGCCTGTAGAAACTCTCATTCCAGACAGGTAGATGTCAGGCACATACTGCGGCGACGCTGCAAATCACGGTCGCCAGAGCACCCCGCAGCGCCCCCGAGCTACCACATCACGGTGCCTCAGACTCAGGGTGGTGACGACAAACGAAACATGCGGTACGCACCAAACAAAATTGCATCAATGATGCATGCACAGCGCTGGTTGCAGAAAGCAGCCATCGTCACATAATGAAACAGGCACCCTGCATCTGATCTGATCTAATACAAAAATGCTGCGCTGCCGCTCCCGGACGGACACGCACTCGGCGCGCCTCGGTCCACCAGTCCTAGCATCCAAAACCGCTGCGGCCGCTGCTCTCTCTCACGTGCGCGGCGGGGGCGCCGTTGTGCGGGACGCACGCGGCTCACGGGGCGCACGCATGCCCAGCCCCTCGCAGGCCACGCACTGGGCTCTGCCGGCGCCGTGGCACTTGAGACACCTGTTCGTCTTCAGCCACTGCGTGTCGTACAGCCCCTTGTCCAGCCCGACGAGCGCCTTCACCCTGCGCGACCGCAGCGTGCGCACTTGGCCCAGTCCGAGGGGCGCGGGCGCCGCTCAGACGCGCGTCAGAGTGCGTGCCTGTTGACGGCGTGTCGGAGCTGGTTCATGCGTACTTTCTGTGGCTGCACGACGCCGGTGCCCTGCGCGGAGCGGCCCCCGCGCCCAAGGCTGTCGGCCCCCAGTCCACAGTGTCTCCGCTGCGCTCGCTCGTGCCAGCTGGTTCAGGCCGCGCACCCGGCACGTGGAGCACTCCAGCGTGCCCGTGCCCTTGCAGGCGCGGCAGGTTGCCTGGCCGCGCTCCAGCTGCGACGCTGCGCCATACAGCAGGTTATCGACGAGGCTGCCAAACCCGCTGGAGGAGGCCTGCCGCCCGGCACCCCGGTCAGCCCGCTCGTCCGGGCGCCACCTGCGGCCTGCAGCCGCCCCAGCGCGTGCACCACCTCCGCGCAGCGCACCTCTGGTGCTGCCTGCGCGTCGGGCGCCCGCTTCGAGCTGGCTTCGCACGTCTGGCAACTGCCGCGGAAGCCCGCGTCTCGATAATCGCGCTTGCGCTTGGCCGCCGCAGTCACTTTGCTGTATGGCGAGGCCCCGGCAAGGAACAGGCGGTCACCCATGCGCGGGAGCGCTGGCGGCTGCGACAGAACCTGCGTCATGGGGGCTGCACAGGTCCCTGGAGCATGAGGGTGGTGACAGTGGATGGAGTCAGAAAGGTGGCATGAACTAGTAGTTCAAGAGGCGGATCCCTACGTCTGTCCGCCCTACCCGAGGGCCTGTCGGAGGCGCAACCCCTAACTAGCAGGTGCAAGCAGGTGCAGCGTGACCGAGGAGCCTGCGCGCGTGTGTGCGCTGCTGTACGAGCGAGACAGTCTCCACCCCGCCGGCGCGGCTGTAGATGGTGTGAGCAAAGCGGGGCAATGGAAGCCAGCGCGCCGCTCAGCAGGCCGGCAGGGGTGGCAGAAGGCCGGCAGTCCTCTGTGGAGAGAGTGGCGTCGCATGGCGGCCTCCCCCGTATCGGGAGCACGGAGAGCCAGCAGCAGAATGGTTCGACCGGGGACCATCCGCGCAGGAGACTACCCGGCAAGCAGACGAGCCGCTCCTTCAGTGATCTGTCCAGGTGCGGGTCCGCCGGGCACGGGGGAGCAGCCACACGCGAGCGTGGGTGCGGGCGTGGCGAAGCGCGCGGCAGCTTGCCTGGGTACTCCTGGATCCCGCCGCATCGGCGCGGCGCGGGGCAGGCCCTAGGCGCGCCCCGCGCGTGGGAGGCGCCGCCAGCCCTCTGGGTCGTCGAGCAGGGAGCGGCGCCGCAAGCGCGCGCGCTGAACGCGCGCGCGGTCTCCCCGTGGCCCTTGTGCGGCCCGTGTGCCACGGCGTAAGGGCTGTGCGCAACTGCAGAGCAAGGGCCTGTGCTTAGCACAGTGTGGCGGTGTGTGCCGTGACCATGTGCGCTGTGCGCTGGTACGCGGTGCGCCGCTTGGCGGAGGTGCCGCTACGTCCAGATGTCAGAAGCACCCGGTGTAGAGCGGGCTGCTGGTAGAGCGCGGGCAGAACTTTCGCGGGGCTGTCCCTTGACGAGGATGCTCGTTAGTGTGCCTGTTCACCACGTGTTTGAGCACGTGCGGGTGTGACTGCGCTGGCACTAGTGTTGTAGTATGCGTGGCACAAGTGCCTTGCACCCGCGCCGGGTGCTGAGGTGTGTTGCGGGGCTGCCGCCCGCCGGGCGGTTGCACCAGGGTGCGCATCTTGGTATGTACGCCATCCCTGTGCGGTGGCAAGAAGCCCACTCAGCAGGTGGGGCCGGCGGGCCAGGAGCTGCGCTGGCTGCACGGTGCTCACGCGCGCGGACGCGGCGCGCAGGCAAGGCAGCAACCCGCTGAAGATGGGCGTGCCCAAGCGCGTGCCCAGCCTCAACACGCAGGTGGAGGGCAACTGCAAGGAGCTGGGCGGCCACCGCGCCATCCACAGGCGCGCCGCCGCGCCCGCCGCACGCGCCCGCCGCGCCCCGCCCCCGCCCCTCCTCGCAGCGCCCGACCCGGCGTGCCGCGCGCGTGACAGCGTGCTCGTGGCGAACAACGGGCTTGCGGCCGTCAAGTTCATCCGCTCCATCCGGAGCTGGGCGTACAAGACCTTCGGCAACGAGCGCGCGGTCGCGCTGGTGGCCATGGCCACGCCGGAGGACATGCGCATCGATGCCGAGCACATCCGCATGGCTGACCAGGTGCCCCCGGCGCTCGCGCGCGCGCGTGTCTCACGCTCGCGCTCGCTGGCGAGCCCGGCCTGACGCGCGGGCGGCCCGGCTGCGCCGCACAGTTTGTGGAGGTGCCGGGCGGCAGCAACAACAACAACTACGCGAACGTGCAGCTCATCGTCCAGGTAGCGGACCGCGCCAACGTCGACGCCGTGTGGCCCGGCTGGTGCGCCGCGCCCGGCCTTTTGCCGCCCGCCTGCCGGCGCGCGGGCGCGAGGCGTGCCCGGCCCCGCATAGGCGGAGCCGCGGCTTAGCAGCCCGCTGGACTGTCGCGCCGCTCGCGCTCTTTCAGACCTGATAGGGCGCCCGCCGCAGGGGCCACGCGTCGGAAAAGCCGGAGCTGCCGACGGCGCTGGCGGAGACGGGCATCTCGGGCATCCGCTTCCTGGGGCCGCCCGCGGCGGCCATGGCCGCGCTGGGCGACAAGATTGGGTCCACCATCCTGGCGCAGGCGGCGGGCGTGCCGACCATCCCCTGGTCCGGCACGGGCGTCGAGCTCGACTTTGCGACCTGCGGCGGCGTCATCCCGCCGGACATCTACAACCGGGTGCGCGCGCGCGCTGCGCGCGCCGCGCCTGGCGCAGGCTCGCCCGGGCGTGCGCCCGCCGAGCCGGGGCGCCGGCGCCTGACCTGGCCCCGCGCCGGCGCAGGCGTGCGTCAGCTCCATGGAGGATGCGCTGGAGTGCTGCGCGCGCATCGGCTACCCCATCATGCTCAAGGCGTCCTGGGGCGGCGGCGGCAAGGGCATCCGGAAGGCGCGCCCGAGGGCCGCGCCGTGTCGTGCTCGCGTGGGGGTGGGGCGCTCCCGGCGCCGCCTGGCCGCCGCCGCCGCTGGCGCGCCCGGCGCGTCGTGCCCGTCGGCGCGCCCGAGTCCGCCGCCGCCTGCTCGCGCGCGGCCGCGACCTGAGCCCGGCGCCGCCGCAGGTGCTGGACGAGGAGGACGTGCGGCGCGGGTACAGCCAGGTGCAGGGCGAGGTGCCCGGGTCGCCCGTCTTCGCCATGAAGCTGGCGCCCGCCAGCCGGCACCTGGAGGTGCAGCTGCTGGCGGACGAGTACGGCGGCGTCGCGTCCGTCTTTTCGCGCGACTGCTCCGTGCAGCGCCGGCACCAGAAGATCGTCGAGGAGGGCCCCGTCACCAAGGCGCGGCCGCCCGCGCCGCTCGCGCGCCGCCCTCTGTCCGTATGTCTGCACACGCTGGCGGGCCTGCGCGGGCGCGCCGCCGCCGGCTCTGCCCTGCGCCGCGGGCCGCCGTGAGCGCCTGACCGCGCGCAGGCGCCGGCCGAGGTGCTGCGGGAGATGGAGCGCTGCGCGCGCGCGCTGGCGCGCAGCGTCAACTACGTGGGCGCCGCCACGGTGGAGTACCTGTTCAACATTGAGACCAAAGAGTTCTACTTTCTGGAGCTCAACCCGCGGCTGCAGGTGCCGCACCTCCCACGGCAGCGCTGCCGCACCCGCGCCCGGCCAGCTCCACGGCCGCACGCGCCCCGAGCGGCGGCGCCGCGCGCGCGGGCGCGGGCCTCAGGCGGCCGCCCTGGCGCGCAGGTGGAGCACCCCGTCACGGAGTGGATCAGCGGCGTCAACATCCCCAGCTGCCAGCTCATGGTCGGCATGGGCGTGCCGCTGAGCCGCATCCCGGACATCCGCCGCCTGTACGGGCAGGACCCCAAGGGCACCTCGCAGATCGACTTTGACAAGGACCCGCAGATCCCGCCCTCAGGCGCGCATGTGGGCCCGCGCCCGCTGCGCCCGCCGCCCCCTGCAGGTGGCAGGCTGGCGCATCATGGCATGGCCGCATGCGCGCCTGTTGAAGGCTGCGTGCTTCGCGCGCCGCGTGACCAAGCACGCCTACGCATGCCCTGGATCACCCTGCCGTGACTGCGGCCAGCCGGGCAGGCCATGTGGTGGCGGTGCGCGTGACGAGCGAGGACGCCAACGCGGGCTTCAAGCCCACGTGCGGGTCCATCGACGAGCTGTCCTTCCGCACCTCGCCCGACGTCTGGGGCTACTTCTCCGTCAAGTCCGGCGGCGGCATCCACGAGTTCTCGGACTCGCAGGCGCGGCCCCGCTGGAGGACTGTGCCGCGGCGCGCGCCCGCGCACGCCCCGCCCAGCCGCACGCCCGCGGCGCCCGCCAGGCCTGGGCGCTGCCAGGGTCCGGCGGGCGCCCCGCGACGCAGAGGCGGCGGGCGCTGAGCGCGGTGCGCGCGCGCAGTTCGGCCACCTGTTCGCCAAGGGCGACACGCGCGAGGCGGCGACGCGTGCCATGGTGGTGGCGCTGAAGGAGGTCAAGATCCGCGGCGAGATCCGCACCATCGTCGACTACGCGGTGGAGATGATCCAGTCGGGCGACTTTGTCAACAACAACATCCACACCGGCTGGCTCGACGCACGCATCGCGCAGCACGTGCGAGCCCGTCGTTCCCAGCGGGTACACTGCCGGCCGGCGCAGCGCGCAGGCGGCAGGCACGCAATGGCCCGCCGGCGCCGCGCAGGTCAAGGCGGAGAAGCCCGCGTGGTACCTGGCGGTCATCAGCGGCGCGCTGCTGCGCACGCTGGACTTTGTGGCGGCGCGCTCGGCGGAGTACCTGAGCGACCTGGAGAAGGGCCAGTTGCCGCCCGCGCGGCTCACGCTCACAGCCTTCGAGGAGACCTTTGTGCTGGAGGGTGCGCCGCCCGCCCGCGCGTGCCCGCCCGCGCCCCTGCCCGGCTGCGCAGTTGCGGCGGCGGCCGACGCGAACGCGCAAATCGCATTCGGACCAGCAGTCATGCGCCTTGACAGGCCCCGCCGGACGCCCGCCTGTGCGGAGAGCGGCCCTGACGGGCGCGCCGGGCGGCAGGCATGAAGTACACCGTGCGCGTGTCGCGCCGGGGCCCGCAGTCGTTCCGCGTGCTGCTGGGCCCGAGCCACGTGGACGTGGTCGCGCGCAAGCTCAACGATGGCGGCCTGATCATCCAGGCGCGCACGCCCGCGCGGCCGCCTCGCCGCGTCACGACCTGGAACCATTGTTTGCCAGGACCGGCCAGCGCGCATGCCCGGCCAGGCTGTGGCTGCTTGACGGCCGCGGCGCGCGCCCGCCAGGTGGACGGCCAGTCGCACGTCATCCACAGCGAGGAGGAGGCCGTCGGCACGCGCCTGACCATCGACTCGCTGACCTGCCTGCTGGCCGCGGAGATGGACCCCAGCCGGCTGGTGGCCATGTCGCCCGGCAAGATCATGCGCTACTTGGTCCCGGAGGGCGCGCACGTCGTCGCGGACCAGGCGTACGCCGAGGTCGAGGCGCGCGCCCGGCCCAGCGTGCTGAGCCCGCTGGCGGCGGCGTCCCCGCCCGCGCCGAGCGGCGCCCGCCGCGCGGTGCGGCTCAGCGGGCCGCCGCCTGCGCGCAGGTCATGAAGATGCTGATGCCGCTGCTGACGCCGGCGGCGGGCGTCATCACCTTCCAGGCGCGCCGCGGCCCGCCCTCCCGCTCGCCCGAACGACGCCCGCGGCGCCCGCCGCGCCTCGGACCGGCGCAGCCGGCGAGCGGGGGGCCGAGCGCGGGCCGCGCGCCGCGCAGGTGCCCGAGGGCAGCGTGATCAACAGCGGCGACCTGATCGCGCGCCTGGAGCTGGACGACCCGGGCGCGGTCACGGCCGCGGTGCCCTACCCCGGCGGCTTCCCCGAGCTGGGCCCGCCGCTGGTGCACAGCCAGGGCGTGGACCACCGCTTCAAGGAGGCGTACGCGGCCGCCAAGATGATCATGGCCGGTGCGGCCGCTGTGCTGCTGACCTGTCGAGCAGCGGTGTTGCAGGGCCGCAGTGTGCTCGGCGGGGCTGATCCAGGTGACAGATGGCTGGACTGCAGATGGGCTGCTGCGTTGTGGGGCGAGTAAGCACGCAGCTGCTTGACGCAGTGCTGGCCACCGCAGGGTACGAGCACCCGGTGGACACGGTGGTGGCCGACCTGCTGGCCTGCCTGGACGACCCTGCCCTCGCGCTGCTGCAGTGGACCGAGGCGTTCAATGTCGTGCAGGCGCGGCCCGCCGGCCTGCACTCGCAGTGACCGCGGTCAGCATGGCCTGCAGTGCGGGTGAGATCGGCCACCGGGTCGCGCGGCGCAGGCAGTGGCACGACCCGCCTTTCCTAATCCCCGTGCCCGGCCGCCGCCTGTCGGCGCTTCACAGCCAGCAACGCGGGGGGGTCGCGCGCGCCGCGCAGACGCGGCTGCCGGCGGAGCTGGCCGGCACGCTGGAGGGCATCGCGAGCGAGTACGAGGCGGAATTGGTCGTCGGGCCTGCCGGCAGCGACAGCGAGGAGGACGTTGCCGCCTGGGGCTTCTTCCCCGCGCGCCAGCTGCTGGAGGCCATCAACGCCGGCATCCAGGCGCGCGCGCGCCTGGCGTTGGGCCGGCCGCCGCGTCGGGCGGCGCGCGGCGGGCGCGCCGCGTACAGGGCGCGGCACGGCTAGGTGCACCCGCACCGCCCGGGCCGCCTCGCGTGACAAGGGCGCGCGCGCGGCGCCGCGCAGGGCGCCAAGCCGGCCGAGCGCGGCGCGCTGGCGCAGCAGGCCGAGGCGCTGGTCGCCGTGGCCGCCGCGCACGCGGACGGCAAGGAGGCCTACGCGCGCGGCATCGCGACCGAGCTGCTGGAGGACTTCCTGGCGGTGGAGGAGCGCTTTGCGGCCGCGCGCGAGGCGACCGAGCAGGAGGTTATCGACTCGCTGCGCCAGGCGCGCGGCCTGGCGGGCGGGCATTGGGCGGCGCGCGCGGCGGGGGCCGCGGCGCCGCTGGCGCCGCCCTGCACGGGGTTGCAGGCTTGAGCGCATGCGCGCCGCGGCGCAGGTGTACAGCACGAACCTGGGCCAGGTGGTGGACATCGTGGTCAGCCACCAGGCGGTGCCGCTCAAGGCGGCGCTGGTCGCGCGGCTCATGGCCGCGCTCGTCCTGCCCGCGCCCGAGCACTACCGGCCGCTGCTGCGCCGCCTGGCCGCCCTGGGTGCGGCGCTGCGCGCCCCGGCCCGCAGCGCGCTCGCGGCCCGTGCATGTCATGCATGCCGGCTCACCGATGTCCGCGTCGCGCCCCGATCAGCGTGCGAGCGGCCGCGCGCGCGCGCAGGCAACGGCAGCGCCGAGGTCGCGCACCGCGCGCAGCAGCTGCTGGAGCACTCGCTGCTCAGCGAGCTGCGCGCGGTGGTGGCGCGCGCGCTGTCCGGCCTCGACATGTTCGCCGGCGGCCAGCTCTCCGAGCTCGATCTGCTGGGCTCGGACCTGCTCGAGAACGCCGAGCGCGACGTGCGCCCCGCGCCGCACGGGGGCCGCGCCTCCGCCTGCTGTGCCTGACCACTGCTCCGTCGCAGTGGGCGCTGCCGCGGCGCGGCCTGTGCGTGCGCGGTGATCGCGCAGGCGGCAGCGGCTTGTCACCCACCCGCAGGCGCCGGGCCCCGGGCCGGGCTGGCGCGCGGCGCGGGGTGAGCGGGCGCGCGCGCGTGCGCGCGCAGGACCACGCGCTCACGCGGCGGCCGACGGTGGTGGAGGGCCTGTACACCGGCCTGGGCAGCGGCGCGGCGCTGACGGCCACGCAGCTGGACGCCAAGATGAAGCTGCTGGTGGAGGCGCCCGCGGCCGTGGAGGACGCGCTCGCCTCGCTGCTGGACCACGCGGACGCCACGCTGCAGGCGCGCCCTGCCTGCAGGCGCGGGGCGGGCCGGCCGCGGGGGGGGGTTTGCCTCGGGGCGCGCCGCCTGTCAGCGCCCCGCCCGCCTCGCCCGGGCGCGCGAACGCTGAGGCCTGACGCGCGGGCGCGCGCGCAGACGCGCGCGCTGCTGACGTACATCAAGCGCGTCTACTACCCCTTCCTGCTCAGCGAGCCGGAGCTGCTGCCGGCGGCCGGCGACGCGCTGTGCGTGCTGTGGGTGCACACGCACAGCACCGCCGCCGGCAGCCGCCTGCCGCACCACGTGCTCGGCGCCGCGCTGGTGCTGCCCGCGCTGGACGCGCTGCCGGCCGGCCTGGCCGCGCTGGACGACGCGCTGTCGGCCTCCGGTGCGCCCCGGAGCGCCCGGTGCTGCTGCGGCCCTTTCAAGAGGCGCCGCCTCGGCTGCGCCCGCCGCCGGGCAGGGAGCGCGCGGCATGCCGGCTGCAATCTCCCCGCAAAGCAGCCCAGCGCGGCCGGCTCCGCTGACACAGCGCGCGGTGGCGCGGCGCGCAGCGTTCAAGGCGCTGCCGCGCGGCACGCTGCACGTGGTGCTGACCAAGCCCGGCGACCAGGGCCTGCGCCTGACGCGCCCGGCCGCCGAGCACTGGCAGGCCGCGCTGGCCAGCGTGGGCGGCTTCCAGGCGCTGGACGGCGACGAGCGCGGGCCCGATGCGTCCGACCCGCGCACCACCGCCGCGGCGATCGCGGCGCAGATCCGCAGCGTGGCGCCGCAGCTGCAGGCCGCAGGCGCGCGCCCTGCTCCCCTGTATGGGCGTCCTGTGCAAGCGCGCTGGCGGTGCCGGCGCGTGCGCGCCCGCGCCCGCCCCGTCCAGGCCGCTGACCCGGGCGCGCGCGCAGGCTACGAGAGCGTGAGCGTCCTGACCAAGCGCGGCGCGCTGGCGCCGCTGCGCATCGGCTTTTGGCGCGGCGCCGAGCGGGGCGCGGACGCGGCGGACGCGTACGCGCCGGACGTGCTGCTGTCGGCGGTGGAGCCGACGGCCGCGCAGCTGCTGGAGCTGGCGCGCCTGGCCAAGTTCGGGCCGGGCCTGGCCTACTCGCCCAGCCGCAACCGCCAATGCCACATGTACGCGGTCACCGAGCGCCGCGGCGCGCGCAGCCTGGCGCTCAAGCGCGTGTTCGTGCGGTGCGCGGCCCCGCGCCGAGGTGCTGCAGAGGCATGCTTTGGTGGGCGGTAATGCTGCGCAGGGCCGGGCGCGTGCGCTGCGCTGGTCCGGCGGGCCGGCCGTCACCCGACCGCGCTCCCGCTGCCTGAGCGCGCGCCCGCCCGCGCCAGGGGCGTGGTGCGCCAGCTGGGCACGCCCGCGCTGCTGGCGGCGACGTACCGCGGCGACGCGGCTGCCATCGCGGCGGCCGCCATGGAGGAGCTGGAGACGGTGCTGCTGGACTCGCTGTCGCAGCTGGAGCGCCTGGCCGTCAGCGCGGGTGCGGCGCGCGGCCCGGCCCGGCGCGGCAGGCGGCGGCTCCCCCGGCGCCCGCAGCGCGCGGCCGGCCGGCTGGCCTGCGCTGGGAGGGCGGCGCGCGCTGAGGCGGGGCGCGCCGGGGCCCGCGCAGAGAAGGCGGACAGCGCGCGCGCGGACTGGGCGCACGTGTTCCTGTCGGTGCTGCCCACGCTGCCGCTGGCCGCGCCCGGGGACGAGGCGCGCGTCATGGCCGCGCTGCGCGCCGCGTGCGCCAAGGCGCGCCCCCGTCCGCGCCTGCCGGCGGCCGCGCGCGCGGCGCCGGCCCGGGCGCCGGAGCCCGCGTGGGCCTGCACAGCGCGTCACCGCCCAGGCAGGACATACGTGCCGCCTCGTCCCGGACGCGCTGTCAATGCGCAGCTCGTGGCGCGCAGGCGCTGGCGCACCACGGCGCGAGCCTGCGGCGCGCCGCCGTGGCGCAGTGGGAGGTGCGCCTGCGCGTGCCGGACGCCAGCGGCGCCTGGCGGCTCGTCATCTCCACGCCCACCGGCGCGCCCCCGCACCCCCGCGCCGGCGGCGCCCCCGCCCGCCCGTGCGTGCAGGGCTGCGCGCCGCGCGCGGGCGGCGCCGCCTGACCGCGCGCGCCGGGGCGCAGGCCACGAGACGGGCGAGGACAACGTGCACATCTACCGCGAGGCGGCCGGCGCGGGCAGCCAGACCGTGTACGCCTCGCGCCACAGCAGCAGCGAGGCGCCTGGCCCGCTGGACGGCCAGCCGGTGCTGGCGGCCTACCCGCCGCTAGAGGGCCTGCAGCAGAAGCGCCTCGCCGCGCGGCGGCACAAGACGACCTACGCGTATGACTTCCCCTCCGTGTTTGGCAACGCGCTGCGCGAGCTGTGGACCGCGCGGGCCGTGGCCGGCGAGCCGGGCACCGCGCCCAAGGGTGCGCCCGCCCGGCGCGCGCGCACGCGCGAGCGGGCGCTCCCGTCCGCTGCCGCCGGCAGCTGCTCGGCCAATCGCGACTCAGCGTGGGCGCGCGCAGGGCGGCTGGTGGAGGTGGAGGAGCTGGTGATGACGCCGGGCGGCACCTACCAGCGCCCGGCGCAGATGGTGCCGGTGACGCGCCCGGTCGGGCAGAACGACGTGGGCGTGCTGGCCTGGCAGCTGACCATGCGAACGCCAGAGTGCCCGCAGGGCCGCAAGGTGCGCGCCGCCGGCCTGGTGCCGGGCAGGCGGCCTGCGCGCGCCGCCGCAGCGCTCGCGGGGCTGTGCAGCAGGCGAGCGGCCGCTCCGGCGCCGCAACCGGCCCTCTCGCTGCTGGCCTGGGGCGAGGCGCGAGGCGCGGGCGCCGCGCAGGTGATCGCGATCGCCAATGACATCACGCACAACAGCGGCGCGTTCGGGCCGCGCGAGGACGCGGTGTTCCGCGGCGCGACCGAGCTGGCGCTGGCCGAGCGCCTGCCGCTGGTCTACCTGGCGGCCAACAGCGGCGCGCGCGTGGGCCTGGCCGCCGAGGTCAAGGCCTGCCTGCAGGCGCGCGCGGGCCTGCGCTGCCGTGGGGCCCGGGTCGCGCCAGCGCTTTGAGCAGCTGGGCCGAGCGTACGTCCGCACCTAGCACGAGCATGCGCGTGAGGCCTCGGCGGGGCGCGGCAGGTGGAGTGGAACAACCCGGCCGACCCGACCAAGGGCTTCCGCTACATGTACCTGTCCGACGCCGACTACGCCTCGGTGTCCGCGCGCGCGGACACCGCCGTGCTGAAGGCCGACCCGCTCGTCACCGACGAAGGTGCGCGCCGCCCGCCCCGGCACCGGCAGCTGCTCGGTGGCGCGCCCGAGCGCGCGCGGCCGCGCATGCCCGGCTGCGCCACGACCCTCTGCGGAAGGCGCCTGCAGGTCCATCCGTCGGGCTGCGGAGTGTGCGGACGCCCGCGTTGTACGCCGCCCGGACAGGGCTCCTGGCGCGAGCCGCGCGCGCGCGCCTGCGCAGGCGAGCGGCGGTGGCGCGTGACCGACGTGGTGGGCGCGGAGGACGGCCTGGGTGTGGAGTGCCTGAGCGGCAGCGGCGCGATCGCGAGCGCGTACGCGCGCGCCTTCCGCGAGGGCTTCACCATCACGCTCGTGTCGGGGCGCACCGTGGGCATCGGCGCCTACCTCGCCCGCCTCGGCCGCCGGCGCGCGCCGCGCCCTGCTGACCTGCGGCCACACGGAGCCCGGTCCTTGCAGCGGCGCCGGGCCGGCACCGGCTGGGGTGACGGGTCGGGGGCCCTCAGCCAGACGCGCGTGCGCTGCTGCCGAGCCGCGCGGGGGCGGGCTGCGCGCGGCGCGCCCGTGACGCCGTCGCGGCACGCGCAGGTGCATCCAGCGCGCCGACCAGCCCATCATCCTGACCGGCTACGCGGCGCTGAACAAGCTGCTGGGGCGCGAGGTCTACACGTCCCACATGCAGCTCGGCGGGCCCAAGGTGGGCGCCCGCCTGACGCTCTGAAAGGCCTGCGGGTGTGGCGTGCCAGGCAGCGCAGCCTGCGCTGAGCGGCCGGCGCCGCGCCGCACCGGCTCCGCGCCCGCCGAGCGCGTCCCCGCGTGCGCCGCAGGTGATGGGCGTCAACGGCGTGAGCCACCACGTGGTGGAGGACGACTTGGAGGGCTGCGCGGCGGTGCTGCAGTGGCTGTCGTACATCGCGCCCGTGCTGGGCGGGCCGTCCGCCGCGCTGCCCACCACGGACCCCATCGAGCGCAACATCGGCTACCTGCCCGGCCCAGGCGCGGCCGCGCCGCCGGGCCGCCGCCCACACACGCAGCGCCCGCCCCGGCGTCCAGCGTGTCCCGCATGTGCCATGCTGCACAGTGGGTGTTCGCGGGGGCTGGCCAGGGGGCAGGCAGCGGCCGAGAGCATGCCCTCCGATGCATGTCTGCCTGGCTGGGGTCTGGGCAACGCGGCTCGCCTTGCAGCCCGAGGCCGGACCCGCTGCTGTGTCATGCACGCCATTGCCGCCGCCGGCAACCTTTGCAGCGCCATGAACGGGGGAGGCCTCCGGGCGCACCTCCCAACGGGCCTGCGCATGTGCCGAGCGCGGCGCCGGGCGCAGGCGAGAAGCTGGACCCACGCGCGGCGGTGGCCGGGCGCGCGCTCAACCTCACAGCGCCCGGCGGCGAGCTCTGGCAGAGCGGCCTGTTCGACCGGGGGTCCTGGACGGAGGCGCAGGCTGGGTGGGCCCGCAGGTGTGGGCCCGCCCGCGTCGGGCGCAGGCGCCTGTGCCGGCCGGCGGTTGCGCCGGGACCTGAGGGGCGCCCAGCCTGCTGCTGGGGTCAGGCCGCTGGGGCGCGCTGTTCACACGCTCGGCGTGCGGGCGCGCAGCGTGGTCACGGGCCGCGCGCGGCTCGGGGGCATCGCGGTGGGCGTGATCGCGGTGGAGACGCAGACCGTGATGCTCAACATCCCTGCGGACCCGGGCGCGCCGGACTCCTCAGAGCGCATCCTGCCCCAGGTGCGCCGCGGCTGCCCGCTCGGGCCATGGTGTGCATCGCTGTGACGGGTAGGGCAGCGGTTGCGCGCTCGCCGGGCGCGCACGGACAACGGTCGCGCGGGCCCGGCGCCGAGCGCGCCGCCCGCGCCCGCGCAGGCCGGGCAGGTGTGGTTCCCGGACAGCGCGCTCAAGACCGCGCACGCGATGGAGGAGTTTGACCGCGAGGGCCTGCCGCTCTTCGTGCTCGCCAACTGGCGCGGCTTCAGCGGCGGGCAGCGCGACCTGTTCGAGGGCGTGCTGCAGGCGCGCCCGCTCTGCGCACCGACCGCGCCCCGCCACCAACAGCCCTGCGCAGGCGGGGCTGGCGCACAGCGGCGCCGCAACTTGTAGCCTGTGCGGCATGCCGAGACGCCCGCATGCGGCCTCGCGCGCGTGCTCAGTGGTACCATGGCAGATGCAGCACGCCGAGCGTGCCGGCTCGTTGAGCGCCCGCCTTGTGCAGGCGGGCTCGCTGATCGTGGACGCGCTGCGGAGCTACCGGCAGCCTGCGTTCGTGTACTTGCCGCCCGGCGCGGAGCTGCGTGGGGGCGCCTGGGTGGTCATTGATGGCCAGATCAACGCTCAGCAGGCGCGCGCAGTGCCAGTCCGCACCGTCCGCATGCTGCCGCGCGCGAGTGCTGGGCCTTTAGGAAGCGCACAGCGCCCTGGCCTGTCGCCGCCAGGCCCGCGCCCGCGGCGCATGCAGCCCGGCTCGTGGCTGCACGGGCCTGCGGGCGACGCGCGAGGCGCCGGGCGTGCGCGCGCAGGTGGAGATGTACGCCGACCCGGCCGGGCGCGGCGGTGTGCTGGAGGCGGAGGGCATGGTGGAGATCAAGTTCCGCACGCCGGAGCTGATCGCCGCCATGCACCGCCTGGACCCCGTCATCGCCGCGCAGCGCGCCGAGGGCGGCGCCGGCGCCGCGGCCGCCATCCGCGCGCGCGAGGCTGCGCTGCTGCCGGTGTACCGCCAGGCGCGGGCCGGCCTCCCGGGTGCCACCGACGCAGCGCTCCGCTGCTCACACATGCAGATGCCTGCTCCGCCGCCACCCGAGGGCGCCGGCTGACGGTCCGCGCTCGCGCCAGGTGGCCGTGGCGTTTGCGGAGCTGCACGACACACCCGTGCGCATGGTGGCAAAGGGCGTCCTGCACGGCATAGTGCCCTGGGCGCAAGCGCGGCCCTTCCTCGCCACGCGCCTGCGCCGCCGGTGCTGGCCCTGCTCCCGCCTTGGCTTGTGCTCTGCCATGAGGCGTCCGGCGTGCCAGGGCTTGCACACCACGACTGCTTTGCTCAGCCACGCGCAATGCGAGATGCACAGGGCACCTGGCTGTCTTGTGGCAAGGTGCCCTGCATATTGAGATGCACCCCTGCGCAGCAGCGCCTTCTAATCCAGTCCTCGTGCGGCGCTGCTCGCGCATCCTGGCTGCATGTGCTGCGCTGCGCTGACGGGGGATGGCGGCGGGCCTGCAGGCTCGCGGAGGAGGAGGTCATGAAGCACATCATGACCACCGACCCCGCGGTCGCGCCCGCGCAAGCGCGCGCGCTATTGCGCCAGTGGTACCTGGCGACGCCGCGCACGCCGCGCGTCGGGGCCGGCGCGGGGGGCCCGCCTGCCGCGCTCGCGGGCGCGCCTGCAGGCAGCAGCCCGGCGGGCGTGGTGCTGGACCTGGCGCGGGCAGGCAGCGGCGAGCTGGAGGCGCGCGCATGGGCGGACGACCGCGCCTTCCTGGCCTGGGCGGACGGCGGTGGGGGCGCCTCCGTCATCGCGGCCGAGCTCAAGGCGCGCGGGTCACGCATCTGTCCCCTTGCCCAGCTTGCCAGCCACCTGCGAGCTCAGGGTTGCTGCGGTGGCAGTGTGTGCACCAGGGCGCGGCTGCGGCGGGTCGAGCGAGTGGTGCGGCGCGGCAGGGGCTGCGCGCGGCGGCGGCGGGCCGCGCGGTGGCCAGCCTGACGCGCAGCGGCGAGGGGCGCGAGGGGCTGCTGGCCGGGCTGGAGCGCGCGCTACGCGAGGACCCGTCCCTGCGGCTGCAGCTGGACCTGATGCTGCGCGGCGGGGCGGGCTCTGCCCAGCTCTCCGGCCGGCGGAGTCGCGACGGCGGCCGCGAGAACGGCAGCCGTGAGAACGGCAGCATGAGCAAGGACCTGAGCAGCCAGGCGCACCAGCGGGGTTGAGCGGCATGTTCCAGGACCTCCTCGCTTCGCCAGCGGCATCGGGTTGCTGAGGGCTGGTTGCCGCAACTGTACGCCTGTGAGAGTGGGTTTGTGTTGGAGGGAGGGGG
>JAABUJ010002364.1_pt1 | contig 23577 bp, 27 predicted proteins | sample 5559131 | NCBI WGS metagenome assembly JAABUJ01 (sample SAMN10711875, study PRJNA513366) | rock metagenome | isolation source: Antarctica rocks | place: Antarctica: Victoria Land, Mt New Zealand nord | collected 2016-01-07
GCGTTTGCTGGTCATGCTCATCATTGCCTCGTCTTCCTCCCGTGCTCCCAGCGAAGGGGCACGGGTAAGATTCTTTCATGAGGCAACGACTCCTCAATAGTAAGATTCCTGATGAGGCAATGCGCCCTCTTGCGCGTTTCTCGCAGATGCCGTAGACTACGAGTGTACGTACATGTTGTGCGTACAGGCCAACGGTGAGCGGCGTGCCGGTGTCGCAATGCCGTCAGCGTGGGAGGGCAGCATGGCCGAGGCCAAGACGAAGACGATTTCGTCAACGGAGTTTCAGCGCAACATTGGTTCAGTCATTGACCAGGTGCGGAATGGCAAGAGCGCAGTGATAGTCGCCGCACACGGGCGACCACAAGTTGCGATCCTGCCGGTTGATGAGTACGACGCCCTCATGGAAGCACGGCGGCAACTTGCCTGGACACGGCTCGCCCGCCTGACGTCCGAGAGTGTCGTCCCGCCAACCGATCAGGTGTTAGAGGCGAGTACTGGGGACGACTAGGCAGGCGACCGGCGACCGGCCTCCAATGAACGACGGCGGCGGCCGCAAGGCCGCCGTCATCCTTTGCGCATCCGTCATTGCCGACGGCTACGGCCCTTCGACCTCATCGCTCGCGGCGGCCTCGTTCTCATACCACTCGGCGGCGAGCACGTCCGATGCTTTCCATGCATACTGCCCCTCGGTGAGCACGGACATCCGCTCCTCCGGGTCGCTCGATTCACCGAGGAACCAGGTCAAGTCCGGCTCCTCGTCTTCCGCCAGTGTGATTGGCACGTCCATCGTCATGCCCCCTTTGAAATAGAGCCGCACGATGTATTCCGCCATATCCGTTCCTCCTGCCTCTCATACACCCGGGTGCGACACGCTCCCGGCATCCGTCAGTGTAGCAGCACGCCGAGGCAGGAGGGAACCTTACCCCCCTGCCCCCTCTCCATTGCAATGGCTCCGTACGAGAGGGGTCGGGGGTGAGGTTCCCCGCCCCGATGATTAAGTATATCGGCTCGAAGCGCATGCTCGTGCCGCACATCAGCGGGATCATCCGCACTCTTCCAGACGTGCAACAGGTCTGCGATCTCTTTGCGGGCACGACACGGATAGGTCAGGCATTAAAGCGTTGCGGCCTTCGGGTCCACAGCAACGATCTTGCGACCTACAGTGAAGTCTTCGGCACAACGTATATTGCCACGAACGCTGAATCTGTGGACGCAGAGCGGCTACGACGACTCCTTGCGGAGTTGATGGCGTTACCGCCAGTACGCGGCTATTTCACTGAGACGTTTTGTGAGGAATCGCGCTATTTTCAGCCGTTCAACGGGATGAAGATGGACGCGATTCGCGCGGGCATAGATATGCTGGCGACGAACGAGACCGAGCGGGCGATTTTGCTGACATCCCTGATCGAAGCGGCTGACCGCGTGGACTCGACGACCGGGTTGCAAATGGCCTACCTGAAGGGGTGGTCGGCTCGTTCCTACAATCCGCTCGAACTCCGTCTCCCTGATCTGCTTCCTGGCAGCGGCGCTGTGACCCGGATGGATGCAAACGACCTCGTCCGGCAACTGGACGCGGAGATTGACCTCGTCTATATTGACCCACCCTACAACCAGCATTCCTATTTCAGTAACTACCATATCTGGGAGACGTTCGTCCGCAACGACGCGCCGCCGACGTATGGCATCGCGAAGAAGCGGGAAGATTGCCGCACGGAAAAGAGCGCGTATAACTCAAAGAAGCAGGCGGGCACGGTCTTCGCGGACCTGCTGAACGCGATCCGCGCGCCCTATCTCCTCGTCTCATTCAACTCCGAAGGATACTTCACGCGCGACGAAATCACCGCGATGCTCGACGGCAAGGGATACGTCGCCTCGGTCGCGCTCGACTTCAAACGGTACGTCGGCGCACAGATCGGCATCTTCAACCCGAGCGGCGAGAAAGTCGGCTCAATCTCCCATCTGCGCAACCACGAACACCTCTTCCTCGTTGGCCCTGATCGCTCCCGCGTCGAAGCGGCGATTGGCGCCACCCAGGAACGCGCCCAGACAAAGCAGATCGCACTGTGCGGCGATTAAGAAACCGAATCGGCGCAGAGGACGCAAAGACGCAGAGAACACAGAGAAGATAAGAAACCGATTCCCTTTCTTATTCTTCGCGTCTCTCTGCGCCCTCTGCGTCCTCTGCGCCTCTGCGGTTCTCCCCGGTTTCGTCCCGGCGGCTTTACAGGTCTTGCCAGAGCAACACTTCGTGGACGCCGGGGCCACCGAAATCATGGTGGCAGAGTTCGGGGATGAAGCCGTTGCGCAGGTAAAAGAGTTGCGCCCGCCAGTTTGCGTGCCCCATGCCGACGGTCAGTCGCCGCAGTGATCGTTCCCGCGCCAGTGATTTCGCCGTCCCGACGAGCGCCGCGCCGATACCCCGGCTCTGATCGTCCGGCAGCACGGAGAGCATGCCGATGTGCGCCGTCCCATTCCAGCGGGTGATGTGCAGCAGAAGCGTGCCGACGGGCGCGTCGTCATTGTGCGCGACGAAAATCTCCCAGTCGCTACTATTGCGGAGCGCAGTATCCAACACGCCGAGGCCGTCTCCCGGCCAGGTAATCGCGTCAATCAGTGAGACGACGACCGCCCGATCAGATTCCTGGTAGCGATCAATCGTGATCGTGTCTCCGGCGCTCCCCGCCCGGCCACTGCCGCCACTCCCCGTCCGTGCGTCGCCGGTATATGGCAAATCCAGCCAGAGATTGACCTGATGCAGCCCCGGCTTGTAGAAGTCGAACCGGCAGACTTCGGGGATGAACCCCTGCCGAATATAGAACTGCATGCCGCGCACATTATCATGCGAGGTATCCACGTAGAGGCGGCGCATCCCGGCGGCGGTCGCCGTCTCACGCGCCCAGGCGACGAGCGCCGCGCCAATCCCCCGGTTGCGGTACGCCGGATCAACGGCGAGGAAGCGCAGATGCGCGTCACCGCTCCACCTGATCAGCGCGAGGATGATGACACCGATTGTTCGCGCGCCATCCCGCGCGACCTGCACGACGCGCGACGGCTTCGCGTTCGCGACCGCCAGCACGTCCGGGCCGCGATCGTCCGTGATGAGGTTGAGGAGCGCCACGACCGCATCGTGGTCACCCGCACGGTAGGGGTCGTAGGTGATCGGCGGCAGATCAATCATGGTGGCGCGCGGCGTTGATCGCGTCGCGCAATCGCACCGCCTCAGCGCGCGCGGCATCTGCATAGTCGTCGCCGGACGAGGCATAGAGGACGCTCCGACTGGCGCTGACGAGGATACCCGCACCGTGGCGGTCCATCCCGGCGCGCACCGCGCCTTCCAGATCGCCGCCCTGCGCACCGATGCCCGGCACAAGGATTGGCGCATCAGGAATCGTGGCACGGATCGCCGCCATCTCCGCGGGATAGGTCGCACCGACGACCGCCCCCACGTTGCGCCGCGCCGCGCCCCAATCGCGGATGCGCGCCGCGATCCGTAGCGACACCGATTCCCCACTAGCGAGCGGGACATCCTGCAGATCGCCGCTACCGGGGTTCGAGGTCTTACAGAGGACGAAAGCGGCACGATCGTCGCGGGCGAAGAAAGGCGCGAGCGCGTCCCCGCCAACGTACGGACTGACCGTCACGGCATCGGCGCGGACGACATCGAAGGCGGCGCGCGCATACATCGCGGCGGTCGAGCCGATGTCGCCATATTTCGCGTCGAGGAGCATCGGGATATGTGATGGGATTGTCTCCCGCAGACCGAGCAGCACATTCCATCCCGCCACGCCATGCGCGAGGTAAAAGGCGAGGTTCGGCTTGTAACAGCAGACGAGATCCGCCGTCGCTGCAATGATGCCGTGAAGAAAGGTCGTCAAGGCCTCCTCGGTTGGCAGAGAGCGGAGCGCGGCGGGCAATTTCGCCATCTCCGGGTCGAGGCCGACGCAGAGGAGCGAGCCGTTCGCCGCCACCGCGCCGTCCAACCGCTCGCGAAAGGTCGTGATCGTTCGGACGCTCATGCGGCATGCTCCTTCCAATAATCGCAGCGATCGGCGACTGGACAACCGATGCAGAGCGGCGTCGCCCGACAATGGGTCCTGGCGTGCGTGACAAGCAGCGCGTGCATCGCGCGCATGATGCCGGCATCGTGTGGCAGCGCCTCGGTGAACAGACGGCGAACGTCATGCCGTGTCTCCCCTTCCGCCACGAGTCCGAGCCGCCGGACGATCCGCGTCGTATAAGCATCCACGATAAAGGCGGGCTGGCGCGCGGCGAAGAGCGTGATCGCGTCCGCCGTCTCCTCCCCGATGCCCCAGATACCGAGCAGCTCCGCGCGCAACGATGGGCCGTCCTGGGCAAACATCGCATCGAGATCGCCGTCCCAGCAAGTGATGATGTGGCGAGAGAAGATTTCCAGCCGCCGCACCTTCTGCCGGAACGTGCCCGAAGGCCGCACGAGGTCCTCAACCGCGCCGGGCGACAGCGCGAGGATTGCATACGGGTCGAGCGCGTCCGCCGCCTTCAGGTTCGCGATCGCGCGGGCCACCTGCTGCCACGTCGTGTTCTGCACGAGGATCGCGCCGACGCAGACCTCGAAGGGCGATTCGGCAGGCCACCACGCCGTTTGTGGCCCGTACGCTGCGGCAAGTGCATCGTGCAGCCAGGGGATCGTCGGGCGGTCATTCATGCAGGGGCGTCCGGGACGATGACGCGGAGCGCGGCGGGGTGCATGCGAACCGTGAAGGGCGTCGTGCCCATCTCATCGCCGTCCACCTGCATCGGCATCGGGGGGTCGCAGGCGACGACGACCTCCGCACCCTCCCAGTATTGCGCGCCCGTGATGCGATCCCAGCGCCGCGCCGCGAGTTGCGTGAAGGCGACGAGCGTGCCGATCGGGGAGCGAGGACCGAAAACGACGACCGCAAAAAGCCCGTCGTCGTAGCGCACGCGCTCCGCGATCTGGATCGCCCGGCCACCGATGCCGCCGCTATTGGCGACGAAAATCATCTGCACCCGGCCTTCGTATCGTCGCTCGCCATCTATGTCAACCGTCATGCGCGCCCGATCCCGCGCGAAGGTCGCCCGCACGGAGGCGGGGAGGTAGGCGAAGAAGCCGATGCGTTTCTTCCACAATCGGGGGGTATCGAGGATAATCCGCGCCGCGTAGCCCGCGCCGACGTTGAGCACAAAGGGCATGCCGTTCACGTCGCCGAGATCGAGCCGGACGGTATGCGCGCCCACACGGAGGAGATTGGCGGCGGCTTCGGTGCGCACGGGGATGCCGAGGTCGGCGGCGAGGACATTCGCGGTGCCATTCGGGATAATCGCCAGCGGCGTCTCCGAACCGGCCAGCCCGGACGCGACATCGCGCACCGTGCCATCGCCGCCGACGGCCACGACGATGTCATACCGATCACGCGCGTCGCGCGCGATGCGCGTCGCGTCCGTGGCGGCGTGTGTGGGCGCCGTGTCAATCGTCGCGCTGATCCGCCGCCGGTCGAACGACCGCCGGACTGCTTGCTCGACGGAGACGGGCGAGCGCCGCCCCGCCAGCGGGTTCATGATCAGCAGCAGCCGCACGTCCGGCCGTCAGGCGGCGCGGTGCGTCGCCGCGCTCTCGTCACCCGCTTCGAGTTCTTCGGGGCCGAAGATGCGTTCCGTCAGATAGTTGGCGAGCCAGGTGGCGAGCGCCGCGAAGGCAACCCCCATAAGACTGCGGAACATCGTGCGTGACAAACCCTGCATGGTGCGCCCTCCCTACTTCTTCCCGGTCTGGTTGACCTGCGTCTTGAACGTCGAGCTCGCGGTGAAGCCCGGCGTCGCCGATGACGCTATTGTAATCGGTTTGCCCGTTTGTGGGTTGATTCCCTTGCGCGCGCTCCGCCGCCGCATCTCGAACGTCCCGAATCCGGTCAGGACGACCTTGTCGCCCTCCTGTAAGGTCTGCGAAATCAGTTTCAGCGCGGCTGTGACGACGCGAGACGCATCCGCCTGCGTCACGTTCGCCCGCTCCGCCACGGTCTTGATGAACTCGTTCTTGTGTACGGACTTGTTCATGCGTCTCCTCCTCCGATCCGCCATCCTCTTCCCGGTAGCGTAGGCTGCAGCCTGCGTCCGTGTGTGATATGAGACATGGGGGCTGAAGCCTACGCTACCAGAGACCTCAAGTCCCTGCTTCCAAAAGCGTCACAACGCGATCAATGATACGCTCCGCAAGCGCCTCCTTCGCCATCTGCGGCTGCTCCTCTGTCCGCCCATCAGCGTACAGAAAAGTCGCGGCGCTGTCACGCGCGCCGATCGTCGCGACGGCGTCGTTCGCGACGATCATCGCTAGCCCCTTTGCCACCAGTTTCTGCCGCGCGTTGTGGAGCAAGTCGTCCGTTTCCGCCGCGAAGCCGATCTTGACGATCGCCATTTCCCGTAGCCCCGCGAGAATGTCCGGCGTGCGCTCCAGCACGATTTCCGGCGCCGCGCCGTCCAGCGTCTTCTTCATTTTCCGTGCCGCGACGCGCGCGGGCCTGAAGTCCGCGACTGCCGCACTCATAATGAGCGCGTCCGCGTCCACGACGGCCTGCCGCGTCGCAGTCTCCATCTCGGCTGCCGTCTGTACCTGTACAACCGTCACCCCATGGGGCGGCGCGAGCGCAGTCGGGCCGGAGACGAGCGTCACCGCCGCGCCCCGCGCCACTGCCGCCGCCGCAATCGCGTACCCCATCCGCCCCGACGAGCGGTTGCCGAGATAGCGGACGGGATCGAGCGGCTCCTGCGTCCCGCCCGCCGTCACGACGACGCGCCGACCTGCGCAATCGCACCGTTGACCGAGCAAGCCTATCAGCTCGGCAAACAGCCGCTCCATCGCCACCAACCGGCCCATACCGACAAAACCGGAAGCGAGCGGCCCTGTATCCGGCCCAACGATGTGCGCGCCGCGCGCCCGCAGCGTGGCGACGTTTGCCTGCACGGCGGGATGGAGCCACATGAAATGATTCATCGCGGGGGCGAGGACGAGCGGCGCACTGCTCGCGAGCGCGGAGAGGCAGACCATGTCATCCGCGATGCCATGAGCGAGTTTCGCCAGCATGTCCGCTGTCGCGGGCGCGACAACGAAGCAATCTGCCCGCCGCCCGACCGAAATATGTCCCTCCTCCGATTCGCTCCACGGCTCATACGGCGTCGTCCAGACGCGCCGCTGCGTGAGCGTGGCGAAGGTGAGCGGCGTGACGAAGCGCGTCGCCCCCTCGGTCATCAACACGTCCACCGTCGCGCCCGCCGTGACGCACAGGCGGGCGAGTTCGACGACTTTGTATGCCGCGATGCTGCCCGTCACACCGAGCGCGATCTGTTTTCCGTTCAGCCAGGTCGGACCCGCACCGTCCATGCCGTGTTCCCCATTACCGCTACCGCGCGAGGGCGGTGACGGTCTTGCGCGCCGCCATGATCGCCGTGTCAATGTCCGCGTCGGTGATCTCGTAGTGCGTCACCATCCGGCCGCCATACTGTCCGCCACCAACGAGGACGCCGTGCGCCTTCATCTCTGCCGCGAAATCGGGGTTCGGCGGATCGAGTTTGTAGAAGACCATGTTCGATTGCACGAGTTCGAGGTCCACGACGATGCCGGGAACATCCGCGAACCCTTCCGCGAGTCGCCGGGCACGCGCGTGATCTTCGGGCAAACGATCCACCATTTCCGTAAGGCTGATGATGGCAGCGGCGGCGAGGACGCCCGCCTGCCGCATCGCGCCGCCGACGATCCGCCGCATCCGCCGCGCGCGGGCGATAAAGTCCGCCGATCCGGCGATCATCGAGCCGACGGGCGCGGCCAGTCCCTTGGAGAGGCAGAACTGGACGGAATCGACGTCTTGCACAATCTCCGAAATGGGGACGCCGAGTGCGGCGGCGGCATTGAAGACCCGCGCGCCATCCATATGGACGGGGATACCCTGCTCATGCGCGACATCCGCCATGGACTTGATCGTCGCTCGGTCGAGCGGCAAGCCACCGCAGCGGTTATGCGTGTTCTCGACGCAGAGGAGTCCTGTCGGCGGTTCCCCTTCCCGGTCGCCACGGATCGCCTCGCGGATTGCCTCCGGCTCCAGCGTGCCCCAGCGCGTGTTCGGCAAGATGCGCCACGGCAGCCCGCCGAGGACGGCCGTGCCACCCGCCTCATAGAGAACGATGTGGCACTGATCGCCCATAATCACTTCCTGCCCACGCTGGCAATGCGCGAGGACGGCGCAAAGGTTTCCCATCGTACCACCGACGACAAAGAGCGATGCCTCCTTACCAAGCATGTCAGCGGCGAGGTCTTCCAGCCGGTTAATCGTCGGGTCCTCGCCATATTGATCGTCGCCTACCTCCGCCTCAGCCATCGCCCGGCGCATCGCCGCTGTTGGCTGCGTGACGGTATCGCTCCGTAAATCCACCAATCGTTGTGCCAAGTCGCTTCCCCCTCGTGCGTAGACAGTAGTCAGTAGTTCGGTAGCCGGTAGCCGGTAGTCAGACCGGACGCTATCCTCATTGCTTCGTCGTGGCATGGTACACGCGGGGTGCGGGGATGACAAGGAGAAGCACGATGTTTAGCGCATTGCCGTGCGACAGGGGGATTGAACGGGTATACGGATTATGTGCTACACTGCGACATGCGTTTCGGGAAGCGGGCTGGCGCGACGCGATGGCAAGGAATTTGCCGCGCGTGACTACAAAGAAACCCTACCCGATACCACGAAAAGAAAAGGTGCGACGTTCAGCGGGTTTTCAGGGCGCATTCATCGGAAATTCAGGATTATTCCGTACGCTGGTCGGTAATTGTGAAGACGTAAACTCCTGGCATGAACATGCCCGCAGCCGGACATCAAGAAGGATTGACCTCATGACCGAGCGTTACCAGGTACCACCACACGGCGCTCCGCCCGACAACGACGATCCGGCCTCCGACGCTGAACGAGCCCATGAACCGCCCGCATCCGTCGCGACCGCACCTGAGGCGAGGGAAGCGCAGAGCGCACCGCCCGGCACGCCGCAGGAAGCGGCATCGGGCGAGGGGCGGCACACCGAGCCGTTCACGATTGACGCCGAGCAGGAACGCCTCGAACACGAACGCTCGGAGCAGGAGCGGCTCGTCTGGACGCCGCCGCTGCCGCAGTACCCGCCCCGCCCAACGCGCCAGGAGCCGGTGCAGTATGAAGCGCCCCGGCCGCAACCGGCGCCGCAGTACAACCCGCAGGCGTATGTCCCGCCACGGCCCACACCGGCGCCGCCCGCGCCGCACCCATCCGCACAGCAAACCTACGCCCCGGCGATCGCGGGCGGCTATTCAGCGCCCGTTGCCAACCCGTATGCGTCGCAAGGGCAAGTCGTCGCCGCACCGCCCGCGCCGCGCGCCTCGAAAGCGCGCATGGGTCGCCGGATGCTGCGGCGCACCGTCCGGAGTACGAGCACGATCGGCAAGACAATGTTCGGTGTCCGCCCTGGCCTGATGGTCGCGTTGCTTCTTGTCGTGCTCTTCACCGGCTGGCTCGCCTACGACAAGTGGATGACCGGCAGTGGTGCAAAGAGCGCGACGCCCAACGCCGCAACCAAGAACGGCACGATCCCGCTCCCGCCGGAAACGCCTGCCGTCCAGACCTATCTGACGGCCATCCAGAAGGGTGACACCGACGCGGTTTGGAACTCCCTTGGCCCGCAGGAGAAGGCTCATCGCATCTCCCGTGGGGATGACAAGACCGTCCTCGATACTATACTGAAGATGGAGAAGCAGCAAGGTGTCACCTACGCCGCATATCATTACATCGCCGGATACGGCAAGAACGGCGCTGCCGATCCGACCAACGGCGGTATCTATTTCTACATCGCCGATGTTGGCAATGGCGCGCAGAAACAATCCGTCCCGATGGTCTTCGTGATGGACGATAAAGGCCAGATCAACCAGGTGACTGACCAACTCTACGAGTACATGTTGCAGCAGATGGGAACCAAAGGCCCATAGGGGAGCCGTTCGGCGTGTGCCGCATCGGGCATCGAGAAAAGGAAGTGACGGTCATGGCGAACGAGCATGAACCTGAGTACCCTCCGTACTCACCGCATCAGCCCCAGCCTCCATCGTATGGGCCGCCGACGCATCCGCCCACCCCTCCCGCGCCGATCCCTTTGCCAAGTGCGTATACACCCCCGGACCTGCGCGGCCTCGGCCCCAAGCCGACCTACGCGAACGAGTATATCAACGCCGAGGAAGACCTCGACAGGGCGGCGGACGAGCAGATTGACAGCCTCGTCCGGTGGCTGCGATACCGTGGCCCCAAATTCCTCTTCCGCATCTGCATGCTGGTCTTCATTATCATCGTCTTCCGCAATCAGGCGGAGTGGTCAAAGAGATTCACCGGGTTCATCTCGGGTAACCCAATCATTGGTATCATGCTCCAGTTGCTCTTCGCGATGACCTTCATGGCCGTTCAGTTCGGCGCGTTCTTCTTCCTGATGGGGCGACCGCGCGTCACCTGGATGAAGCCGGGTGAGGGCGGAATCGGCTTCAAGGACTATAAGGGCAACCCGGAAGTGCTCGAAGCGGCGCGCCGTGTCGTCGTTTTGCTGCAAGGGGCGAAGGAATTCAAGGAGATGGGCGGCGAAGTGATTCGCGGTCTACTGCTCGAAGGGCCTCCCGGCACCGGCAAGTCGTACCTCGCACAGGCGATCTCAACGGAAGCGAAAATTCCCTTCTGCTACTGCTCCGCACCCTCGCTGATCGGCGTCTTCATCGGTATGGGCCCTTTGCAGGCCTCGATGATCTACCGCAAGGCGCGCAAGCAAGCGATGGAGTGGGGCGCCTGCATCATCTTCTTCGATGAGATTGATGCCATCGCACAATCCCGCATGGGTGCTGGCGGCATGGGCGGCGGCGGCATGATGGGCGGCATGATGGGCGGCGGCGGCGGCGGCGGTGGTGGCGTTCTCAACACCCTGCTCACCAATATGGACCCAATGCCCCGCGAGTATGTCTGGTGGCGGAGCCTGCTCCGTGCCATGCACATCATTCGGGGCAAGGCGCAGATTCCTCCCGTCCTGACCATCGGCGCGACGAACATCTCCAGCGTACTCGACCCCGCGCTCCTCCGGCCCGGTCGGTTCGACCGCAAGATCCATGTGGACCTGCCGGACGCTGACGGCCGCCGCGAAGTGATTGATTATTACCTCGCCAAGGTAAAGCACGATCCGATGCCGATTGACCGGATGATCAGTGACACCATTGGCTACACACCGGTCGCGATTAAGTACGTCATCAACGAGGCCGTCGTCCATGCCCACTTCGACGAACGCTCCTCGATCAACTACTGGGACTTCTCTCGCGCCCGTGACACGCACGAGCACGGCCTCCGGCAGCCACGAACAACGAAGACCTTTCGCGATAACAACATCACCGCGCACCACGAAGCGGGTCATGCGTATGCGCAAGTCATCTTGCGACCCTATCTGCGTATCACGAAAGTGACGATTCTCCGCCACGGCGATGCCGAGGGCTTCGTGGCAATGAAAGAGATTGATGAATCGCACACCAACTCTCGTGAAGAGTTGCTTTCGGATATCCAAGTATCGCTTGCAGGCCGCGCAGCCGAGGAAGTGTTCTTTGGTGAACAATACAATACCATGGGTGGGGATCTCCCATCGGCTAATAATGTCGCGCGAATGATCGTTATGTTCGGGTATGATAATAGCTTCTATTTTCTTCCTGGGGCGCCACCTGACGCAGAACAGAAGAAGCGCATCGAGCGCGTACTCCAGGAAGAGTACAAGAAGGTGAAACGGCTCCTTACCGAACACAGTGATGTGGTAGCAGCCATTGCACAGGAGTTGCTCGTCCGCCATGAATTGACGGATTACGAAGTGCTCGATGTCATCCAGCGGTTCGAACCGCTCCCGAAGGATTATGGGCGGGATGGCGAGATACCGATGGTGTACAACGAGCCTGAGCCGCAGCAAATTGGTCAGCCCGCCGCCTACGCCCCGCCGATTCCGGCGGACGGCGACTAACCCGCCAACGTACTCGACATGAACGGCCCCTGCATATGAAACGCAGGGGCCGTTTTGTTGTGGTCGTTACGCCCTGCATGCGCGCAGTCGTGCGGCCGCAGCGCCATCAGGTGCGGTTCATCGAGTTGAGCACGCGAGGTCAGTCGGGGTCGCGGTGATCGTCTGGGTGATCGTCTGCTTGATCGCGGCAGTGCACACCTACGCGAGACAGGCGACGGCCTGAGATGAGAAGCGGTCGGCGATCTCTTGCCCGGTGATCGAAACGCCGAGGGTGGCGGCGGGAGTGTCGCGCCAGCCGAAGACGAGGGTTTGCACCAGGGAGGCGCCGGTGAAGACGCGAACACGTTGCGCGCAGCCGGTGTCCTGAGCAGACTGCGCGGTCGTCGTCAAGAGGGTTTGCAAAGTGGGCACGCGGTCTGCGAGACTGGTCATTGGAACGCGCCTTGGTGAATGACGATGATTCGACTTTTCCTTACCTTTCGCGACCTGTCCCTATGCGCCAAGGAGTATCGTAGTATGACAGACACAGTCCACGAGCGGGTCAATATTTCGTCCGGAACGCCGTGGGAGGAGCGAGTTGGCTATTCGCGCGCGGTGCGGATCGGCGATCTTGTCTACATCTCCGGCACGACAGCGATGAAGGAGGGTGCGCTCGTCGGCATCAACGATCCGTATGCGCAGACGGTGCAAATCCTCGCCAATATCCGCTGGGCGCTCGGCGAGGCGCATGCGACGATGGATGATGTCGTGCGCTATCGCGTCTATCTCGTGGACATCCACGACTGGACGGAAGTGGCGCGGGCGCTGAAGGAGACGTTCGATGCGGTGCGGCCATGCAGCACATTCCTCGCCGTCGCCGCGCTGATTGACCCGGCGATGCGCGTCGAGATCGAGGTAGATGCGGTGGCGCCTGCCACATGAGTATCCCCCCGATTCGGCCAGACCTGCTCCCCCGCCGCCTGCGCGATACCAATGCGCTAGAGAATCGTCTGCACCGGATTCGCTGGCTCTTTTTCGATGTCGGCTCCGTGCTGATGGACGAAACGCTCGGCGATGAGCAGACGCGTAAGCAGATTGTCCGATTACTCGCGCTGCGCGGTCATCGCGTGCCGCTTGCCGCCGTGCGCAGCGCCTGGGATGCGGCGATCGCGTCGTACGACCGGCATGTCGTCCGGGGCGTCCTCAATCGGCTTGTGGACGAGCAGACTGCGGTTTCCGTGCAGCAGGAGTTGCGCAACCTTTCCCGCCCGACGCCACCCTATGCGGAGACGAAACCGACGATGGAGACATTCGCCAAGCGGTTCGGCACTGCGGTGATCGCCAATCAACCCGCGTCGATCCGCGAGTGGGCGGAAATCGCCGGGTTCGGGGAAGCGGTGCATCTCTGGTGTCTCTCCGGCGAACTCGGCTTCGGCAAGCCCGATCCGCGCATCTTTCAGTACGCCCTCGACCGCGCCGCCTGCGACCCGAAAGAGGCCGCGATGGTTGGCGACCGCCTTGACTATGACATCACGCCTGCGAAGAAACTCGGCATCCTGACGATCCGCATCCGGCGCGGTCCGCACGCCATCCAGGCGCCGCGCGCCCGCGAGGAGATGCCCGACCTCACCATTGCCACCCTCACTGCCCTCTGCCGCCGCATCTGCCTCCCGCCCGAAACGACGGATACGACCGACACCGGCGGCTTCGATGCGGTACGGGGAACATCGTAGCAGCAATGCCTCGTGCTATACTCACCATAGACACTTGATCTTCTCCAACTGGAGATGCACGGATGACCGTTCCCGATCACAGTATGGTCGCGGGCAGCGCGCCATCGTTGCTCATTGGGCGGGAGCGCGAGCAAGCCATCTTGCGCGAACATCTCGCCGCCGCGCTCGCCGGCAATGGAAGCCTCGCCCTGATCGGGGGCGAGGCGGGGATCGGCAAGACCGCGCTGGCGGAGGCAATCTGTCGCGACGCAACGGAGCACGGTGCGCGTGTGCTGGTTGGGCGCTGCTTCGACCTCGCCGAGACACCCGCATACGGCCCGTGGCTCTATCTCTTCGGGCGCTACCATTCCAACGGTGGCCCGTCGCTACCGTCGGTCTTCAGCGAGTCGGGGCAGATCGGCACGGTGGCGAGTCAGGCAGAACTCTTCCGGCAGGTGCTGGACTTCCTTCAAGCAATCACTGTTCAGCGTCCTGTAGTGCTCCTGCTCGATGATCTGCATTGGGCCGATGCGGCGAGTCGCGATCTGCTCCGCTTCCTCTCCCAGTCGGTCGGTGTGTTGCCGATCCTGATCATCGTCGCATACCGCAGTGACGAACTCAGCCGCCAGCATCCGCTCTACTATCTGCTGCCGACGCTCGAACGTGAGGCCCATGCCGTTCGCCTCGATCTCCGGACTCTTTCCCTGAAGGCCGTACACGCACTCGTCGCGCGCCGCTACCTGCTGACCGACGCCGATGCCGACCGCCTCGTCTCGTACCTCTTCGAGCGAGCGGAAGGCAATGCCTTCTTCACACTGCAATTACTCCGGGCGCTCGAAGAGGAAGATGTGCTCCGTCTTGTCGAGAGAGAATGGAGTGTCGGGGACCTTGACCAGGTACGGCTGCCGGTGGCGGTGCTGCAAGTGATAGACGGGCGGCTGCTCCGCCTTGATGAGGAGACCCAGCGATTGCTCGCAATCGCGGCGGTGATCGGCCATGAGGTGCCGCTCCCCGTCTGGGCGGCGGTGAGCGCGGTGGATGAGGACCACCTCGCGGAGGTGCTGGAGCAGGCAATCGCGGCACGCGCGATGGAGGTGATGCCGGACGGGACACGCGTGCGCTTTGTCCACGCCCTGATGCGGCAGGCACTCTACGAGCGAATTTTGCCGCCGCGACGGCGGCGTATGCACCTGACGGTGGCCGAGATGCTGCTCACGTCCGGCGCCCCGGACCCCGATGCAGTGGCGACGCACTTCCAGCAGGCCAGGGATCGCCGCGCCATTGAATGGCTCATCCGGGCCGGCGAGCGTGCCGAGCAGGCGTACGCGTGGTTCACCGCCGCCGACCGATTCGGCGCGGCGCTCGCACTGATGACGGAGGGCGGCGCGGCCCCGCAGGAGCGCGGCTGGCTCCTGTTCCACCTCGCGATGCTAACGAGTTACGCGGACCATGCCCGGACCATTGCCTACCTTGACGAGGCGGCGCGGTTGGCGGAGTCCGCGAGCGACCGGACCCTGCTCACGTATGCGACCTGCCGCCGGGGCTGGGTGCGATGCACTGCGGGGGATCCCCGACGCGGGCTGCCGGAACTCGAACGTGGTGTGGCGGCGCTTGATGCCCTTCCCGCTGCGGAGCAGGTACTGATCGTCACGTTCGGCAATGTGCTGCGCGGGCATAACGACCGCGCCATCCTCGTCGTCTTTCTCGCCCAAGCGGGGCGCTATGCGGATGCCCGTATGCAGGCGGAACGAACTATCGCGCGCGGCGGCGAGCTATCCCGCGCGCACTTCGGGATGGGGCTGGTGCATGCGGCGCTCGGTGAGGCGGAGGAGGCACGCCGCTCGTTTGGCGCCGCGCGCGAGGGACTCCGGGCGCTCGGCCATACCCATATCGAGGGCTGGGTCGCCCACTACGAGCTGGCGTGGGCGGTTCTCGCCTATCAGACCAACCGCCTGGATGAGCGGCGACGACTCGCTGACACGGCGCGCCAAGCATGGGCGCGGGCAAGCAGCATTGAGCGCAACATCATTCCGGATGCGGCGTTGCTGACCCTGCAATACGTGGAAACGGATTGGCATGAGGCCCGTGCCGTGGCGATGGCCTGCCGCGCGGCCTTCGGCGCCACCGCGAGCGCCCACATCCCGAAGCGGGTGCTCGGTGACATCACTCGCGCGCAAGGCGACGTGGACCTTGCGTGGACCGTCGTTCGCGAGCAACTGTCCGCAGGCGTTGACACTGCGTACGATGACATCGACTTCATCCCCGCGCTGGAGTTCCAGCGTCTCGCTGTATCGCTCGCCCTCGACCAAGGGGATCTCAGCACCGCCCAAGCGTGGCTGGAGACGCACGATAGGTGGCTCGCCTCCAATGGTGCCGTGCTCGGTCGTTCCGAGGGGCAGGCGCTCTGGGCACAGTATTACCGCGCACGCGGGGATGCCAGGCGCGCATACCATCACGCAACGCAAGCGCTTGCCTGCGCAACCGCACCGCACCAGCCGCTCGCGCTCCTTGCCGCTCACCGACTCCTCGGCGAGTTAAATACGGCAATGGGGCGGGTCGCGTACGCGGCTACCCACCTCGACGCGGCGCTTGGCCTTGCGACGGCCTGCGCCGCGCCGTACGAGCGTGCGTTGACGCTCCTCGCCCTCGCGGAGCTACGCGCCGCGACCAGTCAGCGCCCGGAAGCAATGGCATTGCTCGATGAGATACAGACGATATGCACACCGCTCGGTGCAGTGTTGGCCCTGGCGAAAGCCGACGCGCTCGCGGCACGGCTATCTGGGGCAGCCGGAGCGTCCCCGCCGTCCTACCCCGCCGGTCTTTCCGCGCGCGAGGTCGAAGTGCTCCGACTGATGGCTGCCGGTGAGTCCAATCGCGACATCGCCAATACGCTCTTTCTTAGCGAGCGGACCGTGCAGGTACACGTCCGGCACATCCTCACAAAGACCGGAGCCGACAACCGGGCAGCCGCGACTGCGTTCGCATTGCGAAACAATCTCGCCTGCTCCCGGACACGCAAACCGGACACTCGCATCGTGTACGCATTTCGGCGTATTGAGACGGATTACCACGCTCCTTTTGAGCATAACGAATACGCATTTCCACCGATGGCAAGGGGCATGGTAGTCGCTATGCTGCCTCATAAGGGAATCCCGAGAGAAGAGATCGCCGCACTAAAAGGAGACGATCATGTCAGCAGCGGAGAACAAGGCTTGCTTTCGCCGCTTCCTCGCGGAGGCAGCGAACGATGGGAACCTCGCAGTCGTCGATGAACTGTTCGATCCGGATGTCCGTTACTACGTCGTGGGCAGCGCGGAGCCGATGCGTGGGTTCGATGGCGTCAAGGGGGTCGTAAGCGGTTTTCGTGCCGCCTTTCCTGACCTACACGTCACCATCGAGGAGGTCATCGCCGAGGGAGAGACCGTCGCGGCCCGCGTCACGGCGCGGGGGACGAATACCGGGGAGTTGATGGGGGCGGCACCAAGCGGTAGGCGGGCGGAGTGGGCGGTGAACCACTACAGTCACTTCAAAGACGGCAAGATGGTTGAGGACCGGGTCAACTTCGATCAACTCGGCTTCCTGCAACAACTCGGCATGATGCCAGGCCAGTAATAGCAGGGAGCACGCATCGGTAGCGTAGGCTTCAGCCTGCGGTCTGCACGCGCAGGCCGAAGCCTACGCTACCGTCATTTCTCGCTTGCATGACGCGGATTCAATGTGCAAGAACGGCCCGGCACACAGTTAACCGTCGGGACTTCAGCCAAGGAGAACCCGGCATCGCACAGCAGCGCCACGACACGGCAAAGCGGGAAGCCGACGACGGTGGTGTAGCACCCCTCGACCGAGGCAACGAGTGCGCCGCCCGCTCCCTGCACGGCGTAGGAACCCGCTTTGTCGGACGATTCACCGGTGGAGAGGTAGGCGCTGATGGCGACCTCGGTATATGGGTGCATCGTCACGGTCGCGGTTTCGACGAGGGCGGTTTCCGTGCCCTCCGGGGCGATCAGCGCGACGCCCGTCGGCACACGGTGCGCTCGGCCGCGCAGGAGCCGGAGCATCCGTGCCGCGTCCGCCGTATCGGTCGGCTTGCCGAGGATCAGACCATCCACCGTCACGAGTGTGTCTGCGCCGAGGATGTACGCGCCGGGATGCCGCGCCGCGACCTCGCGCGCCTTTATGAGGGCGAGAGAGCAGGCGACTTCTTCCGCTGCCGCCTCGGCGGGGAATGTCTCGTCCGCGCCGCTCGGATCAACGATGAACGGGAGGCCGAGGAGACCGAGCAGTGCGCGGCGGCGCGGCGACCCTGAGGCGAGGACGAGCGGTGGCTGATTACTCATCGGAGGTCGTACACCGTCTGATCGTGGCGCGCGGTGAGGGCAAGGGAGCGGGCGAGGGCAATCGCCGCGTCATTTTCCGCGCTCGCTGTTAACAGCGGGAATTTGCCCCGCTCGCTCCGAATCGCGCCGAGCAGGCGGTGCGTACACTCCCACGCGAAGCCGTTGCGGCGCGTCCGCGCGATAGTGTACGCAGCAATCGCGTCGTACCGCTCCGTCGTGCTCGCGATGCAGGCGATAGCGACGAGTTCGGCACGGAGATACCGTGCATAGGCAATCCCATGCCGCAGCATCGCTTCCGGTGAGCCGTATCCCGCCCAGAGCCATGCCGGGAAGGCTGTCAAATGCCGCGCGTCGGTGGCGCGTAACCGGCGCACTCCGCCTGGGGGGAGGATCGCAAACGCCGCATCCGTATCGGACAGCGGGAACGTGAAACTCACTGATTGGCGCACTGACGCATCCGGTCGCCAGATGGGGATGTGATCGGCGAGCGCGGCATTCGCCTGAAGCGTTGTTGGGCCGGTGAGCGCGCGGATATATGCCGCGAGCGCCGGATGATCCGCTGCGCCAAAGAGGAAGACGGATTGACCTTCCGGGATCGCTGTTTCGATGGCGACGACCGATGGGGCGCGCGCATCATCCACACGGACGCCCGGCAAGCCCGCGAGAACGACCGCCCGCGCCGGTACCGCCCACGGTTCGTCCGAGATGAGCGGATGGAGAAGGGGGTACGCGTCGGGAGCGATCGGGTGGAGTGCGGCGGAGACATGCATGGACACATTGTACAAGAAACAGCACGAAAAGCCGGACACTGCGATTGTGAATCACATCACGAACTGCAACTCGCGATCATGGAACGAAAAGATCGTGAAAGAATGCACGATTGGTTTGTGAAATTTGGAACAAATCTGGTAAAGAGGCGTTGTACCAAGTGGATGACGCGATGGTCCGTCGTCCTGACGATACAAGAAGGAGACATATATCATGTTTGAGACCGCTGTTATGGCCGCCGCAATGGTCAACGAATTGAAGCGCAATGAGGACGTTGCGGATCGCCGCGCCTTTTATGGCCCCGATCTGGCGCCGTCACAGGAAGAATCCCGCCGCAAGGTGCGTCTGCCGCGCTTCATGCGCCGTGGCGCGAACCTGGCGTAGTCGAAATCGAAAGGGGTTAGAACGATGTTTGAGAATGCGGTCCTTATCGCCAGTATGATCCCGGACAAGAAGGTCCGCGAGGAGAAGCTGCCGAAGTTGGTCTTCGACGAATACGAGTTCGGCGCGTGGCGGGAAGAAACCCGCCGCAAATCCCGCCTGCCGCGCTTGTTCAGCAGGCAGCGGGCCACGAACAACGGCAAGTAAATCTGCTTGCCTCCGCGCACGCTCAACGCCCCGGTCATGATGACCGGGGCGCTTTGTGCTGAAGGGCGGTCCCGCTATCTGAACTCATCCGGCGCGGCGGGGCAGAGGCCGGCATACGGGCAATTGCGGCAGAAGGGGCCGGGCGTCGGGGCGAAGCGCGTCGTGTCCGGCATGGCGAGCCGGATCGCGTGCGCGATGTCAATGATCCGGGCGCGGTACTCCGCGATGCCCGGCCCGAACTCCCACTCACGCTCATCATTCGTTCGCAGAAAAACGGTGGAAACGGTGACTGACTGTGCATCGCATCGCAGAGTGTTCGCGACGCAGAGATGGAGCGCGGCGATCTGCACGAGGTCGTAGGTGTCCGGCTTACCGCTCTTGTACTCGATGACGCGAATTCGCCCATCGGGCAACCGGACAACGCGATCCGCCCGCGCGGTGAGGATGAATGACGGATACTCCTCATGCGTGAAGTGGCAGACCCATTCGAGGCCAAGCAAATGCGCCCGCGCCTGCGGGGCGGCGACCGTGCCGAGGTACCCAACGGCCAGTCGTGCGATCCACTCCACATCCTCGCGCCACGACTCGCGATCCGGGTAGCGGTACGGCGGGAGATATTCCGCCGCGAGCGCCGTGAGATCGCCGGGAAACTCTCCCGCCGCCTGGAGATTGTCGAAACACGCCTTGAGGACGTTATGAATTGCGCCGCCGCGCTCCATTGGTCGGTTGAAGACGACTTCCGCCGGACTTTTGCGGATATACGCATGCCAGTACGCGTGCGGGCATTCGCGCCAGCGATGCAGGCTCGTCGGACTCAGGCGGATCGGCCGGAGCATTGCGGGACGGATGAGAGAGACCGCCATTGCGCACCTCGCAGGGAACAGTCGGCAGTCAGCAGTCAGCAGTCGGCGGTGGAGATAATGAGAAGGCGTCGGCTTCGCTGACTATCTCCTCTACCGACTGCGTTAGAGGCCGAGCGTCTTGATGCCTGCGGCAGCGCCGGAGATGATGAAGCCGCCGTCGCCGCCGCCCGTGAGAAACTGGAAGCCTTGCGCCGCGCGCCGGACCATCTCTTCAGGGCTACTGCATGAGAGGCCGGCGACCTTGCCGGTGTTGCGGCAGGCCTCGACGACGCGCTCCAGTGCGCGGATATGCCGGTCGTCGTTCGGGGCGTTGCGCGGGTCAATGCCCATCGAGAGCGCCATGTCGGCCGGCCCGGCCCAGCACCCGTCGACGCCGGGCGTGGACATGATCGCCTCGGCATTCTCGACGGCCTGGATGCTCTCCAGTTGCACTGCGACGAAGACCTCATCGTTGATCCAATCCGGGTAGTCATTGCCATACCGCGCGGCGCGGCCCCAGCCCCACGAGCGCGTGCCCACCGGGGGCAAGCGGCAGCAATCGGCGGCGGTCTTCGCATCCTCGGCGGTATGAACCATGGGCACGACGATGCCCATCGCACCCTCATCGAGCAAACGGCCGATCATTGTGTAGTCATTGCGGGCGGTGCGGGCCATCGGGATCGCCGCGCCGCCCGCCATCGCCATGAAGCAGGCAATCGTCGAGTCCGCTCCGAAGGAGCCGTGCTGGTTATCGAGCAGGATAAAGTCAATGCCACTGCTCGCCAAAATCTCAGCAGCGAGCGGCGATCCGAGACCAAGCGAGTAGCCAAAAGCGGGTTTCCCTTGCAGCATCTTCTGTTTTGCGGTGTTCGTGCGCATCCGTCGTCCCTCCTTCGTCGGTTTTCCCACGATACGGCGGAGGCCAGCATAGCACAGATGCATCGGAAGATTAGCCAGACGGATTTTCACGCGTGGATTGAAAGCGACTTCCACTCGCCTATAAAACGACGAGAATGATGAAGACCAGGAAGCAGAGAAGGGTGAAAAGCCAGAGTTTCGCGGCGGGCCGGTTTGGGTCCACAACCATCAACCCGACGGCAAGCGCGCCGATCAGCAGCGCGGGGGGGAACGGGAAGGGCAGCCCGCGCAGCCGTGACCCCGCACCCAGCGCGAGGATTGTGAATGCCGCGATCAGGCACGGCCCCACGACGGCGATGAATCGCCGCTGCCGCTCCGCAAATGCCCGCCGCCGGTCCGCAAACGTCTCCATGCCGCTATTCTATACGAGGATACGGTTAGGGGGATACGCATGGGCGGGAGCAGCAGGAGCAGGCACGCCGGGCGGCATACTCGCGCCAGTGGATCGTGCCGCGCCCAACTCCGGCACGAGCGCGTCAATCGCGTAACGAATGCGGTCGCTCTCGCTCTGAATGGCGACGAGTTCGCTCCGGACAGTCTCCATCCGTTCCGCCTCAGCGCGGACGAACCGCGTATACGGCGCGACTGCTTCCCGGATACGAGCCAGTGAGCGATCCAATTCCTCAGCGAATTGCTCGCGCAAGGTCGCCATCAACCGTGTCCGCAGGTCTTCGGCCCGCGCCCGGAACTGCTCCTGCGCTCGCCGTCGCTTGGCCGGAAGAATGACGAGACCGAGCGCGGCGATCATCGTCGCGGCGAGCAACCCCGTGAAGTCCGCCAGCGCGGTCGTGGCGGCAGCGACGACCGCCGCGCCGAGACCGACCGCACCGACCTGCACCAACCCTGCCTGGAAGACGGCGGACTGCACCTCGCGGGAGAGACGCTCCGCCTCGCCCGAGGCATTATATCGCTGCACGACTTCCTGCGACCGCGCGCCGACCGAGTTGAGAAGCGCCTGCCGGTCGTAGGCAAACTGCTCCGACACCTCACCGATCATCTCCGTATTCGTCTGCACCGCCTGACGCCGCCGGACGAGTTCCGTGACCGCCTGCCATGTGCGCAGATCATGCGCGACCATCCAATCAATCAACCTCTGCACAACGCCATCAATTTGCTGCGGCGTATCACGAACGACATCACGCTCCCAGGCGCCGCGCGTCCGCTCGCTATTGAGGAGGTCCGGGATGCGGCCGATACGGAGCGTGTCCGCGAAAAATCGGTCGCCGCGCGAGACGAGTTGCAACACGACGTTATCTACCATCGTGAGGTAGTGCGTGAAGTCGCCTTCCATATCGCCGCGATAGACATCCAGTTGCTGGTCTATGCGAGCGAGCGTTTCTCGATCCCCCGCGAGGAGTGTGAGCCGCTCGTCCGCCGCCTCCCGATAACGCCCCATCACATGCGCCGCAACGCCGAGCGGAGAGAGCAATTTTAGTCGCAAGCGGTGCGACACATCGAGCGTCTCGATCACGTATTGTTCGAGCGGGGCGAAGCGGGAGCGCGCCCAGAGGCTGTCGCGCACTTCGCCGTGTGGAGATTGCTTCGCCGCTAATGCGAGGCGCGCCGCAACCGGGAAGACTTCCGGGGTAAAGTCAATCAAGGCGCGCACTTGCTCCCGTACAAAGGCGAGGACGGTCTCGAGGTCTGCCTCGGAGAGCAGATCCACTTTGTTGACGACGATAACAACCTTCTTCCCCCAGGCGCGGATCTCCGCCATGAATCGTCGCTCGCTTTCGGAGAATGGTCGGTCAGCGCTTGTCACAAAGAGGATCAGATCCGCACGCGGAATGAACTGCTGCGTGACGGCCTCATGCTCGCGGATCACCGCATTTGTGCCCGGCGTGTCTACGATTGTCACCTGCCCAAGGAAGGGCGCGGGATGCGTGACGACCACGAAGCCATCGCTGTTGATCCCCTGCGTCACCTCCACACCGGCACGCAGAATATTGATACGCGTCGTCGTCGGGGTGACGCCCTCTTCCATGACGGGCTGGCCGAGCAGCGCATTGATACAGGCGCTCTTCCCCGCGTTGAATTCCCCGACAATGACGACTGAAAAGAGATCGTCCAGCGCACGGGAAACATCACGGACGGTCGTCCGGTCCTCCGCAGCGCCCGGAAAGCGCTCCATCACGTCCGTCAGCCGCCGGAGGAACGCCTGCTCTTGCTGTATCAAATCGGTCTGCGCCGCCGTAAAGGGCGGCAGGTGCGTCGTTGCCATGATGAGACAAACCCTTTCCGCCAGTACACCGGCTCGGTTCTTTCTATGCAAGGGTGATACCGCGGCGCAGGGCTTATTCATTCTCGGGGGAAAGTCCCACTGCGGCGAGGGCGAGCGCGGGTTGTGCGGCGTAGCGACGACAGGCGGCGGCGATGTTCGTCGCCCCATTACGTCGGAGCAAGCCAATCGCCGTG
>JAABUJ010002367.1_pt1 | contig 23547 bp, 20 predicted proteins | sample 5559131 | NCBI WGS metagenome assembly JAABUJ01 (sample SAMN10711875, study PRJNA513366) | rock metagenome | isolation source: Antarctica rocks | place: Antarctica: Victoria Land, Mt New Zealand nord | collected 2016-01-07
GTTCACTCGAAAGCCTCTTGGTGGCGAACGGTTGAGGGGGTGAAGTACCTCAATTATTCGCTAAAATCAGGAGGTTTTCGAGTTTCACGGGCTCGAATCGCCTCGAATTACGCTTGGTTGAGGACTATTACGCGGCCAAGCGGAAGGCCGCCGCCGTCCTGGGTCGACCGGTCCGGCCCGGCGACCTCCCGAGCGACTCCGAGGTCCGCGAGCAGGCCCTGATCCTGGTCCGCGACGCCGTCCCGATCGGCCTCGACGACTCGCCCGAGCCCGGACCCGGCGAGGAGCTGGCCCGGATGGCCGACCACGTCGACCGCTTCGCCATCTACAAGCTCCGGCTGGCCCCACTGGAGGCGGTCAAGCAGAACGTCAAGTATCACCCCGAGGGGGACGCCCTCTACCACAGCCTCCAGGTCTTCGAGCGGGCCCGCGACGACCGCCCCTTCGACGAGGAGTTCCTGCTGGCGGCCCTGCTCCACGACGTCGGCAAGGCGATCGACCCGCGCGACCACGTCGCCGCCGGCGTCGAGGCCCTCCGGGGAGCCGTCACCCCGCGGACCCTGGCGCTGATCGAGCACCACATGGACCTGCTCGCCGCCCGCGAGAGGCCCGGCTCGCCGCCGCCCGTCGCCGACCCCGACGCCCTGGAAGACCTCCGCCTCCTCCGCGACCTCGACGACCTCGGCCGGGTCCCCGGCGCCTCGGTCGGGACCGTCGACGAAGCCCTCGACTACCTCCGGGGGCTGGAGCGCGAGGCGTACCTGGGTCAGTAGACGACCCACTCTGATCCGTTGGAGGTCCGGTAGACATCATCTTGTAGGGTCCGCTATTGCGGACCTGGGTTCGACCTGCGGCAAGTTGGTCCGCAATAGCGGACCCTACAAAGTCCATCGATTTGGCGTTGACGGTCGATCCGTCGTCCCGGATCGATTTTCCGGAGGCGTGAGGGCGAGGCGACACGAGTGGGCCGACGGCCGATGGGCCCTCATCGCCCACCTTTCCCCCTTCCAGGGCCTGGGCGGCAAGTGGGCCGAACACCGCCGGGTCCGCTCGTCAAAAGCCCGGAACATCGGGCCCCCGTCAGTCGGCGACGGCGAGCGTGGGCGGGTCGATAGGCATCCGAGGTGGGGCGGTCTCCCACATCAGGCGGATCTCGGCGGGCGTGAGGCCGTAAGCCTCGTTCACGAGGTCGCTGATCCGCCGTTCCAGGCCCCGTGCCTCGGCGGCGAGGGCCTGGGCCGGCTCGATCGTCCGGGCATGCTCCTCGCGGAGACTCCGGAGGGCGGCCAGGCTGAGCGGCTTCTTCTTCCCCCGGACCTTCCGGACTTCGGCGATCAGCCCGTCGGAGTTGAAGGCGATCGGGTTCTGGAGCTTCGTGCTGGGCTCGGCGATCTCGTGTTCGACTTTCAGCCAGTCGAGCACATCTTGCCGGGTTCGCCTTTGGACGGTCGCGATCTCGATGATTCGCCGGGCGTCCGATTCGATCGCCTGGCGGTTCTCGTCGGTCGGAACAGGGATCGGCAGTTTCTCGACCAGGAAGGCGACCGGGGACAACGCCTCGTCTTTCATGTGGGGGAGGAATCGCCAGTTGTGCCACCAGAGGAGCGGGGAATTGAGGACGCTCAAGAGATAGAGGTCACCGACCGGAACGAAAAACGTCTTATTGTTCCCGTAATGGCCACCCATGTCCAAGGCGTAGGACGGATGGAACTGGATTTCTTGATAAGTAAGTTTGGGCTTTTCGAACTCCTGCCAGTAGGCACAGGATCGGAGTTCCCACCAATTCCGCCCCTTGTCCTGGCGGGTTCTGAGGGCCGTCTCAAGCGGCTTCATGTGGGCGTGAAGACTCGGGTAGGTCTCCCGAAACACTTCCTCGGACCGCTCGCCGGTATCGGACCAAGGCCACGGATGATCTCCGCTCGATTTGAGAACGATCATCCACAGACCAGCCCAATCAGAATGCCACCTCTTGATGTCCTGGCCCCGCATATAAGGCCGGATGTGTCCTGAACAGGCTGGGTCTGCCGAGACGAGGGCATTCCGAGTTGGCCTATCGATCAAGAAAGCATCATTGAACCCTGTTTTTATTCCCATCAGCGGTTTAACGCACGAATACTTTGCGAGCGATACAGATTCCGAGCGGAGCTTGGTCATTAAAGCAATGACTTTTTTAGGTACAAGTGACCAAGCTTCACTTCTAAGTAGTGTTCGTTCCATATCGAATCCTTCAGCAGCGATCTGTTCACCCAAATCGCTGATCCGGAGTTGCTCCCTCGGTATCGCGCAAACCCTTGTCGTGGTTGGTGCGGCGGTGTCGTGGGTCGGCTTCCGGGCGACGATGATCGAGGGGAAGACGTCGGCGTCGGGGAAGATCTGCTTGGCGTGGCCGAAGTCCACGACCGACTCGACCCAGGCGTTCTCGGCGAAGAACCGACGCAAGGGCTCGCCGTAGGCCGCCTTGAGCCACTTGTTCGTCACGACGAAGGAGAGCCGGCCGCCCGGTCTGAGCACCCGGATCCCGAGTTCGTGGAAGTAGACGTAGAGGTCGGCCGTGCCGTGGAACGCGCGGAAATGGGCCTGGAGGTAAGCCTTGTAGGGGGCAATCCATTCCTGGCGGACGTAGGGCGGATTGCCGACGACGACGTCGAACCCGCCCCGCTCGAACACCTCGGGGAAGGCCGCCGGCCAATCGAAGGCTCGCGGATGGACCGCCGGGTCGGCCACGACGCTGTTCCCGACCCGGATCGTGTGATCGAGGCTGGTCAGGGCCTTGCCGCGCTGGGCGGTCTTGATCCAGAGGCTGAGCCGGGCGATCTCGACGGCCTCGCCGTTCAGGTCCACGCCGTAGAGGTTGTTCTGGAGGATCTGGCGGTCGAGGTCGAACAGGGTCCGGTCGCCCCGGAGTTCTTCGAGCCGGTCGTTCGATCGTTCGTAGGCCTGATACAATTGCTCGAACGCCTCGATCAGGAAGGCCCCGCTCCCGCAGGAGGGGTCGACGATGCGGACCCGGGAAAGTTCCTCGTCCTGCCAGGCTTCCCAGAAGCGGATCAGGGCCTTCCGCTGGGGTTCCTTGATCGCGCCCGGGTCGTAGGCCCGGGGATCCTCCAGGACGCTCCGGGCGGTCCCCCTGGCCAGGTCGGCGTGGCGGCTCCGGAGGGCTTCGAAGCGGTCTTCCAGGACGCTCCCGAGGGCCTGGCCGACGATGTACCGGGTGATGAAGGCCGGCGTATAGAAGGCCCCTTCCTTCTTGCGGCGGCTGGCGTGCTGATCGCGGTCGAGCCGTTCGGCCCGGCCCTCGATCTCGTCGCGGATCCGCTCCAGGTCGGTGATGGATTGCTCGAAGATGTGGCCGAGGATGTCCACGTCGATCAGCCTGCCCGTGCCGTCGAGGGCCTCGCGGGTCTGCCCGTACTCGTAGGCGGCGAGTTCCCGGAAGTGTCCGCAGACCTCGTCGGGGACCTCCAGCGCATCGAACCCCGGGTCCTCGGCGAACAGGCCCCCGTTGTAGGCCGGGATGTTCAGGGTCGGGTTGCCCTTGTTGACGGCCCGGAAGAGGCCCCGGAAGTTCTCCCAGATCGGCCTGGGGTTGTAGGGGTCGGAGTGCTGGTAGGCCCTGCCGATTGTCTCGGCGGGCAACAGGCCCCGGTCCTCGCAGAACGCGCAGAACAGGATGCGGTCGAGGATCTTCTGCGTCGCGGAGAGGACGTCCTGGGCCGGTACGGCGGGGTTGGACTGGCAGAGGCTGAGGAAGGCGTCTTCCCGGATGTCGGCGTACTTGAGGTAGAACTCCTTGGTCAGATCCTTGCCGACCTTCTCCGAGGCGTTCAGGAGTTCCGCCAGGTGGCAGGGGCCGGACTCGGGGACGACCCGGGCCGCCCCCAGGAGGAAGACGAACCGCTTGAGCTGGGTTTCGTCCTTGGCCATCGCCGGGGTGTCGAACCGCTCGAAGGTGTATTGATCCGAACCCTTGTGGTAGAGCCGGGTTTCCCGGATCGAGGTGACGATGATCCAGTCGCAAGGCAAGTTGATGGCGTAGCGATACCCCTGATCGACGGCCGACATCTTCCGCCCGGCGTGGGGCCGGTCGAGCGGGTCGTTGGGCCCCTTGCCTTCGACCGCGACGACGAACCGTTCGGAGCCGGGCCGGAAGTCCCCGAGGACGGCGTCGGCGAACTTGCCGTCGACCGCGACGTGCTTCTCCCATGATGCGGTCCAGCGCTGGCCGTCATCGACCGCCCGCTTGTACCCGAGGACGCCGCGGAAGACATCGGAGAGGAAGTCGGGCAGGAGTTCCTTCTCCTTGAATCCGTCGGCAAGGCCCGATGCCAGCATCTCCCCCCACTTGGCCATCGCCGCCGGGGAGCCGGGCGGGAGTCGGAAGCCGGAAACGTGGGGTTTCAGGACTTCAGGGCGGAAGAGCGGCTTGGCATCGACGGGCACGCGAGATTCCCCGGTCGCGGGTCACGAATCGGCCGGAACAAGCCCGCATTCTAAGCGAGTCTGGACAACTGTTCCAGAGACCACCCCGGGGGGACATCCCACCGGGACCAGTGTCGGTCGATTCTGCAAACGGTGGGATTTCCCGTCACCGTACGGTCCGCTGTTGGGGCCATGGGCGGACTGGACGAGCCGCCCCCGGGTCCGAGGGGGCCCGACGCGCCCGGGCCGAATTTCGTGGGGTCTTTCTTGTCGATGGCCGCGGCCCTATCCTGGTGGGATCCCGCCCCGCGATCCCGACCGGACGAGCCGGACGGACGCGCGGCCCCCCGGGGACGCCCTCCCTTGACGCCCCAGATCCGAGACCGAGTGGGAACCGACCTCGCCGACGGGCGCTATCGGGTCGACGCGCGGATCGGCGAGGGGAGCATGGGGCAGGTCTACCGGGCGTTCGACCGCCACCTCGAGACCGACGTGGTGGTCAAGTTCCCGATCGCGCCGGAGGGCTCCCCCGACGCCTCGGGTTTCCTGGAGCGGTTCCATCGCGAGTCGCGGTCGCTGGTCCGGCTGAGCCACCCGCACATCGTCAAGGTGATCGACGCCGGCGAGGACGAGGGGCTGCCTTATCTGGTGATGCCGCACCTGGAGGGCGGGAGCCTGAAGGCCCGGCTCGAACCCGGCCCCGACGGCGAGCCCCGGCCGATGCCGCCGGGGCTACTCCACGGCTGGCTGGTGGACATCGCCGAGGCACTCGACTTCCTCCACGGGCAGGGGCACGTCCACCGCGACGTCAAGCCGGCCAACATCCTCTTCGACCGCCACGGCAACGCCTTCCTCGGCGACTTCGGCGTGATCAAGGTCCTCGGGGCCGAGGAGGAGGCCTGGAAGGTCCCGAGCGACCTGACCACGCCGGGCTACCTGCTCGGCACGCCCAACTACGTCGCCCCCGAGCTGGTCAGGGGCCAGCCCTGCGACGGCCGGGCCGACCAGTACGCGCTGGCCCTGACGGCCCACGAGTCGCTGATCGGCTGGAACGTCATGGAGGGCCCGACCCCCTCGGCCACCATGGTCAACCAGACCAAGGTCGAGCCGCCGAGTCTAGGCGACCTGATCCAGGATGTGCCCCAAGGGCTCTCCGAGGCCGTGCTCCGGGGGCTCTCCAAGGACCCCGGCGACCGCTTCGAGAGCTGCTCGGCGCTGGCGGTCGAGGCCCTGGCCGAGGTCCCCACGCCGGTCCCCGGCCGCCCCCTGCCGATCCCGGTGGTGCTGGCGGCGGCCTCGGAGGGGAAGCCGGGGCGCGTCCCCTGCCCGGCCTGCGGGGGGCTCCTGCCGGTGGTCCGCGAACACGCCGGCCGGCGGGTCACCTGCACCCGGTGTCGGGCGACCGCCGTGGTCCAGCTCGCCGGGGGGTCCGTCCGGCTCCGCCTGATGACACCCCCCCCGGGCGCCGGCCCGAGCCAGGCGACGACCCCCATCCACCACGGCCCCGAGGCGGCCGAACCCGGGGGAGGAACCCGGTGACATCCGCCCCCGGATCCGGTTCAATGAAGACCCCGGGCGTGATGCCGAGCCCGCTTCCCGCCGAAGTCGACCGACCCCGAGGGTCCCGAGCATGCCCGACGCGCCGACGCTGTTCTTCGACCTGGGTGGCGTCCTGCTGACCAACGGCTGGGACACCGGGGCCCGCCGCCGGGCCGCCGAGGCGTTCGGCCTGGATTTCCCCGAGTTCCAGACCCGCCACGAGATGCTCAAGACCGCCTTCGAGACCGGCCGTCTCAGCCTGAGCCACTACATCCACAAGGCCGTCTTCCACCGCCCTCGCCGGTTCGCCGCCGAGGAGTTCAAGGCGTTCATGTTGGGCCAGTCGCAGCTCCTGGGCGAGTCGCTCGACTTCGTCCGGGCCCTGGCGGCCACGGGCCAGTACCGGCTCTACACACTCAACAACGAGTCGCGCGAGCTCCACGAGCACCGGGTGAGGGCGTTCGGCCTCGACGCCGTCTTCCGGGGGTTCCTGGCCTCCTGCTACCTCGGCCAGGTCAAGCCCGACGAGGACATCTACCTCAACGCCCTGGGGATCGCCGCCACCTCCCGGGAGCACGCCGTCTTCATCGACGACCGCTCCCTCAACGTCGAGCCCGCCACCGCCCTGGGCCTGACCGCCTACCACTTCCAGGGCCTCGACGGCCTCCGCGAGTTCCTCAAGGACCGGGGCGTCACGGTTTGAGTTCGAGGCGTTCCGACCCGAAACCATCCTTGCCAGGCCGCCGGGGCCTTGGTTAAGATTCCGCCCTGGCCCGGACTTGCTCGTGTAAGGGAATGACAATACGCTGGGCGACACGAGGCGACGTTCTGAACCCGGGCGGAGCCACGTTTCGAGGGAGTTCCGCATGTCGTCCGTGCCCCAGGCGGCTGCCACGCTCGACGAACTTTACCGGGTGGCTGGGAAGGCGGAGTTGATCGGCGGGAGGATCGTCCCGATCATGCCGACGGGTCGACGTCCTAACCTCGTCGCCGGCCGGATTTACCGCAGCCTGGCCGGGCACGTCGACGATCTCGGCCGCGGCGAGGTGTATACCGGCAACATGGGGTTCGCCGTGCCGGAGCTTTCCTCCGGGCGGCAGTCGTTCTCGCCGGATGTCTCGTATTACGTCGGCCCGTTCCCGACGAATCCGATGCGGTTCGTGGAGGGTGCCCCGACGTTCGCCGTCGAGGTCCGGAGCGAGGGCGATTACGGGCCAAGGGCCGAGGCCGAGATGGCGGCCAAGCGGGCCGACTACTTCGAGGCGGGCACCCGGGTCGTGTGGGACGTCGACCCGATCGCCGAGTGTGTTTACGTTTATCGGGCCGCGACGCCCGACCAGCCCGGGCGTTTCCACCGGGGCCAGGAGGTCGACGCCGAGCCGGCCGTCCCCGGCTGGCGGGTGGCCGTCGCCTGGGTCTTCGACTGACCTGGCCCCGCGGTCCTCGAAGGGCAGGCGAAGCCTACCCCATGGCATGTTGGCACAATCGGCGGTCAAGCATATCATGGCTTATAGCGACTTCACGATTGCCGATCTGAAGCGACGATTCTCATTAACGATCGATGAATCCAAGGATTTGTTCGCCCACGTGCCCGAGGCGGACTTGCCGGCGGTCCTGACCGAAACCCTCGCCCGCTACCTGCCCCTGGCCCTGAATCTGAGCACCGAGAAGGCCCGGTCGGAACTGCTGATCGCCCCGGTCCTGGTCGAATTCAAGTTGCTGCACCGGGATCGGATCAGCCTGTTTTCCGGCGTCGATTTCTCGGTCGATGAGGCGACCGGGCTCAAGGGCCGGTGCGATTACATCCTCGCCCGGAGCCCGGAGCAGTTGGCCCTGACCGCGCCGGTCTGTGTCCTGGTCGAGGCCAAGAACGAGAACATCGTCGCCGGGATCCCCCAATGCCTGGCCGAGATGGTCGCCGCCCGGCAATTCAACGAGAGGGCGGGGGCGGCGCTCGGGGCGATGTACGGGGTCGTGACCACCGGCGTGCTCTGGCGGTTCCTCAAGCTGGAAGGGACGACGGCCCGCGTCGACTCCGTGGAATACCCGATCCAGTCCCCCCGGAAGATCTTCGGGATCCTGACGGAGATCGCGCTGGGAGGGGCCGCCTGACCCGAAGACTGGGCGGGGCTGGACGCCTTGGGCGAGGTCAATCCTGCCGGTCCGGAAGTCAACCGTCAGGAGGTGTTCCCGCAGGAAATCCAGGCCGAGCAGTCCATCCACGGCGGAGTCCTTCGGCAGGGTGTGGGCGATCACCGGGAAGCCGAAGCGGTGCTGGCCCAGCGCGCTCAGCCGGGTCAGGACCACGATCGGCACGACCTCGACCGCGCTCCCGGTCGTCATCTGGACGTGTCGGATTGAGTGGTCGGGATCGATGCCGAGATAGATTAGGGCCGATCGCTTGATCAGGCTCGAGGTCGCCCCGGTGTCGAGCGCGAGCTTGAGGTGGGTGCTCCGCGGCGGCCCCGTCGCCTCAACCTCGACGAGGATGGGCCCTTTCGTGGGCTGGAACGCGTGGCCGCTCAGAGCACCAGTGCCATGTCGTCGGGCCAGGTCCCCAGGTAGCGCACGGCGATCCGGTCGAGCTTCAATTCGGTGGCCTTGCGATAAATCTGACACTCCTCGCTGAACACCACCACATTTTGAGCTAAATCGCTGTACCGATCAGATTTTACGCCGAGAAATGGGGGCTTGGGGGTCGTGAATCTCCATTCGTGCGAGCATGGGTGGTGGACCCACGTGAGTTTGACGGGCAAATTCAAGGAGATTTGCGGCGATTCGCCGTAAGTCCAAGTCCCTTGGCCTTCTATTCGTGGTGGTGTTCAGCGAGGAGTGTCATAAATCTCGTCGCCATCGGTGCTCGTGAACAAGACCCGGCCCCGGAGCAGCCGCTGTTCGTCGTCCGTCTCGGGCTCGCCGATCAGGACCCAGAAGGGCGCGTAGCGGGCCTCGATCTCCTCGACCGTCAAGACTTCGCCCATGGTGTCCTCCTTCGCGATGGGGGAGCGTCCATCATCCCGCCCGACGGTCGGGCCGTCAACGAGGCCCACGCGATCCGCCCTTGTGTCGCGGAGTGGTCCGGCTAGAATGAAGGCCGGTCCGTCCCGGGGCGACCTTCGAGAGTCAGGGGTGAATGGGCGTGCGCATCGGCTATTTCGACTGCTTCAGCGGGATCTCCGGCGACATGACCCTCGGGGCCCTGGCCGACGCCGGGGCCGACCCCCGGGCCATCCAGTCGGCCGTGGCCAGCCTGGGGCTCCCGGTCGAGCTGACCTTCGAGACGGTCCGGCGGGGCGAATTCCGGGCCAACTACGCTCGGGTCGTCTGCCAGCCCGAGCACGCGCATCGCCACCTCCACCACATCGATGCGATGATCGACAAGGCGAGCCTGACCCCCCGCCAGGCCGAACTCGCCAAGCGGATCTTCCGGAAGCTCGGCGAGGCCGAGGCGACCGTCCACGGGATGGACCTGGCCAAGATCCACTTCCACGAGGTCGGCGCGGCCGACTCGATCGTCGACATCGTCGGGGCCGCGGTGGGCCTGGACCTGCTGGGGGTCGAGCGGTTCGAGGCCAGCCCGGTCCCGCCCGGCAAGGGGTGGGTCAAGGCGGCGCACGGCAAGATGTCGCTGCCGGCCCCGGGCACGGCCGAGCTGCTCAAGGGCGTTCCGCTGGCCGAGTCGACCGTCGAGATGGAGCTGACCACCCCCACCGGGGCCGCCATCCTGACCACCGTGGCCGAGGCGTTCGGGCCGCTCCCGGCGATGACCATCGAGTCGATCGGCCTGGGCGCCGGGACCAGGGACCTCCCCGGCCAGGCCAACATCCTCCGCCTCTTCGTCGGCCACGTCGACGCGTCGTCGGCCTCGGATCGGGTCTGGGTCCTGGAGACCAACCTGGACGACCTCCCCGGCGAGGTCGTCGGCCACGCGACCACGCTCCTGATGGCCGCCGGAGCCCTCGACGCCTTCCTCACGCCGATCCAGATGAAGAAGAACCGGCCGGGCGTGATGGTCACCGTGCTCTGCGACCGCTCGCAGATCCCGGCGATGGAGGAGATCCTCTTCCGCGAGACGACCACCCTGGGGGTCCGCCGCTACGAGGTTGGCCGCCACAAGCTCAAACGCCAGGCCGCCGAGGTCGACACCCCGTTCGGCCCGGTCCAAGGGAAGCTCGGCTGGCTCGACGGCCGCCCCCCCACCTTCAGCCCCGAATACGAGGACTGCGCCCGGGTCGCCCGCGAGCAGGGCGTCCCCCTCCGCGACGTCTACACCGCCGCCCACGCCGCCCACGCCCAAGCCCGGCCCGCCGCGACGGCCCCCTCGACGGTCCCGGCACCGGCCCAGCACGGCCACGATCACCACCATCACGACCACCACCACGACCACCCGCACGAGCCGCCGGCCGAGGCGAAGTGAACCGATCGGCCCGGGGTCGGGCCGGGCGATCGCCCAGGGAGGGGAACGGGCCATGTCCTCGGATCTGCTGTTGACGCTGATCGTGATCCTGGGCGCGGGCCTGGCCGTCCTCTCGGCCGCCTGCCTGGTCCTCTGGCGGCGGGTCCGCGTCCTGAACCCGCCCGGACGGCTGGCGCCCCCGGTTGCCCCGTCGGCGATCGGTCCCGGTCCACTCCCTCCCGTGCCGAGAGGGCCGGCCCCGAGGGCCCGCGACGAGGTCGCCCGGCGGCTCGACGAGCTGGCCGACCGGCACCGGACGCTGGAGGCCCGGCTGGCCCGGATCGAGGCGGCGGCGGCCCAGGCAACGATGGCGACCCTGACCAGGCCATCCGCCTCGGGGACGATCCGGCGGGTCGACCGGGGCGGCTCGATGAACTCGGGCGGCCCGACCTTGATCTCGGTCCCGGACCTCGCCACGCCGCCGGCGTCATCCTCGGAGGCGGCGGCGCAGCTGGATCGGCGGTTCGGGTCGGTCTGGGCGATGGCCGACGCCGGGATGCCGCCCGAGGCGATCGGCCGGGAGACCGGCCACCCGATCGGCCAGGTCGAGCTGATCCTGGGCCTCCGCCGCCGGCTCCCCGCCGCCGGGGCCGGGCCCGATGCTTGAGCCCGGGGCCGGCCCCGATCCGGCCCGCGACCCGGCGGCATCCGCCTGCCTGGCCCGGACCCGGTCGGCCGTGCTCAACGTCCTGGTCGTCGCCGGCCTCGGGATCGCGGCGAGCGGTTGGATCCTCGGCCGCCACGACCCCGAGGCCCCGCCCTGGGGTCCGGATCGGACCCACCGGGCGGGGATGGCCGCGCTCCTGGTCCTGGCCGCCTTCGCTTACATGATGCTCCGGGTCGGATCCGGTCGCGACGCCCTCCGCGACCCGAGCCGGCGGGCCTCGCGGTTCTTCAAGGCCCGGGTCGGGGCCGCGGGGGTCGCCGCCCTGGCCGTCCCGCTGGGCTTCGCCCACGGTTGGCTCATCGACCCCCGCCTCCAGGGCATCGCCCCCTTCTGGGTCGCCGCCCTGGGCCTCGGCTTCCTGGCCCTCCCGCGAGGGCCGGAGCTGGACGACTTCGAGGAGCCGATGGGGGAAGGGTGAATGCTGGGCACAAGAACTTGTGCGGTGAGCGGTCTTCCACGAACGGCGGGCAACCGCCCGCGAGGTTGACGGTACTTGACCTGACTATCCATCAGCCATTCGAACTCCTGAAACCGCGACCCGATCGCCGCCCGCGAGCCTGCCCTCCAATGACCCCGACCCAGCGGACCATCCTCGGGATCTACGCGGCGCTCATCGCCATCTGGCCGATCCGCCATCTCGTGTTGATCTGGGCGTTGCCGAAGCTCGACTTCCTGGGCCCCGATTCGCCCCGGTTCGAGTCCCCCGACCCGCCCCTGGTCTCGGCGATCATCCCGGCCAAGGACGAGGAGGAGACCATCGCCGACTGCCTGGCGACGGTCCGGGCGCAGTCGTACCCGAATCTAGAGATCCTCGTCGTCGACGACCGGAGCGACGACCGGACCCCCGAGATCGCCCGGGGGATCGCCGAGGTCGACCCCCGGGTCCGCCTGATCTCGATCGAGGATTTACCTCCGGGCTGGACCGGCAAGACGCACGCGCTGCACGTCGCCGCCGGCGAGGCCCGGGGCCAGTGGTTCTGGTTCCTCGACGCCGACACCCGCCACGAGCCCGAGAGCCTGGCGATCGTCCTGGAATACGCCCGGTCGCACGACGCGGCGCTGGCCAGCCTCTTACCCGAGATGCGGTGCGAGAGCTTCTGGGAGTCCGTCGCCCAGCCCCTGCTCGGCGTGGTCCTGATCCAATCGTATCCCCTGTTCTGGGCCAACGACCCGACGAAGAAGCTGGCCTTCGCCAACGGCCAGTACATCCTGATCCGCAAGGATGCTTATCTCGCCGCCGGCGGCCACCAGGGGGTCCGCGACAAGTTCGTCGAGGACATCTACCTGGCCAGGGCCGTCAAGGGGATCGGCCTGTCGGCGCGGACGGCGATCGCGCACGGGATCGGCTCGACCCGGATGTACACCTCGCTCCCGGAGTTCGTTCGGGGCTGGAGCCGGATCCTCTACGACGCCCTGGGCCGGAACCCCTGGAAGCTCCTGCTCCAGGGGCTGGACCCCCTGTTCTTCAGCCAGACCGCCCACGTCGCGCTGGTCGCGACCCTGGCGATGCTCGCCCTCGGCCGGCCGCCCGGCCCATTCGCGGCCTGGCTCCTGGGGCTGAGCATCGCCCACCACTCGCTGGCATACACTTGTTTGAAGCGGCTCTACGTCCTGTCGGTCCCCAGGACCCGGCACGTCGCCTGGTATCCGCTGGCGGGCCTGGTGCTCGACGTGATCCTCTACCGGGCGATCCGGATGTGCCTGACCGGCCGGGTCACCTGGCGCGGGACCGCCTATAAGGAAGGGACGACCCCGCCCTGATCGGCCCGAAACCCGATGTTGATGCAAAGCCACACCTTCCGCTTTCCTCTCGCCACAACAGCTTATTTCGGCATCTTTTCGCCGAATTTCCGGCACGTACGACGCATTTCGTGAACATTCGATCTCGATCGATTGCCCGGCCCGGAGGTCAGGGCTACCATGACGCCTCGCGGTCGGACAGGGATCGCCGTCCGACCGCGGCCCGATGGTCAAGGCTGGATGTCGAGGAGGGCTTGTGGACGTTGCCCGATCGGCATGCAAGTTCACAGGTCCAGGCCTCGCCCCGGGTCCGGAGATTGAGGGTATCCCCGATCAGGGATGGAACGGGTTCGGAATTCAGGAGTGACCATTGATGATGTCCAACAAATTTCTATGCACTATCGCCTTCGCCTTGACGGTGACTTGGAATGGATCGCCCGCTGGTGCCGGGATTTTTTTCGGCGACGGGGGTACGCACTCGATCAGCGGGCCGTCTCCCGACGTGACCTTGGCGAATAATACGACGCTCCTGGTCGATACCGGGGCCGCGATCACGGGGGGTCTTGGCGTCAATGGCATCACGGGCATCAATTCGAACGTCGTGCTCTCGGGCGGCAGCGTGACGGGTGGAGCCACGAACCCTTCGGCGAATTCGACCCCGAGCGGGATTTCCCTTCGGGGAGGGTCCTTCACCGCAACCGGGGGGGCCGTGACGGGCGGGGCCTCCAGTGTGATCGGGGGGGACGGGGTGGACTTGATCTCCGCAACCGCGACGATCCGGGGGGGCACCTTCAGCGCCGCATCTTCCTTCGCGCCGGGATTCGGGTTGTCCTACATTAATTTCGGGGCCGGCAATCTGCTCTCGATCTCGGGCGGGACGTTCATCGGCGGGGGGCCGAACGGTTCGGAGGCGGCGGTGCTCACCCTGGGGTTCGGGTCGGCATCGATCTCGGGCGGTACTTTCAAGGGGACGGGGGCGACGCAGGTCCTCGGGGCGAGCCTCGCGAATGGGGCCCAGTTGAACATCTCGGGGGGGTCATTCGCTGCCCGGATCTCCGCCTCCGTGACGGGGGTCAGTGGGGGTTCGCTCAACTTTTTTGGCACCGGGCTCGCCTTCACTCCGTTCTTCACGTCGGCGAGCGCGGTCGAGGGCCTCTTGAGCGGGACCCTGTCCGATGGCGAGACACTCCGCGCCCAGGACGTCTTCTTCCTCTCCCAGAACGGATATCAAATCCGCTCAGGGGCGGACGAACTGTCGTTCATATCGCCCAATTCATCGGCGGTCCCGGAACCGGCCAGCGTTCTGATGGTTGGCGTCGGCCTGACCGTCGTCGGCCTCGCCTCACGCCGCAGCTATCGATCGAATCGACTCCGCGAGGTCTCCCAGGCAGGCTGAGATGGCCCGCGGAGATCGATCGAGCCAACGGGTTGATGGCCGTGAGATTCACCGACCGATGAGATGTCACGGCAGCCCGGGCCTGACCGGCATGGGGGTCCATGCCGACCCCGATTGGTCCGGTGCCGGGTGCAGCCGGGACCGCTGCCACCCGCTCCGGCCGGCCCTGCGGACCTCGCCCCTGTCCCGGCCGTCCCGTTCAATAGCCGATGTGGATGACGGTCTCTCGATCGTTCGGGACGATGACGTCCGTGCTCGAGAAGCTGTATACGGTCGAGGAGCCGTGTCCGCCCTCAATGACGTTCCGGCCGCCGAAGCTGATGATGAAGCTCGAACCCGTGCCGCCAACGATGTGGTTGTTGCCCGCGAACGAGATCATCGTGTCGGAACCGCTCCCCCCATTCAGGGTGTTGGAGCCGCCGCCGAGCGCCTCGAGGATTTCGGAGCCCGAGCCGGCGTTGAGGACGTTGGTCCCGGTGCTCGTCGCGATCAGGAAATCCATGCCCGACCCGCCGGTCAGCACGTTGTCGCCCGACCCGCCGTAGAGGTAGCCGGTCAGGGGCGTCGCGTTGGTGAATGTGTTCTTGCCGCTGCCGCCGAAGAACTCGATCGCGCTGACTTGCGAGGCCGGGAACAGGACGTCATCATAGCCTTGCGAGTTCGTGAGCCTGATTTCCACCGAGCCGTCCCGGGAGGTCACCATCCCGGTGTCTCCGAGGTCGGTCCCGAAGACTTCCACCGTCGAGCCGGCCAGGACGATTGCCGCCCCGGAGGCGGTCAGCATCCGCCGCCCCTCCATCCCCTCGACACCCGCCTCAAATCGTCGGGGGCTCCGGCAACGCCGTCCGGCGCTGGTGCCACGATCGCGTTCGAAGTAAAGCATGGGACATCCACTCCTGAATCTTCGGCGGACGATCGGTCCTTCGTCCGATGGCGGGGTCTCCGTTGACCCCTCGCGTCTTGAATCGACCGACCCACGATCGTCGCGGGCGGCCGACCGATGGCTCGCCTGGCTACACCCTAGGACAGGTCGGGAGATCTGTCGCCGGATCCGGGGCGGAATCCCGAAGAATCGGGGAGGCCGTGCTCGCGGCAGGAACCTGGCCGGCCCGAGCGGGCCGGGTCGACCGGGTGCTTGACGCGCGGGCCTGGGTCGGACACCCTGGGAGCCAATCCTTCACCGTCTTGATCGGGATCGGTCGCTCCGGGATCTCCAGGCCATGCATCGCGCGTTCGAGCCGACCCTGATGGCCGAGGGCCACGTCCACGCCGACGGGTCGACCCACCATCACGACGACCACGACCACGACGCCGAGCGTAGGACGCTGGTGGCGACGACGGCCGTGGTCGGCCTGCTGCTCGGGCTCGACCTGGCCGCCGCGGCCTGGGCCCCGGAGTGGCGTCGGCCGTTTGGGATCCCGCTGGCGCTGGCGGCGGCGGCGATCGGTGGCGGCCGGGTCGTCTACCTGGCCCTGGCCGCGCTGTTCGAGGGGTCGATCGGCGCCGACATCGCGCTGGCGGTCGCTTGCGTGGCGGCGGCGGTGCTGGGCGAATACTTCGTCGCGGCCGAGGTCGTCTTCATCGCCCTCTTCGGCGAGTGCCTGGAGCTGTTCACCTTCGAGCGGGCCCGGCGGAATATCCAGGGCCTCTTCGACCTCCGCCCCCGGACCGCCCGGGTCCTCCGCGAGGGCCGGGAGGTGGAGGTCGAGGCCGCGACCCTGGTCGTCGGCGACGTGGTCGTGGTCCGGCCCGGCGAGCGGATCGCCGTGGACGGCCGGGTCGTCGAGGGGCGGTCGGCGGTCGACCAGGCCACGCTGACGGGCGAGTCGATGCCCGTGGACAAGGGGGAGGGCGACCCCGTCTTTACCGGGACGGTCAACCGATTCGGCCGGCTGGTGGTCCGGGCCGAGAAGGTGGGGGCCGAGACGACCCTGGGCCGGGTGGTCCGGCTGCTGGCCGAGGCCCAGCGGAACCGGTCGCCGATCGAGCGGACGGCCGACCGCTACGCCCGGCGGTTCCTGCCCGCGGTCCTGGTGGCGGCGGGCGTCGTGTTCGCGATCACCAACGCGACCGCCCTGGTCCGCCGGGCATCGGGCGGGGCCGAGCCCGGGCCGATCGACGCGATGCCCGCGCTGGCCGTGCTGGTGGTGGCCTGCCCCTGCGCCCTGGTCCTGGCCACGCCTGCGGCGGTCCTGGCGGCCACGGCCCGGCTCGCCCGCCGGGGGGTCCTGGTCAAGGGGGGCGCGGCGCTGGAGCGGCTGGCCCGGGTCGACGCCCTGGCCTTCGACAAGACCGGGACGCTGACCGAGGGGCGGCCCGAGGCCGGCGAGGTCGTCGCCTCCGAGGGCTGGACCGCCGAGGCGATGCTCCGCCTGGCCGCCGCCGCCGAAGGGCCCAGCGAGCACCCGCTGGCCCGCCTGATCGTCGCCGAGGCCGCCGCCCGGGGCCTCTCGACCCCCGAGGTCCGCGACTTCCGGGCCCAGCCCGGCGCGGGGGTCTCGGCCCGGACCGACGAGGGCGAGGTCCTCGTTGGCAACCGCCGGCTCTGCCGCGAGCACGGCGTCGAGGTCCCCGAGGCGATCGAGGCCGCCCTGGTCCGGCTCGACGACGCCGGCCAGACCGCGCTGATCGTCGCCGTCGACGGCCGGGCCGTCGGCGCGATCGGGGCCCGCGACCGGGTCCGCCGCCAGGCGCACGACGTCGTCCACGACCTGAAGCACCTCGGCCTGAAGGACCTAACGATCCTGACCGGCGACCGCCCCGCGCCGGCCCTCGCGGTGGCCAAGATGGTCCACCTCAAGGCCGTCGAGTCCGAGCTGACCCCGGCCGGGAAGGCCGAGTGGGTCCAGCGTCGGAGGGCCGAGGGGCGGGTCGTGGCGATGGTCGGCGACGGGATCAACGACGCCCCGGCGCTGGCGCTGGCCGACGTGGGGATCGCGATCGGCGGGGAGGGCTCGGGCCTGGCGGCCGAGGCCGGCTCGATCGTCCTGCTCGGCGACCCGCTGGCCCCGCTCCCGGGAGCGATCGCGATTGCCCGGCAGACGGCCCGGGTGATCCGCCAGAACATCCTGATCTTCGCCTTCGGCCTGAACGCCCTGGCCGTCGTCCTGGCCGGCCTCCGGGCCCTGGGGCCGGTCGGGGCGGCGATCTTCCATCAGATCGGCTCGCTCCTGGTCCTGCTCAACGCCCTCCGCCTGCTCGGCTTCGAGGGCTCGATCGGCTCGGCCGCCGGCCGGTTCGCCGCCGTCTGCCGGGGCTGTCGGCCCTCGGATCTCGGGGGCTGGGTCGATCGGAGGCGTCGGCCGGTGCTGGCGACGCTCGCCGCCCTTGGGGTCATCGCGTACCTTGGCTCCGGCGTCGTCGCGATCGGGCCGGACCAGGTCGGAGCGCTCCGGCGGGGCGGCCGGTACGTCCCCCCGCTCCTGGGGCCTGGCCTGCACCTCCGGCTCCCGCCGCCCTGGGAGGCCGTGACGGTGGTCGAGCCCGACCGCGTCCGGGTCGCCCGGGTCGGCCTGGCGACCGCTCCGGGCCCCGGCCCGGTCGCCTGGAACGCTTCGCACGGCAGCCGACGGGCCGACGAGGCCCTGTACCTGACCGGCGACGAGGACCTCGTCGAACTGGCCGGCGTGGTCGAGTACCGGATCACTCGCGAGGGCGTCCCCGGGCTCCTGTTCGAGCAGGCCGACGTCGACGGGGCGGTCGCCGCGTCGGCCGAGGCGAGCTTCCGCGACGCGGTGTTGCGCACCGCCTCGGAGTCGATCCTGGTCGGCCGCCGCCGCGAGCTGGAGGCCGAGGTCGCCCGGGGCCTCCGCGACCGGCTGGGAGCGTCGGGTCTGACCGTGGCGGTCAACCACGTCCGGGTGGTCGACGCCCATCCGCCGCGCGAGGTGGTTCCGGCCTATCGCGACGTCTCGGCCGCCGTCTCCGACGTCGAGCGGTTCCGGAACGACGCCGAGGCCTTCGCCGCCGAACGCCGCTGGGGGGCCCGGGGCGAGGCCGCCGCCCGGAGGGACCTCGCCGCCGCCGAGTCGAGCCGCCTGGAGGCCCGCGCCGAAGGCGACCGCAAGGCCTTCCTCGCCCGCCAGCGAGCCCACGCCGATCGGCCCGACCTGACCGAGTTCCGCCTGCTCTGGGACACCCTCGGCACGGTCTACGCCGGCCGCCCCAAGGTCATCCTGGACCCCCGAGCCGCCGGCCGCCGCCAGCTCTGGCTGGCCGACCCCGAGCGGTTCAACCTCGCCCGGCCGATGGCGGCCGAGTCGGCGGAGGCGATGCCCGACGAGGCGATTGATTGATCGCGCTTTCATTTGCAATGATCTGACTCCCTCCCCCCTTGTGGGGGAGGGTTGGAGAGAGGGTAAGCCGGTGGCTCGCGACTTCGCCCGACAACTCCGCAAGACCATGACCGGTGCCGAACGCCTCCTCTGGTATGAACTCCGAGCGTATCGGTTCGACGGGAGGAAGTTCCGCCGCCAAGCCTCGATCGGGGATTACATCGTCGATTTCGTCTGCTTCGAGGTAAAGCTGATCGTCGAACTGGATGGCGGCCAGCATGCCTCGCAGGTGGAGAAGGATGACGCGCGGACGGCATGGCTCGTTTCTCAAGGGTTTCGGATCATGAGATTTTGGAATTTTCAGATCTTTTGACGAGCTTGATTCCGTCCTGGAAGCCATCTGGTATGCCTTGCGTATCGCCCCCTCTCCCCAACCCTCCCCCACAAGGGGGGGAGGGGGCCAGAAAAGACTCCGCGGTCAAGGCTTGAGCGCTTACCAACGGACAACCCCCGATGCACCAGCCTCTCCATGAACACCCCCCGCGCCGGCGACGCCTCCCCCTGGTCGGGGCGGTCCTCCTGATCCTGGTCATCATCGCCGCGGCTCGATCTCTGGTGATCGTCGACCAGACCGAGCTGGTCTACGTCACCGAGTTCGGCCGGCCGGTCCGCCTGCTCTCGGAGCCGGGGCTCTACCGGAAGTGGCCGCACCAGAGCCGCCGGGGGTTCGACCGCCGGCTCCGGTTCGGGACGCCCCCGGCCCGCGAGATGTTGACGAAGGACAAGAAGAATCTGGAGGTCGCCTGGTACGTCGGCTGGCGGATCCTCGACGTCGAGCGGTTCCTGACCACCGTCCGGACCCCGGCCGATGCGTCGGCCCGGCTGGAGGACATGGTCGCCTCGGTCCTGGCCGCCGAGCTGGGCGGGCGCGACCTGGCCGACCTGGTCCGCGTCGGCCCGGAGTCGGCGCTGGGGCCGCTGATGGAGGGCGTCACCGCCCGGATCGCCGACCAGGCCCGTCGCGAGTACGGCCTGGCCGTGGCGGACGTCCGGCTCCGCCGCCTGAACTACCCGGCCGAGGTCCGCGAAGCGGTCTTCGAGCAGATCCGGAGCGAGCGGCGGCGGGTCGCCGCGGCCACCCGCGCCGAGGGGGAGAGCCAGGCCCGGGCGATCCGGAGCGCCGCGGACCGCGAGCGGTCCAAGGTCGTCGCCGAGGCCGAGGGGGACGCCGTCCGGGTCGTCGGCGAGGGGGAGGCCGCGGCCACCCGGATCGCCAACGAGGCCCACGCCGCCGACCCGGCGTTCTACCAGTTCCTCAAGACCCTCGACACCTACCGATCGGCCCTCGACGGCCGGACCACTCTGGTCCTCTCGGCCGAGAGCGCCTTCCTCCGGCTCCTGACCCAGGGCCCGCCCGAGACCCCGAAGTCGCCCGGATCGCCCGTGGCCTCCGGGCCGCCGACCACGCCCGCGCCGTCCCCCTCCGCCTCGACCAGGCCCGAAGGGGGACGCTGAGATGCGGATCGGGATCGGGATCGGCTCGGTGCTCGTCCTGGGCTACCTGGCCTCGGGGCTGGCGGTGGTCGGGCAGGACGAGGTGGGGGTGGTCCGGCGGTTCGGCGCCGTCGCCGCCGAGCCGTGGGAGCCGGGCCTGCACTGGGGCTTGCCCTGGGGGCTCGGCCGGGTCGACCGCGTGAAAGTGGGGCAGGCCCGGACCTTGACCGTCGGCGCCCCCGGCCCGAACGTCGCGCCGCTGAGCCGGTCGCCCGACCCCGAGGGGGACGACCGACTGACCGGCGACCGGAACCTCGTGGCCGCCGAGGCATCGCTCCAGTACCGCGTGGCCGACCCGGTCGCCTACCTCTTCGCCGCCGGATCCGCCGACGCGGCCCTGGCCCTGGCGACCGAGTCGGCCTTGACCCGGGCCCTGGCCCGCCGGGGGGTCGACGACGTCTTGACCACCGGCCGGGCCGAGGTGGCCGAGGCGATGCAGGGCGCGATCCAGGCCGAGGCCGACCGGGCGGGCCTGGGCGTCTCGATCCGCGCGGTCCGGCTCGGCCGGGTCGCGCCGCCGGTGGCCGTCGCCCCGGCCTTCGCCGACGCCGACCGCGCCCGGAGCGACCGCCGGCAGGCCATCACCCGGGCCGAGGAGCACCGCGAGCGGGCCGAGGCCGACGCCCGGGGTCGCGCCCGCGAGGTCGCCGACCGGGCCGCCGCCCGCGTCGACCGGGCCGCTCGGATCGCTCGGGGCGAGGCCGACCGCTTCGCCAAAATCCTCGCCCAGGCGAGCAAGGACCCCGACGCCACCCGACGCCGGCTCTACCTCGAACTCCTCGGCGAACTCCTCCCGGGCCTGGGCCGGAAGGTCGTCATCGGCCGGGGCCAGGCGGTCGACCTCGGCGTCTTCGCCGACGACCCGGCGGCCCCGGACTCCAAGCCCAGGGGGGAAACCGGGCGATGAAGCGACTCCTTGCCGGGCTCATCACGGCCGCCCTGATGGCCCTCCTAATCCGCTCGGGGATCCGGGCCCCCGGGCCGGGCCCGGCGGCCGATGTCCCATCGGAAAATCGCGACCCCCTGGCCGGGGCCGAGGCGAGGGTCCGGGCGCTCCTGGCCGATGCCTCGTCGGGCGACCTGGCGGCGTACCTGGCCGCGTTCGCCCCGACCCTCCGCGACCGGCTCGACCGCGAGGCCGAGGAGCAGGGGCGCAATGCCTTCGCCGGGTCGCTCCGGGCCGCGGCCGGCGCCCGGAAGGGCCACGCCCTCTTCGCCCCCGAGCCCGACGGGCCCGACGCCGCCCGGGTCGTGGTCGAGGCCGTGTATCCCGACCGGAACGAGCGGCAGACCTACCGCCTCGAACGCGCCGAGGGGGGCTGGCTCGTCGCCGGAGTGGAGACCGTCCGGGCCCACCGGCCCAAGGTCAAGTTCGGGGCCCCGGCCTCCTTCCGCGAGCCGGAGGGGGTGCCGGTCCCCGTGGAGGAGCCGGCGGGCGGTGAGGAGCCGAGGGAGTGACCGGCCCCTCCACCTCCGGGGACCTTGTCCGGCGAATGGTCGATGAATGATGGTTGATGATTGATGGGAGAATCCGAGCCAGAGATCGAGCTCAGATGGGACGCTCGATCTGACGCATCGTCCTGGATCGACCATCATCCATCGGCCATCAACCATTCGCCGGGCAAGGCCAGCTCCGGGAGCGGGGCGGCGGATTTGCCACGAGCCTTGAATCACCAGAGACCAGGATCCGAGGAACCCGCCCATGCGATCCCAGCGACTCCTTGCCCTCCTGCCATCCCTGCTGGCTGTCCTGATCGTCCCGGCGGTCTGGGGCCAGCGACCGGACGAGAAGGCGGCCCCGCCCCCGAAGGCGACCGACCCGCCGGGGCGCCGGACGCTCGACCCCTCGCTCGTCGCGGTCCGGCTGATGCTGGGCGTGGGGGACGAGGCGGTCTCGCCCTGGGGCGGCCGGGTCCGGGTCGACAAGGGTGAGGTCGTCGGCGTCGAGGGGGCCCGCTTCCGGCGCGGGGACCGGGCCACCGGGCCCGACGCCTGGGAGGCCAAGAGCCTGGTGATCCGCAAGGCGGCGGCCAAGAAGAAGGCGACGGCGACCAGGAAGGAGGCGGGCGGGCCAGGCACGTTCGGGCCGGCGATCACGCCCAACGGTGTGCTCGTCACCCTCCGCGCCCCGGGCGACGCCACGCTGAACGTCGAGACGGAGCAGGGGGCCTTCGCCGTCCCGATCGCCGAGCTGGCCGACGGCTCGATCCGCCGCTATCTCGATGGGAGGGTCGCCGCCCAGCGCGTCCCGCCGGTCGTGGCCCTGGCCGACGGCCCCGAGCAGGAGGACTTCCCCGCGGCTTCGGCCGAGGTCGACGGGACCGTCTGGGTCGCCTACGTCGTCCACTCCCCGCGCGGGCCGGCGAACCTGGAAGCGATCGTCGAGCGACCCAAGGCTTTCGCGAATTACATCCCCGAGGGGGGCGGCGACCAGATCAAGCTCGTCGGGTTCCGGGGCGGCAAGGTCGTCATCGGGCCGATCGACGTGACCGGGCCGGGGCGGGACGTCTGGCGGCCATCGGTCGCGGCGGCGGGCCCGAAGGTCCATCTGGCCTGGTCGGAGAATCAGGAAGGCCGCTGGCAGATCCTCTCGCGAGCCTTCGACGCGCGGGGCGGTCCCCTCTCGGCCCCCCGGATCCTGACCGAAGGCCCCGGGCCCAACGCCGACGTGGCCCTGGCCGCCGGGCCCGAGGGCCGGGTCTGGATGGCCTGGCAGGCGTGGCACGAGGGCCAGGCCGACATCCGGCTCGCCCCGCTGGACGACCCCGGGCGGTCGGTCGCGGTGGGCGACTCGACGGCCAATGAGTGGTCCCCCGCGCTGGCGGTCGACCGGGGCGGGCGGGTCCACGTCGCGTTCGACTCGTACCGATCGGGAAATTATGATGTGATCCTCCGGACCTCCGAGGTCGACGGCAAGCTCGGCGAGCCGGTCGTGGTGGCGGGTTCGGACCGGTTCGAGGCCCGGCCCTCGATCGCCGTCGACCCGCGCGGGCGGGTCTGGGTCGGCTTCGAGGAGCGGTCGGCGAACTGGGGGAAGGACTCGACGAACCTCCTCGACGGCAAGGGGTCGAGCCTCTACCGCGAGTCGAGGGTCCGGGTCGCCTGCGTCGACGGCCGGCGGGTCCTCGCGGCGCCCGACCCGGTGGCCAAGGCGGGCGAGCCGGTCCGGGCGATGAACGGCTACCCCCGCCTGGCCGTCGACCGCGATGGCCGCCCCTGGCTGGCGTTCCGGCACCGCCAGGAGGCCATCTGGGGCAACAACGCGGTGATGGTCGTCGGCGGCGTCTGGGTCGAGTACGCCACCACGCTCGAAGGCGACGCCTGGTCGCCCCCTCGGCTCCTCCCCCGGAGCGACAACCTGCTCGACAACCGCCCGGGTAGGCGTTCAAGGCCCAATGTTGCCTCTGCGGCCTGAGTCCAGTAGAACAGTGACATGACGGCTCAGGCACCGCTCCCGCAGATCATTTGGGATACACTCTCGCCCGAGGCACAAGCGGCTGTC
>JAABUJ010002368.1_pt1 | contig 23546 bp, 27 predicted proteins | sample 5559131 | NCBI WGS metagenome assembly JAABUJ01 (sample SAMN10711875, study PRJNA513366) | rock metagenome | isolation source: Antarctica rocks | place: Antarctica: Victoria Land, Mt New Zealand nord | collected 2016-01-07
CGGGCCGTACGACACCTTCAGTGCGATCGTCAACCAGGACCGCGCTCGAGTGGTCAGCGTCTCCTGGGGGCAGTGCGAAGCGAATCTCGCCCCGGGCGACGCGCAGGCCGAGAACACGTTGTTCGCCGAGGCGGCGATCCAGGGCCAGTCGATCGTGGCGGCGGCCGGTGACGGCGGCGCGGAGGACTGCAGCTCGACGGGTGGACCGGGGCAAAGCCAAGCGGCGGTCGACGATCCCTCCAGCCAGCCGTTCGTGACCGGCGTCGGCGGCACGACGCTCGAGTCGCTGGGACCACCTGTGATCGAAAGCGCGTGGAACGCCGGTGGCACCACGCCCGCCGGTCCGGTGACGCCCGGGGCCGGCGGCGGTGGCATCTCGGACGTCTGGACGATGCCCGCCGATCAGCTCGACGCGGCGCCGGGGCTCGATCTGCTGGGCGCTGGGTTGACCGGTCCCCAGTGCGGTCATCCTGGCGCCTATTGCCGGGAGGTTCCTGACGTCTCGGCCGACGCGGATCCCCGCACCGGATACACCATCTTCTTCAACGGCGACGGCAGCGACCCGGGGCAGCCGGCGGGCTGGCAGACCTTCGGCGGCACGAGCGCCGCAGCGCCGGTTTGGTCTGCGCTGCTGACGTTGGCCGATGCGTCCAATGCCTGTGCCGGGTCGCCGGTCGGGTTTGCCGATCCGGCGCTCTACCGAGCCGCTGGCACCGCCTACGCCGCCGATTTCCACGACGTGCGTACCGGCGACAACGACTTCACCCACACCAACGCCGGGCACTACGGCGCCGGCGTGGGCTACGACGAGGCCACGGGCCTGGGCACTCCGAACGCCGCGGCGCTGGCCGCGGAGCTGTGCGCCGAGTCGGTCTCACTTGCCGACCCGGGCCCGCGACGATCGGCCGCGGGCACCGAGGTGTCGCTCGCACTGCACGCCCACGACGTCCCCGGCGGGATGCCTGAGTTCCAGGCCACCGGCCTTCCGCCGGGCCTGTCCGTGGGGCGGGACAGCGGACGGATCGTCGGCCGGCCGCGGCGGACGGGAACCTTTTCGGTCCGGGCGACAGTCTCGGACTCGGCGGGTTCGGCAGCGACGGTGGCCTTTCAGTGGACGATCGGCGGTGCGCCGCAGATCTCCGACGTGACGCTGGCCGGCCGGCCGGCGGGGCGCCCGCAGCTCTCCTTTACCGTCACCGCGGGCTCTGACGCACCGGCGCTGACCCAGCTCACCGTGACGCTGCCCGGCGATCTGTGGCTGGCCTCGGCCGCCGCCACGCAGCTCACGGGGCCCGGCGCGCGGCACCCGGGCTTCGGCGCATACCTGTCGCACGGCGCACTCGAGATCAAGCTCGGCCGCCCTCTCGCCTCGGTGCAGATCACGCTCACCTACCCGCAGCTGCGCAGCGCCGGCCCAGGGATCCTCCTGGCCCACGGGCGGCGGGGTCAGGGCTCGCCCCTCACCGTCCGAATCCGCGACGCAGGCGCCGGAACCGCCGCTCTGCACGGCCAGGTGAGATCGCCGTGGTCGGGGTAACGAGTCGACGATGTCAATGATGAGTGCCAGCGTCAGCGCCGAGGTGGCCGCGTCGATCGAGCGCTGCTGGGCGCTGATCGAGGATGTGGCTCGCGCGCCCGAGTGGCAGCGGGTGCTCGAGGGCGTGGACGTGATCGAGCGTGATGAGCAGGGGCGTCCGCTGATCTGCGACACCGTCAACGACGCCAAGCTGACCAAGGTCCGCTGCCGGGTGCGGATGCAGTACGAGCCGCCGCGCCGGCTGTCGTTCACGCGCGTGCAATCCGAGGACGTGGAAGCGATGGAGGGCTCCTGGGTGCTGGAGGATCTGGGAGCCGGGCGCACCCGCGCCACCTACGCGCTGGCGGTCGACCCGGGACCGATCGGGATCCTCGCCCGTCCGCTCGAGCGGGTGATCCGGTCGGTCGTGATCGGTCACCAGGCCGACGAGCTGGCTCGGGCGCTCGCCGGCGAGCACTGATCGGGCGGCCTGGGCCACCGCGGAACCGCCGTCTGAGCCGGATATCGTGGCCCCGGCCTTGCGAACCCTGATCATCTCCGACCTGCACCTGGGCAACTGGGCTCGTCACGACGTACTGCGCCGGGCCGGGCCGCGGGGCCGGCTGCTGGACGCGCTCGGCGGGGTGGACCGGCTCGTGCTGCTCGGTGACGTGGCCGAACTGGTCACCCGAAATCGCCGGCGCGCGCTCGGAGTCGCCGAGCCGGTGCTGAGGGAGATCGGCCACCGCCTGGGCGCGGGACGCGAGGCGATCCTGGTACCGGGCAACCACGACGCCCCGCTGGTCCGAGGCTGGGCCAGAGACCAGGGAGACCGGTTGACGCTCGACACCGTCGTGCCGCCCGACGCCAGCCCGGCGTTGGCGCGCGTGGTCTCCTGGCTGAGCCCGGCCCGAGTCCAGGTCCGCTACCCCGGCGTCTGGCTGGCCGATCGGGTCTGGGCGACACACGGCCACTACCTGGACCGCCACCTGATGCCCGAATCGGCCTTCGGGATCCTGCGCGGTGAGCAGTCGGCGCGCGGTCGCGCGGTCGCCCGGCCGAGCGACTACGAGCGCGCGCGGAGCCGGTCCCGGCGAGCCCGGGAGCCGTTCTTGACCCGGCTGCTGAACCGTCCCGTCGCCACGCTGATCGAGAGCGCGTCAGAGCTCGTCCGAGTCACCGCGCTTCCGGCCCTCCCCCGGCTGCTGATGAACGCGCGCCTGACCTCGCTGACTGCGGCGGCGATCGACTTCCAGATGCGTCACGCCGGCATCCCGGCGATGGCGCGGGCGGCGCGACAGCTCGGCGTCGACGCCGACTGGATCATCTTCGGGCACGTGCACCGGTTCGGCCCGCTGAACCGGGAGAGCGTCTGGCCGGCCCCCCGCGACGGCCCGCGGTTTCTCAACACCGGCTCCTGGCTCTATGAGCCGCTGCTCGTCGATCGAGCCCGCCCGCCGCATCCCTACTGGCCGGGCGGGGCGGTCCTGCTCGCCGCGGACCGTGACCCGCGTGCGGTGGGACTGCTGGACGGCCTCTCGGCCGACGAGCTTCGCGGGGCGCGCGCCGCCACCGGCCCTACGAAGCCCCGCGGATGATCAGATGGCTGTCGCCGAATACAAGGTGATCGGCGCCACCAGCACCCCGCCGGCGATCGCGCCGTGATCAGGCGTGTGGTGAACGGATGACCGGCGCTTGGCATCTCGGCGCTACCGGGCGCGATCGCATACACGTTCTGATAGGCCTCGAGCGGCCAGGGCTGCTCCGTGTAGCCGTAGCGGATCGGCTCACCGACACGCTCGAGCAGCGTCTCGAAGGCCACGGCACTGTCCAGCCCGGCCAGGAGCAGTCGCGATCCCGCGGCGTACGGCGCTGCCAGCTCCAGCGCCACCGCTCCGTCATCCAGGGCGATCGACTCGCCGGCGCGCCCGCGCTCGGGCCGCGACCCATCCGGCGCTCGCAGCTCGACCACGTGCCAGCGCTCGTCGTCAAGGCCCGCGGCCCGGGTGGAGAAGTGCACGCGAACCGCGGCGCCGTCGGCCCGATGGCCCGCCACGGCGACGGGGAGCGTGCGGGAGACGTTGATCACGACCAGATCCCCGGGACCGAGCACGCGGCCGAGCCGCACGGTGACGCGCCGGGCCCCGGCGTGACGCACCGCGTTGCGGAGCGCTTCCTGCGATGCGCAGGATCTCACGCTCACGCAGATCGGAGCCGGGACCCGTGATCGGCGCCTCCGCGTGCAGTCGCACCTCTATCCCATGGACGCGGCCGAGCATCCGCGCCTCCTTGCGCAGCGTCTCTACGAGGCCGTCGTGAGCCAGGTCAGCGGGCCGCAGCCCGAGGATCAGCGAGCGAAGCTCGCCCAGCACCTCGCGGGAGAGGTCACGCACGCGCGCCAGCTGGGCACGGGCGGCGACCGGGTCACGGTCAAGCAGGGTGGCGGCTGCGTCGGCGCTCAGATTGAGCGAGAACAGCTTCTGGCTGACCACGTCGTGGAGCTCGAGTGCGAGCCGATCTCGCTCCGAGAGCACCGACAGCTCACGGTTGCGCTCGTACAACTGGGCGTTGGTGATGGCAATCGCGGCGTGGGCAGCGAGCAGCTCGATCAGCTCAGGGTCACTCTCGTCAAAGCTCGGCGCGTGGCGCTTCTCGGTCACGTAGAAGGCGCCGATGACCTGCTCTCGCGCGACGATCGGGACCCCGAGGAAAGAGCGCATGTCAGGGTGCTCGCGTGGCCACCAGCCGCGGAACCTGGGGTCGCGGTGGACATCGCCGGTGAGGTACGCGCCGCTGGTCTGCAGCATCGCGCCGAGCATGCTGTGCGTCCGCGGAAGCGGTCCCATCGCCGCCACCAGCTCATCGCTCATGCCCGAGACGAGAAAGCGCCTGAACCCGCCCTCGCCGTCGGGGATGCCCAGCGCCGCGTAGCGGGCATCGGCGAGCTCGCACGCCGATCGACCAAACGCTGCAGCACCTCGGGCTCGGACAGCTGCGACGCGACGGCCGGCACAGCGTCACTGAGCGCCCTCAGGGTTGGGCTCAGCCGCTCCGGCCCGCCGGAGACGATAGCTTTGGTATTCGGATGCCGCGATTCTTCGTCTGGACCCAGGCCGCGATCGTCATTTTCGTGATCGCCGGCATGGTGATCGCCCTGACCAAGATCATCTGAGGCTCTGAGTGCCTCAAACGCAATGCTCACGCGAGCTTGGCTCGGAGGTGGATTGAGAATGAATGGCCTGTACCGAGACCGATGGATCGAATGTACGCCTGAGGGCGTCCAGATCAGGGGCTACTACTTCCCGTGGGGCACCAAGCACATTCCCTACGGTTCGATCCGGTCCATGCGGCGCGTCGAGCTGGGCACACTCAGGGGGCGAGGCCGGATCTGGGGTACGGGGAACCCGCGGTATTGGGCCGGTCTGGACCCGCAGCGACCGTCCAAGCATGCAGGGCTGATTCTTAACCTGGGACGGTTCGTGGCACCGTTCATCACCCCTGAGGACCCTGACGCCGTAGAGGCCGTCATCCGCGAGCACTCGCATGCCACGACCAGCGACGGCGGCCGAGGTCCCATGATCTGACGAAGGCCATCAACGAGCCGGGGTGCCACCGAGCCGACCGCTATTTGGGGCTCATCTATCGCCGTTGCCGCCGCTCGCGCTCGTCACAGCCACCACCGCAGCCGGCCAGGGACGGTGGGATACTGACCAGATGCGACACATCGACGCCGAATCACTCCGGGACCGTCTCCAGCGTGAGGATCCCGACCACCGGTACTTGGTGCGCGAGCAGCCCGAGGCCGGATGGGAGGTCGTGCGAATCGGGCTTGCCCAGAGGCCCTCGCAGCACCTCACCGCCGAGCGCGGCGAGCCCGCGGACCTGCCGGAGGACCCGCGTCCGTCCCTGATTCGTCAGATCCCGCCTTACGGGCCGCCGGGACTGGGCTGAAAGCGTCCCGGGTCCGCCGGGTAGCAGTTCGCGTCAGGAGCATTGATCCCATCGAAACCAGCTTCGGGCCAGTGCGGCGAAGGCGAATAGCCGAAGCGACCCGCGCCGAGGGCATGATCACGGCGGTGACCGCGGCGGTCCGGTTGCGCATCAGCAGGCGAAGCTCGGTCGCGGCGAACGATCGATCCGGCGGGACCGGCCTGGCCGGGCTGGCTTCGTTACCTCAACGAACGATCCGGGCAGCTGCAGGCCGGGCCTGACATCAATGGGACGTTCGCGCTCCGCGTCAGCGTACCCGTGTTCCAGCGGCGAAGCGACGACCTTAGTGATCTCACTCGTGCTCGCCGACGACGAGCAGCTCCCCCCGCGGTGCCGTCGCCGCGCTGCTGGGCATGGAGTCGACCTGCAGGTGGTCGCCGCGGCCTCCACCAGCACCGAGGCGCTCGCCGCCATTCGCACCCACAGGCCTGACATCGCCCTGCTCGACGTGGAGATGTCCGACGGCGATGGCGCCCCAGGTCATCGAGCGCGTTACCGCCCAGTGCCCGTCCTAGGCGCTGCATCATCCTCACCCGCCACGCCCGTCCCGCGTGCTGCGACGCGCTGGCCGTCGGTGCGGCCGGTTCATCGCCAAGACTGTCCCCGCCATCACGCTCGCGCAGATCATCCGCCGCGCCCACCGTCCTCCGCGATGCACAAGCTCGACGCGCGCACACGGCTCGAAGCCGCCCAACGCGCCCGAAACCACGGCTGGATCTAGCGACCGCGCCTAACTGGCGGAGTATGTGATCGTCAGGGTGGTAAACACGAACGGCGGGACGATGCACCGGTGGACCTTCTTGAAGCCGATCAGCTTTCGGCCGTGCATGACGTGCTTGAAGATCGGCTGGCGCAGGGTGCCGCAGAACTGGCCGGGGCCAAACGGCCCGAAGAATGCCGGCCCGGGGCCGTAGAAACCGCCGCCGCTCTGCTGATCGGAGATCGAGAGCACCCGTCCGAGCGTCAGCCCGGCGTGGCGGGCGTAGTCACGCGCGTACTGGCGCGCGTCCGTAAGCGCCCGGACGATCGAGGTTCTGCGCGCAGCCTGATACGCAGCCGCGATCGACGCGTTGTTGTGCCGGTCGGCTGGCCGCACGCGGACCTGGCCGGTCCCGGTCGCGGTGATGCTGGCGCCAGCTGGAGCCGCGACCGCCGGGGCCGCAGACAGCAACGTGATCGCCGACAAGCTCAGTAGAACCGACAATCCTCGTGACACCAGCGCCTCCCCGATCGCGAATCCCCTCTCCAGAGCGAAGGGACTGCGGACGATCATCCCAGAGCGACCAGCGCAACACAAGGCCTGTGCTTGCAGCCCATCGCGCGCGGCCGCTGTACCACGTGGCCTACCGCGCGATGGACGAGGTCGGCTTCGCCGTGGCCGCGCCGGCGTTGAGCAGCCCATGGCCGTAGAAAAAGCTGGGATCGGAGCTGCCGAGGGGCGTGGCGGTCTGCTCGAGGCGGGTGAGAATCTGGTCAGGAGTCGGGTGATGCCCAATCACCCCGCTGGCGATCACCAGCGCCGCAGTGGCGGCGACCGCCGGCGCCGACATCGAAGTGCCGATGTAGGAGCTCGGGTAGCCGAACCGGTTGTAATGCGGCGGGTCGGTCAGCGTCAGCTGGTAGATCGACGGCAGGGTGCGATCGGGATGGCAATGGGGATCGCTGGACATGAACGCGTCATCGCCGCCTCCCGGCGCGACCAGGTCCAGTCCGCTGCCCCCGTTGGAGTAGTTGGCCAGGCAGCGGTCACGCGTCGTGGCGCCGACCGAGATCACGCTCCCGACCCGAGCCGGATAGGCGATCTGATTGTCCTGGTCGTTGCCGGCCGCGCCGACGACAGTCACTCCGCGGCGGTGCGCGTAATTGATCGCGCTGACGATCTCGGGGATCGCCGCGCCCGAGGCGACCTGGCTGGGCAGGAACTCGAGGCTCAGGTTGATCACCGACGCCCCGTGGTCGATCGCGTAGCGGATCCCGCGCGCGATCGTCGCCTCGTCCCCGAGTCCACTCGCGTCCAAGACGCGGACCGGCATGATCGAGGCGCCGTACGCGATCCCGGTCAGGCCATAGCGATTGTTGGTCGCCTCGGCCACGACCCCGGCGACGAAAGTGCCGTGCCCGTTGCGGTCCAGCGGATAGCGGCCGTGGGAGACGAAGTCGTACGGCGTGACGAAGCGCGTGCCCTTGAAGTCCGGCGATAGGCGGAACTGGTACCAGTTGCGGTACGCGACCCCGGTGTCGAGAATCGCGACCACCACCCCGCGCCCTCCGGGCCGATGGATCCCGAACATGTTGCTCCAGGCCTCGGGGGCGTTGACCCCGGTTGACGACAGCAGGTTCCACTGCAGCTTCTCCCAGCCGCGGGGCTGGGCGGCGCGGCCGCGGTCGTTGGGGTACCAGTCACCGGCGGCGCGGGCGATGTAGTCGGGTTGCGCGTAAGCGATCCCGGCGTGGCGGCGCAGGCGCGCGAGTGCCGTCGGGACGCTCTCGGACCGCGGCAGGCGCAGCAGCTGCGAGCGCGGGGCCGGGGCGGCGCTGACCCGCGCGCCCAGGCGAATCTGACCGGCCACCGCAGCGCTCGCCATCGCGCCGCGGGCGTAGCCGACAATCACCTCGTGTGACATATAGGACGGCCCGGCGGCCTCGCCCGAGGTCGTCAGGGACACAGCGGCGCCCCGGGGCGTGAGGGGGGCGGCGACACCCAGGGCCGCCAGGGGCGCGGCAGCACCCCGGAACGAGGGGACAACCGGGAACGCCTGCCGGACCGGGCGGGACGAACTCAGAAACGAAGTGGCCAGCGTGGAGCCGGGAATCGCCAAAGCGACCGCCACCGCGAACACCAAGGCGGCAATCGTGTGGCGAATGGCTTGGCTGGGGGAAGGCTGATCGAACATCCGCGGTTCTACGCCTTCGGATCGCAGTTCCGGCTTCGGACACTTAAGACAATCTCGAGGCACCGAAAGTTGCCCCCTTGCAACGGTATCGACATCTTTACTGAGCTTCGAGAGTGAGCTCGCGCTTCTTTCCTCGGGACGAGTACTTCATGCGTCTGGCGCTGCGCGAGGCGTCGCGTGCGCTCGAGCACGATGACATCCCGGTCGGATCCGTCGTGGTCCGCGATGGCGAGGTGACCGGCACCGGCCACAACGAGCGCGAGATCCGCTCAGACCCGACTGCCCACGCCGAGCTGATCGCCCTCCGTGACGCCGCCCGCGCGTCGGGCAGCTGGCGGGTCCTGGACTCGGTGCTGTACGTGACGCTCGAGCCGTGCGCCATGTGCGCGGGGGCAATCGTCCTGGCCCGCGTTCCGCGGGTCGTGTTCGGTACCCCGGACCCAAAGGCGGGGGCGGCTGGAAGCGTGCTGGACATCCTCGCCGAGCCACAGCTCAACCACCGCCCGCAGGTGGAGTCCGGGCTGCTGGCGTCCGAGTGCGCCGACCTGCTGCGAGCGTTCTTCGCCTCGCGGCGCTGATGGGGCGCGGGAAGGGCGCGTTGGTCTAACTTGTGGCGTCGTCTACCGGAGAGGTGGCAGAGCGGTTGAATGCGCCGGTCTCGAAAACCGGTTACGGGGTTCTCTCCGTACGAGGGTTCGAATCCCTCCCTCTCCGCTTTAGGGCTCGTTCGAGCCCGGATTTGCGGCGTCTGATGCCGCGACAGGGCAGCCGCCGGGTCAACGCGAGTCAACACGGGCCTGACGCGCGGTGACTGGCCCGCTCGAATCGCCTCGGTCGTCTCCGACAACCGGCACTCGGCGAGAGGACAAGACGACGCGGCCGCGGCGCAGAAGCAAACCGGGCACGTTTTCCGAAGGCTAGGCCAGCGCAGGCCAACCGCGGCCTAGGACCTCATCGCTTCGTTCCCTCGACGAGGCGCACCTCCACGCGGTCCCGTGCGCATAGCCTCCGAACCCCATGCCCCACACAACGAGATCGTGGGAGTTGCCGGGACCGCCGTCCGCAGCCGCTCTTACGCTGCGTCGGATGCTCAGGCTGGGTGACGAGGAGTTTGTGGAGCTGCTCGCGATCAATGACGCCGAGGAGCTCTACCGGCGACTGCTGGCCTCCCCGTCCGGCTGGCGACGGAGCACCCGGCATACCGAGGCAATCGAGTTGCTCGCCAGCGTTGGAGGCAGCAGTGAGCTGCCGGCCTCGTTCGTCGCGCTGCTGGTGTGCACGTGCCGGAGGTGGGATCGGGTCACGGCCAAGCTGATCGCCGCGCTCCAGGACAGCGGACTGCTCGACGACGCCGAGCTCGACGAGCTGGCCGAGGCGATGCTCGCCCACGAGCAAGCGATCTCCTATTCGCTGGCGTGGGTCTCACCAGAGTGGCTCGAGGTCGATGTCGATGACGGGACCTCCTGCAGGGTCACCGTCGACGAAAGCGCGCTCGGGGCACACCGCCCGTCGATCGCACCGCCGCTGCGCCGGTGGGCGGCGCACCGCGCGCTGCTCTCGAACGCGCCACGGTTCGAGGAGTTGCTGTCTGCGGCAGAGCGATTCGACCCGCGCCACCGCAGCGCGCTGATCCACGGGCTGCTCGATGCCGCAGACGTCCTCGACGCCTCGCACCAGCGCACGATCGTCTACCGCGGTCTACAGGCCGGGCAGACGAGCATCCGGCTGACCGCGCTCGACCGTCTGTGTGAGCTCGACGGCCCCGAGACCGCGCTCGACAGAGCACGAAGCGACACGAACGCGACGGTCCGCGCATGGCAGCCCACCGCGGAGCCTATGCAGACGACCCTGTTGTGAGCGTGGCCCGCCCGCCGCGACCCCAGATCAGCCGAGCCGAATTGGACGAACTGATCGAGCAGGCCACGATCGACTGCTACAACGAATCCGAGCAGGTCACCGGCCTGTTTACGATGATCGAGGAGCACCTCGCTCTCCCATTCGAGACGACGGTGCTCGGCACAGCGGCGAGCGTCGAGCGCATTGACGTGACCGTCGAAGACGCGATCATCGCGATCTGCCAGCGCGACGGGCACCTGCAGACCATCGCGGTCCTCGATCTCCCAATTCCCGCACCTGTACCCGATGGCTGGGAGTGGATCGAGGCCTATCGCCGCTGGCTCCAATAGCCCAGCACAGCCGATGGAAGGCATGGCCGATCGACCGCATCTTCCGAGCCGGCGATACCTCGCCGGGATCGTCGGGTGGAGGCGGTACGGTAGCCGCGTGAGCACGATCGCGGACAATCGGGCCTCCGCCGCGGCGGGCCCTGTCGCGGCGCACCATCCGGTGGGAGTCTCGACTGGTGTCTTTGATGCCTCGCGGTGCCGCTGGCCGGAACTCGTGAGCGCGGCATGCGGCGTCTCGACGTATGCCGTGGAGCTGTCGGCGTTGTCGGCAGGCGAACTGCCCGGGCTGGTCGCATATCTCCGCGAGAAGCCTCGGCTGCCGTTTCGGTACGTCAGCGTCCATGCCCCGGTGAAGAACCTCGATCGAGGCGACGCCGCGACGGTCGCTCTTCTCGGCAGGCTTCCGCTGTGGGTGCGGTCGATCGTGACCCACCCGGACGCCCTGTCGGACGTGGACGCGTACGGCGGGCTGGGCACGCGACTCGTGTTGGAGAACATGGACGACCGTAAGCGGACGGGGCGCACGACAGACGAGATGGAGAGCGTCTTCGACGCGTTGCCGGACGCGGGCTTCTGCCTGGATGTCGCGCATGCCCGGTCGATCGATCCGACGATGGAAATGGCTCACGAGATGCTCGACCGCTTCCGTTCCCAGCTCCGGCAGGTCCATCTCAGCTCGCTCAGCGACGGGCATCACGTGCCGCTCACCGCGGACGACGAGGATCTATTCGCCGCAGTTCTCGGCCGATGTCGCGACGTACCGTGGATCCTCGAAGCCCGCCCCCCGGAGTGGTGGGCCAATGAACTCGCGGCGACTCCGTTTGTCTCGGGCCGCTCGTCCCTGGCGGCCGATCGGATGTGAGCGTCGAGCGCGGCGTCGCTGGCCTTGAGGCAGCTTGCGGTGTTCGGTTTCAGCGAATCGCGGTCGCTCGAGCTGAGACCAGGCGCCGCCTTCGTGAGCGCCAAGACCGTCTTCGGTCCGAAGGCATCGTGATCGACAATGACGCCACGATCGTTCTGACGGGATCATGGGGCCGGCATGAGATCACCAGCGAGAGCGACGATGACTTCATGGTTCTGTTCTCAGGCTCCCCGCGCGACAGCGCCCTGCCATCCGTCGAAGACGCGGCGATCGCTCTTGGTGCGCGGCCTCCCGGGCGTGAGGACATCTTCGGCACACACGTGTGGCTTGACGATCTTCAACGCAAGATCGGACGGGCCGAGGACAGCAACGCCAACCTGACGCGGAGGATGCTCCTGATCCTCGAATCCGTCGCGGTGTGCGGCGAGACGGTGCATGCTGACGCCAGAGCAGCGCTCATAGCCGGTTACCTCGATGCCAACGTCAAGGACTACCGCCCGCCGCGCTTTCTCCTCAACGACCTGGTCCGCTACTGGCGCACGATCGCCGTCGACTTCGAGAGCAAGATGCGCGCCCGTCGAGGCGAGGGATGGGGACTGCGTAACGCAAAGCTCCGGCTCTCTCGGAAGGCGCTCTTCGCGGGAGGGCTTCTTCCGGTGCTTGAGTGCTACCGCTACTCGAACGACGGCATGCTCGACTACCTGTGTGAGCGGATGTCGGTCCCACCGCTTGACCGGATCGCCGACGCGTTCGTCGCCCACGGCGCCGTCGACGCCGGTGTTCGAGTCATGAACGCATACGACGCGTTCCTGGGGATCCTCGATGACCAGGACAAGCGCCGAGAGTTGACCGAGCTTGGTGTCGAGAACAGCAGCGAATCACTATTGTTCGCGCGCATTGCCGAACTCGGCGAGGAATTTCAGGCGGGGCTGCTCGCGCTCCTGTTCGACGATCCGGAGCTTCGCCGATGGGTTCGCGAGTATCTGATCTTTTGAGCGCCGGCCGTTCAGACAGATCCGCGGTCCACGATCCCGTCGCGGCAACCAGTCTTGACGCCGCGATTCTGGACGCGCGGAACCGAGTGGAGGAACTTGATCGCCTGAAGACCGCGGCGGCCGAGCGTCTTCTCGAGCTGGCCCGCCTCCGAGGCGCGCAGCCGGATCGCGGAGAGCCCAATGGCGCAACCGAGTATTCGCCGGCCGCGAAGCTCCGGATCTTCCGCGACCTGTTTCGCGGCCGCGACGACGTCTTCGCCGTCCGCTGGGACAACAGCGCACAGAACCGCGCCGGCTACTCCCCCCGCTGCGCCAACGAGTGGCAGCGCGGCGTGTGCGGGAAGCCGAAGGTCAAGTGCGGCGCGTGCGGCAACCAGGCGCTCCTGACGCTCGACGATCGTCAGCTGCTCGCCCACCTTCAAGGCCGCCAGGTTGTCGGGTTGTACCCGCTTCTGGTGGGCGATCGGTGTCGGTTGCTCGCGATCGATCTCGATGGCCGCTCATGGCGCGCTGACGTCAAGGCAATTGCCAGCAGCTGCCGTTCCCTCGGGATCCACCCGGCGATCGAGCGGTCGCGGTCAGGGGATGGCGCACACGTCTGGTTCTTCTTCGCCGAAACGGTCCCGGCAGCTGAAGCTCGGCGGCTGGGCTTCAGCATCTTGACGCGCACGATGGCCGCCGGCGCCGCGCTCGGCGTCGATTCGTACGACCGGCTGTTCCCAAGCCAGGACGTTCTCCCGACTGGCGGATTCGGAAACCTGATCGCCCTGCCGCTTCAGCGCGAAGCCCGCAAAGCTGGCAACACCGAGTTCCTCGACGCCGAGCTCGAGCCCCACCGGGACCAGTGGGCGTATCTGGCGTCGATCCCGATGATCACGCACGAACGTCTCGGCGAGCTGCTCGCGGCCGGCGACGACGACGTCACACTCGCCGGCGAGCCCGACGGCGACGGTCGAGACGCGCCGTGGCGACCGCCGCGGACGCTGCGACAGCGACTGACAGCGGTGTCGCTGCCGGCATCCCTCACGGTCACGATCGCTGACCGCCTCTACGTCGAGCGCGCAGCTGTCCCGCCTGCCCTTGCCCACGCGATCAGACGTCTCGCGACGTTCTCCAACCCGATGTTCATGGAGCTCCAACGGATGCGGATGTCGGTCGCTCGGACGCCGCGCGTGATCGCGTGCTTCAACGACCTCGGCGGACATCTCGCACTGCCCCGCGGCTGCCTGGCGGACTTGGAGGCACTCCTTGACGACGTCGGAGTCCAACTCGAGCTACGCGATGAGCGGGTGGACGGGGAGCCGCTCAAAGTCGTGTTCCAGGGCGAGCTCAGCAGCTCGCAGCGCCAGGCCGCCGACGGCTTGCTCCGGCACCAGACTGGCGTGCTGAGCGCGCCACCCGGCTGGGGCAAGACCGTGCTCGCGACCAGCCTGATCGCCGCTCGCGGCTGCTCCACACTCGTTCTCGTCCATCGAAAGCCGCTCGTCGACCAGTGGGCGGAGCGCCTCGCCGAGTTCCTCGCAGTCCCGCCGAAATCCATCGGCAAGGTCGGTGGCGGACGCAATCGCGTCACGCGGCAGCTCGACATCGCGATGGTCCAAACCCTCGCCCGCAAAGACGACCTAGCAGAATTCGTACGCGCCTACGGGCACGTGATCATCGACGAATGCCACCACGTCCCGGCTGTGTCCGTCGAGCGCGTGCTCTCCGCGATCCCCGCCCGGTACGTCACCGGGCTCACGGCCACGCCGTACCGCCGAGATGGCCATCAACCGATCATCGCGATGCAGTGCGGCCCCGTTCGACACACCGTCAAGACCGCCGCGGCGCACACGGACGAGCGATTGGCGCTAACCGTCGTCCGCAGAGACACGAACTTCGATCCGACGGGCTTGCCGGTCGGAGCGTCAATTCAAGAGATCTACGGCGCGCTCGCCTCAGACAGCGATCGGCTTGAGCTTATCGTTGCTGACACGGAGAACCTCGTCGGCGAAGGACGCGCCCCCGTCATCCTGACCGAACGCCGAGAGCACGTAGAGCGGTTGGCAGACTCTCTCCGCGGGAGCATCCCGAACGTCGTCGTGCTGCACGGCGGGCTCAAGCCGAAGGAGAAGCGCGCCGCACTCCAACAGCTTGCCGACCTGAACGAAGGCGATCCCCGGCTGCTGGTCGCGACCGGCCGCTACCTCGGCGAGGGCTTCGACGATCCGCGCCTCGACACGCTGCTCCTGGCGATGCCGATCGCCTGGAAGGGAACGGTCGTTCAGTACGCCGGCCGCCTGCACCGCGCCCACCCCGACAAGCGAGACATTCGCATCTATGACTACGTCGATGCCGACGTCCCGGTGCTCCGACGGATGTACGCAAAGCGCCTGCGCGCGTATGAGGACATGAGCTACAAAACTGACGCTCAACTCGACCTCGTGACCTGACGCCTCCGGGCGTCACATGCGGTCGGCCGTGTGGACGCCTGCCGGATCGCCCACGGCTCGCAGGCGGAGGCCACATCTGAAGCGGGCCAACGAAGGCCATGCGGGGACAGCTCGCGCCTGCCGCGGCGGAGCGCCTCGACGCTCCGCGCGACACCGTGGCAACCGCCGCGGGCAGGCGTAAAGTCCGCACCGATGCAATCTCCGAGCCCCAATCCGTGTCGCGGCGCTCGCCGTCGACAGCGCGGGCTGCACGTGCTCGACGGACGCAACCTCGCTTACGTCACCCGCAACGCCGCCGAGGATCCGGCCACGACGCGGTGCTGTCATCAGCGGATGACCTCTCTTTCCCTCCGGCTTTCCCCCCGCGCCGGAAGCCCAGTGACCACGGGGCCTTGCGGCCTGTTTGCGCCGGTCTCGAAAACCGGTATGGGCGTAAGTCCATCGGGGGTTCGAATCCCCCCCTCTCCGTTACGAATTGCGGGGAATCTGCCGACATGCGGGCAGTTTCCCCTACTACGGGGCCTCCGGAGAGGGGCTCGGGTACGCCGCTCAGCGCCGGTCAAGACCGCTCCGGGAGGGGTTTGATTTCCCCACGGTTTCCCCACACTCGGGATCTGGGACGGTGGCGCTGCGAGCTCGCTCATGCGATTCAGCAAGATAGGCGTCGAGGAGGACGGCAGCTTCCTCTTCGGATCCGGGAAACAGGTGGCCCTATCTGTCGAGCGTGACGGTGATCGACGAGTGCCCCATGAAGGTCTGCAGCGCCTTCGGGTTCACGCCGGCCGCGATCATCAGGCTCGCGAAGGAGTGACGGCATTCGTCAGGGGTATGGGGCGCAGGCCGGCCGGCTTCCAGGCCTTGTTTGCCCGCAGGCTGACGCTGAACGTGGCGAATGGAGTACCGTCGCCCCGGCCGAAGACAAGGCCGTGCTGTCGGACCATTCGGTGAGACACGAGTAGTCACGTACCGCCGCGATCGGCACCTTGCGGCGACCGGCGAATGACTTCGGCTCGATCACGCCCTCCTTGACGTCCCAGGAGCGCTCGACCCGGAGCACTCCGCCGGCGAGATCGACGTCTGACCAGCGGAGCGCGCGCAACTCGCCGCGGCGCAACCCGGCGTAGAACGCCGTCGCCCACAGAACGCGATTCTCCGGTGGGGCGGCCTCGCTCAGCAGATGCGCCTCATATGGGGTCGCGAAGCGCAGGCGCCGGCTTCGCACGGCCGGTATCTCGAGGCCGGTGGTCGGGTTCAATTCGATGTCGCCCCGCGAGAGCGCCCGGCGGCGCACGGCTCGCAGCGGAAGCAGCGCGTTGCGCAGGTCGCGGCGCTGATCTCGCGTCGGGCGAGGTCGTCGGCGAGGCGCTGGATGTCCTGCCGCCGCAGTTCCTGCAGCTTGGCGGCACCGATCTCGGGAAGCACGTACTCGCGCAGAGCCTGCTCATGGCCTCGAAGCGTCGACGGCTTGTAGCGATCGCCGGAGCGGTTGCGGATGCTGTCGTCTGACGCCCCGGCGAGCCACGTCTCGGCAAACTCGCGCAGCGTGGTCGGCCGCGGCGCGACGAGAACGCGACTAGTTGCCAGGATCGCGCTGACGCGTTACATCGAATTCCCACGAAGTGTCGGAGATGACCGCGGTTCGAACGCTGTCTCGCCCAGCTTTAGAAGTCTCGACATGCGCCTCCGCTGAGAGACCCGCAGCGCTAGAAGCGAGCCGGCTGCCGATTCCGCGACGACAGTCGTTGCGCCCCGATTCTCCCCGACGGCCAGGCGACGACGAGCGGGAGCGCGTTCGGAACCGTGCGTCTCTTCTGCTTTCGACCGGACGATGCAGTCAGTGCGCCGCGCGCAAACCTTGGCTGAAGCCGGTTCCCGCCGGCCGGCCTGCGGTATGCGGATCCGCTTGCGGTCGGGCTCGCGGGCGTGTGGCGCAGACTGATCTGGCACCTCAATGCTTGATCGTTCGCCGTGGACATCGCCCGAGGTGGCGCTCTTGGTCCTCGCCGTTCGGGCTGATGGCGCGACCGATGAAGCGATCTGGCTATGGCGCGGACGGGTACGCTTCGTCTGCCCGGGCTTCTTCGCCGCGACGGTGGCTCAGGCTTTCAGGTCGGCTCGGTGAGCGGTCGGTGAGCGTGCCGGCGGCCGGGCGGGGCGTCGAGGCCGGCGATGATCTCGCGCAGCGCGGTGACCTCGATGTCGAGGGCTTGGCGTCCTGCGCGCGTGGCGCTCAGCCACGTACGCGGCCGGCGGCCCTCGATCACCTTATCGACGCGCACGTAGCCGGCCTCCTCGAGCCGGCGAATGTTGCGCGAGAGGTTGCCGTCGGTCAGCTCGAGCGTCTGGCGCAGGTAGGCGAAGTCCGCCCGGCCACCCTCGCACAGCACGGCGAGAATGCCCAGCCTGGTGCGCTGGTGGACCGCGTCGTCTAGACGCCGGCTGGGATGGCTCACGACCGCGCCTGGATGGCGTGCAGGCTCACGCCGGCCCCGATCAAGGCGGCGCCGAAGGTCAGCTCGACGATCCACGGCGCGAGGCCGGCCAGCGCCAACGCGGCCGCGAGCGCTGCTCCCGGGGCGAGCGCCAGCGACGCCACCGGGTCGCGCTGCATCCAGCCCAACCCGAGATAGCCAGCGAAAACGACAACGATCGGCGCCAGCAGCCCGGCCGCCTCGCCGCTGATCATCCCGGCCGCGACACCCGCCGTCATACAGCCAACGAACATGGCTACAGCGACAGCCCAGACGCTCCGCCCGCGGGACATCACGCCGCGCTCGCGGGCGCGACGACGATAGTGGCGGCGGGTGAGCAGCATGCCCACGCCACCGGCCGCCAGCCAAAGCGGGAACAGCGCTGCCGTGCCCCCGACGGCGACCACCGGGACACTGAGCACCGTCAGCGCCCCGAAGCAGACCAGAGGAAACCACGGCCGGCCCAACGAACGGCGCGTGCGCCGCCGCAGCCGCGCGAGATCATCCAGCGCCTCCGCGGCCTGCCGCGGGGACGCGTCGAGCGGGTCAGCCAGCACCGATTTTACTTTACTATGCAAAGCACTTTCCGGTAGCGTACAACGAGCGCGGCGCCCGCCGTTGGCCGTCCCCCTCCAGGAGGTGCTCGTGCACGTAGATGATAAGGACCTGCCCACCGTCCTCTCTCAGCAGCCTAACGGTCCGCCGCTCACCGCCGCCGTGTACGCCCGGGTTCACACCGCCGCGAGCTTCACGCACTGGCTCGGCCCGCTGGGCAACTACCTCGTTGCGCGTCCCGCAGCACGGGCCGCCGCGCACCGCGACACCGAGCGGACCGACATGCCGCTGGACGCAGCCGTCGTCCTCGGGCTCGCGCCAGAGGCCCTACACGTGTGGGCCGCGGACCCGATGCTCAGCCAAGTCCACGATCACCTCGGCACCGTGGAGCTCAACCAGATCACCGCGATCCGCGCGCAGACCGCCAAGTCCTGGTGGCCGCTGACCATCACGCTCACCGACGAGGAGTCCGTCGCGCTGGAGGCGCGCGGCGACGTCTCCGGCTTCGTGACCGCCTTCGAACAGCACCAGAATACGAGCCAAACCTAGACCCTACGACAAGCCTCTGGAACACCCTGACCCGCATGCCGAGGGTTGACGCCCTTCCGTCCTCCGACGACCGGACATGCCACCATGGAGGCGTGCAGAGCGTGTACCCGACGTTCCCAACGGCCTTCGCATCCCCCACTGGTCATAGGACGGCCTCCGGCACTGAGCGGAACAGCCGCTGGACTCAGCCGGCATTCCCCATTGCGTCACGCACATCGCCGTCCCGCTGGCCGATCGCTTCGGGCTATGGCCGATGATCGGAGTTCTGCTGATCTCAGCCGCCGGCGAACTCGATGCGGTTGCCGTCGGGGTCGATGACGTCGAAGGTGCGCTCTCCCCAGTGGGGGTCTTGGGGTGGCCCGGCGGGCTTGATTCCGGCGCGCAGTTGGAGGTGGACCTTGTCGATGTCGTTGGTGGAGATCTCGAGGTGGAAGCTGGGCGCTCCGAAGCCCAGGAGTCCTAGACGGGTGGCCTGTCCGAGGCGCAGAAGTGCGAACTCTTTGGGCCGGTGGTGCTCGAGGATCGCTCCGGGGAAGTGCTGGTAGAACTTCAACGACCGCTCGACGTCTGCGACCTGCAGTGTGATGCCGTCGAGCCATACTTTCATGCTGTCGGTCGTTGTCATCGTTACGCCTTTCGTGTGATCAGCTCGGTGCTCAGGCTCCAGAGCCGCGCGGCGGCGGTCTGGTCCTGAGCCAGAGAACTAGGATTTCTCGGTCTGCACTTCGCGTAGTAACCGCCCGTGTCGGCGGCGGTTTCGGGGGAGGTGGCGAGGCATACGGGAGTGGTGGCGGCCTTGTCGGGGCTGAGCTGGAACACCCGCGCTGCCTTGAGAAACAGGCCGAAGGGCCCGGGCGCGTCGCGTCCGAGGCGGGTGCGGACGAAGCCGGGGTCGGCGGCGTTGGCGGTCACTCCGCTGCCCGCGAGCCGGCGCGCCAGCTCGGTGGTGAACAGGATCGTCAAAAGCTTGGTGGTCAAGTAGGTCCGCATGTGGTGGAAGTTCTCGCCCGTGGCCAGCGCGTCGAAGTCGATGCGCTTGACGTGCTTGTGGCCCGATGAGGAGATCGTCACGATTCGCGCGGGCGCCGAGGCGCAGAGCAGATCGCGCAGGCGTTGGGTGAGCAGAAACGCCGACAGGTGGTTGGTCGCGAAGTCGACCTCGAAACCGTCGGGCGTGAGCTCGCGTCGTGGTCGCGCGACCCCGGCGTTGAGGATCAGCACGTCCAATCGGTCCCAGTGTCCGGTGACGCGGTCGGCGATGGACTCCACGTCCCCCATGACCGACAGATCCGCGGTCATGACCTCGATTCGGGCAGCGGGCACGGTGCGCCGGATCCGAGCGACGGCGGCCTCCCCACGCTCGGTATTGCGGGCGACGGCGAGGACATCCGCTCCTTGCGCGGCCAGCTGCGTGGCGATCGCCTCGCCGATGCCGCTGGTCGCGCCGGTCACCAGGCAATGTAGATCACATGAATCGGTTATGCGCATAATTTATGTCTATCATAACTTATGCTGACCATGCGTTACGATGATTTTGTGGCGTCGAGAGCTGGAAACACCGATCCACCTGGGCGATCCCCTGTGGCTGGGAGGCTGGCCTTTGAGGGCGGCACCGGATATCTGCTCTCACGTACGGGATCGGCGGCCCGGCGTCGTTGGGCACGCATGCTCGCCGAGCGCGACCTCACCCCCCATCACTACGGGATGCTCATGACCTTGCACGAGCACGGACCGTCCGGTCAACAACACCTCAGCGCACTGATCGGAATCGACCCACGCAACGCCGTCCCGGTCGTCGACGCCCTAGCCGAACGCGGCCTGCTCAGGCGGGAGGTCAATCCCACCGACCGCCGGCGCCGCGTGCTAACCCTCACCGAGATCGGACGCGACATGGTGCAGGAGCTGACCGAGACCGGGGCAGAAATCGAAGCCGATTTCCTGCGCGCGCTCGACCCCGCCGACCAAAAGGAGCTCCACCGGATGCTGCTCACACTGCTGGCATCCAGCACATAGTCAAACGCCAACACGTGACCGACGGACGACGGACGACGGACGACGGACGACGGACGACGGACGACGGACGACGGACGACGGACGACGGACGACCATGACAATACCCAGATCATCCTTCCGCCGGGGTAGCGTTGCGCCCCGCTAGCTAGGCGGCCGCGTAGGACGTCCTGAAGCGCGAAGTCTCGCCGTCAGCGGATTCGACACCGCGTCCCGTGCGCCGGGAGGTCAGCGCGCGGTTATATCCATCCGGACGGCCCGAACATCGGCGACGTATGCTGCGCTGAATGCCCTTCATCGACCCCAGCGAGATGATTCGTGGCGCCCCGTTGCCTGGGTGGTCGGGTCGGTTCTTTCACTCCGAGAACATGACCTTCGCCCGTTGGGACATCGCTGAGGGGGCGGACGATCTCCACGAGCACCATCACCCCGAAGAGGAGGTCTGGCAGGTGATCGAGGGGAAGGTCCTACTGGTCCTCGGCGATGAAGAGCGTCATCTCGGTCCAGGAGGCGCGGCGGTCATCCCCTCCAACACCCGCCACTGCGCCAAAGTGCTCGGCGCCTGTCGCGCCATCGTCGTTGACCATCCCGTCCGGCACCAGCTGCCAGGAGTCCGGTCCTCGTAACGATCTGATGGATGAGCCGCGACGATAAGTCAACGTCGTTGCGAGGCAGATACACTGCCGCGCCCCGAGTTTTCTGCCGTTGACCTCCAACCGCCGCCAGGAGGCTCCCTTTCTCGAGGCGGTCGTCCAGCTTGACCGGCGGGGCGGGCGCCACCGTTCCGAACTGCTCGAACAGCGGGACCTCCCACTCTTCGAGCTGCGGGTCCTGGCGCCTGGCTCGTCCTTCTATGACACCCGCGTCCAGGGCCGGCCCGCGCACCTTCGCGCCGGTGATGCGCGCCAACTCGCGCGCCGAACCGGTGTGGTGCCCGTGGGTCAGGAGGATCTCACTGCGCAAGCGCCGGGCCCGCGAGCCGCTCCAGCGCCGCGTGACCACCGACCCCGGTGTGGGGCAGCACTGCGGACAGGTCGAGAGCAATCCCCCGGTCAACGTGCGGGCGGCCGGGCGCCCCGCGCAGCTCGACCAGTCGACGTAACGCCTCGTTCAACCCCTCGACATCAGGAGCGAAATCCTCTTCAAACGCCACCATGCCAGACTGCCACACCCGGAAACCGAGCCGGTCGCACTGCCGCGGCTCGGACTGTGCCGCGGCGGACCCCCTATCGGATGGTCGACCACGGGAGCCAGGCAGTGCAACGACCTCTCGCCCCGGTGTCGACGGCCCGAGGTCAGGCCGCTTCGACCGGGCGGACCCGCTGGTACTCCATCCGCCGAGCCAACCCGTCGGCGAACCCGTGATCGGTCAACCGCTCCACCAGCCACAGCGCCAGGTCAATGCCGGCCGTCACGCCCCCACTGGTGATGAGATCGCCGTCATCGACGACGCGCTCGTTGACCACCTCAGCCCCCGTGGCGGCAAGGTCAGCCAGCGCCGTGTGGTGCGTGCTCGCCCTCCGGGTCCCGACCACGCCGGCGTGGGCCAGCAGCATCGTGCCGGTGCAAACCCCCGCCATGATCCGGACCTGGCGGGCGGCGTCGGCCAGCAGGGGAAGCCAGCTGCCGGCCTGCACCTCTGCGCAGGCCCCACGCTCGGCCCTGGCTGCCCAGCCTCCTCCGGGGACAACGAGGACATCGGCTCCCGGCTCGTAGGTAGCGTCGGGGCAGAAGCGAAGCCCGAACGCGCCCGTCACCTGCTCAGTCGGGACTCTGGTCACCAGCCGAGCCGTGATGTCCGCCCCGGCCGCTTCGGCGCTGCGGAGCACTTCCAGTGGCCCGAAGGCGTCCATCTCGTCGAGGCCGTCATAGACGACGATGTCGATCTGCACGAGGCCAGCATCGCAGACGAGAGGACGTCGTCGCCCCCGGATTCCGTCGGACAAACTACGACGACCGACTCATGGACGTCCAGCCGCCGGTGTGTCCCGTCGGCGGATCCGGCAGCGGGACGACGGGCCCGGCGCGCCGTCCACGAGCCAGCGGCCTACCCGCAGAGGGGTGCTGACGTCTTCTCCCAGACGGAGACGTGCATGGGGCTGTCGCTCGTGAACAGCTCGCGCTTCCAGCCGCCCCAGCGCTCGCGCAGCGTCATCCCCGTGAGCCGGGCCATCAAGTCGAGCTCTGACGGCCAGACATAGCGAAACGGCACCGAGAGCACCTCGAGCTTACCGTCGACCTCGCGGTAGTGGTGCGAGATCAGGCCCTGCGACGCCCCGTCGTACTCGTCGAACCCGAGCCGTGTGGCACTGATGTCGAAGGCGCGGATGGTCTCGCCGGCCGGCAGTCGCTGCAGCTGCGGAACGCCGACCTCGATGACGAAGCGGCCGCCCGGCTCCAGATGCGCCGCACGTTACGAAAGCACGCCACCTGCTCCTCCTGGGTGGTCAGGTTCATGATCGTGTTGACGACCAGGTAGGCGACCGAGAACGCGCCATCGACCATCGTCGTGGCGAAGTCGCCGATGCGCACCTCGATGTCCTCAGCGCCCGGCTTGGCCCGCAGTCTCGCGACCATCGACGGCGAGAGGTCGATGCCCTTCACGCGGACGCCGCGCTGCGCGAGCGGGAGCGCGATGCGGCCCGTGCCGATCCCAAGCTCCAGCGCTGCGCCCTCGCCGGCAACATCAACCAGGAAGTCGACGACTGGATCGACGACCGCAGGCTCGAACGTGGCGGCGTCCCGGTCGTCATAGCGCTCGGCCACACTGCTCGCCGAAGTAGTCCTCGGGCATCGGCGGACTATCCCAAACGCCTCACGTGCGCGACAACAGCGATCCGGTACAGGATCGCCACCGACTGCGTGTCATATGAGGATCGCTGAGCGGGGCGGCTGTCGATGTTGGTATCACTGGCGGGCGGTCCGGTCGACGTGCTGGTCGCCAACGCCGGCCCGTTCGTCGAGAGCAATTGTCAAATGTTGTGGATTTGGCAATGAAGAATGATCAGGCGGCGACCCTCTCGTCCTGCGTTGTGGTGTCGTCTTCGGTGACCTTGATGCCGTCCTTGAACTTCACGCCGTCGAGC
>JAABUJ010002369.1_pt1 | contig 23541 bp, 20 predicted proteins | sample 5559131 | NCBI WGS metagenome assembly JAABUJ01 (sample SAMN10711875, study PRJNA513366) | rock metagenome | isolation source: Antarctica rocks | place: Antarctica: Victoria Land, Mt New Zealand nord | collected 2016-01-07
AGCAGGGCATCGGCACAAGAAGCCCGGCATGGATATTAGAACATAAGTGCTACTCATAGTCGACATGCTTCGTCCCGTGTGGGCTTCTCCGCACCGGAGACGGCTTGGGCTTGCCATGCCCACGCGCACCTGCTATGTTTGTGTAACGATAAGACTAACGTTACGCAGGGCTGCGGAAAGGGTCAGTGATGCCGCAAAATGAGCGACGGTCGGAATTGAAGATGCAGATACTCGTGCAACTGGCTGCGCACCCTGCGCCGTCTGTTGCGGATCTCGCGCGGCGCTTGGATAACGCGCTGCGCCCTTCCGTCAGCCGCTCGCTGCATGGGCTGGAGCGGCAGGGATTGGTTACGCGAGGAGAACCTGGTTGGCACCTTACGGGCGAAGGGAAGCGCGAGGCCGAACGTTCGCGCGAAGCGCTCGAGGCAATGCCCGAACGCATGGTGGCTGAAATTGCCCGTGTCAACCGCACCCTGCGGCGGAGCGGAGCAACGGTGGCCTCGCTTTCCATAGCGAATGCGGCACGGGCGATGTCAACATCCGGGCTGATGGACATGATCCGCCAGGGTGGTACCGTCGGCACTGCGCTGATCCCCGAAACAATGACCGCACTTTGGGGCATGGTCGGCGCCCCCGCGATAGACGCGATCCGCGAAATGGGCCGGGTGCCACGCCCAGATGAGTTGATGGACGGATCCATCGCGGAGCTGATGCGGGATATAGGATTAACTGGTACTGCCGACATCGTACGTAAGGCCACCGGCATCGGGAGCACCGACGCCCTGCGTATGGCGAGCGGCCTCGGGATCGCTTCGTCCCTTGTCGAGACAATGCAGCTCAGCAGTGCGATTTCCCGCAACGGATCCGCTCTCGGCCTGGCCCTCACGGGGCTCGTCGCGGCACAGGAACGGAACGGTGCCCTTGCCGTCGCTGCTACCGCCCGCGAAACGCTCGCCCAACTCCCGTTCGTGCGGCAGAATGGGTTGCTCCTCGCGAGCGCGGTTGATGACGTGCTCGCGCTTCGGTGGTGCGCCGAGGACCAACTTAACACCGGCGCGCGTGCCATGCTCGCGATGACGTCCGCCGATCTGGGCCCGATCACCGGATCGCTGGCGGCGTTGTATCGCGATCACCTACTCGGGGCCGGATCGCCCGATGCGCTTAAGTCGCTGTTTATCCCGGACCAGCTGACGGTACCGACAGCGATGGTCGCCTGGTACACCAGATCGGCGCGCGACCTCGTCGCCGCCGAGGCCGATCCCGATCAGTCCTTCACTGCAATGGAAGAGGCCGAGGATAGCGGTGATTCCCGCCTAGATCCGTTGCTGGTGATGCTCGACCCAGATTTCGTCGAACAACGGCGAGGGGCGTGGTCGGCGCTGCGTTGGAAGGGGCCGGACTATCTGCGCCAGGCTGCCATATCGCAGCGCGCACTGCTCGAACATGTGCTACAGCTACTTGTCCCCGGTCATGACTTGGCTCAGCACGAGCGGCAGGGGCCGCAGACCAAGGCGCGCGTCCGCGCTATCCTGGGGCGGGGTGAGAGCGGTGCGCAGTATGTGGAGTCCATCGCCATCGCCATCTATCACCTTTATACCCAGCTATGCAACTATACACACGGCAACCGTAACCACGAGGACACGCTACGAGGGACATTGAGAATCGGTGAAGGACTCATCTACCTCCTGCTCACCGGCATCCAGCCCGAGGCGGAAGAGTAATCGCCACGAAGCCTATCGCGCCCACCGTTCGGGGAGTGGTAATTGCAAGGGCCGTGGCCCGGCCCGCAGGCAGTCGGCGATGACCGCGCTGACCTTGTCGGCGCGCAAGATATCGAGACCGAAGAAGAGATCGAGATGCTGGTAAAGGGAGTTGAGGATACGGTGCCCATCGTCTCGCCGACGGAGTCGGTCGCAGATCCGGCGCGTCGCGCGGCCCGCATGCTGGTCGGTCGGTGCCTCGCGCCAGAGGGTGATCAGGAGCCGCCCCACGAGCAGGGTGGCCCCACGCGGGCTTAGCACGGTTGTGCCGAGCCAGTCGAGCGCCGCCGCGAGCGGCTGGCGGTCAACGTCCCAGAACGTCTCGCAGCCCATCACCCAGTCATGGTCCAGAGGGCGCGGCCCGGTCGTCGGGCGAGCGCCATCGTCTCGGTGCCGATCTGCCCGAACGTATCCACGAGTCCGCGTCGCTGGGGCGTGGGGAACGCCGCGAGGGGGAGTCCCGACTCGACGATGGCGTGCCGCTCGAGAATGATCAGGAGGGAGCGCCACCGCTCCGCCCCTCGTGCCGCCTGCCCGGGATCGAGGTCCTCCGCTTGCGGCCCGAAAGGTGTCGGGGTAATTGACCCACGCCCCTCCGTGGGTGTCTCCTGTGCTGGCCGTGTGCGTCGTTTCACTCGATCATCGATCCCCCGCGCAGCGGGGAGAAGTTTGGAGGAATGTGGCTTCTGGGTCACCCGCCCGACATTGAGGTGAAAGCCGGATTGCCTGAACCCCAGTCTCCAGTGATGCCGCACTCATCCCCCGCAGCGCGTCTGAGGCGGGGCCACCCGGATAGCGCGCCGAAACGGCCGACGCGCGAACCCTCCGCCGGGTAGGCGGGGAGGAATGACCGCTCATAAGGGGCCGGACGGGGCACCTATGTCACGCGCGTCTGTCGATGATCGAGGGAAAGCGGGATGGCCTACCGGGCGCGAGCCCCAGGGCCACGGATTTGCCGTAGTAGTCGTGGGCGTGACGACCCACCGGGGGACGCGGGAAAGCCGCGCACAGGGCGAAGGGCAACAGGTCGACGCCAGAAGGGCGGGGAGGTAGGCGTGATGCCGAGGGCCGACCCGCGTGACTGCGCGCCAACTGGAGCGCCGTGTGCGGTGCAAGCCGCACGCACGGTTCGGGAGGGGCGGACGGAAAAGGACTGGCAACAGCACCTCGCCGGCCGCCTACTCCCCTAAGTCCGTCCGCCAGTAGATTCTGGCACTCTCGTAGCTGAATCGCCAGAGAATCACAGCGGATAGAGTAAACGGCTAGCGCAAGCGCGTGGCGTCGAGGATCGCGGCCGGCAAGAGGCGCACGAGGGTGCCGGTGGTGAGCCGCTCGACAGCGGCGGCGGCGGGGGAGAGAATAGCCATGCGCAGGCTCCTCTGGCAAATTGGTCGGTAGCACAACCAGTATCGCCGGAAGGGCCTGCGCATGCCTTATCTAAACGGTGTTGGTGCTAGACTCCATCTGCTCCTCCTGGATGATCGGTCGTCAGACAACCGCATCATACCGGAGGGGCGCCCTTGTGTAGCGCTACCCGATTTTGAATAGACCCTGGCCTGAATTCTGACGCAACCGCCAAGCCATGTCTCGGCCCCTACCGCATAATGCAACGGAACCCGGCTACTTCTGCCGGAGGCGCGGGTCCAGCGCATCGCGGACGGCGTTCCCGAACAGGTTGAAGCCGAGCACGGTGGCAAAGATCACCAGCCCGGGGAAATTGATCAGCCAGGGGGCAGTGGTGATGTAGGTGCGGCCCGCCACGAGCATCGCCCCCCATTCGGGCGACGGCGGCTGCGCGCCGAGCCCCAGGAAGGAGAGGCTCGCCGCGGCGAGGATGGCGACCGGGAATTCGAGGGTGGCGAGAACGACGATCGGCGACAGGGCGTTCGGCAACACCCCCTGCCACATGATGCGCCGATTGGATGCGCCGACCACTCGCTGGGCGACGATGTAGTCCTGGCCCTTGATCGAGAGGACCGCAGCACGGACGAGGCGCGCGAATCCCGGCGTCTCGCCGATGCCCACCGCGATCATCGCGTTCGTCAGGCTCGGCCCTAGCATCGCGATGATCGCCAGCGCCAGGAGGAAACCGGGGAAGGCCAGCATAATGTCGATGATGCGCATGATCACGATATCGATGACGCCGCCGTAGAAGCCCGCGAGCATGCCGAGGGTCACCCCCAGCAGCAGGGCGATCGACACGGAGACGGCACCTACCTGCAGGCTGATCCGGGCGCCATATAGCACCCGACTGAAGACATCGCGCCCGATGTCGTCCGTGCCGAAGGGGTGGCGCACCGAGGGCCCGTTCAACCGGTGGGGGATATCGACTTTGATCGGGCTGTAGGGCGCGGCGACCGGGGCCGCCACCGCGACGGCCACCAGCAAGAGGATGATCGCCCCGCCCAGTTTGCCCGCCGTTGACTTGAGCAGCGCCCGCGCGAAATCCCGCGCGCCGGAGCGGCGACGACCCACCAGGCTGCGGGCCGTCGCCGGTTCGCCCGCCCGTACCTTTCGTACATGTGCCATGCGCCACACCTCGTTCCTCACGACCCCTTGTCGGCTAATGGTAGGCGATGCGGGGATCGACGCTCGCGTAGAGCAGATCAACCGCGAGATTGACTAGGACGTAGGTCGTCGCCACGATCAGGATAATCCCCTGGACCAGCGGGAAGTCGCGCTTCTGCAATGCTTGCACGGCGAGTTCCCCGACCCCGTGCCAGGCGAAGACGAACTCGATGATGAACGCGCCGGAGAGCAGCCCGCCGAATTGCAGCCCGATGATCGTGATGATCGGGATCAACGCGTTCTTCAGGGCGTGACGGATCACCGTAGTCGCCTCGCCCAGCCCCTTCGCGCGCGCCGTGCGGATGTAGTCCTGCTGCAGCACCTCGAGCATGCTGGCGCGGACGATCCGCGCCAGCACCGCCGAGGCGATGACCCCCAGGGTGACCGAGGGCAAGATCATCCCACGGGGCGACATCGAGCCGAGGACCGGGAACCAGTGCAGGGTGACAGCGAAGAGATAGATCATGAGCAGGCCGAGCCAGAACGCGGGCATCGACAACCCGGCCAGGGCCAGCACCGTCGCGACGGTATCGATGAGCGAGTCCTTGTAGACAGCCGAGAGGATGCCGGCGATCAGCCCGATCAGCACCGCCACCGTTAGGCTGGCCAGGGTCAGCACCAGGGTGTTCGGATACCGGCTCCTGATCTCCGCGACGACCGGGCGCTGGGTGGTGATCGAGGTGCCGAGATCCCCGTGCAGGACGCCCCACACGTACTTCCCGTACTGGACATAGAGCGGGCGGTCCAGGCCGAGTTGGTGTCGCACGCTCGCCTTGACTTCCGGGGTGGCCTGTTGCCCGAAGAACATGATCTCGACCGGGTCGCCCGGGACCAGGACGCGCATCAGGAAGACGAGCGTCAAGATCCCGAACCACACCGGCACGAGGAGGAGGAGCCGCCGCGCGATGTACGCCGCCATGATGCCCTACTTCGTCAGCGCGATGTTGAAGTACTGCGGGTAGCCGATCGCATCCCAGGCGTAGCCTTTCACATTCGCCCGCGCGGCGCGCACGATCCAGTCGGTGGCGATCGGCGCGATGTACGCCTTTTGCAGGATGTACTTCTGCACCTCCTGGTTGGCCACCACGCGCTTCGTCGGGTCGAGGGTCGTATCGGCGACCGCGCACAGCTTGTCCAACTCGGGGTCGCTCAACTGGTTGGTCCACCCCGGCGTCTTGAAGAGCAGGCTCTCGATCACCGGATCGGGCCAGGTCCAGCGCATCCAGTCCGCGTCGAACTTACCCGCGTTGAGGAGCGGGAGCTCCGAGCCGAACTCGACTACCCGGATCTCCATCTTTATCCCGATCGACTGCAGCGTCGCCTGGATGATCTGCGTCGCGGTCTTGCCCGGCTCGCTGCCGGAGTAGAGCAGCAAGGTGAAGGCGAGCGGATTGCCGCCCTTCTGCAGCACCCCATCGGGGCCGGGCGTGTAGCCCCCGTCGGCCAGCACTTTCTTGGCCTTGTCCAGGTCGAACGGGTAGCCATATTGCTGGCCGAGACCCTGGTCCCAGCCCGCCACGCCGACCGGCTGCGGGTTGAGGTTGGCGGTCGCGTAACCGTTCCAGGCGCTCTTGACGATCGAGTCGCGGTCGATCGAGTAGGCGATCGCCTGGCGCACCGCCAGGTCGGTGAAGGGCGCCTTGTTCGCGTATTCGATGAAATTGTGATCGGTCGCCTCTTTCCAGATGACGACCTGGTATTTCGGATCGCCCTTGATCGAGTCTATCTGCTGCACATCGACGTCGCTCACGTCGAGTTCGCCGCTCTGTAGGGCCGCGAGCCGCGTGGCCGCGTCGGCGATCACGCGGAATTGCAACTGGGCGAGGTACGCGGGTCCGGTATTATCGGCGTCCGTGCGGAAGTTCTGCCAGTCCGCGTTTCGCTCCAAGAGGATGCTCTGCCCGGGGATCCATTCCTTCAGCTTGAACGGCCCCGACCCGACCGGGTTGTGGCCGAAATTCGCCCCGGCCTGCTTGACGGCGGCCGGCGAGACGATCCCGCCGTAGCCGAGCGAGATGTTGGTGAAGAACGGCGCGTAGGGGGCGCTGAAGGTGAAGCGCACCGACGCATCGCCGACCAGATCGACTTTCTGCAGGGTGCCCATCTGGGCTTTCGCCGGCGACGCCGTCGCCGGATCGAGGATCCGATCGAAGCTGAACTTCACGGCGGCCGCGTCCAGGGCGGTCCCGTCGTGGAACCTGACCCCCTTGCGAATGGCGAAGGTGATCTCTTTGCCGTCGGCGGAGATGTCCCACTTCTCGGCGATCCAGGGGTGCGGCAGTCGATCGCGGCCGACGTAGACAAGGCGATCGTAGAGATTATCGTTGAAACTATCCGCGGCGAGCTGGATCGTCTTGGCCGGGTCGAGGGCGTCGGGCTCGGTCGCGGTGGCGAGCTTCAAGGTGCCGCTCCCCCCCGCCGGGGCACCCACGGCCGGCGTCCCCGCCTGTCGCGGGGTGGTGGTGGACGCGGGGGTGGACATCCCGGCGGGTGCCGTGCGGGACGCGACCGCGACCGGCGTGATGAAGGTCGACAGCGGGGTGCCGCCGGCGGTGACCGGGGTGTTGGCCAGCGCCGCAGATGTGGAGGCGGCCGTGGCGGCCGGGGTGGCCGGGGAACTGCCCCCGCAAGCCGCGAGCAGGGTGGTGAACAAGGGGAGTGAACCGGCCAACCCCAGGAGCCGCAGCATTCCCCGGCGGGTTATGCCCGTGGACCCGGCGTTGCTGCTCGTGCGCTCGATCGTACCCATTCCCGTCCTCCTTGTGGCGCCCCTTCGGCCATTTGTCCGCTCTGGTACACTCATCGTCGCAATGGATGCAACGATACAAGCCACGGTGGGGGCTGTCAAGTCATCACGGCGGACAGGGCAGGGCGATTGCATCTCTCGGGCTGACGGTCTGCATTAGGGGTGCCATGCCCGGGGAAGTCACGTGCGGGATACTGTGCGCTGACGGTAGCGGCGGCGAGGAGGTATCCCGATGGACGGTTGTCCGACGAGTAGCGCGCGGCATTTCGCGACGCTGCCGGACCCGCGTGTGGCCGGGACGACCCGGCACGAGTTACTGGACATCCTGACCATTGCGCTGTGCGCGGTCAGATGTGGTGCCGAGCGCTTCGTGGGCATGGTCACCTTCGCCTCGGCGAAGGAGGCGTGGCTGCGGACGTTCTTGCCGTTACCGGGCGGGATCCCCGCCCACGACACGTTCGGGCGGGTCTTCGCCGCCCTCGACCCTGAGGCGTGCCAGGCGGGTTTCCTGGCCTGGGCGCGGGCGGTGGTGCCGCGTACCGCCGGGCAGGTCGTGGCCCGCGACGGGAAGACGTTGCACGGGGCGCACGACCGCGGGTCCGGGCAGCGGGCCTTACACCTGGTCAGTGCCTGGGCCAGTGACCGCCGCTTGGTCGTGGGTCAAGTGGCCGTGACGGAGCAAGCGAACGCGAGCACCGCCATCCCGGCGCTGCTGCGCGTGCTGGACCGCGCGGGGGCGACGGTGACGCTCGATGCGCTGGGCGGCCAGACGGCGAGCGTCAGCCAGATCGTGACGCAAGGTGCCGACGATGTGCTGGCGCGCAAGAAGCATCACCCGACACGGTACGCCGACGTGGCGGGGGCCTTCGCCGTCGAGCGCGCCGAAGCGTTCGCCACTACGCCAGCGGGCACGTTCGCGTCCCTGCGCACGGTCGAAAAGGACCACGGGCGGCGCGAGATTCGCCAGCATTGGCTCCGGCGCGACCCCGCGCTCCTCGCCTAGCGCAACCCGACCAACGCCTGGGCCAACCGCGCCAGCAACGGCCTGCTCGCGCGGCAGCGCCAGATCGGCGGCACGCGCACCAGCGAATGGCACTAGAAACTGTATGAGAAGGGTACGGACACGCCGCAGATCGCCGAGCACCATGCCGACGAGGCCGCGTCCGTACTCTGTCGTGATCGCAAACTACGGCAATCCTCCGGTGGCAACACGCCCTGCGCCACCCCTTCTCATACAGTTTCTAGTACAGCGTGGCAAAAATTTGTACCGGGTTGTGCTAGACTGCGCGCGGTGAGTCGTCGCGCAACCGTCCCGGTTGCCTTCTCCTGGGAGGTGCGATGTCCGGTCCGCTCGCTGCCGCTATCCAACTGACGCCCACCCAACAGGCGGTGCTGCTGGCCCTGGTGCGACGCGCCACCTGCCCGCAGGCGCTCGCGCTGCGGGCGCGGATCATCTTGGCCGCCGCCGCCGGGCAGCGCAACGAGCCGCTGGCCCGGCAACTCGACTGCACCCCCAAGACCGTCCGCAAGTGGCGCGCGCGCTGGGCCGATGCCGCCGCCCGGCTACTGGCTGTGGACGACGACGCGGTCGCCCTGGCCCGGGCGGTCGCCGTCGCCTTGGCCGATGCGCCCCGGCCCGGTGCCCCGGGCACCTTCACCGCCGAGCAGATTATCCAGATCATCAACCTCGCCTGCCGCCCACCGGAGCAGGTCGGGCGGCCCGTCACCGCCTGGACGCCGCGTGAATTGGCGGATGAGGCGGTCAAACAGGGCCTGGTCGGCATGATTTCCCCGCGCACCGTGGGGCGCTTTTTAAAGTGAGGCCGATCTCCAGCCCCATCGCAGCCGCTACTGGCTCAACGCCAAGACCGCTGCGGAGGACCCCGCCGCCTTCGCGGCCCAGGTGGAGACGATCTGCACCGTGTACGCCGATGCCCCGCTGCTGGAAACCCTCGGTTGCCATGTCGTCAGCACCGACGAGATGACCGGCATCCAGGCGCTCGAACGCGCGGCCCCGACCAAACCGGTGCGCCCCGGCTGCCCCGAACGCCGCGAGCACGAATACATCCGCCACGGCACCCTCAGCCTCATCGCGAACTTCAACGTCGCCACGGGCGCGGTCCTCGCCCCCACCCTCGGACCCACCCGCACTGAGGCCGACTTCGCGGCGCACGTCGCCCAGACGATCGCCACCGATCCCACGGGCGTCTGGCTCTTCGTCACCGACCAACTCAACACCCACCAGTCCGCCGCCCTCGTCCGGCTCGTCGCGGAACGATGCGGGATCACCGCCGATCTGGGGGTGAAAGGCCTGTCGGGTGTGCTCCACTCACTGGCCACGCGCGCCGCCTTCCTCAGCGACCCGACCCACCGCATCCGGTTCCTCTACACGCCCACGCACACCTCCTGGCTCAACCAGATCGAGTTGTGGTTCAGCATCCTCACCCGCCGCGTGCTCAGGCGCGGCAACTTCGCCTCGCTCGACGCCCTACGCGAGCGTATCCTCGCTTTCGTCGCGTACTTCAACCAGACCGCCCACCCCTTCCGCTGGACCTATCGCGGCCACCCCCTCCGCTGCTAACCCGGCACGTATTCCCGCCGCGCTGTACTAGTACAGCGGGGCGCGAATAAGCCAGCGGTATAGCGGTATAATGGGTGACGCGAGTCGTCAGGAGGGCGGCCGGGAGACGCCAGGAGGTTGCGATGCGGGGGCCGAAACCGCCCGCCGTCACCTTGACCGCCGAGGCGCGGCAGGGGCTGGAAGCGCTGGCCCGGCGGCAGGGGACGGCGCAGCAATGCGCCCGTCGCGCGCGCGTCATCCTGGCGGCGGCCGACGGGGCCAACAACGCGCAGATTGCCCGGCAGGTAGGTGTGAACGTGGAGATGGCACGGGCGTGGCGCACCCGGTGGCCCGGCTTGGGCGCGGTGCCGCTGGCCGAGTTGCGTGTCGCCGAGCGCCTGGAGGACGCGCCCCGCCCCGGCGGCCCGTGCCGGATCACCGCCGAGCAGGTCTGCCGGATCGTGGCGCTGGCGTGCGGGGCGCCCGCCGCGTCCGGACGGCCGCTCAGCCAGTGGACGGGGCGCGCGATCGCCGCCGAAGCGATCGGGCGCGGTATCGTGGACACGCTCTCCCCGCGCCATGCGGGTCGGCTGCGCAAAAGGGGGGCCTCCGGCCCCACCGCATCCGCTCCTGGCTGACGCCCGCCCCCGACCCCGACGCGGACGCCAAGATCGCCGAGGTGACCGGGCGGTACCGCGCCGCCCCGGCGCTGGCGGCGGCGGGGGAGCGGGTCGTCAGCACCGACGAACCGACCGGCGTGCAGGCGTTGGAGCGCGCGCACCCCGGCCTGCCGCCGGCGCCAGGCAAGGCCGAGCGGCGCGCGTTCGCGTACGTGCGGCACGGGACCGCCACCTTCATCCGCAACCGCGATGTCGCGACGGGGCGGGTCATCGCCCCGTCCGGCGGCCCCACCCGCACCGAGGAGGATTGCGTGGCGCACATCCGGCGGACCATCGCCACCGATCCCGCCGCGTCCCGCTGGCACGTCGTCGTGGACAATCGCAACATCCACCAGTCCGAGGCGCTGGTCCGCTACGTCGCGGGGGTTTCGGGCCTCGACGAGGATCTGGGCGTCAAGGGCAAGCCCGGCATCCTGGCCAGCCAGCGGAGTCGCGCCGCCTTCCTGCGCGACCCGGCCCACCGGCTCGTCTGCCACTCCACCCCCAAGCATGCCTCGTGGCTCAACCAGATCGCGCTCTGGTTGAGTATCCTCACCCGCAAGCTGCTGCGGCGCGGCTCCTTCGTCTCCATCGCCGATCTCCAGGCCAAGGTGCTGGCCTTCAGCGCCTACGACAACCGCACCATGGCCAAGCCCTGCAACTGGACCTACCAGGGCAAGCCGCTCTGTGCCTAACCGCCGGGGTATTCATGCCGCGCTGTACTATTCCCTCCGGCGTACCGCACGCTCGGCGGCGGCGTTCGCGGCGGCCGCCCGCCGCCACTGGGGGATCGAGCATCGCGTGCCTTGGGTGCTGGACGTGGCCTTCCACGCGGCGACCTGCCGTGTCCGCATCGGCCACGCCGCCCGCAACCTCGCCGTCGTCCGCCAGCGGGCCGTGCCTCTGTTGCGTCAGAACGCCCGCACGGGGAGCCGCGCCACCAAACGCTTCACCGCCGCACTCGACGATACCTCCCTGACCACCATCCTGGCCGGGGTCCCAGCCCCACCGCGCCTTGTCCGCTGGGATGATGCAATCGCCCTGCACGGATGCTTGCTCGATACCGCCATCACCCCAAGTGGGAGTCACTCAGCTTGATATGTGTCGGGCGCGGCCAAACTTCTCGGCCAGCACCGGCAACACAGCGCCTACGCTGCGGTTTGCGAGTGCTTGGGGTGAGCACTATTGCCGCAGCGAACGCTTCACCTCTGGGCCGTGCTCGGCCGCTCTCCCAAGCCGTGATGGGTGCGACTCAATCTAGAACACCCGGCCGCGAGCGCGGTACTCCTCGATCGGCCAGGTTTGCATGCCGCCCGTGAACAGACTCACGACCTTGCCGTTCGCGTCGCGCTCGTATCGGAAAAGCTCGCCGACCGATCCGTACGGCGACCCGCTCATGATGCGCAGCGTGTTCTCGTCAATGACCGCCAATTCAATGGGCTCAGCAATCGGCGACGGTGCAACCGGACTGCTCGCGAAGAGTTTCCCGCCCAAGATGAAGACATCCGTCACACCCCAGAGTCCGGCGAAGCGACCGGTGAAGCTGCCGAGCGCGATCTCCTGGCCGGACGCCGCAGGGGGGAGTAATGCCGCACTGTTGACGAGGCCGGAGCTGAGCGGCACTTTCGGCTCCACCGCGCGCGCCTTGTCGAGCAGCTTCAAGATGCCGGCCGCGAGTTCCTCGGCCGGCCCATCGATCGCGTTGGTCAGCACGGCGATCGCGAGCCCTTCGTGCGGGTCCCACATCGTGCGGGTGATGTGGCCCGGATACCCACCCGAGTGGCCGACCATGCGGTGCCCATCGTAGTAGTGCACGGTCGTGCCGTACCCGTACCCGTCCTGCGGCGCGTCGGGGGACAGACCCGTCCAGACCGGCCGCTGCATCTCGCTTTTCGATCGATCGCTGAGCAGGCGGGCATCGCCGAAGAAGTGCGCGGAGGCGAACTGCACCATCTCCTCCGCGGTGGAATAGAACCCGGTCGCGGCCGCCATGGCCTGCGTATCGACGTGCGGGATGACCTGGCGGTCGGTCCAGCTGCTGAGGCCGCTGTGCCCACCCGCGTACTCGGACCGGCGCGCATCGTCGAGTTCCGGTCCGGTGTTCCGGAGGTCGAGCTTCCCGATTATCGCCGTCTTCACGTACTCCGTGTAGGTGCTGCCCGCTGCCTTGCCGATGATCAGGCCGAGCAACGCGTACCCGATGTTCGTGTACTTGAACGTCGCGTCCGGCTGGCGCACGGCACCCTCGCACAGGGCAAGTTCCAGCAACTCGGCTTCATTCGGGAACGGTCGATTGAGCGCCCAGTAGGTGGCATCGACGCCGTCACGCCTGACGCCCGCGGAGTGGGCGACGAGGTGGCGCACGGTCGCTGACGCGAGCGGCGAACCTGCCTCCGCCAGGGCCGGAAGCCACGATCCTGCGGTGTCGTCCAGCCGCAGTTTGCCCGCCTCGACGAGCTGCATGATGGCCGTCGCGGTGAAGGTCTTGGAGTGCGAGGCGATCCGGAACAGGTGCGCGGTCGTTAATGGTGCGCGGGTGTCGATATTCGAGACACCGTACGCCTTGCTGAGCTGCAGCGTGCCACCGAACCACACCGCCACCTGCGCGCCGGGGATGCGGAGCTGCCACAGGCGGTAGTCAAGCCAGGCATCGACGTAGGCAAGCGCCTCGCGCAAGAGATCGACCGAGGAACGAGAAGAACTGGACACGGGCTTCCTCCATCACATGCTGCTTGCGCGTTCGCCGGCACGATAGGATCTGACGCAACGGCACCATGGGGCGGGTCGCCTGCATGAGCGAATGGCGTCGACGACCGGCGCACGGTCGTCGACCCGCGTGCTGCGCGTCTTGCAGGCCAGCCGGGTGAACAGTGGGCGGTCCACCGCCCGCTCCGCGTCGGTCAGGTCGGCCGAGAGTATCGCGCCCCCCGCACGCTGCCGCTGACCCTCCCGGCGGCCATGGCCGGAGGATACCATAATTGAGCCAGTACGGGCCGTCCAGAGCGGCTGCGCGCGATGCTCGGTTCTGCCGACCAATTCGCCGCGCCAGGCTTGCTCGGCCAGCGCGAGTACAAGCCAGCCGTACCCTATTGTTGTCCGATCCCTGCGCCGCCGACTGGAACACGCCCGCAACGGCTGGAGTTCGCCCCTGCTGTGTGCCCAATGAGCTGCCGCGACGTACTCGTGATGTACGCAAGATGCGCTCCCGGTGCGCTCACAATGTACTCTACACCTCGGGTCGACGCTCCACCGCAGCGGTCAGGTCGAACTGGGGCAGCCGCCGGTTGCACACGACGTGAATCTCGAGCTATTGGCGGTCAATTGCGCTAAGGGTCCGTCATGGAACAACCTTGCTGTCCGTACATTCAGAATTGGCGACACAACGAGGAAAACGACGATCAATGTGGCAAGGTTATTTTAGTTGACGGTCCCTAAGCTCGACTTTGGCCTTTTGGCGCTACCTCATTCGGCGTGGCACCTGGGAAAACAAATGGCGGTTGGAGTTTTTGCATGTCGGCTCGCACACCCGATATGCAAAAACCTCGGCGGCGTTCTCAACGACAAGCGCGCGTTGGCGGCACACAAGCGAATCCGTACCCACTCACCAGATCACGAAGGGCCAAAGTCGAGCTAAGTACAGAGCCGTGGACGGAACATACGGCTAGTCGGTACTTTGTGGACTTCGGATGCGTGGGCGAAAATGTGCCAAAGGAGGCGGTCCCCACGGGCATAACGTGCGAGTAGGTCCTGCCCGTTCCGCTGCTTGGTGGACACCCGCCGAAGCCATTCTGCCGAACTCCACAAAGTACCGACTAGGCCCGCCGTCGATTGTGAGCGCGGGGGAAGGTGGACGGGGGCGGGGGCGCGGGGCGGAGACGTGCGCGGGAGTACGTCCGCCACAACGCAACGCGCGACGACGCACCGATCCTTCAGGATCGGTAGCTCCCGGCAGCCCCCATATCGGCGGAGGAAGGGCAGGGATCGCGAGGGGCGTATTCCTCCGGTGTCATGGCACCACCCGCCAGGCTATTCCAAGGGCAGGAGTCTGGCGGCCCACATGACGCGCTCGCGGTCGCCCACGGCGACGAGATACAGCAGCGCGGCGCGGAAGTTCTCTTCATCCGGCAGGAACCCCGCAAAGGCGTCCGAGTCGCCCGCTTCCGTTTGCGCCGCCACCGCCGCCGCCGCTTCCAGATAGTAATCGGCGTGCCGATCTCGCACGACGTCCTCTTCGCCGCTCTCGGCGAGGTGCTCCGCCGCGTACTCGCGGGTCGTATCGAGCAGGGAGAAGCGGGGGCCGTATGCACCCTCCCCGTGCCCGTGCACGAGGCTCTTGTTCATGAGCGCCCTGAGGATAAGCGGGACGATGAGCGAAAGCTGCACCTGGCCCACGAACGGGTCGCACACCGCCTCGGCCGCCTCATGCGTCCAGCCACCACGGAAGGTGGCCAGGCGGCGGAAGACGATGCGCTCCTCGGGGGTGAGACGCGCGTGACTCTCGTCGAGTGCGACTCGCAGGGCGCGATGGCGGGCGGGGAAATCGCGCGAGCCAAGCGCGAGGAGCCGTAGTCGGTCGCCGAGTCCCGCGTACAGCTGCAGGGGGGAGAGGAAATGCAGCCTCGCCGCGAGCTCGATGGCAAGGGGAAGCCCATCCAGGCGCCCGCAGATCGCGCGCAAGGTAATGTCCGAGGCCTGGTCGACGCCCGATCGGATCGGGCTCGGACTCGATCCCGCGCGGCGGGCACGCTCGGTGAAGAGCGCCGCCGACGCCGTGAGATCGAGGGGTGCCAGGCGGAAAACCTCCTCCTCGGTCACGCCTAGCGCCTCCCGGCTCGTCACCAGCACCCGCAGCGGCGGGGCGGCGGCGAGGAGGTCGACGATCTGCCGCGCCGCCTCGACCACAGGATCGATGTTGTCGAGCACGAGCAGCAGTCGTCGCCCCCGCAACCTGGCGGCGATCTGGGGGAGCAGGGGGAGCACCCCCGGCTCGGTCAGGTCAACGGCCGTCGCGATGGCGGGCAGGATCGGGCCGGAGTCGGGCAGGTCGGCGAGATCCGCGAAGGCGATTCCGTCGGGGAAGGTGTCCGCGAGGGTCGCTGCGACCTCTAGGGCCAGTCGGCTCTTGCCGACGCCGGCAGGGCCGGTCACCATGACGAATCGGCCGTCCTCGGCGAGCAGCCCTGCCAGCGCCGTGATCTCATCGCGGCGGTCGGCCAGCCACGTGGTTGGCCGGGGAGGTGCGACGATCCCGGTGCCTACGGCCGATGGGCCCGCGCCCGGATCGCCGGCGACTATGAATGCATCCCGCGCGGGTCCCGCCAGATTGAGCGCATCGGCGAGCGCCCGCCGGTTCAGGGGCTGCGGCAGGTACTTCCCGTGCTCCAGCGCACCGATCGTGCTGGCCGAGACGTTCGCCGCTCTCGCCAGCTCCTGCTGGCTGAGCCCCGCCTTCTTGCGTAATCGCAGGAGCAGTCGGCCGAATGCGCCGTCCTCGCCCATCGCCCCCCTCGCCCCAGCCCCGCTGCGATTTGTTGCGGATCAATCGCGGGTCCGCTCGCTGTTCCGGCGCCGTCGCAGCCGTCATGATCGTCGGTAGTGTGCTTCAGGCGGGAGCGTCGAAAGGCGCCTCGTCCTCAAGTGGGAACAGATCCCGTACCGGAAGGCCCAACGCATGCGCGATCGCCTCGATGTTCCGGACCGCGATATTGCGGTCGCCCCGCTCGACGTCGCTGATGTAGGTGCGATGGATCTCCGCATACGCGGCAAGGTCACCCTGGGTCCAGCCGCGGGCCAGACGCAAGGCGCGGATACGCCGTCCCAGGCGCACGGTAATATCGGACCCCCCATTGGCCCTGGTGTGCTCCTTCCCTGCCATGGGGCGCAGTATATGGCGGAAATCCGCAAAAGTCGTGCAGACTATGCGTGTACAAAGTAGAACATTAGTGCTATTCTAAGTACCCGCTACGGGATCTTCGTGGGGGGAGCATGGCCATCTGACGAGGCCGCAGTACGACGCGAGAAAGGGAGGGAACCCCAATGGCAAGGAAGATGAAACTGCAGCTCTGGAACCCGCGTACGATCGCGCGGCTGATCAAGGAAGGGCGGGGGCAAGGGTACTGGGCGGACTACCTGCCCTGGCTCACGGTGCGCGACTTCAGCTCGCTGGGCCTGTCGTCGCGCATCCGCGGCAATACGACCAGTCGCGTGCACCACCTGTTCAGCAAGCACCTCGAACTCGCCTACTTCTACATCCTCGACTGGTCCCCCCTGGTCACCGACATCCGCGAGCAATTCCCCCTACTCCCGCTGGAGGAGACGCTCCGCATCGCCGAGCGCCTGGGGGTGCGGCACCCGATGGACCCGGGGGCGCGCCAGCCGATCGTGATGACCACAGACTTCCTCATCGCCACCGGCACCGGGCGGGACCGGCGGGAACGCGCGCGCACGACGAAGCCCTGGGACAAGCTGACCCCGCGCGTGCTCGAGAAATTCGCCATCGAGCGCGAGTACTTCCGCGTCCGGGGCATCGACTGGGGCGTCGTCACCGAACTGGAACTGCCCCGGACGCTCGTCGCCAACCTGGATATCTTGCACCCGTATCACGACTTCGGGCGCGACTCGCCCCTCGCGCCCGCGCTCATCGACGCCGTCGCGACCGACCTGACGGCGCGCATGGCCCGCGGCGAGGGGAGCCTCGCCGCCGCGGCGAAGGACTGTAACCGCGCCTTCGGCCTACCGCAGGCCACCGCGCTCACCGTCGGGAACTACCTCGTGGCGACGCAGCAGTGGAACATCGACCTCACCGTCCCCTACCACCCGCGCGCCCTGTCCGTCGTGCGCCACGTCGCACTCCGCAGCGCGACCGAATTTCGCTCGATGCCGCTCACGCGCGCGGAGAGCGCATGAACATCCCGCTCGACCGGCACACCTTCGCCACCCGACCGGTCACGGCAGGCGATGCCAGCGGTAGGCAGGTGCTCGATGTCGACCCCGACCCCGGCGCCATCCGGGCGATCGGCGCCAGCTGCACGAACGGGTGGCCATCGCGTGACCGAGCGAGCGTCTGCGGGCACCCCCTCGTGTCGTCCGGAGGGAGGGGCCATGCCCTGCGCCCTGCCGACGTGTGGCATGGTCCCGCCACACCACACGCCAACAACACCGTGCCTGCTGTTGCGTTGCGCACGGAGAGATACCCATGACCAACCCACTCCTGCCCAACGCGCTCCTCGAATGGCAGTGCGACGATGGCCCGCCGTTCATCGAGCGGGTGCTCGCGATCGACCCGTTGCGCGACACCGTCTGGGCGATCGACATCGAGGAGCACGTCACGCAGGACAAGAACAGGAGGGCGTGGCCCGTACAGCATCGCCTGGCGGAGGTCATCCACGCCCTGACCACGGATGCGGCGACGATCCTGGGCGACGATCCGGCCCAGGGGTTGATCAAGCCGGACCCGGATAGCCTCAAGGAGGGCCAGCGCCCGGGCAAACGGAAGCGGACCGATGAGGAGCGGCGGGATGCCATCAGGGAGGTGCTGGAGCCGCTCGTCAGCCCGCTAGACTGGCGGATGTTCTACCCCGACACCCGCGGCCCGCTGATCGCCGAGCGGGCGGCCGCGACCGGGATGAAGCAGGACAGCATCAGGCTCTACCTGCGCCGGTACTGGCAGAACGGGCAACTCTGGAACGGCGTCTTGCCGCGATACGCCGGACGCTCCGGCCGACGGCTGGACGGCAAACCGAAGGCGGTCTCCGACAAGAAGCGGGGCGCGCCGACGCTCGAGGAACGTCTGTCGTCCTTGAACGGCGCGATCCGGATGCGTAGCGGCATCAACGTCGACGAAACCGTCCGTCGGAAGTTGCGCAGCGGCTACAAGGCATTCGTCGACAAGCCGGGCATACCGTTCACCGATGCCTACGACAAGACCATGCGGATGTTCTTCCGTGACGGGCTCGAGGTGGACCCCGGCGAGGACACGCCCCCGAAACTCCTCCCCGACGACGAACGACCGACCATCGCGCAGTTCCAGTACTGGTGCGATCAGTTCCGCCAGGAGGAGAGGCGCACGTGGGCACAGTCCCAGGTCATGAAAGAAAGCCAGCGACGGCACGACCTTCGTGGTCGGCCGACCCCCTTCGACACGACGCAACTCGTCTTCGGCCCCGGTCGGCGTGCACAATTCGATGCCACGGTCGGCGACTGCTACCTCCTCAGCGCGGACCGTAAAAAGCTCATCGGCCGCCCGGTCATCTATATCCTCATCGACTGGTGGTCCCGCCTGATCATGGGCTTCGCCATCGTCCTGGAGGGGCCAAGCTGGGTCGGCGCGGCGCAGGCGATCGCGAACTGCGCGGAGGACAAGGTCGAGTTTTGCAAGCGGTACGGGATCCCGATCGAGCGCGAATGGTGGCCGTGCCAGGACGTCCTCCCCTACACCATCCTGGGCGATCGCGGGGAGAGCCTCAGCCGCCACGCCGACTACCTGACCAGGATCCTGGGCGTCCACTGGGAGAACGCCTCCGCCTTTCGCGCGGACTGGAAGGGCATCGTCGAGCGGCGCTTCCGCTGGCTGAACGACACGATCATCGCGCCCTACGTTCCCGGCAAGATCGAGTTCCGCAAGCCGGGCGAACCGAGCAACCCCCTGGATGGGCAATACACCCTGCGCGGTTTCACCAAGCTCGTCATCTGGGGCATCATCCAACACAACCGCTCCCTCCTGTCGGCGGACTACAATCCCGGCGAATACGGCATCATGGACGGCGTGGAACCGATCCCGACGCACCTCTGGCCCTGGGGCCTCGACAATGCCATGGGGGCGCTCCTGCCCAGGGCCCAGGTGGCCGTCCACCGCGCCCTGCTGCCGCGGGTCGAGGCCACGATCGTCCCCGGGCGAGGTATGCATGTGCTCGGCACGGACCTCTATTACACCTGCGCCAGCGCGGAACGCGACGAATGGTTCGCGCGCCCGCTCAAGAAGAACGGCCGATCGCGGACGAAACACGTCACCCTCGCGCACAACATGCGCACGAATGACTTCGCCTACCTGGACGACGACACCTTCGAGTTGTGCTGGTTGCAGCCGCGTTCGGTGGTGTACGCGGGATGGCATTGGCAGGAAAACGAGGACTACGTCGTATCACACACGATCACACGCAAGCAGCAGGTCAAAGCACAGGAGCAGGTGCGCACGGACTTCGATGCGCCCAAGCAGGCCGTCAAGGACGACGAGATGCGACGGACGGCCGAGGCACGCGCGAACGGACCGCTCCAGACCAAGGGCATTCCCGCGGCGCGGGCGGCAGAGAAGGCCGCCGTGGCCGCGAGCGACGCCTGGGGTCCGCCCCAACTCGGCGTGGTACCGCTCGCGAGCGCGGCCGATTCACCGGACGATCCCGATCGGGACGACGAGTCGGATGAGGACGGCTACGTCGCCCCGGTCGTGCATCTCGATGCGTACCTGGAGGCCCATGCCATGCTCTTCACGGACGATACGCCGGATCGGTCAGAGGGAGGCGCACGAGATGACTGAGCCCGAGGATCAGCGGACGAGCGAGACAACGGCCCGTGGCTGGATCATCCATCCGGGGTACCACGAACAACCCAACGCGGACTATCGGGGCAATCCGTTGATCGAGGCCCTCCCGCCGATTCTCACCACGGCCGAAGGCGTGCGGCTCCTGCAACGAGCCCCGACATACGACCCCGGCATGCGCCTCCTCGACGACCATTACCGCTGGCATGCGATCGATCAGGTCAACACACTCTTCCTCGCGCTCCCCAACGTGATGGAGATCGAGGCGAAGGTATCGGTCATGATCCGGAGCGGCTATGTGCCCCGCAATCCGCTTCGGCGGGGCTTCAGTCGACGGATCGACCTGGCGGTGGAACAATTCGCGCGCCCCGTCAGCTATCTCGCGCCCAACGCACAATCCAGCAACGGCCTCGTGGTCCTCGGCGATCCGGGGGTGGGGAAGTCGTCGACGATGGAGGCGGTCCTCGGCACCTATCCCCAGGTCATCGAACACAACGAATACGTGGACCCGCATGATGAGTCCGCACCGACGAAGCGTTTCTCGGCCCTCCAGTTGGTCTACCTGCTCGTCCGTTGCCCGGCCGACGGCTCGCCGAAGGCCCTGCTCCTGGCGATCCTCCAGGCGATGGACAACACGCTCGAGACGGACTACTTCACGCGTTTCGGACGCCGGGGCGAGGCGTCGCAAGGGGCGATGACCCCGCATGTCGCCCGGTTGGCCGCGCACCATCACCTCGGGGTGCTGGTCATCGACGAGATCCAGGCGATGCGCCAGGCGACAGAAGACTCGCGGGAACAGTTGCTCAACTTCCTCGTCCGGCTGATCGACGATCTCAAACTCCCGGTCGTCATCGTCGGCGGGGCCAGCGCCCGGCCGGTCCTGGAGGCGCAAATCCGCATGGCACGTCGCGGCGAGGGGGAGGGCACGGTCTACTGGCGGCGGATGCCGAACGACGCGTTCTGGAAATCCTTCGTCACGACGTTGTGGCGCTACCAATACCTGACAACACCGACGCCGCTCACGGACAAGCTCATCGAGACGCTCCACACGGAGAGCCTGGGCATCCCGGACTATGCCGTCAAACTATTTCGCTTCGCCCAACGCCGCGCCATCAACGTCGCGCCGTCGCGCGATCGGGAGCGACTTACGCCCGCTATCGTCCATTCCGTGGCCATGGATAGCATCCGGCTGTCGCGTAAACGGCTCCAGGCACTCCGCACCACCGATCCGCAAGAACTGCTCGCCCTGCGCGCGAAAGAGGATGATTTCTTCATCAATATCAAAGAGATTGACAAGATACCCTCTACGGGTGACAGGGACCAATCGGCGGCCACCATGCCGGATGGTGCGAACCCGTCGGTGGCGGCAGGCCCCGCGATCGCCCTTGCAATCCCCGATGCGGGAGCGGTTGCAGACGAGGGGAAGAGCGCCACAACTGCCGGCACGGTCGCGGCGGTATCGCCGGACGGACGAGGGCTGGCGACGCCGACCCCGCCGGCTCCGCGCGGACACCCCATCGCTGCTACGGCCGGGAAGGGTCGCTACGCCACCGTTCAGGAAGCAGGCTTGACTCGATCGGCGGCGGAATTCGAGCCGACGGAGGACCGCCCATGACGACCAACTGGTTGTTCCCTAATCTCCTCCCGGAGGAACTTCTGATCAGCGCCTGTGCGCGTTTCGCGGATCGCCTGGCGTATCGAAACTTGCTGGGGCTAAACGAGGACGTCTTCGGACAGAGGATCATAGCAATCTCTTCGGATCTTCCGGCATATCTCGAGGACTTCGTCGCACGGCTGCCGGGGTCGGGCCGACCAACGGCCGATATTGTCATCGACGAACATACGCAACTTCCATACTATTCCCCTTTCATCCTGCCGAACCAGCTCGCGGCGGCGCGCCAAGCCATGCGAGGCACCCAAGCCGGTATTGTCCACGCGCATGTCGGAATGTTCGCATCCGATGTGTTCATACCACCGACGTTACGGCTCTGCGCAAAATGCGTCGCCGCCGATCGTGACGCGTTCGAGGAGGCCTACTGGCATCGCAGCCATCAACTCCCGGGCATGGTTGTCTGTCCGCAACATGCCATCCCACTATGGGAGACGAACGTAGCGACGAGGATGGGCAAAGGCCGCACGTTTTGCCGCTCGGCGGAATCGGCATGGCGAGCCACTACGAGCGCGGAGCGGGAAGGGAAGACGCTCCAAGCACCCCGAACGTGGCACCCACACCTGCTCGCGATCGCCCGCAACGTGGCCTGGTTGCTCGAACAACGCGATTTATGTCCAGGGCCAGAGAGTTTCCAACCGCGCTACCAAGCATTGCTGAGTAAATGTGGGTTGGCCAGTCACCGGGGTGATGTCGATTGGCCGGCGTTCCGCCGCGCCCTCCACGGGTACTACCCCGAGGAACTATTGACGTACATAGGTTGCCCGATGCCGAACGAGAGCGATCACCACTGGGTGGCGAAAATTGTGCGAAAGGCACGTCATAGCGCCGGACCTCCGCTTCGGCACTTGCTCCTGATGCACTTCCTCGACTGCCCGGCGCAAGAGTTTTTCACGCTACCGACCGACCGACACTTTTTCGTCCCCGGGCCATGGCCTTGTCTCAATCCTGTCGGTGGACATTACCGAGAACTCCGCGTGACACGATGTGCCGTCGACTTCACCGACGGATCAACGCCGCGCGGAACATTCATGTGTGACGACTGCGGCTACGCATACTACCGCCATGGCCCGGATCGTGACGAGAACGCACGCTACGAGATGTTCCGAGTCCGGGCATACGGGCCGGTCTGGGAGGAAAAACTGCGCGCGATGTGGCAGAATCCAACGATACAGTTGCAGGAGATCGCCCTCGTGCTCGGCGTTGAGAATCAGACGGTCAAGCGGCGGGCGCAGCATCTCGGATTAGCAGCGGCCCGATACAGGATCGGACTTGGTCATCCCGTTGCCCCTCTGCCGGAGCGGGGCCGTGCCCCATACGACGAAATCCATGAACTCCTCCCGCGATACAAGGCGGTGTGGTTAGAGGCGCGAGCGAAGCATCCCGACTGGACGGTAGTGCAACTGCGCGAAATAGCTGAGAATGCCTATATCTACACCCATCGACACGACCTCGCCTGGCTCAAAGCGAACACCCCAGCACCAAAGCGTCGACCGACGCCCCCCACACTGCCGATCGATTGGGTGGCAAGAGACATCGAATTGGCACAGTTGGTTGATTCCATCGCGCAATCTCTCGTGAGCAAGCATGGCGCTGCAAAGCGTCTGAGCAGGAACGCTATTTGCTCGCCAACGAAGCGGGCCAGTATGATCGTGATCAACCTGTGGCGTTTACCGCTGACACGGGCTACGCTGGCGCGCTACACCGGAACGGAGCACACCCGTCCCGGCGAGCCACCGGGCGAGGCGCCGGCATAACCCGACGCCGATGGATGCCGCCAGCCCCAAACATCATTCTTAATCGTGGAGAAGCCCGGCTGGTCAAGCGCCGCGCCATCCCCAATCTTTGTCACTACGGCGAGTCGGTAGGATTGGCGTGATTGCTACAACCTCATCCCCAAACATCATTCTCAACCTACATACATGGCACAATCGCGATCGCGAGAGCGAAACGATTCCAGTCGCCGCCACGCACTTATCCTATTGTGTATCGTTGCGAGCCAGATGATAGAGGAAGCAGTCGGCGGTGTGATCAGCGACGATCC
>JAABUJ010002370.1_pt1 | contig 23540 bp, 27 predicted proteins | sample 5559131 | NCBI WGS metagenome assembly JAABUJ01 (sample SAMN10711875, study PRJNA513366) | rock metagenome | isolation source: Antarctica rocks | place: Antarctica: Victoria Land, Mt New Zealand nord | collected 2016-01-07
ACGCTCTCCTTCCAGACGAAGATCTACCACCCCAACGTCAGCAACGACGACAAGGGCAGCATGTGCCTCGGCATGCTGCGCTCCGACGAGTGGAAGCCGTCCAGCAAGATCGCGGCGGTGCTGAAGTTCGCGCGCCAGATCCTGGCCGAGCCGATGCCAGACGATGCGGTGGAGATGGCGATCGCGGAGCAGTTCAAGAATGAGCGGAAGGAGTTTGATCGCACGGCGAGGACCTGGGTTAAGCTGTATGCGGTGAAGAAGTAGAGGGCCTGTGAGTGGGGGTGGGGGTGCTAGTACGGAAGGGGCAATGGCAATGGCAACGGGGGCGCTCGTTTCTCGGCGAGGAGTTGCGGTACTTAGAAAGGACAGGGGATGATTGCATGGGTTCATGAGGTTAACAATGGCATCGGTGGGGAACTCTGCTGCTGCGGATGTGCGTTCTTGGCAGCATCGTGTCTCTTATACACTGCTTTCGGCCTGAACGAGCTAGACTCAAGTTGTCGTCAGTAAGCCGTTGAATCGCTGTGGCGCTTGTGGCGAGTCGGGAGGCTGAGTACGAACCAAATACAAATGCATCGACGCACACGGAGGCTCTCGCGTGGTACCTCGAAGCTTCTCTGCCTTGAGATTGGCGCGTTGAGCTCTCTTTGCAGGCGAGATATTCCCGAGAAATCTCACGCTGTCTCTCCCTACGACCGTGGTATGGTATCAGCTCCAGCTGTAGTGCATACTGAACGATCATCGAGACGAGCATGCAGAGTATGGTCCAGCAGAAAGCGTGTGAACCCATGATTGTTGCTTAACCAAGGAAGCTAGGCCAGCACAAGCAGAGCCATCAAGTTCCGAAACAATACAACTGTCTAGAAGCGTACAACACGAGAACCAATCGTAAAATACAATAGTGCCGTGAGCGTCAGGATACGATCCCCAGCCTCACGTAATCGATACCCAATACCCGCCGTTCAGTCCCATCCGCACCCAAACCCTACCGAGCCCCAAGCCGACAGTCAAACATCCCACATTCGAGCCCCACCACCTCACCAAGAGAGAGACGTTCCTCCACCACTACTTCTTGCCCTTCTTCGCCGCCGGCTCCGCCTTCTTCGCCGTCCCCGCCGCCGCCGCCTTCTTCGCCGCCGCCGGGGCGTCCTTCTTCGTCTTAGTCTCGGCCTTCTTCTTCGCCGCCGGCTCGGCCTTCTTCGCCTTCGCCTTCGTCGCCGCCGCAGGTGTGGCCGCCGTCTTCGCCTTCTTCGCCGGCTTCGGCTTCTCAACCACTTCCTCCTCGTCGTCGTCGTCCTCGTCGTCGTCGTCGGCCGGCGCGGCCCGCTTCGTCCCGGCGCCCGGCGTCCGCGTGCTCCGTCTCGTCGGCTCCTTCTTCTCTTTGGGCTCCTTCTTCGCCTTGCTGGAGTCTTTCGCCTTGCCCGCCGTCTTCTTCCCCGTGTTCGCCTTCTCTTTCACGGCGGCGTCTTTCTTCTTCTTTGGCTCCTCGGCGGCGGCGTCGGTGGGGTCGTCGGTTTTCGATTCCTCGGCGGCGGCATCGTCCTTTTTCTCGTGATCACCCTTGACGCCGTCGGCTTCGACGTCCTGGTCTTTGTCGGCGTCAGCGGTGTCTTTTTTCGTCTCGGACGCTTTCTTCGAATCGGCCTTGTGTTCGGGTGGGCCCGTCTTGGCTTCGTTCTTGGAGCCGGCCTCGTTCTCGTACTCGCCGCCTTCCTTCTCGTATTCTTTGGACATTTTGGCCGCCTGTTTACGCGCACGTGGATTAGCGTCAGTATGGCTCAGCGTTGCATATCATTGTGTTGTCTGCGCGCGTTGAGGAACGCGTCGATGATAGGCATCAATGATTTGGATGCGTGATGGAGAGCCCGTATGACACGAACGTGGACGTGGCAGTAGCAGTTGGATGTGGATTCGGATAAGATATGGAGAGGATCGCGTTTACCTTCCATGCGCTCCATTGTCCCTTGCCGCTCCCGTCCTTGTTGGTCTCGTTCTTCACTTCTATGAAGCGCGCAACACAGTCAGTAGGCGTGCGACAGTAGACACTGTGAGAGCGCGTGTGCGCGACGTACTCTCCTTGACCTCCTCGCGCAACTTGGGATCGGTCGGCTTTCCCTTGGATGAAGGCATCTTCTACTCTTTCGACTCTGCTGCGGAATGGGGATTGCGCGGAGATGAATGAGCTGAGGGAAAATCAAGGAGAGGAGAAATTGTGTGTGTGTACTAGGAGGATTTGAGTGAACCTTGTTGTTGATGTTGCGGTTGAAGTGATGCGACAAGGAAGGAAGGAAGAGTGGGCTGGGAATGTGGTGTCGAGTCGAGGCGCATGGAGTAGGTAAACACAAGACACAAGAGACGAGGTCAGGGTGTAACTTTATCGTATCGTAATGATGTATGCGGCAACACGGGTAAATTTAGTAACGGTAAGGTAGGAGTCTGATACATACACTAAGACACAGGCGGCTGGGCTACCTAGTATGTAGTGCGCAACAGGCGGGGGAATGAGAAGCTCTACAATTATCTGTGGTACTCATAGATCCTACTGTACATAAACGACGACGTTGATCATACTGAAGAAATGCTTCAGATGCTGGTGCCAACAACGCGCCTGTCAAACGCTGCTATACGGAGTAAACTTCTCACTGATTCTCCCAGAGCCTGACCTCGCAGGAGGGGTCTTACCAGCTGAAGTGCTGCGCCGCTGTTCCGCAGCCTAACCTGGTGCCAGGCGCCTAGGGAAATGTTTCTTCTCAGTTTTGGAGTTGTCCTTTGAGCAGCGTTCACTATTGCAGTATCTAACAGGAATTGTCATTTCTGTCGCGTGGTATACTCTCAGTCAAGATGCTTGCCGTCATTATTGCTGGCGTGGCCTTTCTCGCAGTGGGCATTCAATCGGTTTCTTTCCATGCTCCCGTCTATGCAATGACCTCAATTGTTGCAGACTTAGATCAAGATGCATTCAAATCCCATGGCACGCAGGATCCGTTGAAAGCTGGGGTGTCTCGGGCTCATCGTGCCAACCCTATTGTGGCAAGTACTCAATTTATGGAGTGTTCTTAGTATTGAGGAGACAGTTTATTGACCATATATCTCCCTCAAGAATTATGCAAATCTGTTGTACTTCGTTGGGATCAGCCTCGGGAACCCACCCCAGATCTTTCGGAGCGTCATCGATACCGCTTGGTCCGACCTGTTCGTACCCTCATCCAAATGCTTAAACGACGCCTGCCGTGGCCACTACAGGTACAACTCGTCGTGGTCGTCAAGCTACGAAGCGAATGGCACCGAGTCGAGATTTCGTTATATCGGTATGAGGGCGGAAGGTTCCATGTCCAAAGACACGTTGTACGTGGCAGGGCTGGAGATCAGGAACCAGTCTTTCTGCGAGATCACACGCTTGGAGCATGAGCCCTTAGTACTCGGTACATACGACTTCGACGCAGTCCTAGGCCTGGCACCGGCAAATGATCTCTCCTTCGCCAATGTTCAGAACCCTTTCTCCATGATGGTATCACAAGGCCTCTTAGACTCGAATATCATCTCGCTAGCGCTCGGCGCAACCGTTGGAGGCGTTCGCAGTTTGCCGGGTGAGATCATGTTCGGCGGCATCAATGACGACTTCTACGAAGGGGAGATCGTACGCATCCCACTCACCAACGTGAGAGATCCCGACACCGATCCTGACGCCACGCCGCCCTTGCTCAACGGCACTTGGCAAGTCGAAGCGCGCGCAGTGGCTTGGGGAGAGACTAAGGAAGAGAAAATCTCCCTCGACGGCTACACCGCCCGTATTGATTCCTCTTACCCATTCGTGATCTTGCCCCAGGGGGCGTACGATCGGTTGAAGGCCGTTATTCAACCTGACCGCATCCCTTGGTTCACTGAAACGATTGACTGCCAGCGTCGTGCCAATCTACCGGATGTGATTTTTGATCTGGGCGGGAATAGTTTCACTCTTACGCCTTATGACTATACATTGGAGATGATGCTGGGGGATTATGGGGTCAGGTGTCTGTTCGCCTTCCAGCCGTGGGATATGCAGGAAGGGCAAAGGGATGTCATTGTGCTTGGGTCAGCATTCTTGAGAGCCTTCTATAGCATTTTCGACTTTGATAATAGACAGCTTGGATGTAAGTTCTCTACCAGGCTCAGTACGGAGTTGATTGCTTGCTGAAACTGATGCTGGTGGTTTTTCTAGTGGCTCGAGCAAGATTCAGGGTTCCAGGACCGCGAAATGGGTAGATTCGGTGGCGTAAAGTCTCGCTTGAAATCGACTCGAGCATTGCTCTTAAGAGCTTGTAAGTAGAAGCAGATACACAGGAGTGAAAAATGATCTAGTGACTCCATGTGCCGCTTCAGACAGATCGCCTCGTGATGCTCCAAGAAATGCAATCACGAAAGAATGTGCCTCCTTGCTTCCAGTAATTGTTATTGTTCTTCGCGGTGTCGCCTTTTTGTATGCGGAATCAGCGTCATATCCCAATCTCGGAGAGGGTGTTTGTTGGCAAGCACTTACACAAATTGATTGGATTACTCAGGCGCTTCTTACACAGATCCAGGGCATTCTTGTCCTTGAAGTTCAAGCTAGGGCAGCCCTTGGCATCCTTCCAGGTCGCAGAGACTACGATCTCGTGACCGGGAGGACCGTAGCCCCGGGCCTGGAGCGGGACGCCTCCAGACTTGAACTCGACGGGGTTGTCATGCAAGTGATTGCAGAACTCGTCGACTGCCGAATTTGCTTCGTCGAGAGTCATGAAGTACTGCTGATCTCCGGGATGGTGTCCCGAACCGCAGGTGAGGATGCCGAGATCGACGTTCTGGGTCGCTGGTGGAGGCGGTGCCTGCTGTGTTCCCAACAAGAAGGGTTGTTTGGAGCCTTCGATGCTGTATTCGACGCACTCGGCGATGTACGTGCCTCCAAGCTTCTTATCGATGGTGTTAGTGTCACCTAAAGAGAGAGTGGTTAGCACCAGACGTTCCAAGCAGGGAGAAGTGTGGGATGAGGCGGGCGGCATACACTCATTCATTGCGCTTCGAAGGTTGTTTTGACACTCGTAAACACCCAAAAACATCTTGTCGTTGAAGATCTGACATTCCTTGTCTGTCCTCAGGGACGCTCGCAAAACAAGAGTTCTCGATTGGCTGCCGTTGGGTCTTGACTCCTTAATGCCATTGCCTGTACCAACTTTCTTTGCCTGGTGTCCTCGGCAGAAGATGTCGATCTGTGGATCGGCATCCTTGACTGAGAATGTGACTCCGTCTCCCTTGGGCTGATCTCTATAACAAACGCCATGAACTCCAGGGTAGCTAGGAAGGCCGGTAGGAGGAGCGCAGCCGATTGTTGTGGTGGGAGCAGCAGACAAACCCCGCTCCTTAGCTTGTTCAAGGTTCAGAGCTTCGATAACGGACGCTGCGATGATTTGATGCGTGAACCTCTGCGGATGGAAGCATCTCATGACCTTGTCGGAAACCCAGCTTGCTATGGTACCCACATCCTTATTTTTCAGCTCGGGATTGTCAGCTTGCAACTTGCCAATCCCCTGGGGTTGTTCGGTCAAGGTCTTATTGATTGAAGAAGCGATGCCTGCTTGATAAGGGCCCATGGAATCCGCCTGATGTTTGGGATCTTGTCGTGTCTTGAGCAGATTATGCCCAATGGCAATGTCGTCGAGGTTAGAATACCATTCATAAAAGGAGAGAGTGTCGCGATTATCACCCTTTCCAAGAGTTTCGTCCACGCCTGGCTCACAGTATCGACCTTTGATCTGACTTTATCCTCCCACTTCACAAATACAACTTGCGGTCCGGCGCGCTTTACTGCATCTTCGATTTTGCCATTGAGGAGATCGACCAGGTCGTTTAACTGAGTGCGTCTGGCCTGGGTCAAAATTTCCCTCGTGCCCCATGCTACCCATGAAGCCCAGGTGACAGTGTCGCACTCCTTGGTAGTTGTATCGAAGTACTTGGCGTATGCGGTCCAGAAGATTCTGGAGTTCGGGTAAGCAAGCTTCTTGCGAGTTGCCTGAATTAGTTCGTCAAGGTCTCGGGCAAATTCTGCCCCCTGGATCAAATCTCTTGTTGTTTTCAACTGCTTGTTGCAGTCAAAGCCGCTCGTATACTGAAAGATGCAGTCCTCAACGAGATCCCCAAAACCCACGTCATTGCCACCAGCCGAAATGGTAATCATCATCTGCTTATCCGACAACTTATTTACCTGTTCGTCCAAGATGTTTTTTGTCGTGTGGCCCGCACAAGCAAGATAATTGAACTTGCGGCTCGGGTTCGTCCCAAGGCTCTCGTCATTGTCGATCAACTGGCCATACGCCATATCGTATCGAGAACACCGCCAGCTCACCCGGTTCCCAGCCCCGATCCCTGAGGCGAATGAGTCTCCCAGAGCGGCCCACTGTGATATCCATGAGTGGTCGAATGGATCTTTGCCCAGGATAGACTGTCGGAGTTCAATTGAGGACTTGTATTTGGATGGATTGCTGAGGGCGAGCCTGACATGCAACGTAGTTGCTGCCAATAACGCAACGAGAAGAGTAGTAATGATGGCCATGATATCGGATGAAGTGGTGCGAGTTTGAGGATCATGGAAGACAACTTTGCTCAAAGACGAGGCAAGCAACGGTCTTCGGTTCTTTTATAGACATGAGTGGCGTTCCTTGAACATCAAAACGGAAGAAGGCGCTCTTCTGTGCCAGGTGGGGCTTTGTTGGAACTAGTAGTATTGTGCCGTGGAAAGTATGCCCTCAAACGAGGCTGTACACGGACACGTTAGTAGGCTTCACAGCAATTTCGAAGAAGAAATGTTGGTTGGAAGTGGCACATGTAACAGAGGGTTGGTGGCACAGTCGAAGAAGGGTAGAAAACAACATTTGGTCTTTGCTGATTCGCCAGTTCAAGCAGTGTACAGCAAGGCAGCTACAAGACGCAACGAAGCCAGACGGAAAATGAGTAAAATTAGAATTGATAAGAGACTTGTCTAGGTCATGTTGGACGGCAACAGACTGCCAGATGAGACTGTTGGTGGAGGCTGGTTTTCTGTTGTTGCTTTGCCTTCTCTGGTGCAACAACTTTGCCGTACAACAGCTTACAGAAGTACGAGATACCCAAAGGAAACCGAGGATACTTAAGGAAGAGTATATCCCTTTCGTATGATAGTACCAGCCTAACGGATTACAGATTGTCTTTCTTCTTGCAGCGGGTTGGACTTGGCATCTCAAACTTGCTGTGATTACCTTCTTGTTCTTCGGCCCTCTGCCCTGATACCACACGATATACTCTCAAAGACAGACTTTCGGACCTCCTGCAAGACTTCTTCCAACGATAACCCATTCGAAGTCCTATGATTCTCTTTATTGAATACTTGTCTGCCATATCATCCTGCAACTATTTCCAGCAGAGTCAAACAATCCTTGGCAAGAGTTCAACATGACCACAGAAAGTGATGATCTGAAAGCATTCCTTCAGGCTGCTCAAGCCGGCGATTTAGCGACATTGCGCAACTTCCTCGACTCCGGTATCGACATCAACTACAAAGGTCCCTGGCCAGGCGGTAATGATATTGATAAGCACGGAGCTCCAGCCATTGTCCGGGCATCGATGTACGGGCATCTCTCCGCCGTCAAACTGCTTATAGACCGTGGCGCCGATGTTGATAACAGAAACGAGTCCCCATTATGCGGTGTCTCTGCTCTGCTTACCGCCTCCATCAGAGGTGATGTTGAAATTGTCAAGCTCCTTCTCGCTCGAGGTGCGAAAGCGGAGAGTGGATCCTTCGAAGGAACGACAACTCCGCTGGCGGCCTGTGCAGGCGAATCGGTTACAGAATTTACGGAAAAGCATATGGAGATCGTTAAGCTGTTGTTAGATAATGGGCATGACGTTGAGGCATGCGATGAACACGGAGCCCGGCCCTTGATGTCGGCCGCCCGACATGAGAGGGAAGACTTACTCTTACTCTTACTCGACAGGGGGGCCAGTGTTAATGCAAGAGAATATCCAGATCATAAAGAACCCAGCGCGTTGGATGAGGCAGCCACCAATGGGCGCTTGGACTTGGTGCGGCTTCTCCTTGACAGAGGCGCCGAGATCAAGCATCCAAAAAGGGGTTTCACAGCGTTACACAAAGCTGCTGGGTGGGGCAGGGTGGAAGTGATGAAACTCCTACTTGAGAGAGGCGCTCACGTCGAAGCCTTCGAAACCAGAAGCACTACAGCTTTGCACGAGGCTGGTACTACTAGCTCCATCAGTTTCTTGCTCAGCCAGGGATTCAACATCGAGGCCAGATCTTCAACCAAAGGAAACACCCCATTGCTCGAAGCTGCCCACGATGGTTCGACACGGGCGGTCGAGCTGCTGCTGAATTCGGGTGCTGACATCAATGCCAGGAACGACAAAGGGGAAACGGCGCTGCACCTCGCCACATTTCTTCTCAATTTGCAGGACAGAGCGACCTGGGGAACATCGCGCTACCCACGCCTTGAATTGATCAAACTGCTGCTCTCTCGTGGCGCCGACTTCACCATTGTGGACCACGATGGTCAATCGTTGCTCCAAAAAGTCGTTCAGGGCTTCGACCCCCCTGATCGCCCCACAGACCCCAGGGATCTCGCCGCCCCGAGGGCTAGCCTTCGAGGCGACATTGACGCGATCGAGCTGCTGATCAGCCTCGGTGCCAATGTGGGCGTCCGTGACTATCAGGGCGAAACAGTATTGCATCGGGCCGCGCACGAGTGGAATCCCGAAATGATCCAGATGTTGCTCAACGCCGGCGCGGACGTCGAGGCCGAGAAGAATGACGGAAGCACCCCGCTCTTCGAGTCGGTGGCTTTAGGCCCACTCTCTAGATCCGTCTGGTGGATCACTGCTCCGACAATGAAGGTCTTACTCGACGCCGGTGCGAACATCAATGCACGCAGGAACGACGGAAGGACTGTCCTGCATGAGCTGGTTGTAATGGTGAAAAGATGGTGCAACGAAGATATTTCCGCGGTTCTTGCGCTGCTTCTGGAACGTGGCGTCGACACAGAAGTAAGAGATAGCAATGGAGAGACAGCCTTGCAATTGGCGGAAAGGCTGGAGAAAACTTCCATGGTAGAGCTACTCAGAGATCGACCACACCACCAAATAATGTGCCGACCTTAGCTCGTAGCTAGTCAGGATAGATGAACTTGTAGATCTCCAACGTACTCAGATTCTTCCCCAGACAGACCCGATTACCGGCACCGAAAGTCAGACTCGCCTCCCGCATCCGCGACCACCTGCTTCGAAACTCCGTTACCATCTCGTCGGGTGCTTGCAGCCATCTCGCCGGATTGAAGGATTCGGCGTGTTGACCGAATACGGTCTTGTCCCGGTGGACGACCCAAGCATTCATACCTACGATCGTGCCTGGCGCGAGGAAGCGTCCGTCAGGAAGCGTAAGGCCGGGAGCGGGGACGATGCGTTCGAGTGGTAGACCTACGGCCTGGTGCATGCGCATGGCTTCTTCGATCACAGCGCCTAGATACGGGAGGCCTGTGCGGTTTTGTAGCTTATGGGCATTGGCAGGTTAGCTTCGTCCAACTCTTGTTCGAGTTTCCGATGTACATGAGGGGTTTTAAGCGCATAGTACACGATAGCGTGGAGGGTGATGGCTGTGGTATCGGAGCCTGCAAACATCTGAGGCTACGTTAGTGATTTGATACCATATGGTCCAGCGTTCATCTTTCTGACGTTTATGCAAAGCCATACGAGTGGCAGTGTTATACGCGATGAGGGGGTGGAATAGTTGTGATCAACTCCAGTGTGTGCGGAGACAACTAGACTGCAGCTGGAGAAGACTTCAAATATCTGTTTGGATTTGTTCTACCCTAGTAGTCTGAAGCCAATGGAAGCAACTCAGTGAGTTCCATCATCGATCCTCCCATCAACGACCATGCAAGTCGCTCGCAGCCTATTGCCATCCCCTCACCATGGGAAAGACTCCCCATTCCAGCCGGCAAAAGTCCCCGACCCGTTTTCCTTTGTGGCGGCATCAATCTAGGACTCCGTCAGTGCATCTCTTCCAGACACCGAGCACAAGTACACCGGCACATACCTGAGCCACCACCCCAGCAACACTATCCTTCGTCGGCACCGGAGCCTCCTTCATCCCAAAAAGCCTCGCCCCCGTATTCCCCATATCCGTCTGCACGAACCTAACCCGCACCAACAACACAAATCAGCAAAACCCCCTTCCCTTTCCCCAACCCTCGACCCAGGTCCACAACAAAACGCACGCACTCACCCAGGATCAACAACCAAGCTCACGAGCTCCGGATGCTCGAAATGGACCTTCCTCACAATCCAATGAAAGATCGCCTTGCTACTCCCATACGCGGTCATCGGAAGCGGACGCATATCCATCCCCGCCACACTCCCCATCGGGCTGCCGATACCGACGAACTTGGCCCCCTCGCCGGCCTTCTGCAGCAGAGGAAGCGTGGCCTGGAATAGGAACAGAGGTCCAAGTCCGTTGACGGCGAAATGTTCCTTGACGACCGCAGGGTCACAGGTAGCGACCGGTGCGAAGTCGTTGCAGATGGCTGCGTTGGCGATGACGAGGTCGAGGCTGGTGAGTCCTTGGGCTTGAATCGAGGCGACGGCGTCGGCGGCGTCGGTCTCGGACTTGTTGTCGATTTTCACAATGAGGAGCTTGCTGGAGGCGTCTTTGGGGAGGGACGAAAGCTTTTGAGATGTCCGGTGGCTGGGGTCGCGGACGGCGGCGACGACGGTGGTGGAGGGGCGGGAGAGGTAGGTCTCGACGAGGCCGAGGCCGATGCCTGGGTGTTGTTGGTGAATGGCGAACTCGAGGGAGACTGAGGGGAGGGGTTGAGGGGATGCTTACCTCTGTTGGCACCGGTGATGAGAACGCTGGTAGGGCTTCGGCTCTACATATTGACAGATGGATTTCTGAGAAGCTTGGAAAGCAGATGAGGAAGTAGAGGATATGCTCTAATTTAATGCTGAAGGACAATCGATACAAGAGTCAGAGTAAGAGAGTGAGAGAGACATCTTTATAAAACTTCAGATCTCCAATCCAATGCTGACCAAGCCTTAGATAGAAGACCCTCGAAGACCACCCTCAGACCAGAAAAGCACACAGCTACAACGATGCCCCAGTCCCCAAAGACCCTGCACAAGAAAGGCGAGGTGTTTCTGCCCGGTCCATTTCCAATCACCAAAGACTAAGCAGACCATGAGCCGCCTCAGGTCTACAAGTGCATCTTGCCTGCATGTGTGATTGTTAATCCCTTTAGTCGCGTAAGCCAATTGTATCAGAAGGTTTCAGATGAATCGCTGACCAATTCATATGACTGTTAAAGGCATGTATAAGTTCTGATATCACACATGCATGGATGGCGACCACGCATGTCGGATGGTCTCACTAAAATGTCGGATGGTCTTGACAAGATTTATCAGGAGACCATCTGACCTTCTGAAACACCTCAAGATCAACTGAGGTCCAATTTCTTTGAATATATTACTAATCAATTCACAATATATTAGCCCTAACTTGACCTCTCACACTCAAACACTCTAATGTATCTGAGATGCATTCTTAATATATTTCATATTGCTAACCCTAATTTTCTAATCCTAACCACCTAACCCCCCTAACACTAACCCCTAACCACTAACCAGTTATGAAAGAATCCTTAATCAATTTGTAATGAATTACTAATGAATTACACAGTCACAATTTCAATTTCTTGCTTGTTAGCTCCACAAAAAATCTTAAGACCATCCAAGATTTTAGTGAGACCATCCGACCTGTGTCCCGATGGCGTCCCGCAGGATCAACCGGAACAATCTGTTGTCCGCATCTGGGTCCGCCAGGGATCTTTGCCGCACTGCACCTCCCTGGTCGCATCACATGCCGCTAATTTAGCTGCCGGAGTTCGAAGCCTTAAGGTAAGGTATACCCTTATATACAATACCTACCTAGCGTAACATCCGGACGACTTTATAGCCCTACCTCCGTGCACACTCTAAATCCCTGCCCTATAAATCCATACCCTAGAGACCCAATGGACAGCCCGTACACACATCTCGTCCAGAAGTCGGTGGCGGTCCTTATTCTCCAACACTCTGTCAAAACGGTCACGAAACAAAAGCAGTCAGAATGGATCAATACTTGAACCGAGGTCTAGCCCTAAACGTTCTACGAGCATAACCCATCCCCACACCATCGCGACTCCCCAAGAAGGCAATTCCAAGACCCGCTGCAAAGCTAAGAGAACCCCACTCCCCAGCATTCCAACCGGGATTTCCCTATCCAAATACACGATACAGACCGTCGATCCGAGGACAACGCAAAATAGGCAAGAGAGCATCCGTCGCGGATCGCCACGACTTTCACTTCCCTCAAAGCCTCACTCCCCCGGCTCGGCAGCAGTTCCTATGCGGACATCGAATCCGAATCCTGCCTGACTCTCTTCGCTCGCCTTGCTCGACGCCCCGGCGCCCGCACCTCATCCCCAGCCGAGCCTTCATACGGCGCCTCCAAGTCTCCAAGCCCCGTCCCATCATCGAGCTCTCGCCTCACCCTCTTTCGCCCGGAAGGCGTTGGCGTCGACAGAGCCTCCGCTGCGCTGCTGCCGGCTTCCTCGCCTTCGACGAAGCCCGGAGGGAACCTGAACGTGACTTCGCCTTCCCTCCCACGCCGCGTGCTGTCTTCGAAATCGCGCGTCGCAGTCTTCCGCCCGGAAGGCGGTGGTGTCGGAAGCGGCAGTGATTCATTCCTCTCCGTTTCTTCCCCGTCGCTGAAGCCTGGAGGGAACCTGAACGTCGCTTCGCTTAACGTTCCACTTCCAGTACCACGATCGGTCTCGGAACCGCGCGGCCGTCCTGGCATGCCGCCTTCTGCGCTGTGGGACGCATTCGCACCGCCACGTGTTCGTCGTCGATAAGCATCCAAGATCTCTGCCCAAACACGCAACGGTTTCTGCTCCGCGGCGAGCCTGTACGCGAGGCCGAGCTCTTTCTTCCCCGGAATATTCTGCTTCCGCGCCGCCATCTGCAGATCGAGGGGGAGGAGGCGATGGCACGGGACCCAGACGCTGCATGAAGTCATCCCGTATCAGTGGCGGATTCCGCGAATGGAGACTCGGCCATGTGCTTCGCTACTCACCACTTGTTCAGCGCCAGTAGTAACGCCGGAAAAGTTTTCTTGCCGACGAGCTTGTCGTATTCGGCTAATTTCTTGCCCCATGTTGTGTCGCTTCGTTGGCTACTGACGCGTTGTTGCCAGCGATTCTGGAAGAACCGGGAAACAATGCATTCGTCGCAAATTACGGCTGGCCAGGGGTCCCATCCGTCACGGTCGACGAGCCATAGTTCGCCGGGCTCGGCGGCTATTTGAGCGAGTCTGAGAGTGATAGCTTCGATTGCTGATGGGGGTCGGTTGAGAGGTTTGGATGTGGTGGGGGCTGTTGTGTAGGGTTCGGGGCGCATTTCAGAGGGTGTTGTCGGCTCGGCTCCTGCAACGTCGGTATCTCTGGGCGAAGGGGTGTCTGAGGTGGCCGGCTCGCTGGGAGCCGGCGGTGGAGGAGTCTGAGGTGGTGTTTCGAGTCGTGGGAAGAGGTGAGTGACACGATCGCTGTAGGGCGAAAAATGTGCAGATCCTGGTGGGCCTTGTCTCACGGAAGAACTCCTGAACCTAGCCATAGCAGCAGTGCAAGATGGTGGAGATCTGTGATGCAGGGTGTCGCATGTCTTACGGAGGGGATAATCGTCAGCAGTGAAAGTCTTGTGAGTCAGCTTTGTATTTGGCCAGCTCCAAGGTACGAGAAACGCAAGGGCGTGTGCTAGGTGTTGATAAAGAGCACGATATTGCTGAGCGGAGGGAGCTCTGATAACCTAAATGTTGAGATGTAGATGACTAGAGGTGGAAGTGAGGTGACTTGAAGCCTAACGTGTTCGACCACGAGTAGGGTCACACTGCAACTTTCAAGTTGAGGCAGAGGTCGTTGCCGGGTAGGTTCCAGTGGATGCTTTTATGCTTTCAGTCCTGAGCACCAGAAAATAATGCTGTTCACTACGCGTTGCGATGGGTGTAGGGCGAGGCGACCGAGAGACGCAAGCCGAACAGCCAGGTACTGTCAAGAGTAACGAATGATGATTCTAGGTATTTTGAACTGAAAACGAACCATCACATTCAACACAGAAAGAGACCACCGGGTCAAAACAGAAAATGTAATCAACTTCGGCAAACGAAGTTGGCACTCTGCGCGTTGAGAGATAACGGGCGAGAATGCTTGCTCTGACAAACTGAGAAGGTGAGCTTTCTACACGCAGTAGACAGTGACTACATCAAGAAAAGCATAGCATTTGGTAAGTCGTCGTCTGTCCTCCACTGCTGCAGATGATTCCGATGTTGCGGGCTCAGGAAAGTGACTGTGCATGGAGTCTTCGTTCCGACCCTTTCGTCATATCCTCCCTTAAGCCGTGCAGGCCGCGTTGCACTGAGAACATAGTCATCGTCATTGCCATCAAGTTGATAACGGCCACTATAACGGCTCTCCAACCCTTGTAGTTTGGATCCAGGTACTTGTAGACATACTTCCCAGTCACGAGACGGCCGACACCAGTCCAGAGGAAGTAGATGATGCAAAAGACGAGAAGACCAGCAATATGGGCATTGAGCCGCTGTGACATTCGTCAGCGCAAATTCGACTGGAGGGGCAGGTGTAGAACCTTCTGTCTTCGGACGCTACTCAATACGAGGATTTCAACCACGGCAACGACGGTGTTGATCGCATTAACGTTGATTAATACAAAAGCTTTCAAGGCCCCATCGCCGAGGGGGTTTCCTTCTGCACCGCCTTGGACGGGAGGTCGGGGCGCTGTAAGTTTATGATATAATGATGTACTCGATATTCGGCCAACGTCATCGAACGCTGATGCGGTAGGGACCAAGATCAACCAGAACGCTACGGTGACAACAAAGGGAAGAGTAACCGCGGCGGTATAGAATATTGAGAAGAAGATTTCACTCTTCGCGTTTGGACTTGTCACCCGTGGAATGCGGAAGGGCGCCGTCAATCGGGACCAGAAGCTGGGAACGTCCAGCGTCCCTTCCAGCGCCCGGCTATGAGGCGTCAAGAAATGCTGTACAGTCCACGTCTACGAGTACGTTAGCCTGTAGCGTTCCAGATCACAGTCGCCTGGGAGCTAACGTACGAAAGAAATCCAATAGTATATGATCTGGATGACATAGCTGACGTTGCTGACGAAGAAAGGGGAAAGTCTTCCCCTCCCCGCATAGACGATCTCAAACGTAAGATCCAAAGCCAGGACAGTTGTCATGTAAACAGCAAGCAAGCCTCGCACAATCATCAACGACTTCTGGCCCAAGAAAAGCCACGGCGAATGACAGACGCGTAGTAAGATAGGGTGATCGTGAGGCGACACATTAGCCTTTGGGAGCAACGGCTGGGTGTCTGACATGCTGGTTTGCGTGGAATTGTAGGGCAGCCGTACAGTCACTTAGGTTATGAGATGGAGCGGCGAGGAGGGATCTAAGATAGGGTGTGATATGTACAACGTAAAAAGATGGTGTGGAGGTAGGCGATAGCTCGAATTAACGACACCAGGCATTGTCAGAAGAGAGTCTGAGAGGTAAGGGATACAGAAGAATCAGTTCAGGCCGTCAATTACTGTAAATGGCAGGAAAGCGTGGAGCCATACACTCCGACTTTGACTCTTGGAAGGAGCGTACGAACACATAGATAGAAACTCTCAGATGCCGTCTGACAAACAGTATTTGGTTCGTCGAGAACGCAAGTCGCACACAGGTGAACATCACAAGAAACAATAAATCTGAGAGTAAAGACAAGCCCATCTCTCGCTCAACGTCGTCCCAAACCCCGCCAAGAGCGGAACCATCCGTCCCGTCCCTCCAACCACCACCACCGAGCCGCAACGCCAAGCCATCAACCACAACCCACAACCCCAACCTGTCCTCAACTCCACCTCCACACCAACACCTCACTCCCCCACACACCACCTCGTTCTCCCCACAACCCCTCAAACCCCTCCCCTCTCCCCCCATCCACCTCCCCCCCCCCCAAAACTAACCGCAATGTTCGCCCCCCTAACGACCCTCCCCCCCCGACACCTCGCCTCGCAACTCCTCAACTTCGCGCTGATCCTGTCAACGGCCTTCATGCTCTGGAAAGGGCTCTCCGTCGCCGCCGACTCGCCCTCGCCCATCGTCGTCGTGCTCTCCGAGTCGATGGAACCGGCTTTCTGGCGCGGCGACTTGCTGTTCCTCTGGAACCGGGGCCGTCATACCCAGACGCAGATTGGCGATGTGGTGGTTTATAATGTCAAGGGGAAGGATATTCCGATTGTGCATCGTGTTGTGCGGCGGTTTGGGGGCGGGGGGTGAGTTGTTTCGTTTCGTTTCGTTGGGTGGTTTGGTTTTGCTGGGGTCTGCTGGGGTGAGATGAGATGGGGAGGGTGGGGATGGGGGCGTGTCCCAAAGGGAGGGCAAGGCCGGAGCATTCGTTTCTTTCGCTCGTTCGGTCGTGCCGGGGATGCGCGCCGTTAGTTCATCAGCGCAGATGCTGACGCTCTCCATCAACCCATCCAGGAAGAAACCATTGCGGCTGCTGACGAAAGGCGACAACAACTCGGCCGACGACACGGAGCTGTATGCGCGCGGGCAGGACTACCTGGACCGGGCGCGGGATGTGATCGGGAGCGTGGTGGGGTATATACCGTTTGTGGGCTACGTGACGATCCTGCTGAGCGAGCATCCGTGGCTCAAGACGGCTATGCTGGGCTTGATGGGGGCGATGGTGCTTTTGCAGAGGGAGTAGGATGGAGGCTAGATCTCGAGGGTGGGTTTCGGATGGATTTGTTGCTGGTTACCGCGTCTGAGAAACCTTCTGTGTCCCTCGACCTCGTATGCGGTGGGAGAGTGCACGGGGAACTGTTTCGTGCGCGAGAGCTTGAAGCGTGCGTCCCGAAGTGCGGAGTCGGTTCACTGTCAGGGCGGAGGAGTTCACTTGACTGATTTGGTTACTCTAGCAAGATACTATCTTATGAGCATTAGTAGCAACATCGGCGTCAAGGCACAGCATAGCATAGCATGGACAGCACATCGACTGAGGTGGCCAATAGATCAATTTCTCACACCGTCACCCTACAACTACCATTCATCCATCACCAGTCTCCAAGACAGCGCAGAGAAAGCCATCAAGACTCTCCCTACACTACGGAGCTTCTCCATGCCAGAGATCCGACCTCGTCCGTCCAATCCAGGAAGGAGTGAGGTACAATCTTTTCCTAGCCAGAGGAAAGTTCGAAAAGAGAGTGCAAGCAAAGCATGAATATTCGCAACGCGGGGGATGCTGTGCGTGGAGCATTAAGGGCCAAAGAGTAGAGATCGTGCGTTTTCCCGGTTGACAAAAGAACCAAAAAGCTGGGAGGTTTGGCCGACCTCAGGAAAAGGGGGCTGTTGAAAGAAGTGGAGTAGAGTGTTTTCGCGTAAAAGCAATAGTAGCTCGGCAGCCTTCTTTCGGAGTCTTTCCTGTTCCCGCACATTCTGGTTCTCGATATTTCTCCAATCTTATATTAAAGCTCCGAGCTCTCTCGTGTACTTCCTGTTCTCGTCGGTCTGTGTAGTCAATTTAGATGGTCTTGGGAGATCGATTGTTACTGCGTGACACGGTGGAGAGTAAGTATCATGCACAGCGCTCTCTGTCATAGCAAAGACGATACGCACGTGATGTCCACGATATCATCGATATGATTACACATCGCGACGAACAGATCCTAGGAGCGGTCAATACTGAGTGCTTCTGAAGGCTCGCCGGGGTTAAGAACGTACGAAAAACAGTTTGCTTCCACCAATCTCCATCTCTGTCTGCATGGTTCCGCTCCTCTTGAAGATCTTGCGACTTCTGATGATAAGGGCGAGGTAATGAGCGCGTAGCCGGGAGTCCGTGTCCGGAGTGTTCTCATACGCGAACCGGGCTGATCGTAAGATCACGTCGACTTGGATTCCGCTCTGCAATCCTTGCTTGCGAAGAGCGAGGCGCTTGAGCTCATCCAAACCGAATTTCTCGGCCTATAGCAGTCAATCAGCCTCCACTCCCATCCTTGACACCTATACGTGAAGCCTGACCGTGCAGTAGATGACAGTGTCCTGCGTGAGCCGAGATTAGCGATTGTAGCCTGGCTTCCAAGGGCGGGATGGCTTACTCTCAAGAGGACGCCACCCACACCGGAATGGGTGATTGTAGACTCCACCGATCCGCGACCACCAATTTTCTGTAAATCCTGGGCGTCCTCGAGCTCCCACGAGTTTCGGCGCTTGTTGTGCAACAAGCGGGGGTAATAGTCACCCTTGTAGAGATATTCGAGGACACAGGAGAAGACTTCAGGTTCTCTGCGAGACGGTCATCAGCGCACGCTCGCCGCTATCGTGCGGATGAAGGGAATAAACGCACTCGTCAGGAAGCTGAACCTGCTTCGTGGTACTCTCGAAGAACTGGCCTCGAAGCGCGGCCACGAAGAAGGGCGACAAGGATAGAACATCCTCATGAGCAGCGAAAAGACGCTGCTCACGACCCACCACCAATGTGATGATGGGGCTGGTCAGGGTACTGTAACCCACATCCATCGTCAGCACTCTCAAGTCATCTCCCCCACTTCTCCCCCTCACGACTCACCTCCCGACCGGCGGACTGTTCAACTTGTCCTGCAACTTCGCCTTCGCATGCTCGCTGTACGACCTCTTGCTCGGCTTCACCGCTTTGCCCGCGCGATCCTTTGAAGCAAAAGAACGTTTGAACATCATGCTTCCAAGTCGAGGGTCAAGTCGTGTCAAGTGCCGTCGGATGCAATACCCGATGGCGATGCGAAAGATGGGCAGAAGATATCCCCGGGGGCGGATACTTCGTAAATGAGCGTTGGGTAGTTGGCTAAATTGACGCTGCGCACGCACGTTGCATGTGGGAGCTCCGGAAGCCTTCCAGGACGATCTTCTCTTCCAGGTCGAGGAATGAAATCCCTCGACGGAAGAAAGAAGAATGATCCTGACGAGGACTTGGCGCGAGAACCTGCTGGTGAGATTCTGGCGGTGGTGTTTCGGCGGGCTCTAAGAAGCGTGGGGAAGGAAGAAGAAGTTGGCGGGGGGGTGAGATTCTTAAATAGAGGGATTACGCGCAAGCGCGTAGCCTGCCGCGTAAGGCGATCATGTGACTCATCGCTGGTCTTATCATTTAATTATGATTGGCAAGATACTGCATTGACTTTCGTGAAACCGAAGAATTGATTCGTCGAGTCTTCCGAAGGTCATCGTAATCAACTGGATGCCTGAAGTTGTAAACAAGATGCCTTGCTGACGTAACCCTCAGTTGCTCTGAGGAACAGTCTCTAGGTAGGTACCTAAGCGAGCGAGCTATTGCTTTCTTGACTCCTAGGGCAACCTCATTGAGGATGATTCGTACATGTGTGACGCACGCCCAGTGCAATACTTTGACTCAGTAGATGACGCGTCGAGAACATTCAGTATATCGCATGCGCAATACATCTCACTGCTACACTGAGTGTACAAACACCACCTCATATATGCAACCACTTCACCAAGCCTTGGCACATCCATCCAACCCCCTCTGCCTCTTTTACCCCTCCCCATCTGTCCATCTAAGCATTGAAGTCCACAACCGCCCTTCCCGCAATCTCTCCCCTCTTCAGCTTCTCTACCGCCTCCGGCAACTTATCGATCGGATAGACCGTATAAATGGGCTTCAAAAGTCCCCGTTTCGCAAAGTCCAACGCTTGCGCCGTGTCTTTCATGTTGCCGACGAGTGTACCGGAGATGGTAAAGTTCTTGAAGGCGAAGAAAGACGGGTCAGTCCCGATAGTTGTCGTGCCTGTCGGTGCTGTATGGTAGGGACTAGATCAGCAAGCGGTCGAGAGTCTGTTGTGGATGGAAGGAATCCGGTGTTGGTGGACGAAGGAGATAGGTTAGGGACGAAGGAGATAGTTTGGGGACAACATACGCAATCCGATACACATGACTTTCGCCCCGACGCGGTCTCCCACCAGGCCGATGGCGCCGTTATACGCACTCGGCGCCGTCACAATGACGCCGTGCGCGCCCACTCCATCCGCGATTTTGACCACCTCCGCCGCAACATCTTTGGACTCCTTGAAGTCGACGAAGGCTTCGGCCCCCATTTTCATGCAGAGTTCTTTTTTCTCGGCACCGGTGTCGATGACAATGGGGCGGAGTCCCATTGCTTTGGCCAGCTGCACGCCTTGGATGCCGACGCCGCCCCCTCCGCCAGGGAAGACGGCCCATTCCCCTGGCTGCAGTCTCGACTCGACCAGTGAACGGTATACCGTGCTGGCGGAACACATGATCGGACCCGCGATGAAGTCATCCACACCGTCTGGGATGGGTGACGTGTATCGTGCAGGTGAGACCACGTATTGTTGGTAAGAACCTAGAGTTCCAGGGTCAGTATACCGCGTCCATATGTGAGCGTCACAGCCGCGTAGAGTGGTCCTGTAGCGAGCTAGCTCATCCACCGGTTTCGCTGGGGTAGTAGTCTGCAAATATCGGGGTAGCTTGCTGAACAGCTCCCTCCAAGTACTGGACCCAGAGCTTCCAATCTCAGCGCTCCGATAACTACTCACCTGTCTTGGCCAACCCCGTGAAGATTGCTCCCTTGCAGTAAGTCTCCTTATCTCCCCAGCACATTTCGCAGTTCCCACACGTATCGTAAACCGGCTTATACCCGCCGCGATCGCCGACCTTCCAATTCGTGACGTTCGACCCGATCTTCACCACGACGCCCGCGCCTTCGTGACCTGGCGAGCGGACGCCGAAGTGAGACATCGGTGGCAAAGCGAGATCGTTCATCATGAAGTGGAGGTCGGAGTAGCAGATGCCGGTGGTGTTGAGCTTCAGGAGTACATCATTGGGGCCTGGCGGCAGACGTGTCAGCTATGATGCTAGAGCAACGATTTCGATTCCAGTGTCGAGAAGCTTCAGAGAAGGATGAGGGGTTATACCGGGTTCGGGAACGGGCACCATCTGCACCTCTACATGGAAATTGGGCCCCTCGTTGACGACGACGCCTGCTTTGCATTCTTTGGGAATATCGAAGTGGGGTGCATTCCCGTCACTGGTGCCGTTGCTCGCCATAATGTGATGTTTCTTATGATCTCCGAGTTGGCGGATTGCTGTAATGAAGAGAACGAGAGCCGGTCAACTCGAGCAAGGTGCCCCATCATGAACGACTCCTTCGCGGCGGGGTAAGGTACAGAAGCACTCAGACACGCCGGCGAATCTCCGCATTTGGTTCCGCACATGTATTCTATACGGTAGTAGTAAGGTATATGGAAGGCAGAGGAGTTTACGTGGAACACTAAGGTACCATTGGTAAGGAATTCTTGGCCATCCCCCGCATCTCGGGCCGCACGAGGGCGAAGCGAGCGAAAATGAGTAAGCTATTAAAGCGCGCGTAACGTCTTAGGGCTACCCTTATGGTCCCGAGGCATCTCGCGCTAAAAATATTTCGAAGAGTTCAGGACTTCCAACAATACCTCAACAGCGCAACAAGCCACCAGCAATACCATAACCCTGAACTAGCAGTGCGCCACCTCTCACATGACCATCTAGAGTACCGTGAGCAGTGTAAGGGTAAGTAAGCCTAAGAGATAAGGGCTATTTACTCCGTATGCTGTTGACCACGAAAGTCAGGGCATAAGCGACTATACACATGTGTGCAGGAGGGGCGACCAATGCCTGCGAGAATCTTCTATACAGGACACACAGGATGTGTGTGGGCTCATGTGGATTGGACCATAATTACACCCCAAAAAGCCCACGGTATTGAACCCAGACCATGACTGGCCGAGAGCCGCACAACAAACAGTCCCGCGTACCCAGCCTATCTCCTCGCAATCCAAACACGTTATAGGCTATTTGTTGAACACGACCGAGTGCGAAACGTCAACGGTCTTCAAGATGCCACTGCTGTCAAAGGGGTACATCTGGCGCTGGGAGCGGGTTTCGGCATCGCCCTTGATGGACGTCTCGATCTCCGGGTCGCCCTGAGCGTGCGACACCAAGAAAGCCTCGTCGGGATCGAGTTTGCGCTCGTCCGACTGCGATCGGTTGCCGGACTTTTTGGAGAACCGCATCTTGCTCAGCTCCTGATCCGTGCCGCTTTGGTCTTTTATTCGCGACGAGCGTTCCGCACTGGTCGACGAGAGGAAGGAGGACAGGGCCGGGAGACAGGCGCAGATGATGCCGATACCGGCTTCGGCGTTGCTGGAGACGTCCAAGTTGATTAGTCTCACGTTGGGGATGAATAGTGGCCATGAACTGGGTTAACGTACCCGGAAAGAATGACGCGGATGAATATGATCGTCTGGTCCGGCGAGGCTCCAGATACGACGATCATCCACAGGCGGTAAATACTGAATGCGGTCGCCAGTCCTCCGGCGCCGAGGATGCCCATCACTCGGAGTTTCTTTTTTATTGGCATCTGAAGCGACCATGTCAGAGGGAAAGGCAAGATCAGAATGGCCAAGTCGCTGATCACGCTCATGATGGAGTCTGACGTGATGACGGCACCCTGGTCGAGGCAGCTGCCACGACCATCCCTCGTCCAGTAGGTCGAGATGGGCACGCAAATTCGGATCTTGATGATGAGGGCAGGGACGTAGTATGCCAACAAGAGGGCCAGGAGCAGATATATGAGCTTCACGGTTTTCTTATAAGGGGCAAAGACCGAGATCAATATGAAAAGCAGAGCCATTTTGACGAAGAATGCCATTGGAGCGTAGAAAAGCGTGGACACGTATGCCGTCTGAGTGGTTGAACAGTCAGTCCGAGTTCGCCCTCTTGCAACACCGGGAGAATGTCACCTGTAGAAATGATACGACATCGTGATCTGGGACTTCCCATTGGTGGTAACCTCCCCCATGATGGCTCACTACCGCAAAGACAAGGAGGAATGTTCAGTCAAAGATTCCTGAAGCTGCGAGGATGGATGTGTAGCACGTACTAATGATGGCACAGGTGCAATATCCAAGGAAGAGAACCTATTGTCGCCGTGATCAGTTTCCGGCCTCTTCTCGTCTGGTTGGGCAGGGGATCGCTACCCAAGCAATGACGCAAGCATCTTCAAAATATCAGCGAATGACGGCGCCTTCTGTCGAGGGAGGACGCTCTGCCGAATCACTCACAGTCGTCTGGTTTGTATGAGCGCGCGATACGATACCTAGCGTACATTCGCAACAGGACGAAAGACGAAACAATCGGAATGGACAATGCCTGGGTGACCAGGTTCACCGTCCTCAAGACATCCTGCGGATGCTCGAAGTTCGGTGTCACGCCCGGAGGAGGAGGCAGGCCGCCCTTGATGTCGGACATGATGATGGGATTGTGGTCCTTGTCGTTGAGCGACTCTCAACTCTGTCGCTCATTCAGGCAGTGCCCGGCATCTTAGGAGCAGAGAGCATTTTGTATAACGGTT
>JAABUJ010002373.1_pt1 | contig 23503 bp, 10 predicted proteins | sample 5559131 | NCBI WGS metagenome assembly JAABUJ01 (sample SAMN10711875, study PRJNA513366) | rock metagenome | isolation source: Antarctica rocks | place: Antarctica: Victoria Land, Mt New Zealand nord | collected 2016-01-07
TTTTTTTTCAATAAATAGATAGTTAATGAAGTTGCTTTGCTCCTGATACTATTACCTTCTAGTCTACAAGAACCTTTTTCTTGAGCCTTTCATATAGATTATATAAGCTCATATTTCTTTCACAGATCATCATCAGATCACTATTGATCTCTACTGAAGTTAAGACTTTTTGATCTTTCTTTTTAGCTTTACTACTTGTTTGCTTTGACTTCAACTCATTGTGTTGTTGTCACAAGCCTTTATCAGATCATTTTTGACTATTCAGTTTTTTCCTAATATTATGTGGTGCCAGAATTTTCACTCTCTTCCAGTTACATCTTTCTTCTGTTATGAGTGTTGAAGCCAAGTCATTAGTGTCTTTTCAGCTTTCAATAATCTTCTGTGATGCATTCATCACATCATTCACTTCAGTCAAGATCAGTTCAGAAGAAGCAACACTTCAGTGTGCTTTTGAAATGTTCTGTAATGAGAGTACAGATGAGTTTATTCATTCATAACATTTTTGTGTCTTATGAATTGTCTTCTGAGAGAGATCTTCTCTCTTCTCTATTAAGAACTTATGTAGTTCTTTCTTTTGTCTGCAATCTCATTTGATCTAAGATATGGTCAAGAGTTCTTTATAGAAAGACAATGATGACTCTTTCTGTTTAAGAATCTTGTCAACTTCTGAGCTCAATCACTGCACAGATAGTTTAGCTTGTTTCAGACTGCTTTGCAGCTCTGAACTAGCTCAAAATTCATTGACATTAAAGATATATGCTTTTACAAGTCAATTATCATGAATTAAATTTTGTAGAACACACTCTGTGAGCATTTCTAATGCATAAGTTCTTAATGAATGAGTTTTCAATACCTTATAAGACTCAAATCATTTAGCTTTAAACTTCTAAGACTCTTCATTTTGTATGAACATTCAGTCTTTTTTCTTTGTAGTGCTTAATCACACTGTTTCATTACAAATTGTTTTTGATTTGATAGCCTTTCATAAAAGAATTTCATTAACAGTTGCTTGAACCATCTGTATCTGCCTGACTCATTTTAACTGATCTTCAAAGTCAGTTTCTCTCAGCAGTCAGAGATTGTTTGAGTTGTCTGATAGTTGTAAGTTTACCTTATACAGTAGATATAATGAGCTCTGTTTAGTTGTACTATGAGCTCAGATTTAATGTGCATATGTTTCAAAAAGTCTGCACAGTACTGAAACTGTAGAAATGGCACTTCATCATTGTCTTACTTTTAAATCAAATATGAGTTGTTCAATTCTGAATCATAATGCAGCTGAAATTGATTCACTACATCATTTTTGCACACATGCTTGTGAAGCAGTGACTTTTCAGGTTCTGTATCATCTTTTAGATACAATATCATTGCTTTCTCTCATTTCACATTGTCTAGTCCTCACAGAGCATCTAAGAACACTCTATTTGCTGAGTCTTTCTCTATGAAATTGAGTTGATGACTGATCAAATCTGATACAATTATCTGAGCTTCAGGTCAATATTGAATGTCAAGATTATACTGCTGAAATTTGTTGATTCATCAAGCTAGCTGTTTGAACAGATGCAGTGTATTCTTTAAATATTGTAGGTCTTTGTGATTCATAATGATAGTCATAGTATGGTCATTTTTGATATAGTACTGCCAAGTTCAAAGTGCATGCTTAATGATCAATAGCTTCTTTTTATGAACAGAATAATTAAGCTCTGCATCTTGTAACTTTCAGTCATCATAGATAATTGAATGACATTTTTTATCTGTTTCATTCTGCATTAGGGCACAGTCAATTGCCCATTTGAAAGCATCTGTTTCAATAGTAAATGATTTGTGTACAGCTACTTAAATAAGTATTGATTTGAATGTAAGTGCATTCTTAAGCTGTTGAAAGGCACTGTCACATAGTGTATTTCAGACAATGAGTTAATTCTTCTTTGTACACAACTCAATGTTGTCCTTCTTAAGCAAATTCAATAGTGATGCTGCAATCCATGCAAATTCTTGTACAAACCATTGATAGTATGAAGCCAGTTCAAGAAACTGCTGTATGTAATGTGCTGTCTTTGAGGCAGATCAATTCTTAATGACTGATATCTTGACAGAGGTCAGCCATAGTGTGTCTTGTCTCACAATATGTTCACAAAACTCAAGAATTTCCATCTCAACAGTGCACTTGCTAGGCTTAGCATATAGCTTATGTTTCTTTAAGATACTGAGAACAGTCCATAAGTGTTTTCAATGATTCAAAATTGAGTTGGAAAAGATCAGTATGTTGTTGAGATATATTAGACAGAATTTGTTGAGTAAGTTTCATAATATAGAGTTCATCATCAACTGAAATGTTGTCAGGGCATTGTATAGCTTAAAGAGCATAGTTATGAACTCATATTTGCTGTAATGAATGTTGAAGACAGTCTTTTTCATATCATCTTTGATCACACAAACTTGATAATAGCTCAAAGTAAGATTGAGCTTGATTAGATATTGAGCTTTGCTGATTCAATCTAGGCATTTCTGAATTCAGAGAAGTGAATATTCATTTTTAACAGTAATATTGTTTAACACTCTGTAATCAATGCACATTTGCCATGTACTCTTCTTCTTTTTAATGAACAGAACCAAGAAGTCTCATAAACTTGCAGACTCACAAATCAGATCTTTATTCATTAGCTTCATTATCTGTTTAGCCTGTTCATTTAGCTGTAGCTGTGACAGAGAATAAGCATTTATGTTGACAGACTTAACATCATCAGTGTCAATGCTATGTTTAAATACTCATTTAGGTGGTAGTTTGTCTGATAGAGTTGACTTAAATATGAATTGAAACTCTTCAATAACAGCTTGTAGTTATTCATTCATAACAACTGACAGTTCAGCTTCTGACTTCTCTGAGTTCTGTTGAATCACTAGTAAGTGCTTGATAGTTCTGCAATTTTGAAGTGTCTTCATAGCTGTACACTCTTCAATCACATTTAATGTCAACTCATTTACAACTTGTTGCCACTTTTTCAAGAACAGATGATGATGTTTCTGTTGTCAATCCTGAACTGTCATACAGCTCATAGCTCAATCAATCTGAGAATTAGTGACTTTCAGTCAGGTTAATTTCAGAATGAGATTATGTTCTTAAAGATTCACAATTCATGCTTTTAATCATTGTCAAAAGCTATTTATCTTGAGATGAAAGATCAGCTTTGCAGTTGACCAAATGGCCTGCTCATTTAACAAGAATATCTCAAGTAATTTGATTTCATATTGACTATCAATCAACATTTGATTGACAACTGTCAAGAAGATGTATATTTAGTTCACACCTGAATCAACTAGTACTTTCACATTTATCTTGTTTAGTCTGCCTCAAATGTGACCTGCAAGAATGTATGCATTCAAATTGAGAGTGTTGATTTGACTGAAGATTATACTCAATAGTAAGGGTTTCAGGCCATTCAGTGTGAATGCTTCACTCAGATCATTATTGAGTTGAATAGAAGCTTCTGTTAACTTGTTCATGAACACTTCTATATCTATGAACAACTTTAGTTTTCTGAATTGTTCAAATCAACTTTGACACTCTTCAGCTTCTTCTTGTCTTTATTCTTTTTCTTGTCCTTATTCTTGCCCTTATCTTTACCCTTATCAGTGTCCTTGTTGTCCCAGCAGTCTTTAGCTATATGCAAGAACTTTTCACAGTGAAAGCACACTTTATTCTTCTTACATCAGGTTCAATAAGCTTCTGTATTCAACTTGTTTAATTTAGATGTGATTGATCTTCCATGACTTTGAGATCAGTCTCAAGAATTGATCAATGAGTTGTTACAGTTCAAATTCAAGTCACTGAAGACATTAAGATGATTCTCATTATGTGCTTCTTAAAGGCTTTGTTCAATTTGATTAACTTGTCAAACTAGCTCATTGAGAGTAGTTGCTTCAGTTTCTAAATACTTTCAGAGTTCAGATTAAATCTTCTGCTTTAGATTCTGAATGAATTGCTGTTTCTGTTTATATTTGACTGATATAGGCTGAAGAAGTTGTACAATCTTTGTAAACTTCACTTTGTATTGTTGAACTGATTTTGTTTGTTTCAGTGCCTCATAATGATGATGTTGATGTTCTATTCCATTAATGTTTTCAAAGATCAGTAGAAATACTAGAAAGAAGTTATTCATATTTTGAGATCTGATGTCTAACAGATCTTCTTCAGCTTGAAGTTGTTCTTCTTTTTAAAGTCATCATACTTTGACAGTATCTTTCAAATAACTGGCCATAACAGTAACCTTCACTTCATCACTCAGAAGTTGATTCATCAACATTTCATAGAATTGAAAGTAAGCTTTAATTTTGAGAGCTTACATCTCTGCAGTATTCACTTTTCAACTATTCTTATAGACAGGCAATGTCTTCATCTTCAGAGAATTCTTAAACATTGCTGCAGAGAGAGACACTATCACATTAGGTATTTCTTGAGTTTCTGAAGCTGCACTAGATAGAAATGTGACCTCAGGCATAGAGCTAGAGGTCAGTTAATTAGCATAAACATTTCTCAATTAAGTCTGAAGAAATGCAATTTGGCTTGTCATTGCCTCATAATTGGCTCAAGAAGCCATTTCTGACACTGATGACTGACTAACAATAGTGAGTTTGTTCATCATCATAGAAATAGAGTTGGGCTCTATACTGAAAGGTTGTAAATGATTGAAGACATTAACTAACAAATCAATTCTGATTCAGTTTGAATTGCTGTTGAATATGTCACAATATAAGAAAGATAGAACTTTTCTTTGTATAACACAGTGTGAGGACTCATTTCTTTATTCTGTAGTCTCAACACTGAAGTAGTGATGAGCACTGAAGAGAAAGTGAACATGTAGTCTATGCATTACTGCATTGAAACTTTCACAATCAGAACACAAATCAAATCAGCTCAGACTGAAGCTTAAGTCTCAGAGCTGCTTGAAAGTGTGCTTCAAACCTTTAATGTTACTAGATGTGAATCAGTCTGTAGAAAGTTGTTTCTATTCATTTACACTATGTAGAGTATATATAGAAAATGATGACTAAGTTATAAATAGGGACGCTTAGTAAGAGATGAGTAAGCAATGATATCACAATAATGCTTACATTATTAATTCAACTTGTTGCTGTGACTCAAAGCTGTAAGTTATTGACTAGGTTCAGCATGTCAGCAATGCTGACTCAGCATTGTAGAATAGATATAGAATAAGTGATAGTGATGAGCTCTGAGATATATCTGTTTCATTACTTCAAAGCTGTGCTGCTCAGCTGAGCAGAGATCTGACTAAGAAGAGATACTATAATGCTGTATCTTGCCTGTTAGCAAGACCTTAAGAATCATTGCAAAGTAACTGAACATCACTAAAGCTGCAGTGAGATGTGACTGATTGCACATGCATTATGATAAAGACTGTATTGAATATCACTGTCTTTTCTGTAAGTAAATATTTAAAACAACTTCAGACAGTTAAGTCAGAGCAGTCAATTCTAACCTTTTTTAGTTAGATTTTACTAGCTGCAGTGAAGGCATCAACTAGAGTCAGACAGATGTGATTGCTAATAAGATAAAGAATTCTTATAGTTGCAAAAACAATTCTTATTGATACTGTCATTCTTGCTGTTGCTCTCAGCCTTGCTGTCACTCTCAGTCTTACTGACATTCTCACTGTTGCAGTTGCTCTCATAGAGACAATGAGATGATGACAGACAGCAAAGATGTTAGTGAGACTGAGAGTGACAGTGAGAATGTTAACAGTAATAAGAAATCTCTACTAGCAGTCATGTCTGTCTGACTTTATCTTAGATAGTGAATGCCTCTTATGCAGCTAAGAAATTCTAACTGAAAAAGATTAGAATTGACTGCTCTGACTTGACTGCCTGAAGTTATTTTAATAGATATTCTCATCTAAAGATAAAAGAACTGCTGATTTGATCTGTCTAATGCATGATGATGAATTCTGCATTAATTACAGTCAGAGTGCTTTTCAACATGAATATTTAATGTAATGCAGTCAGCCTGAATGACAATGAGGCATTTTATTAGCTGATTCAGCTTATGAATTCTGTATAGATCACAGTTGAAGTGCTTTTCAACATGAATATTTAACATAATACAGTCAGACAGCAATGACTATAGTAACAATTGTTAAAGAAAATGTGTGCACACTCTGCAAACTCTATATAAGAGTATATATTCAACATCTGCCCATACTGTTAAGAAGTAGGGTGGCCGTCGGGTCGGGTCGGGCCCAGATTTTAGGACCCGACCCGACCCACCGGGCCCAACTTTGAAACCCGACCCGACTCGTAATATTAGGTAATTTTCATTGTTTCTCATGTAATTTTGGTAATTTTTACATCGTTGGAAAGCCCTCACAATTCTCTACAAAATGAGCCTAAAATCGCAAAAAACGGATCGCTTTCAAGCTCAATGCACACAACTGAAGTTTTGTTCAAATTCTTGAAGTTCCTGCCACTATGGTTGCTCATGGCTAACAAGGCATGCAAAATAAGCGAAAAACCAGCTTTGAAAAAACCCAACAGCCACTCTAGAAGTAGCATGATGCTCTTGACAATGTAAATTAAAAGACATAAGTTCATACTGCTTTGATGAAAATTTAACTGAAGAAGCTCAATAATATATTGTTTATATTAATCTCTGACAGCTTGCTTCAGATCATATAAACTGTGCAGAATGTATAGTATACAGTTAAAAATAGTTATAACTTCAGAAGATGATGTTATGTAGATTGTTTTCTTTAGAAATGACTCAGTAAAGACATTGTTAACATTTATTTAATGACACTTTAGATCTTTGAGTGCAACTAGAATCAGAAAGATATAAAAAGTATTAAACTTCACAGTTAATGTAAAGATATCTTTATAATTGATGTTATATATCTGTAAGAATTCTCTTGTCACTACTTTTGTCTTTAATTTGTTAAGAAAATCATCAGTATGCAGCTTAAATTTAAATACTTACTTACTAATTACAATGTTAATCTCTCTTAACAGAACAGTCTCTTCTTAAATATCATTTACTGTAAGTGCTGTCAGCTCTGCATTAATAACATTCTTTTACATCTCTCTTCAGATTGAGTCTTTCACTGCTTCAGTATATGTTAAAGAAGTTAAGATATTAGTTTTTGCTGAGTACTCACTACTCTCATCATTAATTGTAAATGCAGTCAATGTTAACATAACTCTTAAGATCTTTATTATAAGCTCATCAAAATCAGTATCATTGTTCTTTCATCTTCTCTTTAATATCTCAATGCACAGAAATGTCTTGACTTTCTTAATTGAGACACTCATATCTGAATGACTAATCTTGTTAACAGAAATCTTAACATAAAAGAAGAGCTTTAATGTATTGTGATTAAAGTTAACTACAGTTAACTTTAATAATGAATTGTCTGTGATCTCTTTCTTTAATGACATAACAACAAAATGAGAACTTATTGATCTAAACTTATAAGTTTATATGTCAGATTTTAAGAACTGTTTCAGTAAAGCAGTCACAGTCTCAGTCTTATACAGTTATTTAACAGATTTTTATTCTAAAAGAATGTTCAGTATTTATTTATAAAGTCTTACATCAATGCTGTCTTCTTTCTTATTTTCAGCAAACTTAACAGCATAACTCTTAATGATCTACTTAAAATCTGATGCTTAAAGCAGATACTGCTTTATGATTTTTTCACTATAACTTATGAATACTCTTACTTGTTCTCAGTTCATGAACTTATTCTGTCTGTTCTTAGACAGAGACTTTAAGTCAATATAAAAGTAGTATTTACATTCTTACACATATACATAGTCAATAAATGATTTCATCTCAGTGAAAGCTTTCTTTAAAGTGACTTGTTTGTCATTGATTAAGAGATCAGTTACTGTGCAGTTATAAAGATAAACATCAGTTCATACAGTCTTTACTTAAAACTTTATTGAGAGTTTGATCTTCTTAATTATTGTATGCATTAAGTTCTCAGTGATTCTGATTGCTTTTTTAGTTACATTATTTTAAATTAACATATAGAACACTGTGTACTGTAATACAATACTAAAAGACATACATTACTCATTAAGAGTAGATCTCAGCTCTGTTGCATTATCACTTTGTACAGCAAGAATCTTTACATCAAATTAAAGTTCAATCTTTAATTGTTACTTCTGCAGTTTCTGTAAAACATTATCTTATCACTTTAATGATATTGTTTATATCTTCTACAAATAATTATCTACAATTTTCAGAAAGTATTGATAGCTGATGAACAACAAAGACAGAGATTTACATATGTTAATGAAGATCAAAGTAAGAATGTTGACTTTTCTTTTATTTATGTTGTGTTCTTACTGATTTACAAACTTAGTCAGAGTACAGACTTTGTATACATCAGTATTGTTTTTGATAATGAGAATTAACTTGCTTAAAGTGATAATTTTATAGAGATCACAAAGCTTAGCTGCATTAAGATAAGCAAATTAATGATGTCAAAGTCTATATGTCTTGATCTTATCATTATGTGATATAACTGTGTTATTATTCATTTACACATTCTCACTAAGTGTGTCTGTAATAAACTCAGAGATCTGAATCTGTAAGTTCTTCTATATTTCTGAAAGAGTGATCTTTGACTCACTTTGTACATGCATAACAGAGAGTAGAACAAATTCATTAAGATTATTTAAGATATACTTAATTATATAGACTTTCTCTTTCTTAAATGCTTCTAATATGAGCTTTTTACTCTTATTTTGCATATAAAGATTCTTATAAATAAAATATTTAAGCAATTTCTTCTTACACATCTTCTTTTCTGATAAAAGATTGACTTCAAGCTTCAGAATATAAAGTGTTGAACTTAAAAGAATTAAATTCTCATTCTTATTCTGCATAGTGACTATATCATAATAATTAATATACAATCTTTTCTCTTTGACTTTGATGATATGTCATTGCATGCACATCAGAAAGTTACTGAAAAGCTAAAGTTTATTAATTATATAAGATGAGACATTAGAGTCTGCAACTCAGTCTGATTAAAAAATCTTATTGATAATGTTTTTAAAAATAACAGCAATCTTCTTATCAGACTTATCTGCAGCTTCAGATTTCTGTGTGCTGAGTTTCTTTTCAGAAACAATTTTCACATTATATATCTGATTTCTTCTTTTATTTCTGTGTAAATTGACTAGGCTGAGTGCGCAGGTTGCCTATAGATCATGCAGGTCAGAGTTGAGTTTAAGTATTGAGTTGAGTTAAGCTAACTTTTATTAGGCTGAGTGTAAGGTTGAGTCAAGTTGAAAAAAAGTGCACTCAACCTGAACCTGTGCTAAGGTCTGGGTCAGGTCAGGTCAGGTTCATGCACAGATCAACTCTATCTACAACCTGTGTGGGTACTCACATGCAGGTGAGGCTAGCCATTATGGGTAAGGTCAGGGCTAGGGCTCAAAAATGTGGAAGCTTATTGATATATTAGTCATAATAAATTACACCTTAACTAGTCATATAGGGATAAATTACATGGTCGCAAGATATATTACTGAATAAGTTACGAAAATCATGACTTTTCGCGAAGGTGCGTGTTAGAAACACACATTAGTAAGCATGTGTATGTGCTTACTAAGCGCATACACATGCTTACTAAGGCTATATATAGCCTGCGAAAAACCCATGACCCTATGCGGGTCAGGTCAGGTTAACTTGCACCTGACCTGGCTGGATAAAAGTTAGCCTGACCCAACTCAATACCTGGACCCAACCCTGACCCACATGACCTATAGGCAACCTGCGCACCCAGCCTAACTTTTATTCAGTCAGGTCAGGTGTGAGTTAATCTGACCTGACCTGTGTAGAGTCATGGATTTTTTGTGAGTTATATATAGTCTTAGTAAGCATGTGTATGCGCTTAGTAAGCATATATATTGGCTAAGTAAGCACATACACATGCTTACTAATGTGTGTTTCTAACGCGCACCTTCGCGAAAAGTCATGATTTTCGTAACTTATTCAGTAATATATCTTGCGACCATGTAATTTATCCCTATATGGCTAGTTAAGGTGTAATTTATTATGACTAATATATCAATAAGCTTCTGCATTTTTGAGCCCTAGCCCTGACCTTACCCATAATGGCTAGCCCCACCCGCGTGCAGGTACCTGCACAGGTTGTAGATAGAGTCAATCTGTACACAAACTCAATCTGACTCAACCTGGATCCTAGTGCAGGTTCAGGTCAGGTGCACTTTTTTTCAACTTGACTTGACTCTACACTCAGCCTAATAAATTCTTTAAATTTATATAAAGATTCAGATACTGTTGCTGTCATAATGACACAGCATAAACAGTGTAGTTATACTGCTCAGTGTATGACTGCACTTCTTTAAATCATCAGGTTCTGTATAGACTTATTGATGACAATCTAATAATATTCTTCATAGTTTAATTCTATAAGATGCTTTAGTCTTTGATTGTATCTTATGCTGATAGATTGATTCAACTTGTTTTGAGTTATAATGACAGAAAGACTGAAATCAATTATATAAGTATATAAAACTAAGTTTGATAAGTCTTTAAGTTTAAATAAGAAGTCTTGTTCAGATAAATGTCTGATGTAATAAACTGAGATAAACTGTTCAGTATGTAATGAAATGACTATATTGAACTTAACATAAATGATATATTTAATAAAGCTACTTTATAAATGAATCTCAATCAGTATAACAGTGTTCTAATAGATATCAATGATGATCTGCTTCTTTAAGATAATAATGTCAATTTACTCAGATTTCATGATATTTATTTTTATTAACATCTTAGTTAAAGTGATCATCAGGTTAAGTTAACTCAGCCTGATCTGAACAGAGCTTTCAGATTGAGTTGAGTTAAGCTTTAATTGTCAGCTTAAGAATCTGAGTTAGACTTTAACATTAAAGCTTAATCTGACTCAGAAGCTCTGTTCAGATTTTAAGAATTCTAAGTGTTGAGAAGTATAATGCTCTATTTGCTTTCTTGACTTCTTTAGTCTTAGCATAAGAGACTGACAGAGTCTTCTTCTGCCTTAAATAACAAAGCTTCTGCTATCAATCTAATCATACTTAAGTTAACTGCAGTCAACATTGATGTGTTAGATTTACTAAATAGACAGATAGCACAAGTACTCATTATTCTTTCAATACTGAGACTGATTAATAAGTGAGCTCTTGAGACTTGACTCAAGAATAAAGATTATGAACTTAGAGATTACTGATATATAAGCATTATAAGTGAGTATTATATATATACAGTTAAACAGCTTTCAATTTAGTCTATCTATTTACTATACTGAGAGTTAGATATTCTCAAAATAGTCTAGTAATGATTGCTTTAATCTGCATCTTTAGATGTGATGTTTCAGTTATGCATGACTATTGAGATTGTGAGAAATGAATTCACATAAAATCATTTCTGAAGAGCTAGCTTTTCTCTTGCACTGCAGTTCACATCAGAAATGTGAGACTTCTTGACTACAATTATGATTTATGACTCTAAAAAATGTTGCAATAGTAGCTGCTGTCAATATAAAGCTGCTTAATAACAGAAGCTAATTAATTCTGATTTAGTTCAGACTATCAAGAATAACTCAACTTGACTCTGTCTAAAATCTAATTCTGAACAGAATCAAGTCAGGTTACAAAGTAAAGTCTAATAAGTTAAGTTAAGTTCTAAAATCTGAGTCTGACTCAATCTAACAGTTATTCTAATCTTAGTCTTAAGGTCATCAACAAGATGAGTCTCTTAAGTAATGATGACTTTAACTTCTTATTAATTTAATTTAACAATGTCTGCTAGATGAATAGACACTATAATATATTTGTTAGTTATATGCTTATTGAAGTTAATTTCTTGTATTAATATGAGCATAATTATAATGTGAATTTTTACTTTTGTATATTGACTCTTAAAAAACATACAGTTAAATAAAATGACTAAGCACTCTGTATTGAGATAAATGAGTTTTAATGTAGTCTTATTTGATAGTTGTGTCTTAGTTATAATATAATGTCAGTTATAAAAGTCATAATCAGTTTCAATGTCTTTAATGATGACAACAAAGTTAATAGATATAATTTTAAATAATTTGTCTGAAGACTTTGTCAGCATCATTGTTAAAGATTTAGCTGTTGTCTTTCTCATAAAACAGTATGTGATTTTGACTGTTTCAGAACAGAGATAATAAAATAAGATGTTTTTAGACTTAAATGACTAATGATAATTGCAAGATAAAATTATAGTAATAATTACAAAGTTAACTTCTGATTCTTCATTTTCTTTCTAATTATAGACTTTAATGTCATAGAAATTCATGTTTAAGTCTGCAATGTAATAATCAGATTTATGATTCTTTGTTTTAACAGAATTCTCTATTTCTTTATTATTGATCTTATTTTTCTCTTGCTTCTTCATCACATATGCTTTAAATCTAAACTTATCATATCAGCTCTTATCATATCTATCTTTATTGTTATTTCTTTCACTGTACACATTTAACTGACTGTTCAGCAGTGCAGCTATTGTCAAAGATTTTTGATAAGATAGTTGCTGTTAATTATCATTAAGACTCTTATTGATACTAAGAATTAAATTGATTAGTCTGCTGATACTAATACTGAGAATTGTATGATTAAGATGAATAGTCTTGACTTTGAAACTAAGAAAGTTAATTAAAATGATAATACTCATTATGTAACAGTTTATTTAAAAATCAGTTTGCTGATGCTTCTTATTCAGACTGATATGAAGAATTTAATGCTGTTGCTGAGACATAATGATGTTTATGAGTCATTTTGCTTCAAAGACTTGTTTTTGAGTTGAGTAATTTAAGAAATTGTGACATGATAATAGTAGGCTGAGATTTAGACACATGTATATGAAATTTTAAATTTAAATTATTTCACACTACAATCAGTTAATTGTATACTGACATCATCTCAGCTGCTTTTGTGTGTTGAAATAGCTTCTAAGCAAAGACTTATGATAATTTATCTTTATAAACATTAATTATGATGTACTTATTCTTCTGAATGTTCTGTAAGACTGATGAAGCTTATTTCTTGAATTATTTAATTAAAATGATGTATCATTACTTTAAATTAACATTGTTTAAGAGTTCTTGTTTTATCTCAGTAGAGTGGCCATCAAGTTAGGTCAGGCTCAGATTTTAGAACTTAACTCAATTCACTGAGCTTTACTTTGCAACTCAACTTAACTCTGTGCAGAGTTGAGTTTCAGACAGAGTCAGATTGAACTATTCTTGACAGTCTGAATTAAATTAGAATTAATTAGTTTCTGTTATTAAGCAGCTTTATATTGGCAGCAGCTACTATTGCAACATTTTTAATTAATATTGCACACAATTCTTTTTGTTTAACTACATATCTGCTTTATAAGCATTATATATGAGCATTATTAACTTAATTATTAGATTACTCATTCTCTACAGAGCAAAAATACATTAATTAGTATACTTTATTTTTTTAGTAAGTCTGCAACATATAAAAGATTGCTTTCATCTTTTGCAATTTCTTTAATGTTATTAGATTTTCTTTCTTATGTAGCTCAGCAACTATATCATAAATAAGTTATGAAAAAGATTCTTAATATATAAAGATTTATAATTTCAAAAAATGTACAAAGATATATCTCACTTATCTTCTGCAAATCTATAATGACTGACTAATTTCACTTTAAGCTGTCATTATACTGATTAAAAATCTCTTCAATCAGTAGTGAGAAGAATTTTAAATTTAAAATAAAAAAATGCAACTTCTATCAATATTGCTGCTGCTGCATTGTATGAGCTAATCAGAGAGTGTTAGAATTGAGCATTTTAATTTAATTTAATGATGCAATTATGTGACTTACTTAACTCTTTTTGTGCAGAAACTAATTTAAAAAAAAAGTATTATTAATGATTTAATCTTCTTCTTTAAAAATGTCATGCTTGACAGTCTATTCTTTATTTTCATTTCATAAACTTAATTCTATCTCATACATCTTTATCTGTAATTCATATTCTGTTCTCTTCAATAAATCTTATATTGTCAAATTCACAAACTTTAAGATCTGCTTAATATTTCTTTATAACTTAAACTTTTATTGTGACTCTGTCATGCTATACAACATAATTTTAATGTCAGTTTCTTTACTGTGAGAAGATCTATACTTAATAAAGAAATTGCAATTAACATAATTGAGATATTACACTTTACAAATTGTATATATTGCTTTGAATTTCTTAGATAGTAGCTTAAGAAGAAATGATCATAAATTAATAAATCTAAATAATTGTGCAGCTTAATTTAAATTGATCTTAGTTATCTACAAATTCACTGATAACAAAAACACAGCATTCATGTAAACAAATGATAATATAAAAACTTAATAAATTCATTTATCTTTAATATAACACATTCTACATTTTCTTTCTACAGAACATCTTACTTTTTGTATTAAGCTTTTTATATTTTCTTTCTGCATCATATAAGTAAAGTAAATAGTGAAGAGATATGATGCTGACTTTCATTTTAGAGATACATCATCAGAACAGAGAAAACTGAATGTAAAGATTATTTTCATTAATGTAGTAAGAGTATCAGACTTCATATCTTACATTACTGAACTGAATCAACTCATCAACATAATAAAAGCATCAGACTTCATATTTTTCATTACTGAATGAAATTAACTCATCAGTAAGAAAACACATTCTACTGATATATTAGACTTCTCATCTCAATTTAAGAAGAAGAAAAAGAAAAAAATCAATAAAATTAATTTATCTATCTTAAACATTGCTGCATGTCTGAAGAAAGAAGACTTTGCTAATTAATGAAAAAGAATAAAAGCATTCATTAATTACTCTGAATTCACACTCAATGCTACACTATCTTAAAGTACTTCAGCTGCTTCTTTTACTTTTTCTGACTTAAAATCTAGTATGTAACTTCACTTATTATAATGCTCAATTATAATGCACAAAGTATATATTAAATCAGAGAATAAATCATATTCAAGAACTCAGAAGCTCTTTATTTATTTTTTTATTGAGTTCTTTACATTTTGATATTATTCAGAAATTGATCTCATCACATTCTTCAGTGATTAATGCATTCATAAATACTGATATTGAAGAGACTTAAGAGCAGAATGATATGATAATGAATAGATTGAATATAGATTTTAAATATAATTCAGAATATAAGAAGCTTAAGATGAGAATTTAAAGAGTAAAATATGCAGTCAAGATAAGAAAGAAAATTGTTGTTAAGAGATATGCAGAGAATGAACATAATAAATATTAATAAATGATTATAGTGTTCTGTATCAGACTTTAACTTCATTTATAGTGATCTTTCTTATAGATTAAAATGTAATGACTGAATAAAAGAAGAATGAAGATACTGCTCAATAAAATAACTTAATTATAGCTGTTAAAGAAATACAAGCTCTGCATAAACTTCTTAAAGCAAAGAATGCTTTCTTAATAATTAAAGAAGAAATATATTAACTTTATTTGACATTTAATCTGTGCTGATATAATTAAATTGAAAAAGCAAACAAGTATACTTAAAACTGTTGAGATATCTGTCTAGATAAAGTAATTAAGTATTAAGAACAAATTATTTAATTCAATAACTATGAATAACTTACTACAGCTGAAGATAAGAATTCAAATCTTATTATATAGATTTTTAATAGCAGCATACTTGATTCAGAGCACATAGCAGACAAGAAGAATTATTAATGTGTATTATATTTTTAACATTTCTTTATAATGAGTCTGAAAACAAAAATTAATGTTGTTTCATTTTATAATTATTAACTCTCAACAGTGTTCAATGTCTCTACAGATAAGAATGAAGAAGCAGAGATAATATTAAGTAATGATGAAAACAAAGTTACAGTAATTTTTTCTGTTTAAGTGATGCTGAATAAAAATATTAATGATGAGTGCATCTTTCTTAAATTTGATGAACTTATGCATGCAGATATCAGAAAGACAATATTAAAAGAAAACAAAATATATTAATTCTGCACTGTTTATCTATTAAAGATTTAACTAAATTTTGAACTTTATAGACTGTTACTTCAATGTTAAAGAGTGATGAAGTTAAAATATAAATTGATTAAATATAATTATATTACTTTATTATAATGTTCTTTACAATTGTCTATTAGCTTCTTGCTGATTAACTATATTTATAAATTAAAATCAACAACAAAGATTAACTGTCAACATTATAAGCTTTAATCTTTATTAATGATGCAGATTAAGAGGCAGAAGACTCAGTGAAGATATAGAATAATGATGAAAAGAATGAAAATTATTATAATGATGATAATAATAACATTAATGAAAATACAGAGAATCAGAATGAATTCTGATGCTTTAAGCAAAGTTAAATGTTTTTAAAGACTTTTAAACATTGTTTTCTACATCTAAGCATGTTCAATTTTAATACTTCACTCAATAATATTAGCTCACATGTAACTTGTGTTTATCACAAGCAATTTAAGAAAATTGAAGTGTTTATAAACTGTATAGAAAGAGTAAAGAGATCTGATGTTTAAATTAAAAATTATGTTAAGCATATGTTTATTGAGATTGTTGACACTTAAATTAATGAATGTCAACATCATCTTTAAATAAGAAAGAATGAATTTCTTTTAACTTTAAATAATCATTAATGATATTAATAAATGAAAGATTCTATCTCTTATAAAATCATAATACTGAAGCAGTTAAGAACTTAATGTACTTTATCTATACTTTTAAGTGTGAATGCAGTGCTTTTAACAATTTTTTACTTTATTAATAAAGAAGACTTTTCTCTCTTAATCAATGTTGTATTGTATTTAAGACTGTATGTGTATTGATAGTTAATGTACTTTGAGCAGAGTTGTTTAAGTGAATGATTTAAAAATTAAAATTAATGATTATTAAGTCATCATTAATAATCTTAATAGCTGATGCATTAATTGCTGTAGTGAATCTTTCAAATAATGAATTCATATAATCTTTAATCTTTCTTGACTCATGACTATGATCATCATCAGTGATTATATATTCTGAGTGTGTACTGTTTAAGATATTTATAATGCTTAATTATATCACTTCTATATTTAAAGTTTAATCATAATCATCATTGTTAAGTCTTAAGTCAATGTTCTTATCTTGATCATGATTATAAAGTCTGAAGTTAATGTTGTTCTTATAATCACTATCATTATAAAGATCATTATCACTGAAGTAGTGATCTAATAAAAGCTCTGTATATAATTTAGTTGCTGTTGAATTCAGCTTATTTACTGATGAATCTTTCTCATCATTATTGACAATCATTATCAATGCAGATCTCTCTTCAATTATTTTTATTACTTCTGCTGAAAGAATAAATATATTATGATATTTAATCAGCATAATGTTCTCAATAGTGTCTGAATTCAGTTAATTTTAACAATATGTAATTACATCTTAAGTCATGTTGAACAAGCATTTGACTTCAATATCTGCTGCAGAAATTGCAAATATATCTTTTATGAATTGTATCATTGTTGATTTTAAGTTCTTCATCAACTTTCAGTAATTAAGTATTAAAACATCTACATCTGACACTAAAGACTTTTGCAAATAATTTAAGACTTCTTTTATCACAGATATGTCTTAATGCTTTTTTACATTTTTTATGCAACTCATCATTGCTATCATCTTCTTCTTCTTTGAGTCAAGAATTCTTAAATCATCATTTAATAATTCTTTCTTTAAGTGCTGATAGTTAACTCTGTAGTATTGTTGAAACTCAAATTCATACTTTGAATGTAGATTTTCTCAGTCTTCTCTTTATTGAAACAATATGTCAGTCTTGTTATATAATATTTATTAAGAACTGAGAATATTCTACATTGTATATGTTAAGCTTATTGTATAAATTCAATATGACATCAAGATTACAGAACAATTCTTGATTAATTTCTGTCTTTTTATAATATTGAGTTAATTTCTTTTTTAATGCATCAATAACATTTTGCAGCTCAGTGCTGAAGAATAATTTAAACTTTTTGATTGCTTCATTCTGTTTTTTAAGATGATTAAATAAATCATTGTATGCATATCATAACTTATAAATTATTAACTCATTAATAACACTCATTGTCTCTGTTCAGTTCTTAAAGTGCTTCAGAAAATGCAGCATATATTTAATATGCTGTCACTCTTTTATATTATATCTAAGAAGTTTCATTCTACTTATTGTTAAAGTCAGATGTTCTATTCATTAAAAAAATTTAATTTATAGCTCATATGCTTGACTCAGCATATTGTATAAAGAGTTTCATCAAATTCTTACATTCTCAATTATATTTCATGAATTTGTCTTCTACAAATCTTTGAACAACTCTAGACACTGTGATGATGTCATAATGACAATAGTTAATAATTGAATTTATATAAGACTTTTGTTAGAATATTAACTCAACAGATATGAGCATTATAATAAAGTGTTATAAAAGATATACTGATCTTTTTCAGTATGATGTTAAAGAAGTAGTCTTTGTTAATTGTGAAATTTTGTAGCTCATCATCATTAAATATAATGATGAGTTAATCATTCTTTACATTTACTTTCAAATATGTAAGTAGCTGATTGACTGCAAGCTGAATTATATGTATTATGCAATTCATAATTTCAGTTTCATCACTTCAGATGATATTCTTCTGATTTAGAAGTCAACTCAGATAACATTATAATATATAATTGTTGAACACATTGTCTGTTGTGACTATCAGCAATTAATGTGTCAAATTTTACTTCTTCAACATCTTAAGAACATATTCAGCAAGATTTTCATCATTATATTGACTTTTTAGTTCTTTAAAGACTAAAAGTATCTCTGTGTATTTTCATTTAACATCAATAAAGTATGCAGTAATGTCTAGAAATGCAAGATGATTTGAATTACTTCATTTATTAAATACAATAAAGACTTTAATTTGTATTTTAAGCTCTGTAAGTACATCTTTTTAAACATTTACAGCATAACACTTAAGAAGTTATGCAATCTTGCTTTGATCTGAAATCTTAATATTGACATAATATATTCAGATGAGCTTTTGAAACTTTATATACTCAACAGCATAAAAGAATATATTGAGTACTATAATGAATTGAAGAATCTGTTGATTAAAGACTTTAAAAATAAAATTAAATGATTTAATAATGATCTTTTGAGCTGTCTGTCAAACAGTGAGTGTTATATTAAAGCATTATAATTGAAAATTATAGCATATCTTTAAGTTCATTGCTTCAAAGATTGAAATCTATCTTTTTAATACTGATTTTACCTTTCAGCAACTGCTGCTTTTCAAATGACATTTTATGATGATTGTTTCATTATTTCTTGATGCTGAATGATTCATAATATTGTAACAGTTAACACACATTACATTTAATCTTTTGTCATGTTTATTAACTACTTCAGCAAAGAACTGTCAGATCTTTGCTGAGTGAGCTGAACTGTTTTATATTATTTAAGCATAATTTTTAATTTTAATGTCTGTATTTTAACTTCATACAGTTGTTTCTCATCAGTCTTGAAACTCTTGCTTTGTTGCAGATCTTTAAAGAATATATTTTGAATTTAAAGTGTCTGCAAAAATTAAAAAACAAAATTGACTTAATTAAGATGACTCAGTTTTGTCACTGAAAACACTCAGAAATAATCTTTCTAAATTGTTTAAGATTTGATTAAATGATGAGCTGTATAAAGATATGATGTTGAGTTATTGTAGTAAGTTAAGTAAATAAATGATACTTTATTGTACTTTAAGTAATGTGTTGATGATAATGTGTTGTGAGAGTTTCAAAATTAATATATATAAGATTGTAGTCATGTAACAGAACATATATCTAAATGTAAAATGAATTTCTTACAATATTAATTATGATAGACATTATTCAAAAATTACTATGTATAGCAAATATTAAGTATCAATGAAGAGATTTCTCATTAAAAAATCTTTAATTGATAATTAAAGATCTATTTAATTATTCTTTATCTTACATCTTTAATCTTTAAAGATCAGCTTTCTATTTAATTAATAATGATTATTTACTATTCTTCTCACTACTCTCTTCATCACTAATAAATTCAACATTCTTCTTATTATCTTTACTGTCATCAATCAAGTCATCAAGAACAAATTCATCAATGAAATTATCATTTAAAAATTTCTCATCTTCAAACATTACTATACAAGCTTCATCAACATCTTCAATCACACTCTTTTTATCTTCTTTCTTCTGATCAAATACAGACTCTTAAATGTAACTAGTCAATATCAGAGTTAAGAAGTGTTATAATTGAGCAATATAATATTCATATATAATTAAAGTCATTGATGTGTTTAAAATCAAGAACTTCACTACAGAAGTGATGTATAATCTTAATAGAATTAGAGTCTTCAACATTATGTAGCTTTTACTTTTTTATATTGTTGAGCATTCTTTCATGATGCTTAATTATAACTGTCAGGCACTTCTCAATTTGATGATTAATGTTGATGCACTTCTGCTGAATAACTTCATCTTTATTGATATTCTAGAGAATGTCAGAAAGTCTATAAAAAATATAGATATAATATATTTTTTATTTCATTTTCATGAATTTCTGCTCTTCTTTTAGCACAAGAACTTCAGCAAATAATATTTTCTTTTTAATTTTCTTTTTAAGTTAAGCTCAGTTCTTATTCTTCATTAATTTGTTTCTCAACTCATCTTCATAATAGACATCTGCAGATAGTTAAAAGCAATATAATTAAGTATAATAATTTTAAAGAAGTCTTACAAGAAATTTCACAGTTATATTACTTCTTCAAAATCTTATCTTTAATCTTCTCTTTTATAATCTTCTTCAATGCTGAGTTCACAATCTAATATGCATCAATCTTCTTTAATGCATCTCTTTTCTGTTTTACAGCTCTGCAGTCTGTCATCTTTATGTTTTTAATTCATTTAGAGTTCTCATTCTTCATATATTTTTGTTATTTCTTTCTTGTACATACAGTCTTTAAGTTGTTTAAGTATTTATTAAATATCTTTTTTGAATCATATATAGACTTCTATAAACAGTCATGATGATCAGATTTTTCTTCAGAGACTGAGAGTAAATTGAAAGTTAAGTATTTTGTAATTTATAGTGAAAGCTTAATGTCTAAATTCATCATGATAAGAGTTTAAAATATGTAGTTAGCTGCTGAGTTCTATATTGAGCAACATAATTAAGTATTATATGTGTGCATTACAGCTATGCATCAGAGTGAAGTATAAAAGCAATGTATAAGATTAAATCTTAAGAAATGAGCAGTAAAATAAGTAATAGCATTGAGCAATATATTTAGTGAGTGTAGAGACTGAGTATAGAGACTGAGTAGAGACAGAGTGAGTGTAGTAAATTGAGTAACAAAGATGAAGATAAGAAAGTGTCAGATTGAATGTTAGAAGTGAGTGTGTTAATATATTTACTCATAATATTGATGTATATATCATAAATAAATGTGTTGTTTATCAGCAACTTAATATCTGAGTATTGCTAACATCTAAAAGCTCTCAACACATCTTTTAACTACACACTTTCAAACTACAACACACTTTCAAATTACAATGCATCTTCAAACTACAAGATCACTCTAGAACTCATTGTCATTCAGAAATGCATTTAAATTGCTTTTTTATAATGCTTCTGTTAACTTAATTTTAAAGCATCATTGTATTGTCATATTATGTCATAATATGTATTAAGAAAACTTCAAGATGCAATGTTATGAAGACTGTATCAGGCAGAGAGAAGACAGCAGCAGTAGAAAGAATATTTAGAAAGACATTTAAGAAAGAAAAAATTGATGTTGATAAAAAGAAAAAAGAAAATAATGCTGTAAATACAGAAGAAAACATTGAAGCATTTAAGTTAGCTCATTACTGAAAGTTAGACAGTAAGCTCAATTCTGACATACAATATAATGTTTAATAATAATGTTTTATTTTACAGCTGTCATTCTTTGTGAAATACATTGCTATCAGAAATCAACAGATTTTCTAATAGCAAAACTATTCTTTCAAAGACTTTGCTGTAAGATAACTTAAGATTATTTAAAGAGAGTTTTTCTTCAGCATAAGATGTTTTGCTTTTAAAGCTCAGTCATTAACAGTTTGCAGAAGGCAGTAAAAGTATATACTGTTGTCTTTTTTGAAAGTATGTTTAATGAATTGTACAGTAATTATCATTTATTAGTTAACAGAATGCAGATGTCAATTTAACTGCAATTTATGCAAAGCAGATTATCATTTAGCATAAGAACATGTCTCTTATTAAGAGATATATACATAACTGAAATATCATGTTTAAAGATGCAGATTGAAGCAATTGTTACTAAACTATTTTGAGAATATCTGACTCTCAATGTAGTAAATAGATAGACTAAATTGAAAGCTGTTTAACTGTGCATATATAATGCTCATTTATAATGTTTATATATCAGTAATCTCTAAGTTTATAATCTCTATTCTTGAGTCAAGTCTCAAGAACTTACTTACTAATCAGTCTTAGAATTCTTAAAATCTGAACAGAGCTTCTGAGTTAAGTTAAACTTCAATGTTTAAGTCTGACTCAGACTCTTAAATTGACAATTAAAGTCTAATCTAATCTGATCTGAAAGCTCTGTTCAGGTCAGGTCAGGTTAACCTGACTTAATGGTCACTCTATATCTCAGTAAGTTTAATGATATGTTAAAGCAATGCTGATTCACATAAACAAACTGATATAGTGACTCATAAAACATTGAGATCTTTAATGAGTGCAAGAATCTGTAGTTAATTCATAAAGATATAAACATTCTAATAATATACATGTTGACTAAAGCTTTCAATAAGATCAATATCAGATTCTTATTCATTAAATTTAAAATTAAAGTAATTAATATTGTCTAATTTTCACATTAACAACATGAGTTGTTCATTAAAGCTGAGAATGTTATTTTAACTATTATCTTTATTGTCATTGTCAAGAAACTGATGATTATTTTCTCTATTGCTGACATTGTTTCATATAAGATTAAGAAGTAACTCTCATTACTAATGAATGAAATTGATGTCTTAATAACTTTAATCATTGCTATTACTGTCTTTCATCATATCAATATAAGAATTAAAAGTTTTATAAGATATTTTCTTGATTATGTTAACATAAATAAATAAGATAGACATAGTATTATCTTGAAAGTCTGAATCAGACTGATAAGACTGATTAAGCTTAACAAGATTAACTGATTTAAATAAGATTATGTTGAAGTTATTTAAGTTTAATAAAGAAGTTAATACAGAATAATGAAGACTGCTGAATGACTGAAATGAATTAATAGATACTTTTAACAAGATAAATGTCTTTTCTTTGTCTTTCTTG